>JACLAB010014475.1_pt1 | contig 105916 bp, 59 predicted proteins | sample 8027921 | NCBI WGS metagenome assembly JACLAB01 (sample SAMN15725117, study PRJNA655200) | protist metagenome | isolation source: fluorescence activated cell sorting (FACS) single amplified genomes of... | place: USA: West Boothbay Harbor, Gulf of Maine | collected 2000-07-19 | reverse complement strand
CGACAAGGACGAGGCGGCGACGGTACGAAGTGCCGCTGCTGTAGCTATGAGTAACTTGAGTGTTTATCTTCCGGTGTTCACGCCTATCGACCGGTCTTCGAATAGAAATTCAGTCATTGGTGTATCCTTTTCGACAGAGAGTGGGGCATCGTACTTGTACGAATCAGATTCAATGGTTGGTTTTACCAGTGAGAATGCATTCTGCGCGCTTTCAAGTGAGGAAACGAGTAAAGCTGTCTTTTCCATAGCTCGTAAAATCTTAAAGAAGGATGTTGCAGTTGCGCGAACAACGGTTTGTTATCGCATAAGCATGGACGGGTCGAGTTGTTCGATCGGAAAAACTAGTTCAGGTTTACTCGAGGAAGTTTCGGATGAAGATGATATAGAGCCTGATATTGTTGTCAAAGAGGCGTCAACTTCCTCTTCTTCTTCTTCTCCTTCTTGGGACGACGAACAGATTTGGTCGCAATGGGTGTGTTTGCCGGATCCATTTGATAGTATTGAAATAGATTGTTTTTTTGAGCGTAATGTAGAGCTACATAACTGCGTTTCAGACGGAGACCTTGTCGAAGATGGTTTGGATAACGCAAATATGTACACGATACGTTCAATACCTAATGGTGGCGGCCTCGTCGGCGGCATCGCCGCGCTTTCGGGTGCACCGCCTGCGGATATCTCTCAAATGTCGCGCAATCGACCACAGCATAGTTTTAGCTTAGCAGAACTATTACACATAAGTTCGAGTGAAATATTTTTAGACCGTGGCGAGAACTTTGACCTTTATTCTTTGGCGAGTGCGAATGAGATTGCTTCAGACGAATGGTGGATAGATCGACTAGGAACGCACCCTCCGCACGCGCCGCCCGAGGCCGTCATGGAAGATATTTTGCTAGACTTATTTCAAGACTTTATTGGCGAGTGTCACGGAATCGATGCGATTGCGAGCATTCCTAAAACAGCCATAGGACATCAGTCTCTCATCTCGAGGGTGTCCTTACACGCCATGAAGCTCAAAAACTCTCGGGCTATTGCAGAATTATGGAACAAGTTTACGAAAGAATTACGTTACAAACATTGGGAACGCGGTGTGCCACTACCGAGGATGTCAAAGCACGGATCCAAAGAGATCGAAGTCGATCACTCTGCGTGCATTTTGGATCAACAACTACAACTGTTGAACGCTTGTATACATCGCCGTCTTCGTCAAAGTGAAGGAGCTACGAGAACCAAAAAGGAATCTGATTCAAAAGACGTCGTCAAACGCAACTTACTGAAGTTAAAGAAAAAAGAAAAACCGGGCGTTTTGAACGAAAGTAAAAGAAACGCAAGTGCGTGCGTGTGGAAAGCGGACGATGACTTGGATTTGAATGCGCTATTGAACGACGACATGGCACTCGCCGCTGCGAACGCGAGCGCATCGCAAAAAACAGAGGAAATGTTTGAAGATGCGCGTGATGATGTTATGCTTGCAGAGCCTTCTTCGAATGAGGACGAAGGTTTTGGAGTAAAAAGCGCTTTAGAGATGCGTTTGTTAGAACATCCACACGTGTTTATCCGCGAGCCGGAAATGCAGCTGCATCCTATTTATACGGAGGAAAGTTTACACGCGCTTATTGAAGACGGCGACGATGAAGGTGAGCGAGACACGAAGAGAAGAAACGCGCGTCTAGCAGTATCGAACGACATGCTCGTCTCCGATATGTGCGCGTTCAAAGCTGCGAACCCTATAGCAGGTTTCGTTGATTTTGTGCGCTGGCACTCCCCGCGAGATTTGCTTGAAGGAAAATTATCCGAACGCATGTCCAAGCCGGGCAACACGTGGGAAACGTTGTTCAAAGAGGCTGAGCCTACAGCAGCTAGCGATCAGAAATTATTGTTCGATCCAATCGCCGAAGGCGAACGCGTTTTACATTTGTTAGAAACGGCCAAGTTCGATACGATATTGCGGTACTTGTGTGCGATAGGCGCGAATGCGGCGTTTTGTATCTATGCAAAATCGTGTATGAATAATTTACGATGTGCGGAATCGATCCATCCTCTCTTAGAAGAGAAGATGCAAAGATGTCGAGGTGTTTGCGCGTCAGTTTTCTATGACGTAAAGCAAGCGCAAAAAGAAGATTTCGCACAAGCGGCGTACGAGATACAACTGATCGAGAGGACGGCGAGTAGAGCGGCATCTTTGCGGAAACACGTTGGCGAGAAAAGCAAGTTGAATTTTGTTATCGAGCGTCTCTGGATTGACTCAGTTCAGCGTGAATACGAGAGTCAAGCGAACGAAGAGGACGTCGATGCGGCGTTCAATGCTGTCGACGGAGTTTGTGCTCTATCAAAAGACGAAGAACGGCATGTAGTATTAGAAAACATAGCAGCGAAGCAAAAGTTAGCGTGCGAGTACGAAATTGAGGAAAAGACGAAAGGTGTGAGCAGACTACACGTTAGCGCGTCGGCTCGTTTTGTGCGCGTCAGTTCGATTAGTTAGGAGGTACAAGCGCATACTACAAAATCTGAGCAATGCAAAATGTATAAACTTAAAACGTTGTACTCCTAAATAACCACATTTGTCGGCTTGCCACTCGCAAATATCTTTTGAATGGCCCCGGCTCTCACGAGCAGTTTGCCTTCTTTACCCCCACCAGCTAAACCTTTATACATGAACCTCACGTTCTGTGAATTTCTCACCCCTACTAATCGTCTGCGCGCTTCTTTCTCTTTACTCGCGCGCGTCCCGGAACTCTTCCAATCGCCCACGTGATGCTTGAAGTTACAAGTATACAAACCAGCTTGGTACTCGTAATACCACGTGCGCAACGAGTACTCGTACTCAAAATGGATACCGGGATCTCCAGCGCATGAAAATAAAAGCATAAACATCCCGGTTTGCATAAACACGTCTCTTCGATAAAACAATGGCCCCGCGACTAATTTGTAGGCAAACATGAAAGGCACGTTTGCTTTATTATCCGTGGTTGGAATCTTACCGCGTCCTTCGCCAAAGTTACCACCCGGAAAACCTCCTCGTGCTCGGTATCCGCTCAGAAATGAGAGTTTGGGATGACTTTCAAAAAGTGTCAACGCTTGCGTCAACCATTTCGTACCCGTGGGGATGTCGTCATCTTGTAAGGTGACGAGCATATTTGAATTTGCAAAAAGCGACGCACGGTTATACGCTCGAATTTCGTGATTATTGTGCATGTATATCAGAAAATCACCAGGTTTGTCGAGTTGCTTGCGCCATAACCAGTGGTCGGACTCTGAATCGTTAATGACGATCACTTCGACTTTTTCCGGAACCAATCGAATGCCTTTGATGATTTCTTTAATATTTTTCGGCCTTTTGTAGTATTGTATCATCAGTGCGGCGTCCGCGTCGTCAATCTCCTTGCAATTTTCAACCGTCCATTCATCTTCCGGTTCCGCTAACGGTCTGCACTTACCTTGTATGGGTGCGTAATCGAACCATAAAGTCGCCGTTTCATCTCCCTCTTCACCATTTTGGAACGGAACAACGGGTAAATCATTGCCGTCAACGCTCGAGGCACCTTTGACGCGTCTCGAGATTGTCTCTATATCTTCTGAGGATAAAACGTCGTTGGTTAAACTCTCATCGCACGATACTTCTTCCTTCGTATCTTTGTCTGTGGGCAACAGCGCAGTTTCGTAACCGGCGAGCCAGGCTCTGGCGGCGAGTTCCTCCACGACGTTCCCTTGACACGCACCTTTTTTCGGACATATGGTCCGGGCAAATCGTCCGAGATTCACAAACGCTTGCCTTCGCACGACAACCGGTGCATCCGATGATAAACCAGGCGTGAACGTGGCGCCGAATCGTTCCATGCTGCTACTGACACTTCTTCCAGACACTCCTTCATCCTGTCTTCCCTCCTCGTCTTCCTCGTCCTCCTCGTCCATCTCTCCGAGCAGTGCACGTTTACGACCAAACCAACTGCTGCTGCTGGATGATTTCTTGGCAGACGACGCTAATAACTTTCCATACGCTCTCCCTCCTACTAGTACCATACCTTTACGCTCCTCCATCAAGGCGACGGCATTGGCCACCCACTCTAGTGTCGCCGCATGGAGTGAATGACCAGTAGCCAAAACAACATACTTTGCCGCGTGCGCCATGGTAGCTCCTCTGTTCCAGCTTCGCGCGCGTCCCAAAACAGAAGAACTGTACACGAGATAATGATTATCACCTTTGAGGGTGTTTGTCCAAATCTCCGCGTGTCGTTTCTCGTCATGCGCCTTTTCGCCGAGCGAATGTAAAAGCCCACCGCCGGAGGGCTTTCCCGGCGCTTCGTCTTCAATAATCACGACAATTTCCTTTTTATTCATCGCTTTTTCGTCGTTTCCTCCAGCTATTGCTTTTAATTCAGATGCAAATTCGTGCGGATCGTGCAGCGGATCAACGACGACGTATCCGATTTCCAATTCGTCTACATACTTTCGTAATTTTTCGCACCCGAGTGGTGGCTTTGGCGTTCGTTGAATCGAGGAGTTTGAGACGTGAAAGCCAGGTTTCTCTCGTGGTTGCCATCTGTACGTCAAACATCCTTCCACATCGAGCGCTGTGACTTGAAGCACAGAGCTGCTCAACGTGTGCACGAGGATGGTGAAAGAGCAAACGCAGAAGAAGGTGGTTTTTATCCTCATCTTCAATCTTCGCGTCTTCTTCGAATCAGAGTGCTGCTAAACACGACGACGAGCGAATACAACACTCCTATCTGGTTCGCCGTCCTCGATCTAATCTTCTGATACCTTTTAGAAGATGGATGTTACGTGTGCGATCGTGTTGTGATCTCGACTGATGGGTGTTTTTTGTTTTGTGGTGTTGTGGTGTGAGATAATCTTTGTGGCAGTTTCTGCACTTTTTTGTTTAGACAGCGACTTCCTTCCACACTTTTCGTAAGCACACACAAGGATTAAAAAATCACCCGCGTAATGCTGCGGAAACAATAATATCAAGAGAACATAAATCCGTCTCGTCTCCACGCGTAACGAAATGAGCGACGACAAAATCACCGCGTCTTTTCTGTCGTCGTCGTTGGCTGATGTGGAGTACCCTGCAGGAGGGGATTTCTTCTTCTCGAAAATCGCGTTGGCAAAAGAGATTGACTGTGCGGCGGAACGCGCGGAAACTTTGATACGTGAAAAGTTTCTTAAGGAAATGAAAGAAAAGAAGGACGAGGATGATGATGATGAGAATGCACGCATAGAGCGCGTATTCGAAGAATTAATCGCTAAAAATGACGAACAGTGCGATAAAATAGACGAACACATCATGCGTGCACGAGGGGATTCGGCGGCGAATAACGAAAAGTTGGCCCAGAGCACACAGAACGATGCGGCGACCAAAAACGACGCGAGTGGGAAGAAGAACATCAGCAACGCAGCATTTCATGGAGGCGGTTCGTCCATTTCTCGACCTCAAGAGGCGTTCAAAGATGTCGTGGATAACCGCACGGAAACAGACATGAATTTCGTGCTGCCCCCACCTCGAGGCAAAGGAAAAGCGTCAACGTCGGCGTCGAAAGAGTCGAAACATCCATTAGCTTCGGTTTTGCTCGATTCGTTCAAATATAATTCGATCGAAGATTACGTTGATAAAAATCATAATAGCGCTGGTGACCGCACAACTGCACAGTTGTGGGAATTGAGATGTTCAGATCCGATTTTGCCAACCCCTACGAACGAGGAGAACCCAGCTACGTTCGTCGATAACGAAAATGGTTTAGAGGAACTCGAAGGAGTGCTCTCAAAGGCACCAATCTTTGCAGTTGATTTAGAGCACCACTCGTATCGTACCTACAGAGGTTTTACGTGTCTCATCCAAATATCAACGCGCGAACAAGACTTTGTCGTGGACGCTTTAAGGCTCCGTCACTTGATTGGACCGGCGCTCGGACGTCACTTTGAAAACGAAGAAAAGTTGAAGGTGTTCCACGGCGCGAATTCGGACATGATATGGCTGCAACGAGATTTTGGCATATACGTCGTGAACATGTTTGATACCGGACAAGCAGCGCGTACTTTAGAACTTCCTTCTTTCGGATTGGCGTATCTTCTAAAACAATATTGTGGGATAAAGGCAGAAAAGAAGTATCAACTCGCAGATTGGCGTCTCAGACCTTTGAGTCGCGAAATGATAAACTATGCGCGTAGCGATACGCACTCATTGTTGTATGTGCACGATCGATTGAAGCAAGAGCTCTATGCAAAAGGTGGCGTTGAATGCATTCAATCGGTATTTCTGAAATCCCGAGACGTGTGCTTATTGACATACGAGCCGCAAGTGATCACGGACTTGTCCTATCACGAGGACTTGATGAAATCTGCAAATGCGAGTAGCGGTGGCGGTGGCGGACACGGAAATACTTTATCTCGGTCGGCGCAGCAGGCGCAGCTTTCGCAAGAAATTTTGAAATCGCCCGTCGCTCAAGCGGCCATGGAAGCGTTATTCAAGTGGAGAGACGATTGCGCGCGAGCGAACGATGAGAGCTTAGGATTTGTAATGCCTCGCCATTTGATGCTTCGTTTAGCGTCAGAGCAACCAAAAGTGGCGCGTGATGTAGTGTCAACAGCGAGAGGTGAGTCTTCACTCGTGGCAAATTTCAGTCATGTCATTGCGGATATTATCAAAAGCGCCGTAGAAAGAGGCTCTCCAGTGAATGCCGCTCCTTCTGCCGGCGAACTTTTTCGCAGAGAACACGAAGCAGCTATGTTGTTAGTGAAAGAAAAGGATGATAAAAAAGACTTGAAAAAGAGTACCGATGGAGGAGATGAAGGAGGAGGCGGAGGAGGAAGAGCAGCACCGGTGGAAGCAACCGATAAGCATACGGATACAACGAAGAAGAAAACAAAGAAAAAAGCGGGAGGCATGATGAAAATGATGATGATGATGTCGACTTCCGACGAGGATAACGATGATGATAGCGATGCTCACGCAAAAGCAGCCAAGGACATGGCGGATCACATCCAAACAGAGTTAGTAAGCAATAGACAAAACGTGTTCCCCATGTACCATTCCATTGCTGCATCTGGTGGTTACGGTGACAGAAGACGGGATGGAGAAGAAATCGAGAATAAGAGTGCGCAGAAAGGCAAGAAACGGAAGTCAAATGACGTTTTACTGAAAAGTATCGCCGAGCGAAATAAAGACAAGTCGAAGCGCATCGAAATTGCCGGTGGAGTATCTTTACCGGCACCGATACGCACGAAAACAACCCAAAAACTCGGTTTTGGCTCAACGCACGACGGCGAGCTCATGAATGACGAAGATGATGAAGACGAGGATGGTAACGGCGGCATGAGCATCAAAGAAGAAGCAATGAAAGCGCGAGCTGCCTTACGTAAGCGCCAAAAGAAGGCGATGATGATGTCAAACGGAGGAGGTTTTAGTTTAAACCATGATTCCGATGCAGATTCGGACGCAGAAGAGGATGAGCGCATACAGATGGAAAAAGAGAAGCAGGCGGACTTCAAAAGATTGACTAAAGGAGCGAAATCGCACAATGAGATCGTAGAACAAACGCAAAAGACGCTCGGAATTAAGTCCGTGCACGCAGAGATACTGAAGGGTCCGGACATGTTGAAGAAAATAACCGAGCAGAAACGACTCGACGCGATAAAAGGCAAAAAAGGGTTCGACGGCGGTGAATGGATTGAGCCCTTCGGGAAAACGAATTTGAAGTCCAGAGCCTTCCCGCGAGCTGGCAATAAGCAGCAGAGCTTTAAATAGTAATTGCTAGATTAGAATAGCATTAATGTATACCAGTGGTACCCAGGTACCAGGTACCTGGAACCAATCTATATTATATTATTTTACAACCTCTATGCTATATCTGAAAAAAACCGCCGTCCAGTTGGTCAAAACGAGGCCAACGGTTTCCCCAAATCTACATCCTATACTTATTTAGCTCGCGCATATCGCTTACACTCAAACAAGAATGCCGCATTGGTCACTCGAATCGCATCCACAGTTTTCTTCGCCTCCTCTCCACTCGCGCTTGTTTTTTCACACGCATCCGTGTATTTGACAAGTAAGGAACTCAGCGTTCGCTGCAAAATATCCATACCTCGATTATAGTTGGAGAAGAGCGACACGATTTCGCTATTTATCTTTGTAATTTGTTGTTTCCACTGCTCCGAGAACGCTTTCAAAATTTGTATCGATTGCTCCACCGCCACGTCCGGCGAAGATTTGCCGAATTCTAAACTTTCAATTTGTAGTAACGCGTCGCCAAAATGCGTTTCTAGTTCAATCTGGACGAAAGCATCCGTCTCTATGATCAGCTGTTCGTCAAAGAATCCGAGTTCGTGCTCTAAGTTTTCATCTGTGCTCAAGATCTGATGGATCAAATCGTAATTATTCAACAAAAAGCACGAACGACGTTTCGGCGTGGTGAATCGCTCTGCGAGTTTGACGAGTAAATCGTACTGCGCCTTTCGTAAACGCTCCAAGTTATTTCGCAACTGGTTATCGCCACCCTCTAATTTTGACAAAACCGTCATAGATGCCGTAAACTCTGCGTACCGTCGCGTGACGTAATGCGCGGAAACATCATCAACAAACAATTTCGTTTGATTTTTCGCATTCTCACACGCCGAAACTACAGATTTTATGTGCGCGTCGAAAACCATCTTAAACTTTGGCCACAGCATGATGTTGACCTTGTCTAGGTGCAAATCTAAGGAAGGGATTCTTCTTCTTTGCATCAATTTTTGGTGACCGCGGTTGATCAATATAGCCAGCGCTAATCCGATGGCGTCAAAATTCGTATTGATACAACTTTGCACGTATTCATCCATCGCTTGTAACGGTTGCGCAAACACGTCGCGGAAGATTTGTGAGTCGCCTTTCCAGAAATCTATGCAAAACAAGTATTCAAACGTTGCCATGTCGACTAATAATTTTTGTGAACTTCGAAACAGTGCTTCCCAGGGAAGTTTAGAACCCGAAATCGAGTGCGCTATGATTGGCGCAGCCGTTTCTATATTCGCAAGAATATTTGCGCGCTTTCCTAGGGAGAAGTTTGTATGCGCACTTCTTCCATCGTTGGTCGTTGGTATAGAACCGGCGATACCGCTTCCCTGTCCGAGCGATGATAAGAAGTGACTACCGCTGCCACCGCCGCCACCACCACTTGCGTTATTGGCAGACGTTGATGCAGACAATAATGTTGCTGACGAAGAAGAAGCCGAGGCATCGACGTCACCGATGTATTGACCTGTCTTGTTCTTCGACGTAGAACCCGATTCGAGTTTAAGTACGCTAAGCGCAGAAATATAGTTTTGTAACGCTGTCTTCAACACTTTACCCATCGTTTCCACGTATAATGCTCTGATTTCTCGAAAAATATCCGCGCCGTGCACTTGAAGGAAATCCACGAGAGGTTTATACTTTTTCAAGACGTTTGTTTGCAACAGCTGAATGTTCGTTTTCGGCTTCCTCAATGAATGAAACTTCTGGATAAAGAAATCGCGAACTTTTTGAATAGCTTTGATTCGCAGTCGTTCCAACTCGGATTCGATGTCCGTAAACGCCGCGTACGTCGCGTCTTGGCCGCCTCTTCGTTTCACGTCTCTCTTGAATATGAGTTTCTCCGAAAGCGCTTTACATACTTGTATGTACTCAGTGCCGTCGCCAACTTCCGTGGACAAAACTTTCGCGATTAAATCTGGCGATATCGTCAGCTGTTCTACGTATTCCCCGAGTGCTAATTCAGTCTCTTTGCACTCCAATAATCTTTGTGTGACGTGACTGGACGAGCTTTGCAAGTTTGATATTTCTCCACTGATTTTGCCTAAACTCGTTTGGAAGTTTGATAAAACGTTTTCAATGTGCGCGAGCGTTTCGTCGCAGTCATGAATCTTCTCCTGTAAGAGTACCAAGTTATCGCACTCTTTCGCGTGTTGTTTGATGGATTCGTTTTCGAGTTTGTGCAGTCGATCGTTCGCAATCGAGGCTTTCTCGTTGAGTTCCTCCAAAGAGGCACACTCCAACACATTTTTCACGATTTCGTGTCCGCTGTACTTTGTGATTAAGTCAGAAATCTCCTCCGGAGAGAGGACGTCTCCCATGTCCTCTTCGATGAGGAGGTGTCCTTCGTCTCCTTCACCACCGCGTGAGCTCATTATTATTTGAGCAGTATGTAGAGTGACGAATGAGGAGTGATGCGTGCGAATTCTTGTGTGGGAAAAACAAAATGCCAAATTATGTAGAAAAATATACTCGTACCACCCAAATTGATAGTTTGATGATAGTTTGCGTGTCGACGACGATGAATTGTTTTAATATATTACACGCTTTAAATCAAATCAGCTACATTCACGGGCATTTCATCGATTTGCGTCGAGTAAAACTGCTCGATGTCTCTCAGCGCCTGCGTGTCTTCCGCTTTCAAGAATGTAATCGCCACGCCTTTTCTGCCGTATCTCCCAGAACGACCGATTCTGTGGATGTAGTTTTCCCGGTTGTTTGGCAAATCGTAGTTTATGACCAAAGAGACCTGTTGGACGTCGATACCTCTGGCCCAAACGTCCGTGGTGATTAATACTCTCGTCGTTCCACCTCTAAACTCCGCCATGATGGCTTCTCTCTCTTTTTGCGGCATGTCGCCATGCATAGACGACACCGTAAAATTATTCTTTCGCATCTTTTCCGTCAACCAATCTACTTTTTTCTTCGTGTTTACAAATATAACCGCCTGCGTGATGGTCAAAGTATCGTACAAATCGCACAGCGTATCAAACTTCCACTCCTCCTTTTCTACCGCGACGAAGAATTGCTTGATACCTTCTAACGTCAACTCATCTCTCTTGACTAAAATTCGAATCGGATCCGTCATGAACTTTGACGTCATGTCTAAAACTTCATTCGGAAGCGTCGCAGATATTAAAACGACTTGCGTCTCCGGCGGGAGGTATCGATATATGTCATATATTTGCTCTTTGAATCCCTTGTTTAACATCTCGTCGGCTTCATCGAGAATCAACGTTTTAATATTCTTCGTTCTCAAGTTGCGTCTTTTAATCATATCGAAGACTCTCCCCGGCGTCCCGGAAACTATGTGCACGCCGTAGTCTAATTTTCGAATGTCTTCGCCTATAGAACGTCCACCAATGCACGCGTGCACTTGAACGTTCATGTAATTCCCGAGCGCCAACGCTGTTTTCTCGGTTTGTACCGCTAATTCTCTCGTCGGGGATAACACCAAAGCTTGCACTTCTCTTTGCGTTATATCGACCATTTGACACAAGGACAAGGAAATCATGCTCGTTTTCCCGGTGCCCGATTGCGCTTGCGCGATGACATCTCTCCCGCTCGTGATTGGCAAAACCGCTCTTTGCTGAATCGCGGATGGTTTTTCGAACCCGTACGCGTACAACCCTCTCAGTAAATCTTCTCTTATCCCCATACCATCGAACGTGGAGGTGATGTTCACCTCTTTCGACGTCTCGAATTTCATTCTTTTGTCTTCGTCGAAGTCGATTTTGTTGTGGTCGCCTCCTCCCATGATGATGATGATGATCGATTATTCTTTCTTTTGAATGCGTTTGTGTGTGGGTGTGAATTGTACTTAGCGTTAAAATACTCCGTATATATTGATCTGCGGGGTCGTTCTTTGATTGTGAAAGAGAAAGAGCGGAGGACAATGCGCAAAATTCTTTTGACGGCTCGTCGATGGGATCTGATTTTTGACGTTCTTCGCGTTGCGACGATCGAAAGACCATCAAAAACAATCGAAAAAAAAGAAAACGGGAGAAAGAAGAAAAAAAAGAACAACACACACACACGAAATTTTTATCTCCTCATTATTGAAACACACAGAAGTTATACGACGACGTGAAGTGAAGTAAAGTAAATAAGAATGGGAGTAGAGGGTGCACCGGAAGGGCCGGAAGACCCGATAGCGCAGATCTGCATCACCGTAGGAAAGGTGCGTCGTCTCATACAAAAAAACACGCGCATAGATTTTAAGAGAAGAGAGGTTTTCTTTTTCTTCTCTCTCTCTTTCTCTCTCTCTCGAAATCATCCACCGCCGCCAAAGACAAAAAGTCTCTTCTTGTTCTTATTCTTCTTCTTCTTCTCTCCTGCAGAGTAAAGAATCGCGTGTAATAGTACTCCTTCTGACTGTCTTTCTCTCTTTATTTATATATATATATACACACACACGCACAGGTAGTCGCCTTGGGAACGTCCGTCGTCGCGATGAAGGATGTGTTCAAAGCTGCGAAATGGCACGATTGTTACAAGTGCGGGGGGTGCAAAGAGATGAAGTGTAAACAGTGCAAAGGGTTCGGAAAAGTCGTCGGACAGTTTCCAGAGGATGAATTCGACGATGAAGGGCGTTTTTTAGGCTGGGATAGAAAGATTGAAAAAGGCGACACGTGGCCGTGTAGATTCTGTAGAGGCCGAGGTACTCTTTTATGTACCACGTGCATGGGTAACGGTGGAGAAATATCCCCCGATACGATCGATTGGAGTAAATTCTCTGGAACGAAGCAGCCGTTTCAGCAGTACGCGCGTAGAAACGTTTTCGATAAGTACTACGGTAGCCCAGTCGAGCCGGCATATTTAGAAGTTAAAGAGTACCAACGGTTAGAGAAAATGGATAAGTGGGTGCGACGTAAGGAGAAGTCGAAGAATCCGTTCAATAGGTTTTACGCTAACATGAGAGGAATCGCCGGGGACCAGCACATGGGTAAAGTAAAACCAAAACTCAGAAAGTACGTAGAGCAAGTTCAAGAAAAGCTGCGACGGAAAGACGAAAAGTTTGGCGTGAAAATACACGCCGAAGAGAGCGCGAAAATGACGAATACGACGGATAAGAAGAAGAAGAAGAAGAAGAAGAAAAAGACGACGACGACGACGAATTAACCCGCGAGGAGCTCATCATCGATTGTCTTTTTTAATAATACTCTGTGTAACAAAACTACCACTTTTACTCTCAACAAGAACAACACCTTTCGTCGAAATCTTGTCCCTGTCACCTGTCTCTGACTTGCCAGATCTCTTTTTTCATACAAACCACAAAAAGCGTATCTTTCTCTCTCCTTCCAGCGTCACAAAAGTTTACTACACATCACACACACACGGACACGCAGATTTTAAATCATCAAAACATCAACGATATCGTCAGCACAGTATGTCTCTTTTATCGTTATCTTCATCCCTCGCCGCGACGATACAAAATGGTAATAATAACGATAAGCGAAGACGTGATTCTTCTTCTTCTTCTTCATCGTCATCCTCTTCCTCATCGTTGAAGACGACGACGACGACGACGAGGACGAGGAACAGAAAGATGGACGGTATGAAAGCTAGGTCCAACAATAACACCACCAACAACAATCAGATCGTAGAAGATAAGTTGAAACCAGATTGGGCCGGAGATGATATCTTATCCAAAGCCGTCGATGCCGCGATTTCCAACAAATTTCTTTACGAAGTTATCATGAAACCAATGGCGAGGAAAACGCTGATTGATACCGCGGAAAAGAACGGCATCAAGTGGAGAGAAGTCGCGGAAGAGTTACAAAAGGACGAACGCTTGCAAGCAAAATTTAATGAGATTGAAATCAGCTCGATGGAATATCCAGAATATTATTTAAAACCATTCCACGCTTACACGGAAGGGAACTTGTGTTGGTTGGCGGCCTGCGAAGCCGAGTCGGCGACGTACTCGATGGCATTGAGAGTGTATCCGAAAGAACGCATCACCGCTATGGAAGCGCAACAACGATTGCGGGATTCGTACACGACAACTTTGCGAGATCATCGCGAAAAATACAATGCCACCAATGTCGAACCGGAGGTTATTGTCGATATTGGTTGCTCCGTGGGTATGAGCACGAGGTATATTTCGAGACAGTTTCCGTCGGCTAAAACAATCGGCATGGATTTGTCTCCGCACATGCTCGCCGTTGCCTCGTTACGAGATGAACAAGAAACCGATTCAAGTCAAAGGGTGTGGGTTCACGGCAAAGGCGAAGACACAAAGATGGCTGACAATTCCGTCGATGTCGTTTCGTTAGCATTTGTGATTCACGAGTGTCCGGAAACGGCGACGGATGCTTTGATGAAGGAAGCGTTTCGCATCTTGCGTCCGGGTGGTACGTTTATTATGACGGATAACAACCCGCAATCTGCGGTAATTCAAAAGCTTCCACCAGCCTTATTCACGTTGATGAAATCCACGGAGCCGCACTCGAACGAGTATTACACCATAAATGTCGTGAACATGCTGAAAGCGAACGGGTTCGAGCACGCGCATCAAGAACAAACGGACCCGAGACATAGAACGGTGTTAGCATCCAAGCCGCTGTAAATTTTATCATTACATTATACAAACTATATTACGAGGTTCTCTACGCCTTTACCAAGCGCTTTGCTATCGTTATCACTATCGCTACCACTACTGATACTATCATTATCATTACTACCAAATTCCTTTTCTCCCCCTTTTTCTTCTTCTTCTTCTTCTTCTTCCTCTTCTTCCGATGACGACGAATCACTCGGCGGAAAAAGCATCTGTTGTATTCGCTCTTCTCTCGTCAGCTCGCCTTCTTTTAACTTTGGACCTGCCAACCATTCGTCTTGAGCTTTTTTCACGTCCTCGGCGGTGGCGCATTCGGAATACGTCTCCAAAAGCTCTTCGTTTAAAGTGATGAAGCCGTGTCCCCATTTGAACTTGTTCATCAATTGTTTCGCGGCGTCGCCGTACCCGGCGCAATACAATCCACCGGCTAAGGCTTCCGCGCACGATAATTTACAGGCTTTACCGTAGTTAACCCCATTCGCGGCTACCATCCAAGGTAGCAAACGTGGTGCTGCTCCGTGAATTTTGTTCCAAGGTACATCCTCAAGTCTGTTCCACGAACAGTCCACGACGGCTAACCCGTCAGAGCGAATCAAGTCGTAATCCGCCGGCGATAAGTGTTCCGTCGCGTCTGGCGTTAAAACGACACCAGGGAATCGTTGCGATAATCGCAACTCCTTTAAACATCCTAATCTGTGTAACTTTCTTCCCGTGCATCTTTTTGGATCGCACTGGCCTAAATCCCACATCGCCAATGGCACTGGGAAAGTAGTGTTTGCTTTTCTTTTTTGTTCTTCTTCTTCTTCTTCTTCTTCTTCTTCGTCGTCTGAACCGTTCCCTTTTCTCTCACCGCCCTCGTGTCGTCTTTCGCAGTTTTCGTTCACGCAAGAACAAAAACCACCACCTCCAAATCCTCGACTGTTCCTCGCCCACGGTGGATTCAAAGTCGCGCCGTGGTGGTTCTTGCCTCTGCCTTTACCTCTGCCTTTACCTCCTCCTCCTCTGCCGCCGGCTCCACCTGATGATGATGCGTTGGGATTGTTTTTAGATTTACCCGCGCGTCCCATCTCGTCGCTGTTGTTGTCTTTACTTTACTATCAAATATACTCTGTTATTATACGAGTGAATGTCTACACGTAAACGAGCAGTAGTGATATTTGCACACAAGTGAGCAGAAAGTCGTTCTCTTTTATTCGCCGTCGTGTGTGTGGATTTCCCCTAATTCGTTTTTTCAGGAATTCTTCATTAGAAGTGCAAAAATTTGCCAAACAGAAGACGTGTCTCGTCGTCAAACACATTTAAACGCGGTAACCACGCGCGCAAGAAGAGTTTCTCTTATTTATTTATTGCGCGGGCACGAAAAACGGGGGAATAAGGATGACGAACGTGGCTTCTTCTCGCGCTTCTACCACCAATATCGCGTCGCCTTCGCCTTCGTCGAGAAGAGTGAGAACAACACCTAGTATCCTCTGCGCCTCGTCCAAAACAGACGCGACTTCCACGATACAAGAAGGAAAAGAAGGAGAGATTGAGAGCGTAACAACACGAAAAATCGAAACAAGAAGACGAAGAGGAAACTACGCGCCAACTGAATTGGATGTTCTGAACGATCCGTCCACCTTTGGGAAGTGCATATATTCGCACGCCGATTGGTCGCACGCGTACGCATCCACGAGGAAAGAATCTGAATACACCATCGCGGCTGAAAATATTGTCGGAGAGATACCGAAGGAATTACGCGAAGGTATTTTGTACCGCGTAGGACCAGGGAAGTTTGAGCGAGAAACTCAATATAAACACATGTTAGATGGAGATGGCCTCGCGTTACGTTTTGAGTTCAACAAAGACGGTAGCGTTCAATTTCTCTCCAAGTTTGTGCGAACGAAAGAGTTCAAAGAGGAAGAAGCGCGCGGGAAAATTCAATATCGGGGCACGTTTGGAACTATGAGAGAGGGCGGTATTTTGAACAATTTTGGCGATATTCGAACGAAAAACCTCGCTAATACGAACATTTTACATTGGAACGATCGCGTCTTTGCGCTGTACGAAGCAGGACGCCCAGTGGAACTGGATGGAAAAACTCTGAATACGAGTGAAGCTGGGAAGGAAGAATTCGATTTCGACGGGTTGGTCCCGGAAGGCCAAGTTTTAAGCTTTGGTTTACCTCGAGAGGTTGAATCAAGCATTGGTTTAGGCGGGAAAGCATTCACCGCGCACCCACACGTGGATCCAACCAAGGATGTTCTGTGCGCCTGGTGTTGGAGAAGTTTCGTTTACCCGGATAAAGCCGTCGAGATTTCGTTTCACGAGTTCCCCCGAAACTCATTCGTTCCCGAGAAAACAATCGTCGCTAGACTCGAAGGGTGCGAAGCAGCGCCGCATGATTTCGGCGTGACGCCAAAATATTACGTCATGGCGGTCAATAATCTCACAATCGACCCGTTACCGTATATCGCGGGATTAAAAGGAGCTGGAGAATGTTTAGTCTCGCAACCGGATTTGCCTCTCAAGTTTCACCTAATCCCCCGCGACGGTTTCTCCTCGCCGATTGTCATCGAAGGTCCCTCGAAAGCGTTTGAAATCCACACACCATTCGCACACGACGGCATACCCATAGACGATAGATTTGTGATACCTTCCAGCGAAGCTAATGACGAATTTGTGACGTTATATTCCGCAGGCTGGGACGATTTCAAAGAAGGGACGTTTCTCGGCGAATGGGGCGCGAGCCAAGAATGGGACTTTCCAATCGCCTCGAGCTTAACGCCTGATTTCAACAACATAGACTCGACCGTTCTGTGGCGATACGTCGTGAACATAACGAAGAAAACCATCGAACGGACCGCGGCACCGGGTTGCGAAAATCTATGCATCGATCACCCGCATGTTAATCCGTTATACGAGGGAAAGCGGGAGTGTCGTTTCGTGTACGCTTCCTTGAGTAACTTTCGAGGCGTGAGTGGTCCGCCTCTTGGTTACGTCAAGATAGATTTGAAAACAGGCGAGAGAAAAGTGTGGTGGGCAGGTAATCGCACGTTTTGTGAAGAAATAGTAGTAGTTCCGAAAGAGAATGGAAAGAATGAAGACGACGTGTGGTTGCTCGGGATGTTTTCGTCTCACCAAGACGACTTTCCGGACGGTCAGTCTGGATTGTTCGTTTTAGACGGCGCGAAAGTAGAAAACGGTCCTGTAGCGACGATAAAACTGAACGAGAGAATTTCTCACGGTTTACACGGCACATTTACGCGTTCTTTGAAGTAAAAGGTGAGGAAGTAGTAGTTTTAGCATGAAATAGTATAATGTAAATGTAAAGCTCATGTGTACACAATTCGGTGAACTCACCCTCTTCACTTCGCGACGCGCAACTTTTCCCGCCGCGACGTCAACGCGAAGAAACGTAGGCGCAAGAATAAGAACGCCAACCAACCCCTCGTCGATCTCGCTTTCGGCGTTTCGAGGGCATATCACAACTCTGTCTCTGAGCAAATAATCCTCGTCTTCAGTAAGCAACAGCTGGCTGACGAGGATGAATGCTCGAACGTTCTGCCCGTCTCGCGTTGTCCTTTTGGACACGGAACCGCGACGGTGGACCCGTACCCTGGATACGTTCACGGTAAGCACCCAGCTGTGTGTCCGCGCGGGTGCGTCCCGCTCAAGGCTGACGTATCGAAAGCAGAAGCGCCCAAGGACAAGCTCAAGCGCGAGGCGACTGAATTCATCGAGCTGTATGGCAAGGAAAACAAGGTGAGCGAAGAAGATACGATGCGAAGAGTCGCGGAAGTGTTGGAATCGATCGAATCCACGGGAACGTACACGCACACCATTGATGAGATCAGACATGGCGCTCGAGTGAGCTGGCGGAACGCTCCCAAATGTATCAATCGGAAATTTTACAACACGCTCGACGTCATCGACGCTCGCGAGGCGACGACGAATGAACAAATGTTTGAGGCAATCAAGACGCACTTGAAGAGAGGCATAGGCGCCGATCACATTCCAGTGTTGATGACTGTTTTTCGACCGCAAACGCCCGGCATGGATGATGGCCCAAGAATTTGGAATTCGCAGTTGATTCGTTACGCCGGACATCGCGGCAATGGCGAAGAAGTCATCGGCGACCCAGCAGAGTTGAACTTTACGGATACGGTTAAGAAGTACTTTTCGTGGGTGCCAAAGTCTGGGTCGCCAGGCATGTTTGATTGCTTGCCGCTCGTTTTGCAAATCGATCCGAAACAACCGCCGAGCATCTTTGAATTGCCAGAAGAGTGTCTGCTCGAGGTGCCCATTCATCATCCCAATGTTCCCGAAATTTCATCTCTCGGTTTGAAGTGGTACGGTATTCCAGCAGTGTCAAACATCACTCTCGACCTCGGAGGCTTGCACTACACCGCCGCACCGTTCAACGGTTGGTACATGGTGACGGAGATTGCGACTCGAAATTTCGGCGACGAGAGCCGGTACAACTTGCTTCCAAAGATTGCCGAAGCGATGGGAATAGACTCTTCCACGGAGGAGACTCTGTGGCGAGATCACGCCTTGGCTGCAGTCAACTTTGCCGTGTTGTACTCGTTCAAGCGCGCGCGCGTGAGCATTGTCGATCATCACACGGCGGCGGCTTCGTTCGCTCAATGGCACGCCGAGGAGTTGAAAAAGCGTGGATACTGCCCAGGCAACTGGAAGTGGATCATTCCACCCACGGCGTCGTCGACGAGCTCCATCTATTTGGGTTTGAACAAAATGACTGAGTACACGCTCAAGCCTGCGCTCGTCGGCGGCATGAGCGCAAAAAGTCTCGTCACGCGAGCCATTGCCAATGGCTTTTTTACGCCCTCCGGACCAGGCGGATCGATGATGCGGGCGACATTGGCGGTTGCAAAGTGGTCCAAGCGCGTACGTCGTGTTCACGGAGGCGTGGTTTTGTTTGCGTCTGATGGAGGTCGCACACAGTCTCGTGCGACGTGGATGTGGTCATTCTTACGGCAGCGCTTGCCCATGATTAGGCCGGTGAACATCGCGAACCCGGATGTCGACTTCAAGACAGCCATCGGAGAGTGCGGATTTATCATGCTTCTCGCGTCGACGACTGGTTCTGGACAAATACCCACCGGAAGCCAGCTCTTCTTGGACTGGGTAAACTCTGACGAAGGGAAAGACATTCTCAAAGATAAATATTTCAGCGTTTGCGCCTTTGGTTCTAAAGCGTACCCAAAATTTTGCGCGGGAGGGAAGCAATTCGCAGCCGCGTTGCGCGACGTCGGCGCCTCTGAAATGTTCAACGTCGTCTGTATCGATCAGCTCGATTGCGACGACGTGAGCGTGCAGAAGTACATGCGATCTGTGTTCGACTGGCTGCTCTCCAAGGAAAAAATGACACCCGGCGTGAATCAACTACTCAAGGATAGCCTGGCGAGTGGGAAGGCGATTCAGCCCCCGTTTGCAATCAAGCTGCTCGCTCACGACGTGCACGGAAAACGCACAGAATACGAAAGACCTGGTGTCACGGCGACGCTCGTGGAACGCGAACTCTTAGGCTCCGCCGAACGATTGAGTACGGTTTCGGTGACGTTTGAGCTGCAAGACGTCAGAAAAGGCGTCGAGTATTACAAGCCCGGTGACCACGTCGCCGTTTGGCCGCGTACGAGCGAGCCCCAAGGTCGATTTTTCGCCGCGCACTTTGGAATCGAGTACAAGGAATTCATCGAAATCGTGTCGCTCGAGGATTCATTCTTTTCATTGAAGCTCGCCATCGACCCAGCCATTCCGCGTCGAGTCTCCGTCGCCAACCTGTTCACGAAGATTCTCGACATCAACGCCGAACCGCCGGCGGAAATGCTCGCGTCGTTGGCAAACTACGTCGATGAATCTGAGTGCAAGCAAATGCTTGAAAAGCTTGCGCGCGAAGAAGACTTTCGACGAGAGTGGTTGGAGCAGACGGGCGTGTGCGTCCGAACGATCTTTGAGCAATTCCCCACACTGTCGACGATTCACAACCGTGACAAGACGGTTGGTGTGAGAATGCTTCAGGATATACTGCTACAAATCCCCAAGCTGAGAGCTCGCTTTTACTCAGTCTCGAGTGCCCCAGACGTGTGCGGCAACGCGCGCTTTGCGCTCACCGTCGGACGACTGGTGTATCGCAGCGCTGATAACGCACGCATCAATCTCGGATTTTGCAGCGATTTCATAGCGACGCTATCGATTGGTACGAATGTCACGGTCGAGCTGCGACCGGCGCCCATGTTCAGAATGCCAAAGTCGAACGCGCGACCAATAATTATGCTCTGCGCAGGGACGGGTATCGCGCCGTTCAAGGGCTTTGTCGATCAATTGACTGTGCGCTCTGAACCGGGTGCCGAAACGTGGCTCATCTACGGGTGTAGAACCCGATCGAACGAGCTGTACGCGCAAGACATGCGTCGCGCGGAGCAGAGTGGGCATTTGACAAAGTACCTCGTCGCGTACTCTCGCGAAGAAGGGCAACTGAAGACATACGTCGACGCAAAAATGCGACAACACGCCGATGACATTCGGCGACTCGTCTTGAATGAGGATGCGCACGTCTACGTGTGCGGCGACGTCCGAATCGAAACGTCTGTGCAAACGGCGCTCACAGAGATCATGGGCGGACCGGAAGCTTTCCGCGCGTTGGAGCGCTCCAACAAATATCACTTGGACATCTTTGGTGCGTTTGACGTGCAAAAGCAAAATGAAAACAAGCTCGCAAATGCACGCAAGTCGCTATCGATGCGAGAATAGAAATCTAACTGTAAATCGCGCATGTGTACACAGGTACATAGTGATGATGATGAAGATGATGTTATTAATAATAGTACAAGCTCTTTGTTCTTCTTCTTCTTCTTCTTTTTATTTTTCTAACGCGGTTGCGGCGCTCCCTCTCGTCGGAGCCTTTGGGATAATCTTAGCCTGCGACAATATCCGCCTCACCGTATCCGATGGCTGCGCTCCTACTGATAACCAATATTTAATCCTATCTATGTTTAAACCAACGTGTTTGTGCGAGTCCTTGGACGGGATCGGGTCGTAATGTCCGACCACTTCCAAATGTTTCCCATCCCTTGGCGCTCTGGAATCGGCCACGAATATCCTATAAAAAGGTCTGTTCTTCTGCCCGAAACGAGCGAGACGTATTCGCACAGGCATTATCACTCTGATTCTTACTCTATTCTTATTCTTACTTTTCTTATTCTTTCTCTCCCTCTCTCTCTTTCTCGATTGATTGTGTTTGCTTCCCTTTTTGTTCTGCGGAGAAGTGCTTCTGTTTTCAATAAATTATTTTTCATGCATTTTTCAATAACTGAAGCTGATGAGAAACAAACTCTCATCATCATTCAACGCCATAATAAATAAATAACTCCATCCACTTATATAAGAACAAAGAGAGGATATCAAGAATGCCCGCGTTTTCGAGAGCAGGGGAAGGTGGTATCAGCAGAAAGAACAAGTCCTCGATCGTCAGTCTCCCAATAATCTTGAAGAAGAAAGTAAACTTTGCGAAAATAAAAAAAGAAGGGAAAGAAGAATTAGCGCAATGGACGGAAACCAAAGTGACGACTATGTTATCGTTCGAAGACGAGGTTTTGAACGGCTTAATCGTGAACATGTTCGACGAGTGCAGCGAAACGGGCGAAGCCGTGGACGGGACTAAGTTTTACGAACAGCTGCTCCCATTCTTAGAGAAGGAAAACACGGAGACGTTCATGTCAGAGCTTTGGCAGTTAGTAACAAACTTGGACGAAGAAACAGGGGTCCCGAAACAATTTATCGAAGCGCGCGAGGCGCAAAAGAGAAAAAGAGAAGAGAAGGCGGATCAGTTTAGGAAGAACAGAGAAGATTTGGACCGTAGAAGAGATGCGCGCCGCGGTAGAGATCGAGATCGAAGATCACAGCACGGATATAATAACGAACGCGGTGGTAGTAGTGGTGGAGGAGGAGGAGGAGGTAAATTTCCGGGGCGTCGGCGTTTCGACTCGAGAGAACCAAAGCGGGAGTTACCATATGATAGATGATGTCAAATGTACTCTAATAGTATTGTAGAAATATTAAGCCATGGTTTTCGTCTTTGGCCACTCTTGATAGATCCAACCTCTGAATTTCTCGCACGCATCCGTGAAACTAGAATCGTTCGAATCGGAAATCACGTCGTCCCCGTGGACAAAGATAGCGCGCATTTCCAAATCGATTTCATCCTTACTCGAGGACGAAGCCGACGCTAACGCTTTCTCGTATTCCGCTTTTTCCTCCTTCAACATGTCCTCAACTTCCACGCCCAACTCTTTCACCCACGCGTCGTGTTTCAAAGGACTTCCGGTGAGGTTGTTCACCAATCCAAGAAAGCCCGGGTTTCCGCTTCCGTGCACCCAATAGTTCTCGATTAACTCCTTCCCGACGCGAGGATTATCGACGATAGTACCATCCCCGGTTTTGAAAAAGTATTCACGAGTTTGGTGCACGGCCATTTCCGCGAAGACATAGCCGTGGTAATAGCAACTCGACTCGTCGGCGAGAATGTGCGGCACGGACATCAACGGACGTCCGGCTAAACCGCCTTGGATTTTCATTTCGACTTCGTCCGCGACTTTCAAAACGTTTTCTGGAGTTAAGTCTTTCTCGTCCATTTCGTACAACGCTTTCTCAAAGTAAGGCACCGCAATCATACCACGCAATTGAAAAACTTTATACGGGTGTCTCTCTTTAATCGAGCGTTCGATTAATTCCCACGGAATCGTCTCACCTTTGCGGTTCTTCGCATAGCGCGCTTGCCAGCTCGCATCTTCGCAGAGAGCATCGAGAAACATCGATTGCGTTTCCGCCAATGCAACGGAGAACGGCGCGCGTTCTTGAGAAAACAAAGGAGATCCTTGGACAATGTTGGAAAAGTGCGCGGCGTGACCACCTTCGTGCATCAACGTCGTCAACGCGGTGTTTCCGGACCCGATTTCATCCGGCGTCGCCAAAGAGGTAAAGTTCGTTTCGGACGGAATAAACGTACCGTCTTGTGTCTTGTACGGCGCAGTCGGCCAGTGGCAAAATCCGTTCGGATATTTACCCTTTCTGTCACACAGATCCAAACGCATCGTCGCGCCTTTATATTTAATGTTCATTTTCGAAAAGGATCGACCCCACACCTCGGGCGCGTATTCGAAAGGGTAGTACGGATCGGTAAGTTTCGTCAACTCACCGCTCAGCGCGAACCCGGTGTTCCACGGTTTGGTCGCGTCCTCCCCCTTTTCCTTTTTCAACATTTCCAAGGCTTTGTCTAGTAAAGGCTTCGTCGCTTGCTCTAAACCATCGAGCATTTCGAAACATTTTTTCTTCGAGAACCCTTCGGCGTTGGTTACTTTCAAGTCGTAAAAGTCTTCAAAGCCGAGCTCGCGAGCGAAGCGGTTGCGTTCTTTGATGATGTCGCAGAAACCGTTATCCAATAAGAACGGACCGTTTTTCCTCAACATTTCCCAACACGATTTCCGAACGCTTTCCTCTGGATCCGAACGCATTTTGGTTCGAATGACCGTCGGCGTCGTGTCGACAACCTTTCCGTCTTTGTCCGTGTATTGCGTCTTCAAGTTGTTTCTGGATTTTTGTAAAGTACCTTCTTTCTTCATCATAGATTCTCTCAATGCTTTCGCATCGTCCGATTCGACGATGTAACACTTCAAAGTCTTTTCGATTTGGTTCAAAACAATTTTCTGTTCCTCGGAGACGCTTCCGTCGGTTCGTTTCAACAACTCTCTCACTTTCTCTAACGTTTTCTGGTCACCCAAGAATGTCTCTAACGCGTTGAACGACGTGTTCAAGTTCTCCACGGAGTTACCCTTTAAATCCATTTTCGTCTCCCAAAAGTTATCCTCGTAAGATTTGTGTCTTTGCAAATAGTCTCGGTTGAAGTTTTCGATAAACTCAGCCGTTGGTGTTTGAGAAGACGGAGAAGAAGAAGAAGCCATCGCGACGATGATTTTTTTAGTATGTGTCTTCGTTGTCGTTGATGACGTTGATGGCGTTTTGACGCGTGATGATGACTTTCTTCGCGCAAAGTGAAGAGAAACTCTTCTCGTAGGAGTTTGAAAAGTACTCGCAGAAGCAGCAGCAGAAGATGATTTTAAATATCTTCTTCTGGATGATGTTTTTACAGCCTTAGTAGTAGTAGTAGTAGTCGCCGTAGAAGTTCTGAGCGCAGCAAATCTTTGCATGCCTTTTGGAGGTGTGTGCGTTTTTTGTTGTTTTTTGTGGAGTTGAAAAAGACAGACAGGGACCAAAAAAGACCAAAAAATTGGTGAGACGAAAAAGCCCGGGAAGAAGGAAAGGAAGGTTTTTGGAACAACAAAAAACCTCTTGTTGCTGATGCGTAACTGAATTGTCTCCATTACGAGTAGAATAAAAATATGTTTTCTACTACCACAACACGATCGATGATTGCTCGACCATCATCGACTTCTTCTTCATCTTCATCATCATCTTTACTCAAAAAGCAGTATCGCGCGTCACCGAAGCAAAGGAGCAAGAAAAGTATCAACGTGACGGTACGTTTTATTCATCATCATCGTCATCATCAATTTACCCTTTTTCTCGAGTATGAGTAAAACAAATTCATTTTCGATCAAAACAAATGACTTCTCCTCGCGACGAACGACAACTCTTTCTTCTTTCCCTTTCTTTCTCTCTGTCGTTGTATGCGCGCACGTCCTCGAGCTTCCATCATCGCGTCCGCGCGCTAACTTTTGTTCTCATTCATCATCATACACGCTCACATAAAAATAACAAACGTGTAATTATTATAAACAGACGAATGCGCAATCTCGAGTGAACATTGCAGACTCAGTCACGCAGTTGGTCGGATGCACGCCGATGGTATATTTGAATAAAGTAACCGAAGGAACGAAAGCAGAAGTCGCGGCGAAATTGGAAATCATGGAACCGTGCTGTTCGGTGAAGGATAGAATTGGATTAGCGATGATAAACTCTGCCGAAAGAGAAGGGGCGATATCGCCGGGGAAGTCTTTACTCGTGGAACCGACGTCGGGGAACACCGGCATCGGCTTGGCATTCATTGCCGCGGCGAAAGGGTACGATTTGACTTTAACCATGCCCGCGTCGATGTCTTTAGAGAGAAGAATCTTGTTGAAGGCATTTGGGGCGAACTTAGTGTTGACAGACCCGGCGAAAGGGATGAAAGGCGCGGTGATGAAAGCGGAAGAGATTGCGAAAGAGAGCAAAGATTCAGTTATTTTACAACAGTTTGAGAACCCGGCAAATCCGCAGGTGCACTTCGAGACGACTGGTCCGGAGATTTGGGAAGATACGGCTGGTCAGATTGATATCTTAGTCTGCGGCGTCGGAACTGGCGGGACCATTACCGGCACCGGGCGTTATTTGAAATCGAAAAATCCAAACATAAAAATCGTCGCGGTGGAACCGGCGGAATCTCCAGTTCTGTCCGGCGGTTCTCCAGGTCCGCATAAAATTCAAGGCATTGGTGCCGGATTTATCCCGGGAGTTCTCGATGTTGACATCATCGACGAGGTCATTCAAATCGCCTCGGACGATGCCATTGAGTGCGCAAAAGATTTAGCTTTGAAAGAGGGATTGATGGTTGGTATTTCCTCCGGCGCCGCCGCGTTGGCGGCGATTCAGCTCGCCGGGAGAGAAGAAAACGCTGGAAAATTAATTGCTACCGTGTTTCCATCCTTTGGTGAGAGGTATTTATCTTCCGCGTTGTTTGAAACCATCAGAAATGAAGCGCAAGCGATGACTTTTTAATAACATAAACATTTGAACAACTCACAACACACAAACAATTACATAGTAGCAGCAGAAATCGTACAAAATACAAAAACATAGTAATCTAATCTCTTTTCTATTTAACTAAAGCCGGCTAATAAGAGCAATATAAATGCGGAAGATAACGCTGCAAACGTTGCATTTGCCGTCGAGAATCCATCGTCGACGAATATTTGTTTCTTTTCCGCCTCTCTTCGTACGTTTTCCGTCGGAATCTCTTCGGGCTTCCAGTTTGTCCTCTCTTTCGGATCCTTCGCTCTTTCCAACACTAACGTCATCGGTCCGTCTGCTACCGTACCGCTCGCCAACGCCTTGAAAATCGATCTGCTCGTTTGATTATCCACTCCGTAGGTGACTACCATCCGTTTGGTTCCAGATAGATCTCCGAGTAAAGCCGCTCGCGGCCCGTATTTAATGGATACCGCGGTGAAGCCTCTCAACACGTCGCCGATGGCTGGCGATTGCGACATCGACGTCGCCGGTTGTAAACGTTGGACGGCGTCGCGTTGGTACGCTTTGGACGTGGGATTAAAATCGACCACTCGTAAGAATCCAAACGTGTCCACCTCAAATACAATCCCTAATGGTCTCAACGCTTCGTACGCTATGATGGAGCTCTCCGTCGCTAAGACTTTCTTGAACAAAAATTTCCTCTGGCTTTTTTTCTCAGCCGTCGGTCCCACCTCGATGGTGACTCGTTCACCACTCTGACCTTCCTGAACAGTTTGTAACAGATACCCTTGCGGTTCATACACCAACTTTTTAAACTTGTCTTTTTCTAATATAGCCTCTAACGCTTCAATCGCTTCCTGTTCTTCGTCTCTTGTGGGCATCCCATCGTCGATTGTTTTCTGTCCATTATCTTGTTGGAAAATTTTAACTGATGTGATGCTCTTTCTTTGAGAAGGATGACGATGGCTTCTTCTTCCAGTCAGGTGCGATTTTGCGGCACGCGAAGAAGGAGAAGATGAAGAGAGTTCTGATGAAGGTACCGTGCTGCTGCACGAGTGATGATGATGAGCACACGACGACCGCATAATATTATTTTTTTATGTGTTCTTGTGACGACGTTCTTTTTCACCACAGAACCAACTCTTACGAAAGAAGAAGATTCGAAGAAAACATCATTCTTCAGCACACCTCTTTCTGTGTTTTGCGGATTACACGAGAAGAAGAAGATCCTCTCAACAACAACAGAAGAACAAGAACAACAAGAACAAGAACAAGAGAAGGGAAAAGAAAAAGAGACATCGTCATCATCATGAGAACAGCAGCGACGATGGCAAGGCGCAAAAAACGCTCTTCTTTCTCCTTCCTTCTCCTCTCGTCGTCGATGGTATTATGCGTGCTGCTCTTCTCTTCTTTGTGTGGCGCAGGGGAAGCGGCGAGAACGCTGAAACAATTCGCGGGCATGGAACAAGCGATGGCGGAACAACAAGGAGGAGCTCTTTCCGCGCAACAGAAGAAGAACAACGTGTTGGGTAAAGGGACGATCGTTCCATCCGCGGATGATTTAGAAAACCCAGTGAGGAACGAAAATCCAGCCTTGTTAAAACACATCCAAAACGGTGCGAAGGATGAGAGCGAACAGACGAAACGATTGAGAAAGTTGCACAAAGTTTTGAACGTGCACGGACACTTGAAAACGGTGGCGGATAGAAATCCCGATTCGGGCTACTTTGTCGTTGCGTTTGCGTTTATCATTTTGTGGATAGGTGTGTACGTGAGACAAACGGTGGACCACGTGAACCAGGTGCGCGCTCAAGAACGCTTGGAAGCGAGAGCGTTGAATAACAAGTTAGAGAGGAAACAGTTCGCGACAGGTAACACCGGGGATCGTGTTGCGGACGATATAGCCCTCCGATTCGAATTAGAGGAAGCAAAGAACGAAGCAGAAAAGCTCAGAAGACAGTTGAATGAAAGAGATGGATCGAATAGCAAAGACGCAAACGTCTCCTCTTCAACTTTGAGCGAAAGAGCTGCGGCGACGTTAGATTTTATCAAACGAAAAGATTGAAATACACATTGAATAAATACTTGGCGACGATGAAATTAATAAAAAATGTTCATAATTAAGCTAATATACGTTTATGCTTCCTCCATTCGCACTCGAGGAGTTCAACTCGTTCAGTTTTGCAATCGGAGCGGGCGCTTCTAAATCTTTCTCCTTGACTTCTTGTTCCAACTGGTTGCGAATCATGCTGCGAAATATTTCACCGATGCGTTCAACTGCACCAGCCGCAAGCACGCGACGAGTCCAGCTCGAGCGTTGCTTCAAATCCTCTTCGTAAAATAACAGCGCTTCACTCCCCATGGAATCCCACAAACCTCTGAGAACACCTACGTACGCTCTTCTGTGCGACAAAGCGCGGGCGAGCATCGAAGAGATGTCATCCACGTATTTTAAAACGGGGTCTAATACCGCGTCAATGTGCGCATCCGGTCTCGCATCTCTCAACGCCAAACGTAATGACGGCCCGCTCGCGGCAACACCAGCAACTGCTCTTCGCATGTATCCCGCGTACTGTGCTCTCAGCTCGCCGAGAACTTCAACCATTCTTCTGCCAAACTCCTCGTCGCAACCGTGTCCAGCTTCAACCCACTTTGAGAGGCGTTGACACAACTCTGGACGAAACATTTCCATGGCTTTTACGGCACTCAAGGCCGCCGCGAGCTCAGAGGGCAAACCTTGCGGTTGACGCTCAAACGTAGCGAATCGTTTCAAATCTTGCGTAGTTTTCGTCACCGTACGTTTTGCAACCTTTGCTGCCGACGTCGTGGCTTTTCCAAACGTCGTCAAAGCGCGCTTTGCATCTTTCGCCATGCTCATGAAATTATCCATCTTTGTGTTGTTATTGTGACTGAATTTGCTGACGCCGCCTCGCGCGCTCGATTTAAAGTTTGTGGAGTTTCTCTTGTGGCCATTCATTTGAGCAGTCGTTTCAGAAACCGCATCTCTAAAGTCACGACCGAGTTGTAAGTGCTCGACCGTTTCGTAAATGCGAAGCAACACCAGCCGCTCCGCGCCGACGAGTATCCCCTCCAAAGGCAAACCGATATCTGGCCAACGCGTCACAATTTTCTCAAAACCTTCCAAAGCGAGATGCATTTCGGCGTAAATATCGTCCATAGCAGCTTCTGAAATGCCTTTATTGTTCAACGCGTTCGAACAACCGGCTTCTAAGCGTAATCGAGCGGATTCGATCCATCGATCGATGTGCGATTGAAACAAACCTCTGGTATCAAATCTTGCTGGAACGCTCGGTGATTCGCCTTCTTCTCGCAACGAAGCGCTTTCGACTTCACAACAGTAATCAATGCACCCGAGCACTTCATTCGTCGGCGGAGCGTTCGGCGGCGTTTTCTTCAAAGCGTACGACACCGTGGATGTCAATTCGGCACAATAAATATCAGAAGAAACTAACGGTAAGGAAAATCCAATCGGCATCAAGCACGAGTCTTGGACGACGTGATCAACTTCCAACTCTTTCAAAATGTTTTGGCACAACGTACCGATGAGCTGGTATAAAGTCGAGTTCGTCTCAGGATCTTGCATGGCGAGCATTTGCGCGTCTCCTAAAATTACTGCTTTATTCCTCTTGTAACACGTTCGCGCTGCGCTCGATAAGTTGCTCGCCAAAATTTCAAATACTTGGTCGTTCGTCTCGTTTCGCTTCAACATTCTAAACAACTCCAATGAAACATCCAGAGCAGGTGCTGGAATTTCGTGCGGAGTTGAGTTTGCATCCACGATCCCTCGAAACTCAGATTCGTCCAACGATTTGTAATTTTGAAAGCAGACGCACACGAGCGACAACACGCCTCCTCTCACGTGCCCATTCAGAGTTTGTAATTCCATTCCAGACAAGGTGCCTTCAGCTTCTTTACGCAGAGGTAACTTCAAGTGCTGGCATATTAAAGACAAGCAATCCGCCGTTGGAGTCGCAACCGCTAACAAGTGCTGAACGTATCGTAAACTCGCGTAGGACTCGGAAACGTTATTGTTGCAACGTAACTCCTCCAGTAGCCATGCCCAGTGTCCGTGCAGCTGCAAACGTCTCCTCGTAAAGTGTAAGGATCTCAAAGCAGCTGCTAAAGCGATGTCGTATGCACCCGACGTGGATAATTGGACGCCATTTTTACTCGAATTCTTGCCAAAAAAACCTGGATCAGAACCCGGCGGCGCCGATGACGCGCCGATGCCAACCGCAACCTCAAAGTTCACGCTCAATTTTATGCTCCCTTTATTGTACGTGATATTTTTCATCGCGCCATCGTTTTCTTTATCTTTGACCGTCGCGTTTACGTACAACGGTAAATCAACTTCGCCGTTCGCTCTGCACCACTCGCACACGTCCTCAAGCGAAGCTTGCGCTCTAGCCGTTTTACCAGATCGAACGTACACTTCAACGACGAGCATTTCATCGCCAGGCCCGAGCGGCAAACGCTTGATTTTGGACACCATGGAAGAAGAAGGTCCGCTCTTATCGATCGTTTTCGACATCGACATTGATTCGTTGAAACTTCTCAACTTTTTATTCCCGTCTTCGTTCGAAGGCTTTTGCGTCGCGGGGGTGCCTCCGTTCGCGTGCAAATTCTCAAACATGAAATCCGCGACAGAATCCGCGCTTCCCGGACCGCCGGTTGTTTGTATCTTTACTTTACGGCCGCGGAGATCGTTCGTATTCATGGACATCCGCGGATCCCAACCTTTGGAATATTTTTTTAAACCGCGCTCGGTGATATCTACACCCAAAACGTCAATATTCAAAGCTGCCCATTTTGCACCACCAGCACCGCCAAGCATGCTCACATCGTTACCAGCTTTTGATGCTACATTCGCACCTCCACTTCTTCCGTTGTGTTCGCCTAAATCGTTAATATTATCATTCGACGTCGACGCTTGTTGATGCGAAGGAAAATACTCGTTCTGTGGTCTCGTCCCAACCAACACGGTTTCTAAACCGAATCCAACGCGAAGCTCGCGACATCTGTCCGTAAGAAATCGAACAGCCATGTCTACTTTAGACTGCGCAGCTTGGGTGCCGAGCGATCCTTCCAAACACGACTGTAAGCATGCCTCGTACGCGAATAAACGAGCTCTTTCTTCGCCTCGCCATGGTCCCAAATAACTCTCGTTTGAGATATTCTCTCGATTTATCGTCTGGTGGTGCTGTGGCTTTTTGACGATGACTTTCGTCGATTGACGGTTTTGTTGCTGGTGTTGTTTATTGTGATGATGCGTACCATCTTTGTTTTTAACGTGCGCATATGGTGAAACTGGTCGAGGCACGGCGATGGAAGTTTGTTTCGTCGGCGTCGTCTTCGTTTTCGGCGACCACGTGTTCCGTATCTTTGCCGGCGATATATTTTCAACCTGGTGCATCGAGTGTAAACTTTGCTGCGCAGATGCAATACCAGCGGAACGAACCGATGGTGAATGCGTTCTTTTCGTCGTATCGGATGTGGACGCATTTCTTTGTCGATGGTGCTCATATTCCGTCTCCGGCACCGCCCAAGGGTCGGCCGCGTCGATAGTTTTCCCACTAAATGCGTCGTCATCATCTCTGCTCTCTCTCGGATGCACTTGCGAAGAGCCTTGCGGGCTTTCCACCGCGTCTTCAAATTTATCGTTCAGATTCGTATTCGTCGTCCTTGTTTTTCTCGCGCCTCCTCGTTCCTCCTCCTCGCCCGCTGAGGTGGAACTATTGACTCTCGCAGTCTTCGAAGAAGTGTTCGCTTTCACGTTCAAATCGTTCTCGGAGTTCCTCAACACGTTATTATTATTGTTATTATTGTTGTTCGTAGTGCTCATTTGTTGCGTTTGTCGTTTCAGTTGCGAGCGCGTCGTGCGTTTGTTCCCGTGCGCCGAGAGCGGCACGTTTTCTCTTTTCGCCACTTCGATGGAAGCGGCGATATCAAACGCCGACGAGCGTTTCACACCGTTGGACGCTTTCGCAGCCGCCTGATGATGATCCGATGAATGTTAAAAGTGATAAATAACGAGACAAAGATAGAGAAGAAGGAGAAGAAGACGTCGATGTTAGATTCTATCCGATGATGGTGCGATGATGAGATGAGTGTATTCCCGAGCGCGCGCGGCAAAATTCCAAATTGGAAAAAACAAAAATTCGAGAGCGAAGAAGGAAAAGAGTTTTTGGTAGTCGCAGGAGAAAACGTACCCCTCTCGTCCATCTCTGCGGATAATCGGCTTCGTTATCGAACACCCACGGGTCCGACATCTCTTTTACTCTATCTCACTTCCACGTATCACTCGCTCGTTTTGAGGTGATGTGTTTAAGAGAGTTTTTTTGTGACGGTGGACGTGAGTAAAAATGTGCCTTTCTATTCGCCAGACAGTTTTTTCTTTCGTTCCCCCTCATCAGAAGAGATTTTTGTGGGAGGACCCCCTCAGTTTTTTTTCTTCTTTCGTTCGTTTTGGGGATGGACATGTGTGCACACAATACAAAGTATTTCCAAATACAACGATTATTAGCGTTCTAGTAATTCTCATAATTCTCTCAGTCTATTATAATCAGTTCTTCTTCTTGCTGTCGTTCTTTTCCGCGACGTCGGCAAAGACGACGACGTCGTTCTTTTCCTCCTCGTTATCGTCGTAATTCATTTTTCGAGAGAGCGCTTTAGAACGTTTTTCGAGTTGTTCTTGCACTAACTCGTAGGTGAGAAACGAAAATCCAGCTTGTGGCATGAGTTTCAGAGACGATGGCAAATAGCCGCGGAACAAATCTCTCCAGCCACACGTTCGAACGGTGTTCACAATGAGTTGGTCCACTCTGGGTAACTTCCCGTTTGGAAGTAACGGAACTTGTCCCGCTTGTAAGCGAACGGTGCAATAATACAAAGGATAAGATACCGTGGAGGCTAACCAACCAGCCATTAAGCCGCACATCAACGTCGGTCCGGATCCAATGCTCTCGTCTTCGTCTATTTTTTGTATTTTCTTGTATTGCGATTTGAACGTATCGTACGCGCCGAATGAGATTCCGGCGTACGGAATGACGCCAATCATAGCCGCCGACCAACCGGCGTAGCAGCCACGCAATCCCGTCTCTTTGACGACGTTGACCATTTGCATCAGCGAGTTCCTCGCATCGCGCGTTCGATTCAAGGAAATTCGCGTGGAAATCACGTCGAGAGGGTACATGATTGTATCCGAAGTCATCCCGGCTAAAGCGCCGGCGGCAAATCTTTCCCAATTTTCTGGATCTCGATCACCCCCTTTCGTCAAGAGTTTCTTATAAAAATCGTACGCGAAAAAATCAATAGCTTTCCCGGGAACTGAAGCTATGGAGCTTGCCATGTTTCCTTTAAAGAAACCGCGAAATCCTTCCTTGGCCCAAATAGACGTGAAGCCCGAACCTAAAGTTTGGAACGCGTGCGCGGTTGCTCCGTTCGTTATCGTCGTCTGCGCGCCAGCCGCGACAGATGTGGCACATACCGTCCCAGCGGCAGCAGCATTCGCTGCCGCAATGGTCGCTTCAGATGTAGCAGCGATGCGAATAGCGATGACATTCAACGGAGAACTTACCGTTCTAGAGACTATCCCGGATATACCTCCGGCGATCAAGTGACCCCAAGGCGCGCCTTCTTTTCGTTTATCTGGAATCGGTAACCGTCTCGGGCCGATATCTAAACCAACTTTCATGTAGTACGGCGTTACCGTCTCTAGCTGACCAGATGGAATAAGAACGAGCAAATCACGAAAATCGTTCGCATTCAAAACAGTATCATCGCTAATGTATCGACACATGTTTTCAATACCTTTCCTGGCGATGCGTTTCCTCGTGTTGTTTCTACCGCTTCGTAAAGTTAACGTCCGCAAACTTTGCTTCATTTTCTTTCCTGTAATTTTACCTTCATCGTCCGTGTCTAAACTATCAAACGCTTCTTCTAAGGCTATTTCTTTCGATCTAACGAACGCGGCAAACTCTTCAAAGTTCACTTTCCCGGTCTCGTCGTCGTCCTGTCTCGAGGACGCTTCCGAGATAAACTCGTGCACGAAGGCTCTCGGCATTCTCAAACTTTGCGCAAACTTTTCTAAATCGTCCTGACCAATAGATCCGGCTTCCGTCGAATCAATTCTGTTGAACAATTCTCTCAATCTTGATTCGCGTTCTTGCCACGGTTTTCGTACGCCTCTGCGCAAGCAACTCACGCGTAAACGCTCCTTGATTTTATCCCACTCTTTCTCCGCTAAAGGACCCATATCCATGCTCGAGACGAGAAATTTACTCTCCACGAAACCGTCCGCCCCGGCTTTCATCACTACTTCTCTCACCGATACTCCTAAACTATTCAAAGCGTTGCCTATGTCTAGCATTAACCCTTGTCGGTCCCAGGTGATTATTGTGATCACGTTCAACCCACTTTCTTCGTCTAAGGCGATGGTGACCAACGTCTCGCCAATCGAAGCCGGCACCTCGTCGTCCTTGGACGAAGTCGACGGCGCTTCGTCTTCGTCTGCGTCGATGGTGGTGGTGGTGGTGGTGGTGGTGGTACTCGCCGTGTTAGTATCGATGTTGCTGTTTTGCGAAACGCTGGCCAAGACCGGATGACGACGTTTTCGTCGTCCTCTTAATTCTTCTTCTTTTCTTCGTGTTCTTGGAACCACCACCCCGTCGTCGTCGTCCACAGCTGCGGCTGTTCTGTTCTTTTTGTTGTTGTTGTTGTGTTCGCGAATCTTCTCTCTCATCTTCTCTGTTTCTCTCGTTACCATCGTTCGTCCTCGTTGCGCGAAGGCGCGCACGTTCCATCTTGGATGATGATGATACGTTGTTGTTGTCGTCGTTGATGATGTTGATGGTTGACTGTCTTTTCCTCTTCCTCCCGCCGCAAAAGCAGCCATTTTTCTTTTCTATAAGGTTGGACGACGCCGACGCGAACCTACTCTTTTCGCAACAACAACACTCTAAATAGAACACCGGTCGGTCGGTCGCGTTCTCATTTAGGAAAGTACAACAACTGCGTGTAAACACGTGCGTATCCTCTAGAAGAAGAAGAAGACGAAAGCCGCTTTTCTTTTCTATCGTATATCCTTTTTTTTAATTGCTGTTGTGTTGTGTTGTTGTTTTTTTTTGTTGTGTGTGGAGGAAAAGAAAATTCTTCAAAACTGTTGATTGATTGAAAATTGGTTGGTCTTTTTTTTTCAAACAACCTTCCTTCAAAGCTATTTACCGGTGTAAATTACTACTACTACTACTACTACTACTACTAATAGTAATATCAAAGTAATCATTAAAAATCACTCAAAATGCTGACAACAGGTGTCGACCCTTCTGCAAGTTTAATGGGGTTCGACGCCATGTCCGTCATTGGCAGAGTGTGCGTATTCAGCGGCTACTCGTTCCTCGGTTTCGCCATGAAAAGATTGGATTTGTTTTCCAAAAAAGACGGTTTAGTCATGTTGAAGTTTGTCGTGAACGTGACGTTACCGGCGCTTCTGTTGCACACGCTCTCGACGAGCGCGAGCATGTATGCTCCTCACGTGAATAATGGTAATGGTCAACAATATTTTGTGAGCAAATTTCTGCCAATCGTTTTGTGCTCTGCGTTCGTTTCGTTGACGGCGATGGGTTCGGCGTTGTATTTGTATTTTAAACGACCGTCCAACGAGAGAGGTTTGTTCGTCGGGAGCATGGCTGGCGTGAATCTAGGAACGTACTCGTATCCGTTCATAGAAGCAATTTGGGGGAGCGAAGGCTTACGGTTAGCCACTTTATACGATTTACCGAACTCTGTGTTCGTGTTCATCATCTCCGCGGTTGTGTTTTCCTACGAACGCTCCAAGACGAGAAAAAGTGAAAACGTTGAGCTTCGTCACGACGACGGCGGGATGTATTCCGGCGAGTTTATCACAGAAAGAATCAAGAAAGAAACGTACGCGAAGAGAAGCTCCGCGAACGTGTCCGAGGAAGAAGACGCGAGAATGACCAAAGATAACGGACTTTCTTCGATTGCAAAGAGGAAGGAACAACTGGAAAAGGAAAACGAACAAACCGGACCAAAGACAACGTTCACGACGCAGCTCGTCAAGAGTGGGTTGGGGTGCTACACGTATCCGTCCGGTGCCATCTACGAAGGCGAGTGGCAACAAAACGTTAAAAATGGATTAGGGGTGTATAAATACGCCAAAGGAGGATCGTACGTAGGGAATTTTAAATCCGGTGAATTTTCCGGTTTCGGCGTTCGTAAACTTCGAAGCGGCGTCGTCAAAGCTGGCATTTGGAAAGCGAACGAGTTGGAAAAAATAGTACCCATGGAGGAGTTGACGGCAACGGTGAGAGATGCGACGTTGCGCGCCGAAGCTGCTAGAATGAAAGTTGAATCGTTAAAGGAAGAGACTTTAAAGAAGAAGGCTTTGAACATGTTGAAATTCCCGCCTTTTATCGCGTTGGCGGTTGTTTTCGTCTCCAAAATCATCGGGCACAGTTTACCGACTGTGGTGCACAAATTGGCGGAGCCGTTAGCGAATGCGAATAATCCGTTGGTTTTGATCACCGTCGGCGTATTGTTCGAGGCTGGATTAAGGAGACAACAAACGAGAGACTGCATTGGATTTTTAGCCGCGAAATACGCGACTGGTTTAGCGTGCGCCGCGGTTGTGTCTGTTTTCATACCGAGCGGGTTCCCCATCGCTCGAGGTACGTTAGCGGCGCTGTGCGTCATGCCGGTTCCATCTGTTGTCGTCCAACAAGCGGTAAAGAACAATCTGGACGCCGATCTCGCCGCAAGTTTAGTCTCTGGTTCCCAAATCGCCTCGGTCGTGATGTTGCTCTTCTTCGCGGCGACGATGAACTTGGCGAGCAGACCGTTTTTGTTTCCTTTTTGTTTGTTGATCTTAGCCGGCGTCGTCGCTTCTGCGGGATATTTCTTGGACGAGTATCTCTCGCCAAGTCCACACACGACGTTTAAAGGTGCGGTCGCAGATAAGATCGACGCCATGTTGGATGTTATATTCAAGAACAATGCTAAAGAGGAGGATGTATTATCAATCGATAGAGGAAATAGCGATAGTAAAAACAGTAATAGTGGTAGCGATAGTATCGACGAAAATGAAGCCGCCGCAAAGAACGACGAGGATTCCAGCAGCAGAGGACCGAATGCGCCAAACGCGAGAAGTTTGAGTAACGAACGCTATTTAAACAACGTCTGGCCGAAGCGTTATGAATTTCAGGCGAAACTCTCTCTCGACTCGCGGCTACGAGGAGGAGGAGGAGGACGACGACGACGACCAAAGAAGATCAACTCTTATTCCGCGTCGTCGCCGCCTCCGCCGACGAGGACGACGACACTCAAAGTCATCGGACTCGCCGCTAGAACGAAGAAGACGGATATGAAGACGAGGATGATTAGGACGACAAGGACAGCAGAGTGTACGAGGAGAACGTTTTTACCGCTTCGAACAACGCCTTTATTTTTGTAGTTGTAACATCATAAAATAACGACTGACACCCTTTGCCAGATTTTCAACATCTTCTTCGAAAGAAGAAGACGTTTTTTTCGTCGTCTGCTTTTGATGATGCCAACAACGAATGTTTGCCACGTCGCAAAAAGGACTCTTCTTCTCCTGAAAAATTTCTTTTTGAGGTTTCTTTCACCCCAGGCAAAAAGCAGGGTATTTTCGCCTTTCTCTCAGTGAAAACTCCACTTTACTTGTCTCTCCGACGTTCTGCGTCACAAAGAAGACCGATAAGTCTATTCTGATAAACATACATCGCACATAAATATGATGTCACATTCCTTTACGATGCGCACGGTGCGTTTATAATTCTCTTTTCACGTTCGCGCGTCTGACTTTCCCTGTCTCGTACGAAAAATTCGAAGGTTGCTTCGATTTTTCCACGCCGGCGCCGTCGGATGCCTTTGACAAAAATCGCGGGGTGATAACGAAACGAACAAAGTTTGTATTTTGCGAACATTTTTGAAGCACAAACTGTTCAATTTCGTGTTCTGTGCGCGTTTATAGATACAAGCGAGCAACGTATGACCGCATCGGTGGTCTCGCTCGCAGTGAACACGGGTGCCTGATTACGCGCTTTTTCCTTCCTCTCGCCCAATTTGGATAATGCGCTTTTTTATCATCTTCTCCTCGAAAGACTAACAAAAACACACCCTCTCCTTATATCAAATCGTCATCCAAAACAACATCATCAGGCGCTCGTTGCTAAACCGCTCTCTTCGTCGGCCTCGTCGTCTACCTCGAGAAGAGCGAGTCAAAGACCGAACTTGATGGTTCGCGCCGAAGCTAAGAAATTAACCTTTGATATGGCGGCGAGACAGAAAATGCAAGCTGGTATTGACAAGTTGGCCGACGCGGTGGCTATCACCTTAGGCCCTAGAGGCAGAAACGTCGTGTTAGAAGAAAAGTTCGGCGTTCCGCAAGTTATCAACGATGGTGTTTCTATCGCGAGATTTATCGAGCTTCCAGATCCGGTTGAAGATGCCGGTGCGCAGTTGATTAAAGAAGTTGCCGGTCGTACCAACGATTCCGCCGGCGACGGCACGACGACTGCTTCCATCTTAGCGAGAGAAATGATCATGTTTGGTTTGCAATCCGTCGCTTCGGGTGCTAACCCGGTCAACATTAAGAAAGGGATCGATAAAACGTCTGACTTTTTGACGAAGAAATTGAACGAATTAGCCGTCGACGTCAAGGGTAAGGAAGACATCAAGGCGGTTGCCTCTATTTCCGCGGGGAACAATGACGAAATCGGCGACATGATTGCCGACGCGATAGAAAAAGTAGGTGCGGATGGTGTCTTGTCCATTGAAAATGGTAACGGTTTAGAAACTGTCGTCGAGATTGAGGAAGGTATGGAAATTGACCGCGGCTACGGGTCGCCGCAGTTTGTCACGAATAACGAAAAGTTATTGGTTGAAATGGAAAATGCAAGAATTATCATCACCGACGAAAAGATTGAGCAAGTGAAGGATTTGGTACCGCTTTTGGAGCAAATCACCGAAGCTGGCTCGCCGCCGGTTTTACTCATCGCAGAGGATGTCGTCGGTGAAGCGTTGGCGACGTTGGTCGTCAACAAACTCAGAGGCGTTTTGAACATCACCACCATGAAGGCTCCGGGATTTGGCGAGCGACGCAAGGCTTTACTCCAAGATATCGCCATCGTTACCGGTTCGCAATACTTGGCGAAGGATTTGGGTTTATCCGTCGCGACGGCGACGATTGATTCGTTGGGTTTTGCCCGTAAAGTTACGCAAGCTGCGACTACGACGACTTTTATTGCCGATTCTGCTTCTCGAGATGACATCGACTTGCGCGTCGCGCAATTGAAACAAGAACTCTCTGAAACCGATTCCGTTTACGACACGCAAAAGCTCTCGGAGCGTATCGCAAAATTGGCTGGGGGTGTTGCCGTCATCAAGGTCGGTGCGGCGACTGAGGCTGAATTAGAAGATAAAAAGTTGCGCATTGAGGATGCGAAGAACGCTACGTTTGCGGCTGTCGAAGAAGGTATCGTTCCGGGAGGCGGCGCCGCTTTGGTGCACTTGTCTGTGATGATTGAGGAATTCAAGGAAACTCTCACGGACCCGGAGGAGAAATTAGGCTGTGAAATCGTTCAAAAGGCATTAGTCGCGCCATGCAGATGGATCGGTAACAACGCTGGCGTTGAAGGTGATGTCATCGTGTCCAGAGTGGCGCAAGAACCGTGGGAGATTGGATACAACGCCATGTCTGGCGAATACGCCAACTTGATTGAAACCGGCGTCATCGACCCGAAGAAAGTTACGAGATCTGGCATCCAAAACTCTTGCTCTATTGCCGGTATGGTTTTGACCACGCAAGCCGTCATCACAGAAATCCCGAAGAAGCAATTAAAGGGAAGAGTGATGGATAGCAATGCGGACACCGCGAATGCGCCGGGCACATTTTCCATTTGAGCCTCTTCTCTCTCTCGTTTTAATTGAAAATCATAATAGCTTCACTACAAAACCCATTACTGTACCAGTGTTTTCTTCTACATGTTGCTACATTACAACTCGTCGTTTTTACCGTGGCCGTCGCTATTTTCTCGCTCGCTATTTTTGCTATTAATGTCCTCTTCGTCGTAATTACCAGCGTCGAGGAGTATTTCTTGAAACGTTCTTTCGTCTTCCCTTTCATTTTTGTACGCGTAACACCGAATTGGCTCGATGTTCTTCTCCTTCGTAACAAACGCTTCGTGTGAACACAGCAAAGGCGTCGCGAATTGTAAGTTATAAGAACACGTAGTCGGCTCTTTGACGCTCAAAACTGTGTTCTGTCCGTCCTCTGCGCACACAAAGTGTACCTCCGTTTTCCTCGTTTCTAACGAACCGATGTCGCACTCCGTACCGTCTGTAAAATGATGCACGTGAAACGCCGTCGCTGGAATACCCACCGATGCCTCTCGTTTCTTAATTTCCGTTTCATTTTCATCGTCGCGCGTTTTATTAGTCAAAGCTTCGTTAAATTTACCTAAAGAGTAGTCCACGGAAACTTTCGCGTTACTTTCTACGTGGTACTGTCGAACGTGTTTCTTGAAACAAAACTCGTACGTCCACCATCCTTCAAATCTATAGAAGCACGCGTTCGTGAGCGGCTGCAGTAGCGACGCAATCGATGGAGCGTTTGGTTCTTCTTCTTCTTCTTCTTTTTCTTCCTCTTCCGCATCTCCTTCTTCTCGTTTGTTGTCTCCCCCTCCGTTCTCTTTCTCTCCTTCTTCTCCTTTCTTCTTCTTCTTTAAAGACGAAGACGACGAAGAAGGTAAAACGCACGCGAACGTTTGCCCCTCGTGATCGGTGATAAATTCCAACTCTTTCCCTTTCGTTTTCTTTTTTAATCGTTCGCTCGTTATCAGCGATTCGTCTTCGTGCGCGTTGTTCAAAGCGACGATAAACGCGTCTTCCACGTCCAATTTCGTGGACGTTTCCTCCAATTTCCTCCGAAGAGAATCTTTCAAAGCTTGGTTTCTCTTTCTCAAGTCGTGTAAGCGCGTGTTCACGGCGTCGTCGAAGGACGATGATGCCTCGACGACGACGACTGCTGGGAGTACTATCAAAGCCACTGGAAGGAGGAAAAAAAGGAAGAGGAAGAGGGGTCTGGACATTATTAAAAATTAGTTTTTCTGACGAAGCTTTTCTGACGAAGTTGCATAAAAATATCCCATATGGTAAGTGTATTCATGAGTCAAAAACATCTAATGAGTGAGTGTATTTTCGTTTGATGCCATCGTTGCTCTCTCGTCATCGTCGTCATTGGCGCCGTTCGTGACTACTCGGTTTCTTTCAAGTACGCTCTTAACTTTGCGCACTGTTCGAGAACTGACCTGCGACTGGTCCCGCCTTCCGTGTCTCTGCTCTCCGCGGACTTTTCGTACGACCAAATTTCCGCGACGTCATCTTCAAACTTGTCACAGATGGATTTCAAATCGTCCACGGTGAGTTGGTCTAACGGGACTTTTTTATCGACGGCTAATTTCACCGCCGCGCCAGAAATGTGGTGTGTTTCGCGAAACGGCATGCCTTTTCTCACTAAATATTCAGCTAAATCCGTGGCCAACATTTCCGCGACGAGAGACGATTTCATCTTCTCCGGGTTCAACTTCATCGTCGCTAAACATCCGGCGGCTATTTGTAAGCAATCAGACATCGTGTCCACGGTTTCAAACATCCCCAACCAACCTTCCTGGAAATCTTTGTTATACGTAGTCGGCGTGCCTTTTAAGATGCACAGTAAACCCGTCAGCGTTCCGATTTGTCTCCCGGCTTTCCCTCTCAACAATTCCAACGCGTCTGGGTTTTTCTTTTGCGGCATGAGGGAACTTCCGGTTGAGTACGCGTCAGACATCTGCATCATGCCAAACTGTTGGGAAGAGTACACGATCAAATCTTCCGACCATCTCGAGATGTGCATGAGTGTCATGCTCGCCCAAAACATAGTTTCAATGACGAAATCGCGATCGGAAACTGCGTCCATGGAGTTTGGACAGACGCGTTCAAAGTTCAAATCTTTCGCCAACAGCTGTCGATCGACACCAAATGGATTCCCAGCTAATGCACCACTTCCCAGCGGCATCGTATTAACTCTCGGCATCAAATCTTTCAAACGCATGTCGTCTCTTTGCCACGCTGCGGCGTGCGACAATAACCAGTGCGAAAATCGAACCGTCTGCGCCGACTGCAAGTGCGTAAATCCCGGCATCACGTGATCCACTTCTTTTTCCGCTCTGTCGATCGCAACTTCAATTAAAGTTCTTAAATACTTTCTCAACACCGTCAACTCTTTTCTCAGCCACATTCTCGTGTCCGTGGCAACTTGGTCGTTCCTCGACCTACCCGTGTGTAACTTCCCTCCAATGTTTGAGTCGATGACCTCGCACAACCGTCGTTCGTTGGCGGTGTGGATGTCCTCGTCGCCTTCCTTCGCGACAAATGCATCGCTCTGCCACTCCTCCAAGACTTTCTTTAAACCTTTGTGGATTTCGTTTCTCTCTTCTTCGGTGATGATCCCAGTCCGGGCTAACGCAGAGGCGTATCCGATGGACCCTTCGATATCTTCCAACGCCATTCGTCGGTCAAAGGATAAACTTTCGTTGAACTTTTCCATGAGCGGATCGATCTTTTCGCTGAACGCTCCACCCCATAACTTCTTAGGCTCTCCCCCAGGGGCACCACCGTCACCACCTGTAGCATGAGTCGTCATCGTTTCTCGTCCTCCTCGCTTCGTATTATCAGTGGTGAACAAAGAAGAAGAAGAAGAAGAAGAATTTGTTTTGTTACGGAAGCCGCCAACAACTTTTGCTAACGATGAGGATGAGGATGAAGAATACGAAACGACCGTCGCGATACCAGCGCCTCTCCTCTTCGATATTTGATGATGGTACGTGTGTTGTAAGCCTTTTCCTCCTCCCGCTCGCGTCGTCGTCGTCGTCGTCCTCTGTTGTTGATCTCGATGATGTTGTGCAATAATAGATGGTGTTGTTGTTGTTGATGATGTTGAAGCGAGCATTATCATCTATTCCTTCCAAGTTGTCGTTGTGGAGGAATTAGTGAAGGAAGGTTTTTTCATCATCAGGTGTCAGGGGGAAAAATATCTCGTTCATTTACGAAAAAGCGATCTCTCATCTGCTCATGCATCGTCAAAAAAAAAGCGTTCTCCTCCCCTCCTCCTCCGTCTTTCGGAAAGGAAAAGAGGACAAAGAAGACAAAGGCGCGAGAGAAAAGTACTTTCGATCATCGATCCAGAGAACGAGAGAGAGAACTGAAAGAGATCGGATTGAGATCTCTTTTTCTACGATCTACACAACACTCTTAGTAGAAAAAATTAAATATACCAACTGTTCCTTCTTTACGGAATATTATAAAGCGGCGCGAATTTTGAGCTCGAGAAGGAGAGAGTAGACGAATCAATAATCATGGGTTTATTCGGCGGCAATAACAAAAACACCGACGAGAACGCGCCGCCGAGCGGGAGCAAGCCTCCGCACGGTCGGAGACTCTCTCAATCCATGATCAACACGGAGACTGGGAAGTTCATGTCCAAACTCATCAACGAATCGAGTTATTTGTCTGGGACTGGGGAAACGAATACGTTCGATACCGCGGAAGCTGTCGCGGAATCCGACGAGCTCATGAGAGAAATGTTCTTTTCCATAGTGAAGGAAACCGCCGGGGAGGAAATGTTGAATAAAATAATGGACGTGTATAAGATTTCGGAAACATTTAGCGAGTCACACTCCTCGGGGGACTTTGACAAGTTGAAAAACACCTTGGACGCGTTGAAGTTGGACGAAACGTTGATGTTATCCTCGGCGTATTCGAACTTGTTAAACTTGCACAACATCTCTGAACACGTAGCGACGAGTATGGAGGAGAGACACGCGCGATTGGACGATATTCCGAGAGGTCCGGCAAAGACGACCAACGGCGCGATTAAAGGTATGGTGGCCAGCGGCATGGATCCGAACGCGATTTACGACGCGTTATGTAACCAACACGTCGATTTGGTGTTAACTGCACACCCGACGCAAGCGCTGAGACAATCTTTGTTGAAGAACTACGGCAAGATCCGTAATAATTTGATCAATTTGCAACGTTTTCGTCTCTCACGATTTGAACGCGAAGAGATTTTGGAGTCCATTCGGTGCTGCATTCATTCGGCATGGAGAACGGACGAAATTCGCCGTTCGCCGCCGACGCCACAGGATGAAATGCGAAGAGGTTTGACGTATTTTACGAATACAATCTTTGCCGGGGTGCCGCGGTTTATGAGACGGGTGGATACTTCGTTATTGAACCACGGTTTGAACAGACTTCCTTTGGAACGCTCGATCATTACGTTTGGCTCTTGGATGGGTGGCGATCGCGACGGAAACCCGTACGTGACGGCCACGTGCACGAGAGATTCCGTCTACCTCGCCAGGTTACAAGCGACGACGTTATATTTCAAAGCTATCGAACAACTCATATTCGATCTTGCCATGTGGCGGTGCTCGGCATCTTTTCGAAAAGTTGTCGACGATATAGTCGCCAACAGACCACACGAAGAAGACTCGGTCGTGTTTGAAATCCGCAGAGGACGTAACTACACGGACTTTTGGAAAACCATTCCGGAAAACGAACCGTACAGAGTTCTCTTGGGCGAGTTAAGAGACAAATTGTACGAGACGATGGAACAATTACAAAAAGTTGTCGCTGATCCGTCCATCGAGTTGGATTTGGACGATGGTTCCGATCGTTTCATTCGCTGTAAAGAAGATTTATCTGGCCCGTTGATGCATTGCTACGAGTCTTTGATGGAATGCGGCGACGAACAAGTCGCCAATGGCTATTTGCTCGACGTTATTCGTCAAGTGCAATGCTTCGGTCTGAATCTCGTCAAGCTCGATATCCGACAAGAATCCGATCGTCACGCTGACGCCGTGGATGCAATCACCACGCACTTGGGCATGGGTTCGTACAAGGAATGGAGCGAAGAGAAGAAAATTGAGTTTTTGAAGAGCGAAATTGAAGGTAAACGTCCGTTGATCCCGCACCAGTTGGAGTGTTCGGACGAAGTTCGCGAGGTTCTCGACACGTTCAAAATGGTTGCGCACATTCAAAAGAAGGTTCCAGGGAGTTTAGGAACGTATGTCATTTCCATGGCGACGAGTGCTTCGGACGTTTTGGCGGTGGTTTTGTTACAAAGAGAGTGTGGCGGAACTTTAGAAACGTCGCTGAGAGTCGCGCCTTTGTTTGAACGTTTGGACGATTTGAACGATGCGCCGAGAGTTTTGAGACAACTCTTCTCCGTCGAGTGCTACATGAAAACGTTAAGAAATAACGAACAAGAAGTTATGATTGGGTATTCGGATTCTGGTAAAGATGCTGGACGTCTTGCCGCGGCGTGGGGTTTGTATGAAGGTCAAGAGAAAGCGGGTGAGGTTGCCAAGGAATTTGGCGTGCACTTGACCTTGTTTCACGGCAGAGGCGGTACAGTTGGCAGAGGCGGTGGTCCGGCGCACATTGCTATCATGTCGCAACCGGGAGGAACGGTGAATGGATCTATTCGCGTTACCATTCAAGGCGAAGTTATTGAACAAGATTTCGGGGAGAGAGAAAACTGCTTTCACACTTTGGATTTATACACCGCCGCGGTTCTCGAACACACTTTGAAACCGCCGGAAGGTCCAAAACCAGAATGGAGAGTCGTGATGAAAAAAATGAGCGAAGCTTCGTGCAAAAGGTACCGATCGGTTGTGTTTGAAAACCCTGATTTCGTTCCGTACTTCGCACAAAGCACGCCGAGCACAGAATTGGGAAGTTTGAACATCGGTTCGCGTCCGAGTAAGCGGAAACCGAACGCTGGCGTTACGGCCTTGCGAGCGATTCCTTGGATCTTTGCCTGGACGCAAAGCCGCTTTCAACTTCCAGTTTGGTTGGGTATGTCTGCCGCATTCGCTGAGATCAAAGCGCAGGAAGGCGAACTGAGCACACTGAGAGAAATGCACAAGAAGTGGCCATTTTTTAAAGTGACGATGGATTTAGTCGAGATGGTTTTAGCCAAAGCTGATTTGAACGTCGTCGAGTATTACGAGAAGACGTTGGTAGATGAACGCTTGAGAAATGGGTTAGGCAAAGAGTTGAGGAACGAGTTGATGACGACCATCGACCACGTTTTGGAAATTGCGGACCGAAGAGAGTTGTTGGTGAACCCAGAGTCGAAGATTGAAGTCGACGGCCAACAGTGTCCGGCGCAACATCAGCAGTTGAAGAATAAGTTACAAATGCGTTCGATCTACATCACGCCTTTGAATGTGATTCAAAGCGCTTACTTGAAGAAACAGCGTGAAATCGAAGAGATGGAAGCCAGCAACGACAGTTCTTTCGACGAGTTGAAGTACGATCCATCGTTGCCGTGGGCGCAAGATATGATGAAGCTGCATCCGAGTGCAAACGCATTCAAATCGGCGGTGAACGATACGCTCATCATCACTATCAAAGGTATTGCGAGTGGCTTGCAAAACACCGGTTAAGAAAAGAATGTACCTGGTGTATATATAAGTAAATGTATTTAAAAGAAAAAGAAAAAGGAAAAGATGTTTATAACAATGCATACTAAACTAAAATAAATTACACTACGAATCCTGCGCTTCTAAGCTTTGCTTCCACGTACGCGTCGTCCTTGTATGCCCACACAGAAATGATGACCATCGCGCACCCCAGCAATATCGGACCGTTCAACGGTTCGAAGAACAAAATGTGACCAAAAACTGTCGTTAATACCAAAGCCGCGCACACCGCGACCGTCTTCGTTACCGAGGAGGAATATAAAACAGACAGTGCGACTAATATGCCACCAAGAGCGTGCAACGCTGCTATGACTATAACGAGAAAGGTCCATCCTTGGAAGAGGTTTCCTTTCGTCTCGTAGATTGATATCGGCACGTATATCAGAATTGAACACAACGCCAGCTGAATGTTTCTATCCCAAACGTCGAGTTCCGTCGAAGAAGAAAACGGCGATGATGACTTCGCCAAAGACGCCGACGACGGTGACTCGACGTCTAATTTCTTACCTAAATTCTCTTCCTCGTCTTCTTTTGTCCTTTTCTTCAACACTTTCTCGAAATACACCGACCCGAACCCGCTCAACATCGTTTGTACGAGCGCTAAAAATACACCGAAAGCGTAGGATAAATCAAACATATCGCTGATGTGTTCGTACCAATTTTGATGTACGCGCTTGTGAATGACCGGATTGTTCGGCGACGATTCCCAGGAAATTAAAGTCACGCCTAAGACTAACTGCGTCAACGTTCTCCACACACGGTTTGATATTCTCGAATTGAGCAAAATCTGCGCGAATATCGCCGTCGCTAATACCTTCAAATTTGATATCGCCGTGAACACCGACGCGTCCACGCGTTGCAACGACGGATAAGAAATTAAATTCACCACTAAATACACGAACGCTGGTACCAGCATTGGCGTCGCCGTTTTCACCACCCTCTCGAAAATGTGTATTTTCAGCCTCGCGAAACTCTTGATGTCCGTTTTTCGATATTTCATGCCAAGCGAAAACAAGAGTTTGAGGAACTCGTTGACACACAAGACGACGTTCTTGGAAAAATCCAACTGTAAAATCCCAACCGCGTACCTTCTGGCGAGCATAGATGCCGTGTTTTCCAAGGTTAAGGCGACCAAAAAGAGCGCGGCTAACTTGTGTTTATTCTTCTTCGTGTTGTTGTTAACGTTGTTATTAATGTTGTCATTGTTTTTATTGCTGTTGTCATCACCATCATCGCCTTCTTCGTAATAAAAGCTATCAAGGCGTTTCGTTTGATTTTTTTTACTACTCGCATCATTTTTACCGAACAACTCCTGCGCTCGGCCTGGGAACGACATTACTATTATCGCTCAAGAAGGACTCTCAGAGAGAAGAACAAGCGAGGAAAGGGTGTTTCTCGTCTTTTTAATAATATATGGTACTATGCATCTCTCTCCGAGAACAGGTGAATTTAAATTTTTAGACCGCCAAAAGGGTGTGTTTGTAAAGAAAGGAAGAAGAAAAGGAAAAAAAACTTGCACATGCTTTTGTTTGATGTGACAAATGCAAAAAACACGAAAAATTTTCTTTCGTCAAAAAAATGAACCAACACCACCACTCCTCCTCGTCGGAGTCGTCGTTTCCTCCTCCTCCTCAACATCAGTAATGAAGACGAATAAGACGATGATTTCGACACACGTCATAGATGCTTTAGATGAATTCTACGGCGTGCGACGAGAAAGAAGAACAACAACAACGGATGATAATCAAAGAGGAGGATTGATCGAAGAAGAAGATATGAACGAGTTTGACGAAGACGTCGTCTGTTTGTCCTTCGAAAACAATACTCACATTAACGAGAAGAAGAAGAAGGAAGATGGGAAGCAACTTAATAATAATAATAATAATAACGGTATTATTGACGACGACGACGACGACGACGATAAGAGAAATACGATGATGATGCGAGCTACTAAAACGAATAATGATAAAACGACGCAAACAATTAAATCTTCCAAAACCGGTCTGTTCGATGGCATACACAACGGTATCTTTTCAATCGGGAGGGGCGTCTCTACGGGAGCAAAATTTATGGGAGATACGGTCGTTTCCGGCGTCGCGGTGACGACGAATGCGAGTTTATATTTAGGAAAAACGACCGTAAACATTGGTAAAGACGCGGTGATGCATTCATTTAACGCGATATCGTCGACGTTGATTACAACAGCGACGACGACGATGACGACGACGCCTTCAGATGTGGACGAAGAGTTAATCGATGACATGTCCAACGTCTTGTTATCTGAAGCGCCGCCTCGTCCAAGAGGCCTTTCGATTGAGACGATACTTTTAGATGCCACCACAAACACAAAACGAATAGCAACAACAACAACAACAGCAACATTAGCATCATCATCCCTCGCGACGTGTATGTGTTTATGTGGCAACCGAATAGAAAAGGCGAAAATGGAGCAGAGAGTGTGTTCGTATTTACGAGTCGTCGTATGCGAAAGCTGCTTCTCCGGAGACACTCGAATCATACCGCGTGACGTCTTGCACCGATGGGATTTCACGGAGAAGCCGGTGTGCAAACAATCTTTGCAGTTTTTAGAAGACGCGTACGCGATACCGGTTATTTCTTTGCGAAAACTTGGAGAAGTGAATCGATATTATTACTCGACGAGTATTTCTTCCAAAGAAGAGTTTACTCGTTTGCGCGGCTTTCTGGATTTGCAGATAAAGGTCGCCTCTCTCTTCCACCGCGTGGGCGAAAAGTTAAGACTGCACAACATGGAAAAAGATGACGAGGGGAAGAAGGAGGACGACAATGACGACAATGACGACACAGACGATGACGATGCTAGTAAGAACAAGAAGAGAAACCGTAAAGCGCTCTTACACTTTCTCGCGTCCATACCGGACGACAAGCGAAGGCTCGTCAGAGGCGGAGACGACGCCAAAGTTTCCATCAAAGAGCTCAAAGAGTTGCACGAATTTCGCAAACAGAGCGAGATTTGCGAGTATTTGAGCGCGATCGAAGACGAAGTCGTCAACGTGTTAGAGAGTTCTTTATAATATAGTGGGCGAGTTATTAGCAATAGCTGCACGCGTAGAAGATGAAATCATGAAATCATGATTCACATCGAAACACACACACACACACGCACCCATCGTTCTCTCTCTCAAACGTCTCGTTCTACAATGATCTGAATGTATCAATGAGCAAAAAAAATGAGTCTTGGGAGGATCGAACTCCCGACCTTCCGATTAGAAGTCGGACGCATTATCCACTTTGCTAAAGACCCGTGAGCGTTAGGGTTGGGAGATATAATTATAAAGAAATCTGATGAATCGAACATTTAGGGTAGGGTCAATTTTCATCAAAAAAAAAAACTTCTTTGGAAAAAAATTTGGATAATTACAACACACGCACACGCGCAAAGAAAACAGTCTCACAGAAATAAAGAGAACGATGATGATGTCGTCGTCGTTGACGATGGGGAGAATCACGTCTTCATCTTCATCGCTGAAAACGAAAACGAAGAATTCCTTCGTCGTAAAAAAAAAGACGACGACGACGACGATGAATTTCATCAACAATAATATTAATACAGTTAGGTTGAGGAAAAAGCGTTACAACTTTTCAACTTCGTTCAACCCTGCCATCGCCGCTTTGCACACCACCAATAACAACAACAACAACAACAACAACATTCATACTATTAACACAACAACACATTCAACGAGTTTTTTTGATGTGAGTACTTCTTCGATGCAACAACAAAATCGCCGCCGAGGAAGAATGTCATCAAAAACAAATGCAGCTGCATCTTCGGACGAACCACCACAAAAAAAAGTAACAGAAAGTAAACCGCGTTTACCTGCGATGGATTCCATGCGATTCTTTCTCATTGGATACATCGCCATTGGTCATTTCATCGCGTGCGCGACGAGAGACCCTCTGCTATTAAAAATGTTATCGCAAGTCAACGTCGTCGTCGGCGCTTTCTTCGTCTTGTCCGGGTACGTTGCCGCGTACACGGCGTCAGAGTTGAACAAGTACGAACACACGGAAAAGAGATTTTTACCGACAAAAGTTGCCTACACCATTCAAAGAGTCATGGGGTATTACCCGTTGTATTTTGCGACGCAAATTCTGTTCATGCCAGTGTTTTTGATCGCTGACGTGACTTACAACGGATGGGCGAAGTCAGCCTTGCACGCCGGTTTGACTTTTTCGCTCTCGCAGGCGTGGTTCCCGTCGCACGCGGAGTTGTGGAACGCGCCGACGTGGTTTCTCAGCGCGTTGACGTTTGCGTTCGTGGTTTTACCGTACGCGTTGCCTTCGATTGCGAAATTGAAACGGAAGGGATTACAAAGATTGTTCGTAAAGTTGATTTTGTTGACGTGTTTGGTGAAGTTTGCGTATTGCTACGACGTCTCTGGTTTTGCATTTTTTGAGGGCACCATGCCGCCAAAAACGCACCCGTCGTGGATGTTTTGGAATTCAGTTCGGTTTTCTCCGTTGTTTTCGACAATTGATGTGTTGATTGGTGCGGTTTCTGCTCGATTGGTGATGATTGACGGCGTCGAGAAAGTAAACTTTGATTCTGTTCTTCAGAAACCGGTTATTCCGTTACTCTTGATGATTGGTTTGATCGTCGGGAGAGGATACTCGATCGTTTCCATGTCTGACGCAATTGCCAGGAGCATTTTCGTACCTCTGTTTGCGTGGTTTACTATGAACATTCACCGCGAAACGGTCAGTAGCAGTCCTCGGGCGAGCCAATTTTCAATCTCGAGCGTTCTGTCCTGGAAACCGTTGACGTATTTAGGGGCGATTTCCTTCCCTATTTACATCTTACACGGACCAATTGGCCAGATATTCTATAAAAGAGTCGTAGCGAATAAAATTTTCGGTTTCGTATTCACGTCGAAACCGGAATTTTTCCCGGTCTGGATTGGAATCGTTCTCGTCAGTGCGGCGATTGTAAACGAAGTCTTCTTGAAGAATAAGAAAGTGCAAGAGCTGTCGAAGAACGTTTCAAACTCGTTGGTATCGTTATCTATCTCCGAGTAACTCTCTTCGTTATTTTTGTGATTACCTTACTGTTATATGATTAGTACTATATTAAGTTGTCATCATCATCGTGTAAAAGTAAATTAAAACATTCGTAAACGACTTTTTGACGCTTTTCTCTGCTAAAGTATAAAAGTAATCGGTTTCAGATCCTAGTGACCCCCCCGGAACGCACACGTTTATATGGTTTCATCATCTCGCTTTAAGAGAGAGAATCACCCCAGACGTTCAAAATATACTAAATTATTATCCTATTGTATACGTTTAAGCAATCCGTTGTTCTTATTCTTCTTCGTCGCCGCCTTCGGCGATGTTGAAGTATCTCAACTCGTACACGTTTCTATCCTTGTTCGAGGCAATCACTCTCAACCAGTCTCTGACGTTGTGCTTCTTCAAGTACTTCTTCGTGAGGTATTTCAAGTATCTCTTGCTCATGGCAGATTCGGAGGAGACGGTGACGGAGTTCTTGTCCGAGGACACCGAGACGGCGTCGCCTAAAGCACCCGCTTTGCCGCCAACTTTGATTCGTTCCGTGAGAAACTGCTCGAACGACGCAATGTCCATGATGGCATCGTCAACCTGTGCGTTGTGCGTGCGTGGAAACAGAACAGATGTAATATACAGAATGATAATAGAGAGTTTAAATGTCAGTTTACGTTTCGCAACGGTTCGAGAGCGAGAGTATACGAAATCTTCCGATTCGCGCGCGTACATTTCTCCTCCTTCCGACGGAGGAGGAGGGCTTGAGAGAAGACAAAAAAAAAATGCGTCTCTCTCGGATTTCGACGCGAAAACGATGCGCGCGAAAGAATCAACACGTACCGGTCGGGTGCAATCGACGACGAACGATTGGACTTTCTTAGATCCTTTCTTTGCTGCTGGGGCCATTTTTATGTTTGACTTTTTTTTATCTGTCTGATGAGATTTTGCGCGTGAAAATGTGTTGTTGTTTCGATGGGGCGGGAAACGTGAGTTTTTTTTTTCGTTTTTCATTTTTTCAATCGTTCTTCTGTTCCGTCGTCACTTCTTCTTCTTTGACAAAGAAGAAGACAAAGAAGATGATTTTCAACTTGGAAGGATTGACGGTATACTTCCCGTACGAGTACTTGTACCCGGTACGTTTTAAACAAGTAGATTTTTTTACCATTGCTATTCTGTTACCATTTTCTTCGTCGCGCTTCTCTCTCTTTCTTTCCTAGCGCGCACGATTCAGACGACGACGTAAACGACGACGACGACGACGCATCATCATCATCATCATCATCATCATCGTCAATTTACTCACAACAACTCACATCATCACAATAATAGGAACAATACGAATACATGATCGAACTGAAACACGCGTTGGACGCGAAAGGTCACGGGGCGTTAGAAATGCCCACCGGGACTGGGAAAACGATCACGTTACTCTCGTTGATTACCAGTTATCAGTTGCAATACCCACACTCGTGCGGGAAACTGATTTACTGCACGAGAACGGTGCCTGAGATGGAGAAAGTTTTAGCGGAGTTGAAAGTTTTGCAGAAATATCGCGAGGAGCACGTGGAGAAAGGGAAAGAGGAAGAGACGCACATTTTAGCGCTGGGGTTGTCGTCGAGGAAGAATCTGTGCGTGAATCCGAAAGTTTCCGAGGAAGGATCGAGAGAGAGCGTGGACGCGAGGTGTAGAAACTTAACCGCCAGTTGGGTGCGCGATAAAGCGAAAGAGGAAGCCGAAGAAGGCGATCAAAAAGGAACGAAAACAAAAACGGTTTTAGAAAACGAGAAGATTAGGAAGAGCAATCTGTGCGAGTTTTACGAAGATTTAGAAGCGCTTGGGGCAGAAGCGGAAGTGCCGAAGGGCGTGTATACGTTGCAAGATTTGAGAGAGTTTGGACGGGAGAAGAGGTGGTGCCCGTATTTTCTCGCTCGACAAACGTTACAGAGAGCGAACGTGGTGGTGTATAACTATCAATACTTGTTAGACCCGAAAGTTGCCGGGTTGGTTTCGAGAGAATTCGAGGATAACGCGATTGTCGTTTTTGACGAGGCGCATAACATCGATAACGTTTGCATAGAAGCTTTGTCGGTGAACTTGCGTTCGCAGACGTTGGACGCGGCGCAGAGAAACATCACGACGTTAAACACGCGCATAACAGAAGTGAAGAAAACGGATAGAAAAAGGTTGCAGGATGAGTACGAGCGATTGGTGTCCGGGTTAGCGAACCAGGGTGCAATTTCAAGGCAAAGAGGTGAAGATTTAATGGCAAATCCAGTCATTTCCGAGGACGTCGTGCAAGAAGTTATTCCGGGCAACATTCGACGAGCGGAACATTTCGTGGCCATAATGCGCCGATTTGTCGAGTTTTTACGGCACGAGTTACGCGCACCATCAGTCGTACAAACCGCACCGAGGATGTTTATACAGAAATCAGAGGCTGGTGGTGGCGTCGACGCGAAGACGTTGAAATTTTGTTACGATCGTTTGACGTCGCTGTTGAAAACTTTAGAGATTGTTGATACGGAAGAGTTCGGCGCGTTGTCTAGCGTTGCTGATTTTGCAACTTTAATCGGTACGTACGATCAAGGGTTCACCATCATAATGGAGCCGTACGACGAGAGATATCCGCACATTCCCGATCCAGTTTTACAGCTCGCGTGTTTAGACGCTTCTTTAGCGGTGAAACCAGTCTTCGAGAAGTATCAATCCGTATTCATTACGAGCGGGACTTTATCGCCGATTGATTTATACCCTCGATTGTTAAAGTTTCGGCCGAACGTCATGAAATCACTCATGATGACGTTAACTCGGAAGTGTTTGTGTCCCATGGTCATCACTCGAGGCGCCGATCAACAACACATCTCCTCCAAATTTGACATGAGAGAAGATCCAAACGTCATTCAAAATTACGGGAAAGTTTTAGTAGGATTAGCGCAAAGTATCCCGGACGGTATCGTCGCGTTTTTCGTCTCGTACTCGTACATGGAAAATATCATCTCCAAATGGCACGATACCGGGATTTTACGAGAGATTATGCAACACAAGTTGATTTTCATGGAGACGCAAGACGTCGTCGAAACGTCCTTAGCTTTAGATAATTACCGCAGAGCGTGTAACGCCGGTCGAGGTGCCGTTTTTCTCTCCGTCGCGAGAGGTAAAGTTGCCGAAGGTATCGATTTCGATCGACACTACGGGCGCGCTGTAGTCATGTATGGCGTGCCGTATCAATACACGTTGTCTCGAATTTTACGAGCGAGATTGGAGTATTTACGAGAGACGTTGCAAATCAAAGAGCAAGATTTTCTCACTTTTGATGCCATTCGACAAGCGTCGCAGTGCATCGGTCGAGTCATTCGTTCCAAAGCCGATTACGGATTGATGGTCTTTGCAGATAAGCGATATAACTCGCACGATAAAAGATCGAAGTTACCGAAGTGGATATCCAATCACATGACCGAAGAACTTTTGAATTTGAGCACGGATATGGCGTTGACGGTGTCTCGAGCGTTTATGCGACACATGTCGCAACCGTTCTCGGCTGGAGAAGCCGGGAAAACGCTATTTGACCAGCAAAAAGTGGACGAAATCGCCCGACGGATGGGATATCCGGGAGGTTGCGCGGTGAATTTAGCGCCGCCGACCAAAAGAATTAAATAAATAGTGGAGTAGATACCAGTAGAAGTAGTTTTGTTTGCGCACCAGTACAGTAGCGAATTTCTAGATACATAGAGAAGAATACTATCCGCGCATATCGTCCACATCTCCGCTACTCTCTCTTCCCGACGAGGAGGAGGAGGAAGAAGAAACGCTCAGCTCGTATTCGGCTAATTTCGACGACTCCGCAACTCGCGTCAACTTTTCAATCGCATCCTCGCTCGTTTCGCTTTGGAATAAAATCTCTGCGATGTCCACGTGCGCTTCCTCGGATACGCACCGTAAAAGACGTTCGAGTGGTTCTAAATCTTCAATCCTCCCTTCGTTTTCTAAGGCTATATCTAATCGCGTTTGTAACAAAGGGTTCAATTTTGCCTTTTCTCTGTACACGGCTTCGTCGAGAGGGCGATATCTGCAGAAGAAACCAATGTGCCAAGGCATGAATAAATCAAATCTCTTCTTTCCAATCGCATCGGCGCCGAAATATTCCTTCATGAACGTCGTCAATTTGAAATACACAAGCTCAATCCTTTCTTTCGCGGTGAATTCAATCGACGTGTTTGTGTAAAACTCTTTAAATATCCACGGTTTTATGAGCGCGCCGCGCCCAGTCATCGCGCCGTCGACTCCAGACAAGGCCATTTTATCTCTCGCCTCGTACCACGTTAAAATGTCTCCGTTCCCTATAATTGGAATCTTACTTCGGCTTTTAATCTCGCCAATCAAATTCCAATTTGCACTTTTCGTGTATCGCTGCTCTTTCGTTCGTCCGTGAACGATTAATACGCTCGCACCCGCGTTTTCAATCTCCTCCGCTAACTTCAAAGCCGGTTTATCGTCTTCTACGCCGAGTCTAATTTTCACCGATAACGGTAAAGGCGACCCGTTTGCTAAACCTTCGACCAACTTCGCCAGCTTTGCCGGTTTCCTCAACAATCGCGCACCTAAACCTCTCTTCGTGACTTCGTGAGTTGGACATCCGCAATTTAAATCCACGAAATCCGCGTTGAATTCATACGCCATCCTCGCCGACCGAACGCCTTCTTCGATGATATTCGTCGCGATTTGAGCACCAAAAATCTCCTCCGAGTCGTGTCGCCGTAAGTGCGTTTTCTCCACCGGGTTCCCTCGATTTAAGAATCTCGCGTAGGACATCTCCGACACGAGGACTTTTGCCTCGAACGTCGCGCACAGTCGTCGAAACGGTAAGTTGCCTCCTTTCGTCAGCGGGGCGAGCCATAAGTGATTGATAACTTTTTCTCTCAAACGTGTTTTCTCTTCCTCGGTGACGAGTTTATAGTCGTCCACTTCTTCTCGTTTCTTGCGAAAGTTTCTTCCGTCAAAGTGTGGTGGTTTTGGTTTCTTCTCTTTCATCTCTTCGTTTTCTCGATGTTCTTCTTCATCATCATCTTCTCCGACCGTCGTCGTCGTCGTCGCCGCAGGCTTGGCGTTGGAAGAAAAAAAGAACGAAGAAGAAGAGCCGCCGTTCGCTTTCATCATCAGAATAACGGTATTATTATTCGTCTTTCCTCGATGATGATTATGATGATGATGATGATGGTGACGACGACTTTTAGAAAAAGAAGATGAGAAACCATCAGCAGCAGCGGCAGGAACGCGACGACTCGCGGCAAAAGCAGTTTTTGCCAAGCACCGAGAAGGCGGCGACGACATCGACAACATCACGTTTTTAATACTACTTTTGTGATAAGAGTAGTTTTAATAAAGGATGAGGAGGAGGAGGAGGAGGAGGATGCTTTTTTTTTTCACACCTCTTTCTCTCTCAGTCAGTCGTCTGTCTCTCTTCTCTCTTCTCTCTTTTTTTACTTTTTTTTTACTTTTTTTGATTTCTCGATCTCTCTTCTTTCACTCATGACTCTTCTTCTTGCGTAACAACAACTTTTAACCAACGCGAGAGAGAGAGATTTAGATTAAAATGATGATGACATCGTCGTCGTCGTCGAAAGTCGGTGGTGTCAACGGTGGGTACGTGGAGATGGAGAGACAAGATCAGAACACAAGCACGACCTCGACGACACCGATGATGTTCTCAAAAGCAGCCTCGTTCTCCTCCTCTTCTTCCTCTTCTTCTAAAGGTGGAGAGAAGAAGAATAAAAAGAATATCAACGGAGCGACGAAAAGGTTGTTGTCTCGCGCCTTTTCGAGAGTGAAAGACGACGACGACGACGACGACGACGATATAATAAACAACAACAACGAGGAAGAAACAGAGGACGAACACGAACTGTTATCGTCGTCGACGCCGAAATCAACGACGATTCAGACGACAAAAAGACAAAAGAAGAAGAAGAAGAAGAGTTTAACTCCAGCGAGAGGGAGTTTGTGGTCGCCCAGGAGAGACAACAGTCCTTTACCGACGAAAAAGAGCAGCAGCGATGGGGATGGCACAAAAAATCCCAACCACATGGAACGAGAGGAAGACGTCATCACGCAGTTTTTAGGGGACGACGAACCTACCACGATACACAACAGAGAGGCAGAGATGAGTAGCAGCACGAATAACACCAACAACACGAGGAGTAGTAGCATCAACAGTAGTAGCGGAAGAGGCAATAGCGAGAACTCGACGTCGACGACGGTCCTCGCGAGGAAGAGAAATATCTTTGCTCGATTCTTTGGCGCGTGTTTCGGAGGCGCGAATGCGTCGTCGTTCAATGACAACAATACAAATACGAAACAACAACGAAACATACGGGATGATGCGAAAGCACCGCTCAGGAAAGAAGAGAAAGCGCCGACAGTTGCCGGGTGCGTTCCGGTTCCGTGTCTTAAACCGCAGTTCTCCAACGTCGTCGGCGAAGGATTTACTTTGCACACGGGCGCGTATTTTCTCCCTGCACCGGAAACGTACAGATGCGCGAAAAGCGGCAACGCGACGAGTAAGCCATGTTTAGTTCTCGATTTAGACGAAACGTTAGTCCACTCGTCGTTTCGGCCGATACCGAACCCGGATTATATAATCCCGGTTGAAATCGACGGCAGGATAACCGACGTGTACGTGTTGAAAAGACCTTGGGTGGATTTGTTCTTAATCGAGATGGCAGAAAAATACGAGTTGGTGGTGTTCACGGCCTCGTTAGCGAAATACGCGAATCCTTTGATGGATAAACTGGACGTCCACGGTGTCGTTCGACACCGATTATTTCGAGACGCGTGTTACCCGTTCCAAGGGAACTACGTCAAAGACTTGACCTGTTTAGGCCGCGACTTGCGCAAAACCATCATCATCGACAACTCTCCTTATTCCTACATGTTCCATCCACAAAACGCATTACCGGTGTCATCGTTCATCGACGACCCAGCCGACGACGCGCTGTTCGACATGCTTCCTCATTTATACCAACTCGCGGAGAGCGAAGACGTTACCGTGACGTTGTACCAAAACGAAGGGTACATGCCTCGCGCTCGATTTTACCCCACGCGCATGGACAGAGCGCCCGCGTACGATAGGTTAGGCAACAAAATCTAGATAGATACTAATTTACATAAAGGCATGAAATTTCCATTTTTCACTGATACCAGTTTTGCATATTCTCTCTTCTTCTCCTCTCTTTTTCGAAGCGTCGAAGTTGTGTTGTTGTATTATTATATTGCGATGGAGATATAATTGACTGATTATTGATGGAAAAAAACTTACCAAAAACGCAACAAACAAAAGAGTCTCGTCTCGTCTCTTCCATTCTTTCTCTCTCTACTACTCCTACTATTTATATTTGTTTCCATTATTCGATAATATGACGTCGTCGTCTGATGGTGGTGGTCGTGAGGACGGTGAACACGCCGCCGCTGCTTCTAAAGCTGCAGAAGGAGAAGAAGACAAAGAAGAAGACAAAGAAGAGAAGACGATTTTAATTTTACCGGAGTCGAACAACGACGACGACGACGACCGAACCAAAAAGAACGACGACGACGACGACGCGCAACGCGAGCAACAACAACAAATAATAGACCCGGCGGTAGCAGCTGAAATTCCAGAAGACGTCTTGAAAGCGGCGTTAGGGGAGGATCCTTCGGGAGGCAGACGACGGACATCTCGCGTGACAAAAGCGAGAGTGATTATGATAGACGGACAACCGGTGTTGCGTTCGAACAACTACGGTTTAACCGAAGGCGAACCGAGCGTGTTTTCGAGCGAGTTGGGAGGAGACGATGGAAGTCGAGAAACGCGTCCGGGTCGCACGTCGTACGTATTCGAACAGAAGAAACCGAGAAAACCGTACACGAGGACGAAACCGAGGGCACCGAAAATTTTAACCGCCGACGAAGAGGCGACGGCGGTGAACAAGAAAGATATTCAAAAGGACATCGAGTTGGCGATTTCGAAACGGGCCAAGTACTTACATCAACAAATATCGCATTTAAAGCCATTCATGGAAGAGAAGGCGGTGCAAGCATTAGAGGAGAGAGCGGAAAAGTATGAACCGAGCGATAAGCTGTTGATGCCAGTTGAGAATCAACCGGCGGCGATTACTGCGGTGTTGAGAGAATACCAGCTGGAAGGTTTGAGGTGGGCTGTTCGAATGTTCGATCAAGGATGTTCGTGCATCTTGGCCGACGAGATGGGTTTAGGAAAAACGTTACAATCGATTTCGTTTCTCGCGTGTATCAAAGAAATGCGCGGGGTGAAAGGGCCGCATTTGATCGTCTGCCCTCTCTCAGTAATGAGTTCGTGGATGGACGAACTCGCCAAATGGTGTCCAAAATTAAGAGTCGTTCGGTTACACAGTTCGGATGAAAACGAACGTCAAAGGCTACGAAGAGAAGTCGTGATAAATACAGAAATATACGATGTCGCTCTAACGACGTATGAAATGGCGTGTAATCCATCTTTTGCGCTCGCGTTGACGCAAAAAGTGTACTGGAGATGCGTCATCTTAGACGAAGGGCACAAGGTGAAGAACGAAGAGACGACGGCGCATCAGATTTTGAAGCGCATTCACCGTCAACACACCATCCTTTTGACTGGTACGCCAGTGCAGAATAACTTGCACGAGTTATATGCGCTTTTATCGTTTCTTCACCCGGACGTGTTTACTTCCTCGGAGCCGTTCGACCGCGCTTTTAATTTGAACATGAGGGAGCATAAAGTCGACGAAAAATTACTCGCGAAGGCGCACTATTTAATGCGTCCGTTCGTTTTGAGGAGAGTCAAAGGCGAAGTGGAAGTTTCGTTACCGCCAAAAGTTGAAACGAAAATTATGTGCCCTTTGTCCTCGGCACAAACGTTTTGGTACAGGCGGTTACTGATGCGGGAATCGGGCGCTTTGCAATCGCTCGAAGCGGCGGCTTCCGAGAACGAAAAAAAACTTGCAGGAGTCGCCGGCGAAGATGCGAAGGAAAAATCTAGTAGCGGTGGCGGCGATTGGCGCAAATTGAACTCACTATTGATGCAACTGCGGAAATGTTGCAATCACCCGTACTTGTTTTCGCCGGGTATCCAGGATGAAGGCGTCACCTTAGAAGATATCATCGAAGCCTCAGGGAAGTTATCGGTATTAGATCGCATTTTGATCAAGTTGAAAGAAAATGGCCACCGCGTGGTTATTTTCTCGCAGTTTACATCTATGTTGGATATATTAGCGAATTTTTTGCATTTGCGCGGTTATCAATACGCTAGACTCGATGGTTCTACAAATCGTGTGCAGAGGTCTATAGATATTGCGGCATTCAACCGTCCAAATTCGCCTGTGTTTGCATTTCTTTTAAGTACTCGCGCGGGTGGTTTGGGCGTAAACTTGCAAACGGCAGATACGTGCGTCATGTTTGATAGCGATTGGAACCCTCAGGTAGATATGCAAGCGATGGCAAGAGTCCATCGCATCGGTCAGAAGAAAACGGTGCACATATATCGATTAGTTACTGCTGGCACCGTAGAGGAACGAATGACGCAACGCGCAGAGAAAAAATTATTCTTAGAAAAAATGGTATCCAGAGGCTCAACTGCCGCTGCAGAGGCTATGGAAGCGCTGGATAAAAACGATTTGTATTCGATGTTACGTTTTGGTGTCGATGCCGTCTTCTCTAAAGATTCTGGCGATCCGCCGACAGATGAAGAGTTATCCACGCTCATGGATCGAAGCGAGGAGGGCGAGCGCAAACGAAGAGATTTGCAAACGCTGAAAGAAGACACGCAGTTTACGGCGACTGATTTCGTTGAAGGCAAAGCTGAGGAAACTCCTATTTCAACATTTATGATGCCGGCAAAGATTGCAGAATCCGTCGGCGATGCATCTTTAGTTCAGGTGAAAAAGAACACGTCTTTAAAAGAAATCGCAAAGGAGTTTCAAAGCAACATACTTTCCGGTAAGCGCAATCGAAAGACGACGACTATGCAAGTTGACGGCGGTCATGGTCTCGGTATGGTTACCGTGTTAAAGCCAAACGATTACGATTTACAATCTGGCGAACCTTCCGTAAACGCGAAAGAGTCGGGGTTAAGTCAAGCGCAATTACAGGGCGGGAAACGTTCCCGCGGTCAAGTCGCGGGAAGAGATTACGGTCACGCGTACACGTGTCAAGGATGCTGGGACGGTGGCCAAATCGTCTGCTGCGACTTGTGCCCAGTTTCTGTTCATCCTGAATGCATTGGATACACCATGGAAGAAATTGGACGCACGGCGAGATGGTCATGTCCGCACCACACGTGCCACGAGTGTGGCCGGAAGTCTGCCGCGGTCGGCGGTTTGTTGTTTCGATGCGAGTGTTGCACTCGCGCCTATTGTGAAGACCATTTACCGCAAGGTGCTGAGATAATAGGAAAATGTAAACGATTTGAAGCGTTAGGACAGATACACCCGGCACAGGCGTGCTTTATTCGATGCGACGCGGATTGTCAAAAGTTTGGTGAAGAACACGAGGAGATCAAGAAATACAACGCCGGAGGTGATGAACACGGAGGTGGTGTAAAGGGATCGTCCGGATGGGTAATGGGTAAAAAAGTTGCCATCACGGACGTTTGGATCGAAGATCGCGATACGGAGCTCGAACTGCCATTAGGGAATGGTTCCGTGAAAGCGCTGGCGTACGCCACGTTTACGGATCTCGTTCACTTTTTGTTGCGAACAGAAGGTCCGAAAAAGAACCAAAAGAAAGGAAAGAAAAAGAAACCAGAAGAAGTAGAAAACGAATTAATTAACGATGCGATCATGGAAGAGGAAGCAGAGGAGGAAGAAGCTCCCGAGGCTGGTGAGGATGCCGTGATAAGAGGCGCTGTTGCGTATTACACGAAAAGGAACGAAAGCGTTGATGAAATCGCCAGAGAGCGAGGATTGGACGCGCGCGATATTGTCGCTTGGAATAAGGCGGAATATCCAAATATTTCACGCAAGTCGCAACTTTTAGAACGCACGAAACTTTGGATGCAACCAGCACCGCCACCATCAAAGACTTTAGAAAAATTGTCTGAGAAAGAGCAGGCGCAGCGCTTGCTTGAACAGCGCAAAGCCGCAGAAGCTGCAGCGGCTGCTGGATTAGTAAAGGGTAAGAATGAAAGCGCAAACGCGCAAGATGCAAACGTCAATCCTAAAGATCCGTGCGTTTTCGGGCGACCTCTGAAACTTTTGAGACAGAAAGACATCGATCCTGCGGAACGCGATAAAATTATGGCCGAAATGTTCCGACGCGTTCGTCCTCACCTGGAAAGAAACAAAGAAATGGCGAAAGTACGTGAACGCGAAAATGCGGATTTGGCTAAGATTGAACAAGAAAAGGAACGGATCCGTTCAAACGAACGCAATCGTCGCCTAGAGAGACGCGAAACTGGTGCACCTGTTTCCGGGTACGATCTCTTGCGATCTGGATTAGCTTCTGGAGTCGAAGCCTCTATTAATCGAAGAGGAGCTCCTCTTCCCGTAGTTTTGCCGCATAAGGGTCGAATCGACGAAGAAAAAGTGACGAATATTAGAAACGCCATCTTGAGAACGCTCGGCGAACGCAGACGAAAGATGAACGCCGCGGCGACGACGACGAAAAAGAAGAAAGAAGGTAAAAACGAAGAAGAGGAAGCGTACATAACTTCCACTGAAATAAAAGTTTTGATGGCGAGACTTTATCGCGCGCACGATGCGGCTACTTTAGACCATGCTCGCGCGATGTGGACCCACGACGAATTCGGGGACGCTCTCGGATACAACTTGGCCATTGTTACTCTAGAACGCGATGGATTTATCGAATCCAAATTACATAGAAAATGGCCGGAAATCCTCGACTTATGCTCTTTACGATTACGAAAGGATGCTCAAATTCCGGATGCGCTCAGCGGTGAGTGCTCAATTGAACCTGTTGATGAAGATGAACAAACAGACGGCGACGTTGACGACAAGAGGAGTACAGGCGAAGCGAAGAAAAATCTCGTTATGGAAAAAGTTCCAGTCAAAGTTCAATGCGGAGGAATGGAAGGATTTATGCGTCCAGGAGCTCGAAGAGGGGAGGAAAACGTCATGTTCTACAAGAAAGATCGAAAAGGCAACGTTACTTCTGAGGAACAACTCGTCACGGCTCTCGAGTTTGAGCGTTTGGGTGGACGAGGCAACGCACGAAAGTGGCGTCAATCCATACGTATACATAGCGGTTACCCGATCGAGGAACTAGAAGCGGATGAATTGAAGAGGGGTGTGCCCATTGGTAAATGGTTGCGTGACGAAGGTGGCACGTGGCGTGCAAATGTCGTCGGTCGACCCGCGGAAATCTGGTCGGACGGTTCGCAAGCGTATAAATTTTGCGAGTTTGTGGGATACAAAGCCGATTCTGGCGAACACGAAATTCGCTACGAAGATGGCACTCACCAGTGGTTGTTCATATGTCTGAATAAGTTCCGATTTCCAGACGGTCTCCCGGTGAAGTTACCGTACGAAAGTATTCCATCTGCACGTAGTCGCTCGCGAGCCAACGCCAATAAGGATGCGTCTGGAGGAGGAAGAGTAGGACAACGAGGCGTCGGCGGCGCGTGGGCCGCAGATGGAATAAATATGAACGCGAGAGGTACGCTAAACGGCGAGGAAGCTTTGGAATCCGGGTACAGAGTGTATTATTGCGCAGCAGATGATACCATCGATGGAGTTGCAGCCGCTATTGGCGTGAACGCGAACGAGTTGTACTCGTGGAACGCGCCTTTTTATGAGGAAGGAGACTTGCCACAATCTGGACCGTTGAAAGAAAAGACTCGATTGTTCCAACAAATTCCGCCACATCAAGACGAAGTGCTTGCCGGAGCGGTCGCGTTTGATACCGTCAAACATTTTCCCATCAAAGCTGCGGCTTTAGAGACGGAAACCGACTTTCCAAGTGAAAATGAAGAAGTCTATGACCGAGGTAACCCTGGTTCTAAACCGGGATCAAAGCGCAAAAGCGCTGAAGGAGGAGACGATGACGATGAGTACGAGAACAATAACGAGAACAACAACGAACGAGAAGGCGAACAACTGAAGCAAGGGCGCCAAAAGAAAAATTCGAGGATAAAGAAGCGTGATTTCGTCGCGGAAGCGACGCAAGCCGCTATGGAACTCGAAGCTGAATTGGACGCCCAATGCGTCGTTCGAAATATCGCCATTCCTTTTGAGTACAAGGATAAATCTGGTTCCTTGTGCGATGGCGGACGAAGTGTGTATATGAAAATGAGTGATGAAAAGCTTAAAAACCTCAAAGAGCAACGCGATCGCGCAGTTTCAGAACAGGAAGAAGCGTACGAGAGTGCTAAACAAGAGTACGCTCTGGCGCAAGAAATGTTCGAGGCGCAAAGCAAAGCGTACGTCGACCAGCAAGAGGAAATTCAAGCGGAGAAGAAAGCGAAAGCCGAGGCAAAGATTACTACTCCGACAACTATGGATGTGGACGAGAAGGTCAAAACGGAAGGAATCAAAAAATCAAAACGCACATTGATTAGAAAACCAAAACCTCCGCAACCTCCGGAACAACCGACACCAATCGCCGATTTGGATTCGTACGAGGTCATTCCTGTCGAAGAGTTTGTTGATGACGATCCACAATGGCTCGAAACTGCCAAACGTGCGGGGTCTCAAATAGATATCAAAGATATTCTGAGATCAAAAGGAGCGAGCATCGGCGACGAAGCCGTCGGGAAGTTCATTGAAATTCTCGTTCCAACGCGCGGTTTATGGCGACGAGCTACGGTGACTGCGTTCGATACTTTCACCGGAGAACACGAATTGACGTTCAAATACCCCACGCCGCGCAAAAACCCGATCCTTTTTCCATCGCCTTCAGATGACGACGAAGATGAGGAAAAAATAGAGGAAAACTTGACGCAGCGCTTTTTCTTACCTCTGTTGACAGTGAGATACTTGCCATCCATCTGGGAGCCTTACGAGGGGGTTCCGGAACCACCTTTGGAAGATGGTGGAATGGTTTTTGCTTTACCTCCCATTCCGGTCGCTGTCGGTGGCATGCGAGGCATCTTGTTACCGCAAGGACGCCGCGGCGAGGAACTCGTTCGTTACGCCGTGCTTCGCCGAGATTCAGGTGACATGAAGTGCAGAATATCCGAATACACGTGTCCAGCGACTGAATTTGAGCGCTTGGGCGGGAAAGGTTCTGCGAAAAAATGGCGCCAGTCGTTGCGTTTAGTCGGAAAACATGCAGTCACCCAAGAAACGATGGGAAAATGGCTGAAAACGATTGGCACGCAAACTGGCGCAGATTCCATCGGAAGACTAGTTGAAGTCTTTTGGCCCGTCCATGAAACCTTCTTCAATGCGGTCATTGAATCGTTCCGTGCGGATACGGGTGAGCACGAAGTTTTATACGACGACGGAAGCAGAGAAACCGTGCAGTTGAGCATGCAAACCGTTCGATGGGGCGGTAAGCAACGAGTTCCGGTGAATCCTCCACTACCTGGATCGAACAAAGTCGTCGGCGGCGGGAAAGCTTCGAAGAGAGCGAGAACGAGCAGCAACGCGCCGCCAAATTCCGGCAAAAGGGCGACTAAAGTCATCGTTAAGCAGACATGGATACAGTGCGACGACTGTTCCAAATGGAGGCGTGTTCCTGAAAAGTCAATCGCCAATCTCGGCGACGACGACAAGTGGGTCTGTAAGATGTCCGCAGACACGACGTATAACAAATGTTCGACGAAGCAAGAAATGACGGATGAGCAAATAGCCAAAGAATTTGAAACGTTGTAACGATACTAAGTAAAATGATGACGATGACGATGCTCCTCTTCTTCTTCTTCTTCTTCTTCTTTTCTCTTTTCTTCTAATACAACAAATTTTTTTAAAAATATACTTCTTAACGACAATGATGATGATGTAGACGTTTTCCGTATTCCTTTTACGTCCCCATTGCTCTGGCTTTCCTTCTCTCGCCTCTCCCAACCGCGGTGTAACCTTTTTGAATATTCGACACCGACCTAGACGCGCCGCACGATTGACACCTACAATAACTTAACCTCGTCGTCGCCTCTTTCACTAACTGCGTGTCCGAACTCTTGCACATGTTGCAAATCACGTAATCGATAAAGTAGTGTCTCAAAACACCTTCGAACACTTTCGGCAGAAATCTCCCTTTAATAATCAGCCTTTGCTGACCGTCTAAAGTCCCAGTCGTCCCGAGTTCCGCCATCATGTATTGCGTCACGTGCTCGTGCGGTCTGTGCATCGCGTTGCAAATCTCCATCAAGTTTGCAAACACCGTCTTCTTCGTCCCTTCTCTCGCAATTTGCGGCGGTTTAATAATCGTTTTCGTCTTTTCCGACAGCGCCGGATTCTTCTCCTTGAGAATGCCAAAGACGCGACCGAGAAGTTCGTCGTAGTGGTAGTCTCGATCGGAACCGTCCCAAGGGAGACCTAACCCGGATTGAACGCCGCCGCCGGACGACGAGGTCGTCGCTTTTTCCTCCTCTTCGTTCTCTCCTCCTCCTTCCTCGTCGTCCGATAACGCGAGTTTCTTCTTCTTCTTCGATTTCTTCTTCTTACCAAACTCTTCGACTGTTGTTGTTGTTAAAGTTAAAGTTGTCGTTGTTGTGAAAGGTTGTTTGAGAGATTTTTGTGGTGAGTGGTGAGTTTTAATTTTTTGAAAGATGAGACACGTGAGAAGAGAGATAACTGTGAAGGAGTGATTTTGTGTCTTCTCATCCTCCTCTCCGCTCTTTTATCAAACGCTCTTCTAAACATCACCAGCAGCAGTGTTCAGGTCCAAAAGCGGCTTGGCTCGACGACAGTCGTCGCGTTCTCATCGTCGTCACCATCTCTTTTCGCCGAATGAAAACTGCTGTTGCGTGAACAAAGGAAGAAGCGGATGAAGAAAAAAGAAGACAAAGAAAAACCCAAAACGAGAGAAAAACACGTACGATCCAAATCTTCTATTTTCTCCGCGACGGCTGCCGCGACACCAGCATCATCACCATCATTCGGAGTATCTTCCGTCTCGAACGCGTCGAAATCAACCTTCTTGGATTTTTTCTTCTTCTTTTTCAAGTCAAACTCTTCGTCGGACATGATTCTTTTTATGCGATGATGCGTGTGATTTTCTGTCGGCTTTCCCAGAAGAGAGGAGAAGGAGAAAAAAAGAACTCGTCTTTCTGTCTGAGAAAAGAAGAACGAGAAGAGGAAAAAGTGAAATTATTATAGAGTGCGAATGTGTAAAGTATCATACCATCAAACGCTTTTTTTTATAACAACCGACCGTGAGTTCGCGTCGTGGATTTTATTGTCTTTGTCTTTGTCGTCGTCGGTCGCGAGTAGTATTCGTCGTCGTATTCGTCGTTGTATTCGTGAAAAATGATGGTCGCGCGCGCATCGTTAATCGCAACGCCACGGCGAGGGAGCTCTTTGTTTCGCGCACGACGAGACCGGACCGTCGACGTCGGTGTTACACTCGTAGACTTTGTTGAAAGCGTCCGCGCCGAGAAAGATGTCGTTTTGTTCGTTAGTTGCCGCCGATCCCAACCACGTGCTGCCGATGTCGTCATTGAAGTGAGTTGCGTTCAAAAACATTTCTTGCATGTCCGTGACTTCCTCAACGTCCCATTTAGAAATACCGGTTCCTTTGAACTCCGTGGCGTTCAAAAACATGCGAAACATAGTTCTGACCGACGACGTGTCCCATTTAGAAATATCTTGGTTGAAGGAGTGCGCGTTACGAAACATTTTCTCCATATTCGTTACGTGACTAGTATCCCAATACCCGATGGCTTCCTTGAATTCAAAATTCGCGTCGAACATTCTGTCCATTCTCGTCACGCTGGAGACGTCCCAGTATTTGAGACCTTTGCCTTTGAACTTGGGCAAGAAACGGAACATAAACGCAGTATTTGTTGCATTCTTCATATTCCAATAGCTCAAATCGGCATCGAAGAGCGATAGTGAAAAGGGTGTAACTTTTCCGGTGCAGGTGGCAAAAAGAAAATCTGCGTCAAAGATTGCTCTAAAATTTTGGACGAGCGAAACGTCCCATTGCGGAAGGACGCCGTACTCGCTCTCGCGAGCAAATTCGGTGCAGATACCGTGAATTGGTTCTTCGCCGAGGCAATTACAAACTGCACCTTGAAGTTCGGTGAAATTGTTTGGAAAAACTCTATTACCGAGAGCATTGAAAAAGTACGGCTTTTTCAATTCACACGTATCCGGCGGGCCGCTCGTCGATGTCTCGCATACCCACTTGTTGTTAAACGCGAGAGCTCCCGAAAACATGCTCGTAAACGTGATGTAGGAAGACGAAAGATCCCATTTGCTCACGTCACCGGCAAACTTAATTGCATCGGAGAACATGTCTTGGAAACTTACGACGTTGTGAACGTCCCATTTTGAAATGTCTTGATTAAATGATAGGGCGCCTGAAAACATTGCTCGCATCGAGGTCACGCTCGACACGTTCCAATCGCCAATCGGTTTGTTGAACTTAAACGCCCTGCCAAACACATTCTCCATGTCATTGACATTCGAAACATCCCAGAAATTAAGATTTGAATTGAATGCTTCGCATTCCAAGAACATTTCATCCATTTTTTTGTTTCGAGGCGTTTTCCAGAGAGAAATATCGGCGTTGAATTTAGTACATCGACGAAACATTCCACGCATGTCTTCAGCATTCTCCACGTTCCAAAATGAAATCGGTTCGATAAAATTAGCGCAACCGCTGAACATCGCCTCAAAATTTTTAGCTCGAGACACTGACCAGAATTTCAAACCAGTTCCCAAAAACGCACGTTGATCACCGAAAGTATCTAGGAAAGTCAAAACCTGCGACGTGTTCCACAAGCTCAAATCCGGATTGAATTGTTCTAAAACTTCGATTGGAAGCATTGGAGCACAAAGAAACGGAGCTCCAGAAGTCGTTAAACGGAATCCTGAAAATGCAAATGACATATCCGATATCTCAGACGTATCCCAATGCGAAAGAACGCCGTAAATGTCGCCATCAGAATTTCGCTCGGTGTAGCCAACTTCGAGGCAATTACCTTTCACGGGATCTTCTCTCAAACATTGGCAGATAAGATCGAAAAACTCTTGTTGCGGCACCGGTATCTTCTTGCCAAACTTGTTTAAAGGCGGTGGGCTCGGTGGTGGACTCGGCGGTGGACTCGGCGGCGGGCTTGGCATCTCCTCTTCCCAGCCGCGAACGAACAGCGCTTGCGCGCAAATAAAAACCAATGTCGCGCAGAACATAGTTCGAAGACGTGCCGTCCGTAACGCCATGGTATTAACTGTTACCTTCGTACTTGTATAGTCGGTTCGTAGTTATTGCTCGATGAAAATGCAAATACTTTCTGAAGAATATTTTTTTCTCTCAAACTTTTGTCAGTTACTTTTTTTCGCGGAAATTTTGCCTCGAAGTCGTCGCACGTACTTTTTGTGTAATTCAGCAGAATGTTTGTTAACGCTTTCCGAAAAGAACATTTCGTCGTTCTCTTCAATCGCGGAATAAGTCAATCGTCAATCGTTAACGTTTTTGGCTTCATTTCACGCAATCGGAATCCCAGGCGAATTTCTTCCTCGTTTCCACGGAATCCCAAACTTCCAACTTTCGAGAGAGGTACTTTGAGTTGAAAAAATCCTTCTCCAGCGCTTCGTAATTTTCTAATATCCGTTCCTCCGAGGACGCTTTCACGACGACTGCGCCGCACAAGGTTTTGCTATTGCCTCTGTTTTTCCGTCCTCCTCGTAACAAACCCCACGCTAAGAGAATTTGGGACGGTTTCCACGCCTGGTCGTCCGCGATGTCGGCCGCCTGTTCTCGTTCCTCGTCTCCTCCTCCACCTCCTCCTTCTTTCTCTTCCTCTCGCTTGGAAACGAACGCGTCGTCCAACAAGGGCGCCCCACCTCCACCAAACGGCGAGTACTTCACCACCGCGATACCTTTCGATTCGCAAAATTCAATCAAATCTTCCTGCGGCCACATCGGATGTGCCTCGATTTGGTTCACGCTCGGCTTAATCTCGCAATAACTCAACAGCTCCTCCAAATGTCTCACGTGATAGTTCGAAACGCCAATCGCTCGAATTTTGCCTTCTTTCAAGCACTTTTCTAACGCTCTGTACGCGTCTTTCCTCTTCTCTTTGTGTATTTCCGAGTCTGGCGAGACTTTCGACACGCCCGGCCAATGTAACATGATTAAGTCAATCGCGGGTATTCGCAACCGGAGGAGAATTTTCTCAACTGCTTGTTCCACCAACAGTTTCGAATGCATCTCCGCCGGTGCGATTTTCGACGCGAGAAACGGCATCTTTCTCTCAAAATTCTTTTTTTTTGTCTTCTTCTTGTTCTCATCATCATCATCATCATCCTTAGTCGCCGTTTTTGTCGTCGTCATCCATTCCTCCAGCGCTTCACCAATATCGCTCTCGTTTTTATATATAGATGCGGTATCTATGTGTTCATATCCAATTTCCAACGCTTTCTTCACCGCTTTCGTGCACTGCGCGCCTTTGAGTTTATACGTTCCAAACGCCAAGCGAGGCATGAACACGTTCGGTGAAATCTCTATCGTCGTCGTTCTTTCGTTGTTGTTGAAATTGTTGTTCGTAGACGACGACGAAGACATTCTTCCGCGATGAGAAGGAGAGTTACTTAGTGTTTGTTTTGTGACGAACTCTCTTTTTAACTGTTTCTTTCACTCTTCGTCAAGCGACACAAAAATCAACATAATCCTTTTCTCTTCTTCCGTCAGAGAAGAAGAAGAAGGATGGGCAACCAAATATCCACGAACGCGCCGAGAGTGCAGGTGAGCAACAACAACGCACACTTTTTTTATTCTCTCTCGTTTTCTCTTCTTCTTCTTCTTCGTCGTCGTCGTCGCATCTATAACTAACACGGGAGAACTCTTAAACTCTTAAACTCAAATCAAACGTAGGTATCGGATTTAGTGCAAACGGACGTTCCAGAGTTGAAATATAAAGACGCGTTAGGAGGTGGACGGTTTTTCAAGACCCATCGGTGCGAAACGAAGTCGTTTACGTCGTCGATACCTTCCGCAGAAGAAGAAGAAGGAGAAGAAGAAGAAGATGTAAAAAGAGGAAGAGAAGAAGAAGACAAAGGAACGACGACGAGAAGAAAAGCCACCAATAAAAATACAAACGAAGAGGAAGAAGAAGAAGAAGAAGAAGAAGAAGAGGCGAAAGAAAAATCCACCAACAAGACGCGTTCAAAAGTCATCCTCAAGAAAAGGAAGAAGACGACGACGACGAGGGGGGGGGATTTTAACGAAGTAGGGGACGTGGTGATTAAAGTGTACGTGAAACGAGGACAGGTTCCAGATTTACAGAAACACGAGAAACGAGTGAGAGATATCGGTAAGACCCTGTTGAAATATCCAAACTCGAAAGATATCGTGCACGTGTGGCCGTTTCAGAAGGTGAAGGAAACGGAAAGGGCGGTGTATTTGATGCGACAGTATTCGTTTTCGACGCTGTACGATCGATTAAATCAACGACCGTTTTTGTCGTTTTTGGAAAAGAAATGGATTTGTTATCAGTTGCTACACGCGATGAAGTTTACGCACGAGAGGAACGTCACGCACGGGGACGTCAAGTGCGAGAACGTGCTGATGACATCGACGAATTGGGTGTTTTTGTCAGATTTTGCGAGTTTCAAACCAAAGTCGGTGCCGGTGGATAATCCAGCCGATTTTACTTTTTACTTCGACGCTGGAGGGAGGAGAAGGTGTTATTTAGCACCGGAAAGATTTGTAGATAGTAACGCGAACAGCAGTAATATTAATAACGATAGCAGTAGTAATCTTCAGGAGTTGGAGATGGAGAAGGAAAAAAGAATACAAAGAGGCGCGCGAAGAGGGAGTAAAGGATATACTTCGGACGGAGAAGAGGACGACGAATTTGATAGCGAGTATGCGATCACGAGAGAGATGGATGTGTTCGCTTTAGGTTGTGTTATCGGTGAACTGTTCACAGATGGTACGGCGACGTTTGATTTAGCGCAAGCGCTCGCGTACAGAGACAAAAACGAAGGATACGAACCGGACCATTTCATCGCGAATAATCTCTCGAAATCAGTTCCAAACGACAAGAAAGCCCGAGATGAAATTTTGAACTTGATTTTAGCTATGATTCAACGCGTTCCGTACGAAAGACCGTCGGCGGAGGAAATATTCAACTCGTGCGTTGCGTCTGGGTTTTTTCCTGCGTATTTTGACGCATTACACGCGATGGGAAGTGACATAATTAACGCCAACGCAAGTTTAGACGTCACGATTGAATATTTGAAAAAGGAAGTTCCCGATCTCGTCAAGAAGATTCGGAAAGTGGAGGAAAGGCTACCGTCATCGAAAGCGAAAGGCGGATCGCCTGGTATACGTATTCTTGCGCAATATCTGTGTCTAGCTATACGCGCGTGCAATGTACAAAGTGTCCGGGTAGACGGATTTTATTTGCTTGAAAAGTACATCGGCAAATATTGCGACGATCAGACAAGAATCGATCTCATTGTCCCAAGATGCGTCGAAACGATAAAAGAAAAAGACTCTGAAAACGACGACGATAACGATACTGTCGTTATTGTGAATAACATCAACAGCAGTAGTACGAATAGTAACAGTAGCGCACCATCGACTTCTCGAGTGAAAGCTGCGGCGATTAGGACTTTAGAGGCGACGCTTTCTCGAGCGTGTGATTTGCAGAAATCAGATTCAAAGTTATTCCAAGACTACGTCTGGCCAGCTTTGCGTCAACTCGCAGCTTTATCGTCCAGTGCTGCACAAGCCAACGAAAGTCGGAACGAATACGCGAAAGTTACGTTAGCTGAAACGCTCTCCCGCTTTTGTCAAAACGCGTTTCGGTTTTCCGCGCAGCGCTCAGCCCTAGGATGCAAAGAAGTTCTCGATGAAGACCAAGCGAGCTTAGCTGAAGATTTCGCAAAGTTGACGACGGTAAAGTCTGGGACGATTTACTCGGATGAGATTGGAGGGGGAGATGCATCTACGTATACCGCTTTCGATGATGTGGACAACAATCAAAATAATTCAATGAACCCAAACAATACCGCTAATGGAGGTGATTTTGGTGAAAGCGCGAACACGAATACTACTTTTGGTGGAAAGAAAACATCGGCGAGTGACTCATTCGACATATCTATTCAAGCGCACAGAAACGAAGCGCGACAAATTATATTGGAGATTTTCGCGAGCTTGAACACGCATCCAAATGCCACGGTGGCTTTGTTGGAAAATATGGGGGGAATCGCAAAGTTTTTCGGCCGCAAAGAGACGACGAGTTTTTTATTGCCGCTCTTAGTGACGTGCTTAAATGCATCCGATTGGCGGACGAAGCGTGCGTTCTTATCAAACATTTCAGATGTTGCCATGGAATGTGGGGCATCTGTCACAGAATCGTTTGTCATTCCCTGCGCGGAGAGGTGCTTGACAGATATAAATGATGACGTGGTTCAGGCAGCATTACAATGTCTCCATAACATCGTCTCTGCTGATGATGAAAGTGATGAGAATACGGATTCAGATGATGTAATCGCAAGCGCCGTTTCGCTTGATTTGCAGACATCTGTCATTGTTAACGCGTGCTCAAAATCTGCGCCGTTGATGTGTCATCCGATCCAATCTATACGAGACGCAGCGATTGATTTCTTCGCCTCGGCTGCAAAGAAACTTGGACCAGTCGATACTTTTGCATTTCTCGCGCCAATAGTTGAACCATTTCAAAGAAAAACACTGGCGCCGTTGCCATCATCGTCGCCCTCTCTTTCGTCTTCGAATGAACATAATAAGAGTAAAGATTCCGTATTGTTGTGGGCAACGTGCCCGGATGCGTTTCAAGACGCTCAAAGTTTACGAGCCGCTTTGAGGGATCCACCATTGAGCGAGTCGTACGACCGAGCTGTTGCTTCTTTATTGCAGAGTAATTTTGCTTCTGCTGATGATTTGAATAACTTTGCAAATACGGTCATCTTAGAATCTTTAGCGATTGAGGAGTCTGTGCAGCCTCTAGTACCTTACATTCTGGCAACGTTAGAGGCGCGACGAAGACAAAACGCCCGGGTTCTTGAATCACGCGAGGGAGTAGCTATTGCATCAGGAACCCCCGCAGCATCAAAGCATACTTCTGCGTCTGCCATTCTCTCTACTTTCCGCAAACCCCTCGTTGTGCCGAGCAAGTCTATACCTGTGGTGGACGTTGTGCAAACGAACGATGGTTTTGAGAATTCTGTCGCTTCCAAATCTCTCCCCGCGATTTCAACTGCGGCAAGGAATATATCATCGTCCGCATCGTGGGTTCCTCGCGGTGTGCTCTGGGCTCATTTGAAGGAGCACAGAAGTGCCGTGAATCATCTCGCCACGGCGCCTACGAATGCAAACGTGCCGTATTTTGTATCGTGCTCTGATGACGGGTCGTGTAAGATTTGGGATTCCAGACGATTGGAACGAGATGTATCGTTTCGTTCGCGCCTGACGTACGCTTCTCAGAGCGGCAAGATTAAAAGCGCGTGCGTGTTATCTGAAAATAGAGTCTGTTCAGGCTCCGATTGTGGGTCGGTGCACGTGTGGCGCGTGGAATATGTAAAAGCAACGAAAACATCAAAGAGCACCGGAGAAGACGGTCCAGAGGGCAGAAAAAGAATGTACACCGGTGCGGCTGAAAAGTACACTGGTGCGGCTCAAATATACACGTATGATATTTCGGAAGGTGCGGTCGTTTCCACCCTGGCGATTTCGCCAAGCGTTGTTGCCTTTGCAACGCAGCGTGGCGGATGTAAAGTTTGGGATTTACGGCAGTCCACCCGAGGTGACGGGAGAAGCGCGATTGTCTCCTTACCTTGGCATCCGAAAAGAGGCGTGATTACTTCTCTTGCAAACGCAAACGGTGAAGTATTGACATCTGATTTTAGCTCTATTCCCTTCGTAAACAGTGGGAATGTTAACGAAGAAGGCTTCTCAACCTCGCCATGGTTTGTTTTATCGACGTCGACGGGTGAAGTCGAGCTCATCGACTCGAGATTTATGACATCTGTTGCCCGATGGAAAGCTCCGACTCGAACAAGCGCGAGAAACGCATCATCCGCAGCAACGCAGCCACGTAGGAATTTGCGCACATTCTCCGACTCGATTTCATGCATGAGTGTTCGTGCGTTCTTACCTCCGTCTTCTGACGCCATGAAAATGATGAAACCTCTGGTTTGGTGTTCACACAAAAGGAACGAGATTGCCTTGTGGGATGCATCCACTGGCGAATGTAGAGAAGTTTTACGAACTTTGGACTCTAGTTTAATTGGCGTTGAGTTGGAAGCAGCGAGCAGAGCCCGGCCGAACGTGTTGGCATCTGGTACGAGTTTACGTAAACTCGACTCTGATTGGCGCTTGAGCGACCCTTTTTTACGCTCTCAAACGAATAATTACAGTCAAGCCGACTTTACTGCGACAACAACAAGCAGCGAAAGAGAAAAAAGAGAGGAGAATTCTGTTGAAAGCGAGGAGGATTCTAATTGGAGCGACGTCGAAATAAACGAAGGCAACGAAGAATCGGGATTCGACAACGACAGTTTCCGATCGCTCCTCTCCTTGCCGTCCGGTGTGTTAATCTCGGGAGGCTCCGATTGTACCATACGCGCGTGGTTTCCTGGAGATAGTTCAAAGTCCCGCATTCTCTCCGGCCCGCCTCGTCACGGTTCTAGTCGACCTCGATACGTGGAAACCCGTCTAGAATCCACCTCTCGTCTGGTCCGCGTCGGCGAAGCGAAACAACGTCCCACGTTCATTCGCATTCAGCAAGAAACCTCTCCGTACCAATCATCATCGACATCCTCCTCCGGGAGACAAAGACGCGGTGGTGGTGGTTTTGCTGGTACTGATAACGACAACAACGACGGCTCCAGCGCGGCTGCTCGCGAAAACTCCATCGCGAGCAGAAACGAGGGCCACCACGACGCCATCACCGCGTTGGCGACGGTCCCGTCCTACTCCTCCTCTTCCTCTTCCGCCGGCGACGCGTTCAGAGGTGGTCGAATGCTCTTATCGGCCAGTAGAGACGGTGTGATTAAAGCTTGGAAATAGAGAGAGAGAGATAAATAGCGAGAAGTTGTAAATATTGAATCGTCATGTGTTTACATATTAGGGAAAACGCGCACACACAAAGACGAATTACCCTCAACAAGTACACCACAACTCATAGATTTGCACACACAAGAAAAAATGCTCCATCACGCGACTCTGTCGACACGATGTTGCGTCGCCGTCGCGGGGGCATCCTCCAACGCTACCACCAGAACCACCACCACCCTCGCCTCGACCTCGTACGCCCATTTGAGAATAACCCGTCGCAGCGCAGGGAGAACAACAGGAGGGGTTTGTTGTTTCGCCGACGGCGCCAAAGACGAGGAGATTTTTGCATGGAAGCGCCTCCAAAGCGAGTACACCGCCTGGCGCGTGAAAAACAACATTCTCGCGCCAAACGTGGAAGTCGCGTACGTCGGTGGTAGTGAGAAAGAGAAAGGAGGGGACGATTTGTACCGAGGCGTGAAAGCGACGAGCGATATCGCGAGCGAGGACGATTTAGTCCGCCTGCCCAGAGAAGCAACCATGCTCGTCGTCGAAGGTCAGGAGAATCCACACGAAGAGTATATATCGAACGAGTTATGGGCGAAGGCTGGGGACGAACGGTGGGCGTTGCGAGTGGCGTTGGTACTCTTGTACGAGAAATCCTTGGGTTCTCGATCGAAGTTTTACGAGTACATCGAGCAACTGCCAAAGTCGTTCGAGAATTTAGGCACGTGGACGGAGGAGGAAGTGAGAGAATTGCAATACTCTGTGGGAGAGAAGTTCGCGAAAGAGCAGAGGTTGGAGAACGAAAAAGCGTGCGAGTTGATTCAGGAGTACGCGCGAGATGGCGGCTTGAAGACGATTGAGAGGGAGGAAGTCATTTGGGCGTTGGACGTAGTGCGGTCGCGCGTTTTTTCCGGAAAGATTGCAGACCAGGAGGCTTTGCAGAGGAAATTGTTACCTCGAGCTTTATCGGTTGGGACGGTGTTCGCGTCATTTTTGACTGCACAGACGACCGAGTTGAAATGGTTGTGCGTGTTTGCGTTGTTAGCTTTAGTTGTTTTCGATTCGACGAAGGAGAACGACGTGAAGACGGACACGGCGTATGTGTTGATGCCGTTAATCGACGCGTTCAATCACCAGACAATGTTAAAAACGGAGTTTGAGTTTACGAATTCTGAGTTTGCGTTAAAATCGCCGAAGAGTTACAAAAAGGGCGAGGAAGTGTTGATTAGTTACGGTTTGATGCCGAACGACGAGTTGCTTTTGCGGTACGGATTCGTGGACGATCAAAACGTAGCGGACACGTACCAATTCGAAGGGTTGCTCCCGTACTTGACGCAAAACGATCCTACGCTGAAGGAAAATCTGGAGAAGAATCCGAAACGCATCGAAGCTTTGCGCTTTATTCCCGAAGGGTCCTTAGAAGATTTGACTTTGGAAGATTCCGCGTGGCGAGGCGCGTTTGTCAGCGATGGCACCGCGGAACCCAACTTATCTTGGGCTTTGCGATGTCTCTACGCCACCGAATCGGAATGGATTAACGCTGGCGGATCCTGCGACGGGTTTCGATTAGGCGGCGGACAAACGGAAAAGAAAGCCGCGCTAGCGTTGAAAATGGCGTGTGAATATAGATTACAAGAGATGGAAACGATGTATAACCAAGACCAAGGCTTGTTGAAAGAGAAAGGCGGGGAGAATTGGAAAATGCGACAGGCGATTTTGTATCGCATGCGTAAGAAGAAGATTCTCTCCGACGCGGTGAAAAGATATTCGGTGTAGTAGTATGTTTTATTATTATATTAAGGTAATTTTGGTATTGTACAAGACTATGCTACTTTGTTTTTACTTACTACTATGCCTATCTCTCCTCAAATCTTCACGCTGCTCAACAACTTCGCCAACTCGTCCTCCTCCTCGTTCGTTCTCACCGTCACTTTCATCAACATCTCCAAACATTTATTCACCAACGCGATTTGCGTTTTCGCAAACTGGCTCTGCGATGGCAACTGTTTCAATCTATCCAGACGTTTATAAAGCATCTGTCTCCTCTTGGCGTCTTCGCGTTCCATCGCCGTCGAGTAAACGCCACCGATAACTCTCCTCCCGTTCTCCTCGTCGTCCGTACCTCCTCCGTCGGACGACGCCGCCGCGCCGCCGAGACTATACCTTTCCCGCTTACTCGTCCTCTCCCGCCTCTGCTGCATCGACCGTTTCTTCTTCTCTTTCTTCCTCGATAACAACAGCGCAGCAGTAGTAGTAGTAGCAGTCGTAGTAGTAGTCGTTCCTCCTCCTCCTCCTCCTCCTCCTCCTCCTCCTCCTTCTCGCACTGGCGACACACCTAGTCTGGCGTGCGACCTCAAACCCACTCCCGCCGTTCTCTTTTTACTCATCTTTTTATCTATTATTCGTCCACTCCTCTTCGATGGTTTTAACGCTACGAATCGTTTTTCTGCCGCTGCTGTTGTCCCCAACACTCTTTGTTGTTGCGTGTTATTATTCGTCTGCTCCCGGTGGTCCTCCTCCTCCTCTATTTTAAAAGGGGTGTTGTTCCCGGTCGTCGTCATCATCATCACTTCTGGACGACGATGTCGATTTTGTTCTTCACCATCATCAAAGTAAAACGCATTATCGTCGTCATCATCATCCATAGCGGTGGTACGCATTTTGTTGTCGTTCACGTTTCTGTTGTTGTTCGAGTTGTCGTTCTCGGGTTCCGCATCCGCGTCGTAAAAATCGCCGCTCGTTTGCCTCCGCATCATAATATCTCTCTGGAGACCTTTGCGTCAATGACGAAACTCTCTTCCCCTAAAAAAGTCTCCAAAATAGGAGTGTTGCGTTACAACGAGGACGACAAAAACGAACATGTTGACTCACACGTTTTCTTCTTCTCGCACGCTCAGCGACACCGAGGCAAAAGCGATTTTGAGCGGGAGGAATAGGAATAGGAGGAATACGAGCAGGAGTTTCAGTGGTTTTAATAAAAGAAGAGGAGAAAGAAGAGAAGCGCGACGCACCGGGGTAATGGCTTTAGGGAAGGACGACGATACGGAGGATAAAGACAAAGAAGAAGAAGAAGACAAAGAAGAAGAGACGAGTAAACTCTCCCGCGCGATGGCAACCGCGAGACAGAACGAAAAGTTAGGCTTTTCCCCGGGCTACGTAAAAGGAGGCGGTGGTGAAAATGGTGGTGTGTCCTCCTCTGTTTCCTCCTCTTTGTTCTCCGCGGAAGAATCCGCCGAGGCTGCCTTTGCAGATTTGATAAACACGAGCTCGAACGACGACAGAAATGAAGGTGAGGATGATGTAAAAAAACTAAACCTCTCGGAACTTGCGAAAGGCAGTCGCATGAGCGAGGAAGCCGTCCGGCAAAAAGATACGAACGTTGGAGGCGTTCTCGGTGATTTAATCAACTTAGGATCTATTTTGCTCAAAGGCGGACACATCGTCAAGAAGAAAGACGGACGCGTTTGATTTTTATGACGACGGTGAGGATGGTGATGATGATGACGATGATGTGAGAGTTTTTTGCTGGTCGCACGTGCAATAAGAGAGTTCCACGTATCAGACCATTCGGAATCAGACCATTCGGAATTAGAATTAGACTTCTTCTTTGAATACTATTATTTATGTACTAACGCGCGCGTGCACATATTAAAGAGCAAGACACTCGAATTTTGAAAATCCCTCAGAAAGCAAACAAGTTTTTGCGCATACGAATAATACGAACAACAACAACGTTAACATGTTGTTCAGACTGGAGATTAACAACAGCAATTCTTCCTCTTCCTTTTCTTCCTACGCGTTGCACCCGAACGTGCCGACAATCGTAGGACGGGACCCTTCCATCGCGCACGTTCCCATCGAGAATGAGAATTCTGTGTCGAGAAAACACGCGATTTTGACCGTCGTCGTCGCTACTTCTTCTGCCGGTGTACACGCGAAATCGATGGCAAAAGAGGAGGGAGAGGAGGGTGATACTACTACTTTTTTGGAAGTGACTGATTGCGGGAGTAAACTCGGCACTCGGGTTTCCAGCGTCGTTTCAACCAGCAGAGAAGAAGGAGACGAAGAAGAGAAGAATAAACTCGAAAGATTAGACAAAAATTCTACGCGAAGAGTGCCATTAATATGGACGCCGTCGTCGTCGTCGGCAGCAGGTGGAGGAAGAGGAGGAGGAGGAGATCGAGGAGGTAAAAAGGTGTGGTTATTAAAGTTTGGCAAAATAGCCGCGACGGTGAGATGCATCGAGGAGGACAACGCCGCGACGAATACTAACGGTCTCGACGCGGCGGATGAAAACGAGGAGGAGGAAGGAGAAGCGACGGAAAGCGATGATGATGATGATGACGACGATGATGATGGAAGCGATGGAGGAGTGCACGAGGAGGAGGACGGTGACGCGGGAGTCGGGTGGAAACGCGCGAAAACGAAAAAGGAGAAGAAGAAAACGGACGGTAATAACAGAGGGCGAGTAAACGTAGATCGAGAGGAGGTGGAAGTGGAAACGGTCGTAGACGCGTCGTTGTTTCGAGAGCAAATACTCTCGCCTTTGAATTCGTCGCCACCACCATCGAGATTGGTTTCCACGATCGAGGAGGAGGAAAACGACGACGAAAACCGACTTCGACGAGTGGCAAACACTAACAGCAACGACAACAACACTAATAATAAAAAACGATTCCAGAAGCAGTCGATTACGATAAACGGTAAACCCACAAAAGCCGCTCGAAATGGCGGCGGCGTGGAATCGTTTTCTCCGAGCGCTATAAAAGTAAAGAATAAGAAGCAAAAAGTTCCGTGGCCGTACGAGACGGACGGCTACGAAACGTTGGCGCAATTCGAAACCGCTCTCGATCGCGAGGAAAAAGCCGCGCGACGGTTGAAAGAGAAAATGGCCGAAGACTTGTTCGAGGATTTTTCGACGACGAAACCGAACGCGTCGGTGAAAAGGAAGCAAGGGAGTACAGCGAGCAGAGGTAAACGCTCGTAAACATGGAGAGAGATTTGAGAGAGATTTTAACGCAGCAAAATGTATACTATTACTCACAGCGTGCAGAAGAAACACAACAAAATGAACTTAAGACCAAAAAACGTCAGAACGAAGCTCCTCTGTCTGTCTGCACAAAGTTATCCTTCGAAAGAAAACATCATCACACCAATGCTTGCACAACATCTCTCTCATCACGCGACGATTCAGACGACGATTCAGACGAACGGAAGAACGAATGCATCGTCTTCTCTTCGTCCCCTTGGTCTTCGTTGTCGAGGGAGACACGGAGCAGCAGTTTTAAAAGCATCCGGAAGAGGAACACCAGTGAGAAGATTACGCGTCGAAAACGTCATCACCCCGACGACGAATAAAAAAGCGACGACAACAACTGGGTGCTTGGGGTTAGCCGCTGCCGCACTTTTTCACGCACCGGCAGCTTTCGCCGCCGCGGCTGAGAATGCGGTCCCGTCCGCCTTCGCCGCGTACGGACACTATCTCGGTTTACTCCTTATCGTCGGTTCGTTGGCGACGGAGAAAGCGATTTTGAAGCCAAACATGTCCGGAGACGAGCTGATGAAACTGGTGATTGCGGATTCGGTGTACGGCATCGCCGGCGTGCTCGTTTTGTACACGGGGTATTTACGCGTGACGCAATACGGAAAAGGGTGGGAGTTTTATTCGCACGAACCGATATTTTGGTTCAAGATGTTCTTGTTCGCGGTGATGGGGTCGTCGAGTTTGTTCGTGACGATAAAGACGATCACGACGTTCGCGGAGAAGCAAAAGAGCACGGACGAAAACGAGACGTACATTAGCGAAAAGTTGGCGACGAGGATGGGGAAGGTGTTAAACGGGGAGTTGTTGGCGGTGTTGGCGATTCCGTTAGCTGCGACGACTATGAGTAGAGGGATTTTGTTTCAACAAGAGATGGATTGGCACTTAGGCGCGGCGCCGGTGGCGCTCGCCTCGGCCGGACTCGGGTTCAAGTACGTGAAGGAAGCGTTAACGTGGAGCGAAGATTAAAATGGGAGAGAGAGAGAGAGAACGAGAAAGAGACGCACGCCTCGCCTGAAAAGCTCTATTATTTATTAAATCTATCCGTCTACATCTATCTACCAGAAATGTACTAAGCGTTCAGCGAAACAAAGGCGTCTTTGAACCGCCGTTTTTCTTCCTCTTCTTCTTCGCGTTTCCGGTGTAGAGCACCGGAACGACGACAACCTCGGACTCCAAATCTCGTTTGTTTTTGTTCCTCCGCTTCGATTTCTCTTCTTCTTCTTCTTTTTCAAACGCCGCGATGATTTTCTCGCACGTCTCTTTCTTCCTCTGAAACACAGCCACGAAGAAACCTTCGCAATCGTCGCCTTCGAACGGGTTTACGCGAACGACTTTTGCCGCCTCTGTCGTGCCCAAAACCTCCGCGAATCCTCGACGAGGCCATTTCGGTAAACATTTCGCGAGTTCAAATCCCAACTCTTCCGCTAACGGCATGGCTTTTTGTACCACGTCTTCGTTTTCTTCGCGATAGATTGAACACGTGGAGTATGAGATTCGAAGAACGCCTGGGAATCGCATGGCGTGCGAAAGCGCCTCGAGTTGGAACTTTTGTAAACTCATCACGCGTTTCTTTCGCGTTTGTTCTTCTTCGTTTTCTTCCTCTTCCTCGCGTTTGATTTTATCACTGCGATTGTCATCATCGTCGTCGTCATCATCATCGTCGTCGTATCCATCTTTCAAAGCGTACTCCATCAACGCATCTCCTCTGTTTTGCACCGTCCCGGAACCAGAACAACTTGGATCGAGCAAAATCGAGCGCACGTTTCGATATTTGGCGTCGTTCACGTCCACCTCTAAAAAATTCTTCTTCGCTACGACGACTGTCTTCGAGCACCCGTATAAATCGACCGTATCTCGTAACCTTTGCGCTCGTCTGTGGTCCTTCTCGAACGCAAATACTTTCCCTCCTCGATTATACGTATTATTCTTTTTGTCCAACAACGCGGCGAGGTGGGTCGTTTTGTTTCCTGGCGCCGCGCACGCGTCGATAACGTCGGATTGACGAATGCGCTCAAAAATTGCGCTCATATCATCTCTTCCATCTCTCTCATCTTCATTCACCAACAAACAATGCGCGGGCATACACGACGATTTCCCTTGCAAAATCAATTCTCCATTCTTGACCATTTTCATCCCGCTCAATTTCTTCCGATTGCAATCCTTCGCGAATAAAATGTATCGACAATCGTTTCCGCGTTCTTTTTCTCCCCTTCCTAAATGCGCGTCTTCCTCCTCAAACGTAAAGCCTCTCTCTCTCAATTCTCTCACGAGAACGCCCACATCTTTCACTTTCATCGCGTTCACTCTCGCAAATCTACTCATCGGATCGTCGTTCACAATCTTCCTAACTTTTTCCGGCAACCTTCTCTCGACAAATTCCAACGCCGTTTGCGCGTTCGCTTTCTTCAATCTCCGCGCTAACTGGTTCTTCAATTCCCCTGTTTTGCTCACGATTAATTTTTCCGCCGATGTTAACGTCGTCGTCGTTACGTCACTCTGTTTCTTCTTCTTCTTTTGCTCTTCATCCTCCATGCCTGGTGGTAATGGTGGTGGTTTAATGCTCTTTCCCGGAGAGAGTAGTAACTCGTACAGCAACACGTACGCCAACGACGCTTTGATTTTTGTCGATTTTTCTCCTCCTGGCGGCTCGTCTTTTTTCTCATCATCCTTCTCTTCTTGTTCTTCTTCTTCTTCTTGTTCATCATCTTCTTCCTTAAAATCATCGTCAAAAACCACGCTTTTTGTCATTTTTACGTCCTCGATGAGCAGTTTTAAAAGCGGGAGAACTTTCACGGTTTCGCAGACGATCGCGTGCGTCGCGGATGGGAAATCTATTTTGTTTTCATCCAGCGTCAACCGTTTTATGGATTGGCCGTGTTTTTTCTCCCGAGCGGATTTGAGGAGTTTGGAGAGCACACGCGCGGCTTGTAACCGGCACGTGCGGACTTGCGCGTGAGGGAGAGGTTTTCTTCTTCTTCTTTTGTTGTTGTTATCGATGGTTTTGTCGATTGGTGGTGGTGTCATCGTCGTCGTCGCAAGTGTGTGTATAAATGTTTTGAGGATTCTTTGTACGTATTATTAGGGGATTCTACTACTACTATTCCTACTACTATTCCTACTGAAGCGAGGAGGATACGTAATCGTCCCTGATTTCCATCGCGGAGAACAGGTTACTTTTGAAGACGGATTCATCGAATAAATACCGTTCTTCTTCATCTTCATCTTCTTCTTCGTTCTCTTCAATCTTCTTCTCGAACGCCACGCGCTTGGCCGTTTGGATGAAAATGTCCACGTCGGATGGTTTTGAAAATTCAAAAGAATGCGCGTTGATTTTGTTTATGATGTTTCCGATGCTTTCGTCGTTCGATTGATGCAAGCTTTCGTCGCGCGTTATGGTGTCCTTGCAACAACGCAGCACGGCGGCGACGCTCAAGGATTCAAAAAATTCCCGAGCCGACCCGTAGGAGGATTGTTGATGATGATGTTGAACCGCCTCTCCCAATTCTTGTTTTCTTCCTTCTCTGCCCATCTCCGCAATGATTGAATCCCAAATCATCAAAAGAAACTCACCTCGTTTACACTCTCGAACGTACGCCAGCTTTAAGAATCTCGGCAAATACAAGCGCGTGAGTGATATTTTGCTGAAAAAGATGCGTGCGGTTTCCTCATCCACCGCGTGCATCTTGTTAAAAAACCTCAAGCAATACTCGTCGATGAAAGACTCGTTTTGAGATTGAAAATAATCTAGCAGTCGTAACGACGACTTTGTGCTATTCACAAACGCGCTGAAAAGAGCGTAGCAATCGTGCTCGACAAACTTTTGGCTGTAAAAGTCATCATCATCATCATCGTCGTCGTCGCGCGCTACTACCAGAGAGGCGTCTAATAATGCATCGTAATTCTCCTCGTCATCATCATCATCATCATCGTCGTCGTCGTCGTTGTTGTCGTCTTCGTTTTCGCCGTCGTCGTCATCAAATCTTCTCCCGCCCGCCGCTCGACACGTTGCCAAATACACCATCGCTACTATCTCGTGCATCCCTTGTTTATATTCTATTTTCACGTCACCACTACTCTTCCTACTGCTCTCCATTTCTTTTTCCAGAACGAATACCGTCAACACTCGAATCAACGCCGCTCGCACGTCCGGAGATTGCCAAAACTTCTTCCCTCCAAATCCTTTCCTTTCCGCGAACACGATTCGTCGCACGTCCTGCGTGACAACTCTCACCAACTCTTTTTTCTGAAACATGTGAGAAAAATTTTGCGTCTTCATCGCCGAGAGTTTTGGCGAAGAAGAAGAAGATGATGATGAATCACACGCGTTATTATTATTCTCGGAGGAGGAGGAAGAGGAGGAGAAAAACTCCCCTCGTAACTTTGCGTACGCTCTTCTCTTTCTTTGTGTTATCATTTTCGTGATTTCCCCTTCTCCTTTTAAATCATCATCATCCTCAACATCATCATCGAAAGATACGAATACCAAATTTCTCCGCCAACTCTCGATCCGCTCTCGATGATGATGATGATACTCGTCGTCATCGCTCTTCTTCTTCTCCTTCGAAACCTCCTTTGTCTTCTTCTTCTCCATCATCATTTTCAAAGCGATACTACTCGATGATGATGTAATAAAAGAGAGAGAGAGAGTTAATAAAAGAGAGTCACTAAAAGAGTGGTGACTTGTGAAGAGTAAACGAAGATGATTTTTCTCGAGAGAGAGAGAGAAAAGAGAAAAAAGAGAGAAAAAAACAAAAATCTGAGCACCCAAAAAACGCCCTAAATCTCTTTTTTTTTTCTCTGTTGTTTTTGAATTTTTCTTCTTTCTCGAGCTCCTCAGATTCTTTTCTCTGCGAGAGTGAGATATCTACTCTATAATATAATAAAAGAACGCGCTAGTGTTTGGTACTCTATACTACGACTGCGAGTACTCTTTTACTCTTTTTCATTATTAATGTCGCAGAGTGCGCGCATCTCTTCTCGGGTTTGAAAGAGAAGGAGAAGAAGTGTGAGGAGTAGTCGTAGGTGGTTTTTGTCGTCATGAGAAACAACAACAACAACAATCATCAGTTTCAACAACGAGGAGGTAATAACAACAACGCATATAATAATAATAATGGTGGAAATAATGGTGCGAGAAATAATGGCGGCGTTAAGATATTAAACGTGGCCGAGAAACCATCCGTGGCGAAAGAAGTCTCCAGAGTTTTATGCGGTGGACGAGGGTGTCAAAGCAGACAAGGCGCTTCGAAATTCAACAGAATTTTCGAATTCATCAACCCGTTTCCTATTAACAACGCGAGAAACGCTCAGATGAAATTCACCTCCGTCACCGGGCATTTAATGAATTACGATTTCACCGAACACGAGTACAAGTCTTGGGAACACTCGGACGCGAGAGACTTGTTCGGGAGAGCGAGGATTGCAAAGTTAGTGCCAGACGATAAAAAAGAAGTCAAAGTGAACTTGGAACGAGAGGCGCGAACGAGCGAGTGGTTGATTTTATGGCTCGATTGCGATCGAGAGGGGGAAAATATCGCCATGGAAGTCGTGGACGTGTGTTTAAACGCAAACAGACGGTTGAAAGTGTTTCGAGCGAGGTTTTCAGCGTTGAGTTATCAAGACGTTTCGAGAGCGCTGATGAACTTGCAAAGACCGGACGAGGCGGCGTCGATCGCGGTGGACGCGAGGCAGGAGTTGGATTTACGGTTGGGCGCGGCGTTTACGAGGTTTAATACGCTTTGCGTGAAGAGGAACGGGGTTTTGGCGTTGTTAGGCGAAAACGGCGGTGGAGGAGGAGAAAGAGGAGGTGGAAGAGGGAACGACAGGGATAATAAAACCGTCATCAGTTACGGCCCGTGTCAATTTCCAACGCTCGGGTTTATCGTGCAAAGAAAGTGGGACGTGGACGCACACGTTCCCGAAAAGTTTTGGACGATTTCGATCGGGTATCAAATGGTAGAAGGTGGACAACAACAACAACAACAACAACAACAGAGACAACAACGACAGCGACGAGGCGGTGGTGGAGGGGGCGGTAGAGTCGTCGAATTTCGATGGAATCGTCAGCGCGTGTTTGACGAACATCTCGCGAACTCTTTGTTCGAGAGAGTTCAAAACGCACCACACGCGACCGTGTTATCTACTCGCGGTCAAGAGATTAAGAAATGGCCGCCACACCCGTTGAACACGTTGGAGATGCAAAAACGAGTGAACAGAGTCTTGCGCATCGCTCCGGAAAAAATCATGAAGGTCGCGGAAGAATTGTATCAAAAAGGTTTCATCTCGTACCCGAGAACTGAAACCGATCGATTCCCGGACTCGTTTAATTTCCTGGAAAATATCGCTTTATTTTATAATCACGACACGTTTGGTCCTTACGCGCGCGAATTAGTCGAGCGCGATGGGTTTCGCAAACCGCCGGGCGGGCACAGAGATGATAAAGCGCACCCTCCGATTTACCCCGCGAAACTAGCCACGGCGCACGAATACAACGGCTGGAAACGCGAGAATCAGCAAGTGTACGACTTTGTATTGAGACACTTCTTAGCAACCTGTTCGAAACCGGCGGTTGGGTATAAAACCACCGTCGAAGTTGATTGCGCCGGCGAGGGATTCAAAGCGAACGGGCTGATGATTGCCGACCGAGCGTATTTACGGATATACGGCCCAGGTCCGATATTCCCACCGGACGGGCCTCGATTAAATCCTTATTTCGATAACTGGACCGCCCAAGAAGAGCTTCCAACGTTTGAAGACGGCGAGCGGTTCCAGCCGTCGCACAGAAACCTCCGCGACTCGGAAACGGTGAAACCACAAATGCTTTCCGAAGTCGACTTGTTGACGTTGATGGAAAAGAATGGCATTGGCACCGACGCCACGCAAGCGCAACACATAGATAAGGTTGTCGGCGAACGCGGATACGCGAAAAAAGTTGGCGAAAACCGTTTAGTTCCAACCAACATCGGTGAAGCACTCGTCGCCGGGTACGATTCTTTACAGCTCGGATTCATGTGGCAACCGACCAAACGCGCCGAAATGGAAAAAGACGTCGATAACGTCCACAGAGGCTCCATAACGAAAGAAGACGCCATACGAAAAAACATCGAACCGATGCTCCGAGCTTTCGCCAAGTGCGAAAGCAACGAACAAGATTTAATACGAATCGTCAAACGGTTCGTCGAGCGCGGAAGGAACGTCAACGTCGAACAACGGTACGGCGGTCCCGAGAGAGAAAGAGACTTCTTCGAAGACGAAGAAGAAGACGAAGGAGCGTTTGACGATGCGTAAGATTTTGCTGTCTTTAATTAATAGTAGTATTTGAGTAGTAGTACGAGTAGTAGCAGTAGTAGTAGCACGTAGTTGCAGTGTATGGTACCAATAATGCGAGTAAAAGAGCTCATCATCATCATCATTAATCACAATATTATAAAAGTGTTTTGATGAACTTTTTGAAGACATTTTCGTCAGAAAAACAAAAAGATGGTCTCTACCCGCCGCACGACGAAGGCTCCTTCGTCTTCTTCTCGGCCTTCTTCTCCTTCTCCTCCTCCTGCGAGTCCTCGAGGACGAAAGAGAACTCCTTCTGCGAGCACCATCCTCCGTAGTCGTACTAAGAAGAACGGAGAGGAAGAAGACATCCCAATCTCGACTAAGGAGACGAAAAATCATCAAAAGCACGGATACGAGTTCGGAGGCCCAATCGGGGCGATATGCATTACTATCCTCCTCCCTTTGACGTGTTACTTCCTCGTCTTCGCGTGTAACGAAACCACGGGATGCGATTTAATTGAATCAATCATCGGTTTAGCAAAAGAGAAGAAGAAGAACTCGTTTTCTTTGTTGATGATTCCGGAGAAGATGACACCAGTGTTTTCTCTGGAAAGCTGCGTCCTGTTTCTGGGATGGATCGGATGGTGCGTAATGTTACACGCGCTTTTACCAGCATCAATCGTGAAAGAAGGCGTTGATATCACAAGTGGTGAAAGCGGTGGTGAAAAAGCGAGATTCAGATTGCGGTATAAACTGAACGGATTCCGCGTATTTATGACGACGGCGGTGGCGTGCGCGGTTGGGACGTACTTTGGCCAGATTCAGTTGCGGTCGTTGCACGCGAAATTTTTGAGTTTGCTCACCGCCGGGTGCGCTTTTGCGTTCGCGTTGACGACGTTTTTGTACGTCGCGTCGTTTAGAGTGAACAAAAATGATAAAAGTAAGAAGAAGAAGAAGACGAGGAAAAATGATGGCATCGATAACGGGCCGGTTGTGTTGGCGAACGGCGGAAACACCGGGAACGTGGCGTACGATTGGTTCATCGGGCGAGAATTGAACCCTCGATTTTCGAACAGTTTGTTCGACGCGAAAGTATTTTGCGAGTTAACTCCGGGATTAATAGGATGGTTGCTTTTGAATTTCGGGTTCATGCACGAACAGTACGCGCGATTAGGTTTCATCACGAAACCGATGGTTCTCGTCAACGCGTTTCAACTGATGTACGTCGTCGACGCGTTGTGGAACGAACCGGCGATTTTAACCACCATGGACGTCACCACGGACGGCTTCGGTTTTATGCTCGTGTTTGGCGATTTAGTGTGGGTCCCATTCACGTACTCTTTACAATGCCGATACATACTCGAAAACAACGTGGACATTTCTTTGGCGATGACCGCATTCATCGTCATCGTCCAAGCGACTGGGTACTACGTCTTCCGCCAATCCAACGGCCAAAAGAACACCTTCCGCACCAACCCGAACGACCCGTCCGTGAGACACTTGAAATCGCTCAAAACCAAACGAGGCACCAACTTATTAATCTCCGGTTGGTGGGGCGTCGCTCGACACGTCAACTATTTCGGCGACTGGTTGATGGCGTGGGCTTGGTGCTTACCTTGCGGTTTCGACCATATCGCGCCGTATTTTTACGTCGCGTACTTTGGCGTCTTGTTAGTCCATCGAGATTTACGCGACGGTGAACAGTGCGAGTTGAAATACGGAAACGATTGGAAACGGTACTGCGAGATTGTCAGGTTTAGAATTATTCCGTACGTTTATTAATAATAAAACGTGTATTAGTCCAACGTAAAAGGTCGTTATCCATTTTCTCCTCATAATACTACTCTTCACGCGTAACACACGTGATAATACTACTACTACCACCACCAAAGCTAAAAGCATAACAGTCATGTCCGCTCTTTCTTCTGCCTCGTCGTCGTTTATAACTGCGACCATTAAAACCACTCGCAAACAACAAAGAAGTCGTCGTCCGATCGTCCGACGAACAACAAGAGCAATGGCAGCAGAGAAGACACCCGACCCCGGGTCCGACCCGAAGGGTTTAGGCAAAGCTTTACCGATGAAAATGGACATCGACGCCATCATGAAACTCTTACCCCACCGATACCCGTTCTTATTAGTCGACCGAATCTTGGAAATCGAGCAAGGCTCGTACGCCATCGGCGTCAAGAACGTCACCATCAACGACAACTTTTTCCCCGGGCATTTCCCGCAAAGACCAATCATGCCTGGCGTGTTGATGGTGGAAGCGATGGCGCAAGTCGGGGGTTTGATCATGCTGGAAGGCGGAGGCGGTGATGGTACGTACTACTAAGAACTTATACATGTATTTGCTTTGTTTTTGTCCCCGTGAACATCATCATCGTTACGTGGGTATTAGTTTTGTTTGGACGCCTTTTTACCCTCTTTTTATGCTGAGCTGGACTTTTTCTCACATTATTCTCAACAGGTGGCACGCAGCAAGAGTTCTTCTTCGCCGGCATCGACGGCGTGAAATTCCGCAGACCGGTAGTACCGGGCGACCAGTTGGTCATGAAGGTGGTTTTGACAAAGCTGAACAAACGTTTTGGCATCGCGAAAATGAAAGGACAAGCGTTCGTGGGGGAGGAGTTGGCGTGCGAAGCCGAGTTGACGTTGGCGTTGGGGTCTTAAATACGATATAGAAGAAGAAGATGAAGATAAAGAGAGGTTCTTGTGTTTACTACGTGTTCAAGTATAATGCGATGATATTTACTGATATATGTTGTTGCGTTTTATGATGATTAAAGTGTGTACTCGTATCGTTTCTCTTTTATCTTTTTTGTTCTCTTCTCGCTTCGCGGCGTTGAAATCTTCAATACTTTCTCTTTTGGTTTTGGTTCGTCGCGTCGCGAAAAGATTGCTCGGCTCGTGACAAATGGAAGTACGGCGGCGCATTCTCTCCTTGGTGTACTTCGTTTGAACCCACCTCGTTCTCTTGCGAAAGAGGAGGAAACATAGAAGACAGCGGCGGCGGCTGCGAGTAGGGCTGTCTCGGCTGGGGCATACCTGTACCAAACGGAACCCCACCAAACGCGTTAGGATACGCACAATGACCACCACCACCACCAAACATCATCCCCGGCATCATCATCATCATCATCCCCGCCGGTGGCGGTTGCATCGGTTGCGGTTGCATCATTGGCATCGTCGGCATCCGCCGCTGTCGCTGGTGCGCCCCCGCAGCCAAACGCGACGAATTCGAAAACCCGCCCATAATTGTCAACTCTTCGCACGCCCCGCACACGACCAGTTTACTCTCCTCCACCACGCAGTCTCTGGCGACGAGTTCAGGTAAAGATAACATTGCCTCGCAGTTCCCGCACGCGAAAAACAGCATCCGATTCGCGTGTATTTTTTTCCCTTTACATTCTTCTTCTTTTTCTCCTTCTGACAGAAGAAGACTTTTGATCGGCGCTTCTGGGTCTGCGTTCTCCTCGTGTCCTTTGGTCAGGAAAATATACTTGCACTTTTCGCAGAGCTGAAGAGGACACCCTTCGTTGTTGTCTCCGTCTTCTTCGTCGTCTTCGTCGTCTTCTTCTTCTTCCCTTCTTCTTTGTCTTCTTCTCTGCGTCGTCGTCGATATCGTTTTCGTCGTCGCGTGCTGACAGTTCGGGCACACGGAACGAAGAACAACCTGCGGTTTTTCTTCTTCTTCTTCTTCTTCTTGAGGAGGAGGAAAAGGAGGAGGAGGAGGAACGAAGTGCGACGAGTTAAACCCGCGCATGTGATACGCGCGCAAGAGCAAACGGCGCGCAGAAGTGTGTGTGTTTAAGTGTGTGTGTGTGATGAGATCGTGTATTTTTGTGCACACAATTATTGTTCTAAACAGATTCTTCTTATTTATATGTACAAAGGTTGATTTACAATGACGCTCTCTTTACTCTCTCTCTCTGTTTAAAATCCGATGATCTCTACTCTAGAGTACCACAGATGTTTTTATTAGTGGTAGTATCTTTTTTTCAATTAAACCATGTAACTGGCGTTGTATTCAAACCCGACGCTGACGATATCGTCCCACTCTCGCTCGGAAAACGCTCTTTTGAACTTTTCAAATTTTTCTTTTTGGTATAATTTTTTCTTCATCTCCGCGAAGGCTTTTCGAGCGCAGTCTTTGATAGGATCGACATCGAAGGAACACTGGGCGGCGAGGATGATGGATTTTTTGAGCCAAAGTGGCGGGTCGTCGTCTATGATCGCACTGCTGGAGTGGAGTAAAGCGGAGAGCGCGAGGATGACCGCATGGCGTTGGACGAGGGAGGTTTGGTCTTGCGGTAAAGACGCGACGACGGACGCGGAGACCGAGGAAGAGGAGAAACGCTCGACGAATTTCAACTCCGTTTGCGCCGTGAACGCTTCTCTTCGTTTGCCAGAGAGGAAGGCGAAGAGACTATCTCGCGCTGCCTCGCGCACTTCCACCCGCGGGTCTTCCAACAACTCGTTCGCGATTGTGTTTTGAAGCTTGTCGATTTGCGTTTCCTCGTCGAGGACAAACATGTGTCGAAACGCAAACGCAGAGGCGAAGAGGGAGGTTTGTTTTCGCGTCTTCCAGAAAGAAGATTTCATGGACGGTAAAAGCGCGTCGTCGACGATGTCTTGAAACAAAGTCGCCGCTCGCGAGCTGTTGCCGCCGCTTTCCGTGAACAAGACGGAACGCAAGGCGATCAAACACGATTTCGCTTCGGAGCCGAAATGTAAGTCCGAGGTGTTTTCGGCGCAAAGCAACGCGGATCGAATGAGCGTCGGCACGAGGTCAGAGATGGACATGATGTCACCCATGAGAATGAGAAGCTTCGTCATCGTGAAGATAGTTTCGAGAAATCTGCGCGCTCTTTTGACTTCTTCGGAAACTTCTTCTCCAGTCCCCGCTACCGCCACGGATGATGATACTCCGGATGCCAAAGCATCGATTTGCCTCGCCACTTCGTCACTACCGATGAGGATTTCAGTTTCCGCGTCCACGCGAGAGGCTAAGAAATCACCCACAAACGCATCGAGCTCAGCGCGAAGCTTCGCCTCATTCGCCGAAACATCATTGTTGTCAAGGTTGAACCTCGCCGCGTTTCTGTTCAACGAGATTAATTTTGCGGCGACGTGCGCGCCTGCATTTCTCACGCCCTGAGAATCGTGCACAAACGGCGAATTCGCCGCGGAGCCCTCGACGTCTCTCATCTCTTCAATCAACTTCATCTTGCACTCGACGTGATCGTCAAGCGAATAGCGAGCGCTCTCCGCGACGAAGATGGCGATAGATTCCAATCGTCGCATTTGCGATAACATGGACGCAGATGTCAATGGCAACTTTTCAATCATTCTCAGAAACATCGAATTGAAGTGCTCCTTATCGCTCCGTTCGGCGATTGAAAACGCCAAAGCGCGAAGCCACGTTTCGCGTGAAATATCCGACGTGTTTCCTCGCGTCTTTCGAAGGAGTAAATCGGTCGCTTTTTCGTCGCATAAGCGCACGGCAGCGGCGACCGCTTCGGCACGCGCGGAAATAGCCGTGTTGTCCAAAGCGGGGACGGCAGCAGACGATGTTGTAGTCGTCGTCGTAGAATCGAAGTTCGTGTTCGGCTTTTTGCGTCTGCCCGGCGATAAGGAGCCTCCTTCTCCTCCTCCGCCGCCACCTTCTGCCGACGATTTCTTCTTCTTCGAGGACACAGATCGCGCGTCGTCTTCGTGCGCTTGTATTTCACCAATGACATCATCCACCGTTTCGCGAAGTAAGTTCGGTCTCGCTTTAAAAAGCATTTCCCACAATCTCGAAAAGACAGTGATGAAGACGCCAGGCGTTGTCGCTATGCCTTCCATCGCTCGCGTGCACACTTTTGGAAACGGTCCGGCGAGTTCGTGACCGACGCCGTATAAAGACTCTCCAGCTTGCGAGAGTAAAGCAGATCTCGACTGTTGCCCACCTGCCCCGCGATCGCCGATGTCGCGATTCGTGTCTTCGCCTCTCGCTGCCGCGAAGGAGTACAAGAGTTTCTCCGACAACTCTCGCGTGTTTTCAAAATCCGTGTTCACCGCATCCACGAGCATCTGATCCTCAAAATTCTTATACCGACTGACGAGAAGCAACCCACACGCGCTCGGAAGCCAGGTCGGTCTGGAGTCACTGGTTAAACCTTCGAGGAAGATTCGCGTCGCGTTCCGAACAGATTTCTCCGAACAATCCGAAACGAGCGTAAACATGAAAAACGCAGTCGCCATCGATTGAAAGCTCCAATGTTTCGCTCGCTCGTCCGGAGGATGGAAAATATATTTGACTAAATCGTTCATCAAAGGCGTTGGTCCATCGGTGGAATAGTTGAGTAAATCCATGGAACGTCGAGAAAATCGAGCCGCAAAGTTTACGAAGGTTTCCGAAACCGCTTGTTGGGAAATGACCGTATCGTGAATGCATCTCGCCTGTAAAAGCGCGTAGGCAAACTTCAACAATGATTCCGAGGAGGTTTGCGTCGTCGCGACGATGCTCGAATTCGTTTTCAAAACCTCACACGCCGCGCGACATCGGTCTTCGTTTTCTTCGGGGATCATGAGCGAATCCGCGGAACTCTCGACGACTCGGGGTGCTTCTTTCGGATAACGTTCCAAGTCAGTTTCAATGGCATGCCTCGCCGCGGCGCGAACGCTCACGTACGTATTGTTGATAGCACACGATCGCAATGCGGCGAGTAATCGAACGCAACTGGAGTTTTGTCTCAACACGGCACTACTGCAGTATTCACCGCTCGACTCTCTAAAATATACCGCTTGCGCCCGTCGCCAGTGATGTTTAATGCGAGTGTATTCGTACACCAACCATCGCGGATATAATTCCGGGATTTTCGCACCGAGCATGATGTTTTTCTTTTTGCGTCCAGGGTGCGGCATTCGCAGACTCGCGGAGTCTTCCGCCCAGGCCCGCATGGCGGCTTTAGCCGCGTGGTATGTGGAATTTGAAGGAGACAAAATCTCCTCGGCGACCCTCGCGACAATCGTCAACGTCACCGCGTCGTCCGATTCGTGGTTTTCGAGCGCTAAACTCAACGCTTCCGCAGCGGCGTGACGCGTTTGCATGTCAAAAACCAACGAACCAGGCATTTCGCCGTGAATGGCTAAATCTGCAGACGCTGAATCTTCGTTAAAATCGGGGATCCGCGCGGTGAGACCCGTGGCGACTGCACCGATTCTCGCCGCTAATGAACGCACGCGGTGTCGACGACAATTGTAATCTTCCATATCGTTCAAGGACGAGAACTGACCGATGCTGCCGATTTTACTCACTTTTGCAATCTCGGCGAGCGATTGGCGTTTTTGTAAACTCGCTGGCGAGTTACCAGACGACGATGAGGGCGCGAGCGTCGTGGCGGTAAGCCCAGCCGCCGCGGGAGGCGACGGGCTTCTTCCGCTTCGATCGACGAAGGTAACTTGACTCGTGCTCTTCGGCGACATGGAGCGAGGATCGATGATGGATGAATCGTCGGGAGACTCGTTAATGTCCATATTTTGAATTGCGGTCGTCGCGCAACCTTCGAACAATTCCGACATTTCTGCCGAGGACTTGATTAAAAACTCTTCGATGATTTCGCGAAGAACTTCGTTCTTGATTCGATGATCTTCCTCGCTCGCCCAATTGAAAGGTTTCGGCAGACACAGTTTCTTTCTCGCTTCGATATCGGGTGGGCCGAAAGACGTGTCGTCCTTGGATACTTTCCATCGTAACGCGACCCAATCTGCGTACTGACGCTTGCCTTTCTTAATCGCTTCGTCGTCTTGCGTGACCGATTGCTGCGCGTCGAGCTGATCGATGACGTTGCCTAAAGCTAAACAGTACCGACATAACAAAGGTCCGGCGATGTACAAAACTGGATTCGATCGCGCAGATTCCGCTAATGCGAACAGTCGTCGACTCGATTGCACAACCTTGTCTTTTAACGTCGCTAAAGATGTCGTGTGCGCGCGATCAAAACCAAGCGATATGACGCCAACGATGTACGATAACCGGTTTATTCGTGCTTTGGAAAGTTCACCCGATCGTTTCGCATCCAATTGCGCCTCGTTCAATTCCAGTGAAAGCATATCGAACATAGGGTTGAAAATTTCTTTCGTTGCTTCGCTCGGCGACGCGATAAACACCGAAGAAACTAAGATGCCCAATTCTCGAGTCGCGGACGGTAAGGTATTCGTGAAAATGAACCTCGCAATTTTGCGAATGGCAAGTTTACGCGACTCCTCCGGTAAGCGAATCAAAAGCGTTCGAAACATGGGCGTGAACATGCAATTCGCGTTCATTAGGAACGAGGCGGATTGCTCCGAGGATTCACCGACACCGCCGGAACTGCCGCTGTGGTTGTTTGAAGACGCTTCTGGTTGCGCGTGTTCGAGCACGGCGAAAACTCGTTCTAAAACCTCCAACGTCCAATCGGACCAAACGACTGGTAGTTGCGGCACGCAATTCTCCTCCCCTGGATCGATCAAATTGGATACAGAGGAAAGTAAAATCGTGTAAAACTTCAACGCCGCGTTCGTTTTCGCCGCGTCGTTGACGTCAATGCACGGAAGCGTCGCTTCCAATGCGGAGACGACAAACGCGCCGGTGGAATACCCTTCGACTTCGTCCAACGCTTCCATCCTATCGCTGCCATTCTCACCTGCCTGCGAGAGCGCTTCCGCGTGTTCAGGCTGAACGAAAATCTCGTTCGGATCAATATTCACCAACATCGATCGTGTCACCAACGCCAACGCTTCAATCGCCGTGGATATTTGGTGTGAAGAATCTTCCTGTTGAAGCGTGTTTTCGAATCTACTCAAAGCGGCATACACCGTGTGTTTGGGTGTAATGTAGCACAACTTCCCGATTGATTTTACGGCGACGTGTTTCGTGTGACCGTGTTTGGAAAAGATCGCCCTAGAACACAATCGATCGGCAATTAAAGCCATCTTCGTCAACTCTTCGTCTTGCTTCCCCGTAAACGGACCTAGACCAACAGTTTCTTCCGTCTCGGCGCGATACTTTGCCTTTTCCAAGTACGCGACGAAATGCTCGAGAAACCACGCTAAAGCGTCGCTCCCGGGAGAGTCTGGGTGATAACAGTGCTCGAGAAAGCCAAACAGTTTCTCTCGGTTGTTGTTGCTGGTGCTACTGATGTTCGCGCTATTATTCCTCTCGTCTGCGTCGTCGTCGTTTGTTGTCGCCGTATAATTCAGCGACCGAAACGCCAAAAACTTGGCAATCGACCGCGCTCTGTGCGCGGTATCTAATACTCTCGGCGCGATTTTTGTCGCCGGCGATCCAATCGAACGCACTGAACTCGCCATCACTTGTAAATGTTGCGATTGTTTCGACCCGTTGTTCCCACCGCCATTTCTACCACCACCGTTGTTCGATGAACTCAACTGAAAGCTCCACAACGCGGCGGAATAAATCTTCGCGTCCAAACTCTCCGGCCATTGAATCCGCCCGCTCACGTCGTGTTTCGCGCATTGCGAAAACAGCTGTAAAAATCCTGACTTCCAGAACACGGAACTTGGCAACGCGTCGAATAAACGATTCCAATCTCCGTTTTCTCCCTCGATCATTCGTTTATAAAATTTCACGTCCTCTTCGTTCCCTTGCTTATTTCGTAAATGTCTCGTCGGTAAAAAAGCCACCATAAACGCCAACGAGGTGAAACACTCCTCGGACCAAATGTTCTCCAGATTCTTCTTACTCGCCTCCCAAATCTCCTCGCTGCTCCCCAACTTGAAATACCTCCGACTGGCTCTCGCTAACGCCGAAATCGTCGACCGCCACTCGGCTAAAACCACTGGACCGTAGTATTCGTTCACCTCGCCTTGAGAAACGTGATTGACTTTATCCATTATTGGTTTCCAATCAATCTCTAAAACCTCATCCAACTGGCCCTCGAACACCGATAAGGTCGTTTTCGCTAAATTAGCCCATTTCGTGCGCGTTTTCAAATCGATTCTCATGTCGTTATCCGCCAACGCCACCGCGAAACAATGATTGACCAGAGTAACAATGATGCGCACATCTTTCGTCGCCCGGAACGGTTTCGAGACTAAATGACTCCTCAATAAACTCGTGATGTCAAACACCGGCGAAGAAGAAGAGGAAGAAGTCCTTTTTGCTTCCTCTTCTTCCTCCTCCTCCAGCGGCCGCGTGGACAAAGCTCGTAAACTGGCCACCGTTTCTAAACTTTCGATTAAACGTTCAAACCGTTGTGGATCTTCTTTCGAGATGGCCTCGGCGACTTCGTTCGGGAGGTACTCGTTCGCCACGTCTCGCCACGTGTGCGCTTCTGTAGTTTTTGCTGCGTGTGTTGCATGTGCTGCTGTTTTCGCGGTTGATGTCGTCATTTCTTCTTCTTCTTCTTCTTTCTTTACGCGCGCGTAAGCAAGTTGTGACGACACCTTCATTTTTCTTCGATCTTCTTCAATTTTTTCTTCTTTGTCCTCTCTTCTTGGGAAAAAAAGAGGAGAAACTTTGTCTCTTTGTGTTGAAAATACGCGAGAAAGAAGACGACGACGATTCAGACGACGATGTTTTTTCTCGTCGTCGTTTACGTCGCTTTGCCTCCTCGAAGAAGAAGAGCTTCGAACAGCCTCTCTCCTTCTCACTTTCTGCGGCGATGATGGTACGAACGAACGATGATGATGAGATGCGAAGCGAAGAGAAGGAGAAAAAGCGAGAGGAAGCATACAAAGAGTGTTTTCTCTAGGCGCGCGCGCTTCTGCCTGAGAGATATAAAATGAAGAAAGTGAAGAGATATTTTTGCTTGCTTCGCAAAGAAAGGAGGGACAAGAATGTGACTCTCGCTTTTGTTTCCAACATTTTTTTATTTTGCCTCCTAAAACCGCTCATCTATTACTAACGCTATTGCTACTAGTACTGCTACCGCTACTGTTACTATTACAGAACTGTAAAAGAGTACCATTTTCCTGCACTCCGAATTTTGAGGCTAAAAATACCGCGCGGGAAAGGACGGAGGACGAAGAAGGCGAAAGCGCGTTCGTTTCGGCGTCGTCGCGGTGGTCGTCCTTGAGATTGAGCGCGCCGTGAGCGTAAAACTCGTACCCACTAATGCCGACGCCTGAGGAACCTTCTGCTTCTGATGCTGATGCTCCCGTCGCTTCTCCGAGCATCTTCCCTTTCGCGTCACGAGCGAGCGCGGAAGCGAAACACACGGCAAATTGCAACAGTTTCAAAGGAGAGGACGGACAGTCAGTCTCGCTACCGGAAGAAGATGAAAAGGCAAACAGAGAAACACGTTTGAAGAGAAGGCCCCATATTTTTGCATCGTCGCCAATTGTCTCTGACGATGAACTCGCTTTCCTAACGCGCTCAATTTCGATGAATGTTTGCACGTATTGGAACAAAGTATGGTATTCTTCTTCTCCTTCTTCCATTATCAAACACCGGAGCGTCATCTTCACCATTGTCGAGAAGCATTCCACGTACCAGAAGCGCTGGACGATTGGATACGCCGGAAAGAGGTCCTTCTCGTTTTCTAAGGCGCACAGTGATGCCGCGAGGTAATCAGCTTCATCGCTCAAGAGTTTATATTCTTTATTTATGCTCTCTTGCGGACGAGGTAAATCTTGAAAAAGAAGACCGTTGTCCGGGTTGCGTTCTCTGACGTCGCCGCCGGCAGTCGAGCACAGAGAGTGATCGATTAACGCATTCAAAACTATACTTTGTTCGTATGAATCATCCGAGCAATACCAAGAAGAAAGAGAAACATCGGTTTCGCCACCTTGGTCGATGATTTTCGAATTTGAAACGCCAAAGTCTTCTCGAAACATGGCAAAGGCGCATCGCGCAGCGGCGTAGCATCCAAACTGGCCTTTCCTCACCAATGCGCGCATGGCATTCTTTAATTTGTTTGCCGCGATGTGTGACTTTGCGGCTGCTCCACTAGCACCTCTCTGCTCTTCAAACGTAGCTAAAGCTCGATAACATTCTAAACATAATTCGTGAGCTTTCGGTAATCTCGACGTCGCCAAAGCGCACGCGTCGCGAGGTAAATTACCATCGAGCAAGCACCGCACGGCTTTGTGAAGACCGCTATTGTTCCCATTACCTTTCATGGCTAAAAAACATAACGCAGCTCGCTGATACTCTTCTCTATCGATAAACCGATTCGCTTGTTCGTTCTGACAAATATCATAAAGATCTTTGCCACCACTTGAAAGTATAGCGGGGAGCAAATCTGAATACACGGGACCATTCGTTTCCGTGAACAACTCGTACGCAGCACCGTTCCAATCATCAGCATACATTGCCATAGCCGCTCGCTTTTCAGCAGAGCGTAAAGATGGAAACTGGAACTCGGGAGTTTTTTTCCTTTGCTGCTGATCTTTCGCGACGATGCTCTGAGTTTGTTTTCTCTCTTCTTCCTCTTTTCTCGATTTGACGCGCATAATTTCCAACATCCTTCTCGTCGATTCTGGTTTTTCGTACAACGCGTTCCCTTCGGGCCCGTACGCAAAATTTGCGTCTGACTTATCATCTCGGTACGTGTCGTCAATTAGCGTCAAAAGCTCGAGGGCTTTAGATTCGGAAACTTCGGCACCTTTAGCCGTCGATTCCCACGGTTCGGTTTTAAATAACGACTGCGCTTTTGACGGTTTGGGAACCGTAGTCGTAGAAACGTGACCGGTGTGTCCAGAATTCGCCGCGCGAGATTCGCGCTTCACCGCAGCTTTCTCAACTGTCGGTACTCCTTCCCTCCCTGTCTTCTCCGTTTCTGCTTCGCCGTCATTACCTGTGGCCTCTTCATCTCGAGCGATAGGACTTCGACTCTGACGAAACGGTAGAGGAGATGGTTTCTCCTTTTCGTACATCGCACACTGGTTACCCATATCTGGCGAGCGTCTGAAATCGTTCACGTCGGCGATTCGAATGGTTTGGTCGTCACCACCACTGAAAAGGATGCCGCGCTCGCTCTCCGTTTTCGAGTGAGATGCGTAATTACGCAGCGCCCGAACGCGGCCTCGATGCCCTCGAAAGACTGCACGCAAAGACACTTCAGAAGACGAATGCACGTCACCGACGGTATAGATGCGCACGAGACCATCTGCATTAGCGCACGCGAGACACGTGTCCTCTTTTTCATCTTTACACCACTCCAATCGGGTAACGCTTTGCCGGGCTCTCGGCACGACGTGTGAAATCTTGCCAGTAAATTCTGAAGAAGCGTACTCTTTAGCGTGTGAGCGCACAAACACACAACCATCGCTTGAGGATGTTGCAACGGCGACGCTAGTATTTGACACGTACTTCCCGTTGTCGTCACACTTTATATCGGTGATATCTGTCGAATGCGAGGTCGTATCCTCCCACCGAAATTTCAAAATCGCGTTGTGATTCTCAAAGCAACTCAGATACCCGTTCGAATAGCCAACGACGAACGCAGACGCGCTTCGCGTATATCCAAATCGCGATATAGTGACATCTTTATATTTAAGGCGACTCGCACGTTCTCCTCCATCATCTTCTCCTTCTCGGATCGCCGCCGAAATGTCGAGATATGGTTCAGGCGCGTCAGATTTGTCGTCGAAGAATCCAGGAAGTCTTCGCCAATACCATAACTCTCCGGTTTCGCTCAGCGTAACGATGACACTTTCTTCGTTTATGGTGTTGTTCATTTTCTCGAGTGAGGGAACGATTTCTATTTGCATCACCGCACCGCGGTGTTTTTGAGGGAAAAATCGTATTTTTTTCTCTTCTCTCGTCAATTTATCGTCTCCGTCCTCTTTCTCCACTCGCATCATCCCAACCGTGCCGTCGTCCAAACCAACGACAACGCATCGCGTCACGTGTTCGCGATCAATATAGAAGCGACATGATGTAATCTTCCGTTGCTTATCTGCTCTAAATAGAATTTCCGTCTTCAACGCTTTGTCAAACGTAGTAACATCATGCGGCACTTTTGAGTGAGGCGCAACGTTTTCCATTTTTCGCAAAGTCCCGTCACCACACGCAAATATGGTCCAATCACCGATTCCCGGCACCACGTGATGATCTATGTCGTAGATAAAGCCACCAAGTGTTGATATTTGACCCTTCAAACGATATTTATACCCATCTTCGCTTTCCTCAAAAACGTCGTAAAAACAAATCGCTCTGTCCAATCCGTGCGTGACGATTCGAAAGGAAGGGGAATCGTCGTCGTTATCCTCCTCTTTCGCGGCTTTGAATAGTTCCAAGGAGAAACCTAACTTTTTATGTCCGCTAAAATCTGGCGTAGCGCGCTCTGCTTTTAGCCCAACGATAGAGCACGCGCTGAAAGGTCTGTTTCCATGGTCTATAAACCTTTCAACGTCAAACGCCAGCTTCGTAACTTCTCCTTTACACGAACACACCATCAGCGGAAACGTGTTCTGCCGGCGAATGGACGTGAAATTCATCCAGCACGTTGAATTTGACGTCAACGCATTGGACTTTTTACTGCTATTGCTATTACTCGAGCTACCAACGCTATTCAGCAACATCAGATTTTCTTTCCTCTCTAAAGTCATATCGCCGTCGCTCGACGACAACAGGCAAAAATATAAATCCCCGTTTCTGTTTCCGACGGCTAAATAAAGCTCGTCCGTCGCGTCTACAAACACCCAATCGAGCGAGGAAATAGGTGACTTACGGAAGCGTTCGTCTTCTTCTAAACCAAATACCCGTTCTCTAAATCCGCCTGGTTTGTACGCGTGAACCGCGACGTCTCCTGATTCAAATCCAACCGCCGTGATAAAAGTCGGAGCATTCTCTGACGACGATAACGACGACGAATACGCGTCCATGCTTGCCAAAGCGGTTATTCCCGACATGAACTCCGCAAACGCGAACGTGAATTCCGGCTCGATGTTTATCGCAATGTTGTTGTTGCTGCTGTTATTATTATTACTAGTACCGTTGCCATCGCGAGTATGCTCTCCTAACCGCCACATGCACATCACCCCACTCCCGTCGCCGGTTATAAAACTCCCACGCTCTCGCTTCTCTCTCTCAACCACGCGCACTTCCGCCCCTTTCCCGTGGCCACACCGGCTCGGCTGTTTCTTTGCGCCGTAGCGCGAAGAAGAAGAAGAAGACGTAGTAGTAGCAGAAGTAGTAGTAGTAATGGTAGGGCTCTCCGCGTTGTTATTCTTCGTCGAAGAAGACGTCCCGCAAAGCGTCGATATCTTCCCCACGCACTTCTTCGCCCGGACGTCGTGCACGCGTATCGCATCGTCCGACGACGTCGTCACCAATAAAAACACGTCATCGTCGTCGTCGTCCTCGTTCTTCTTCTTCTTTTCTCCTCGTTCTTCATCTTCGTCAAAATCAAACCAACTCTTTACGAACGAAACGCTCAGCGCCCGTTTCTGGTGCCCGGTAGAAATCTGCCCCAAAACCGCGCTCGTCTCGCCGTCGAGCAAAACCACGTCGTTCTTCGCGCAGTACGCGATTACATTCAGTGCCACCTTTCCTCCTCCTCTCGTTTTCGACGTCGACGACGACACTTCTTCTTCTTCTCGATGATGATGATGATAATTACGCGGCAACGACGCACCAAAATCGCGCACCAATCCAACCGTCAAATGCGTGCTCGAATACCAATTCGGCGACGGCATCGACGCTATTCCGGATTCAAAGTTTATTCTTCTTCTTTTACCATCATCATTATTACCAACAATATCATCGACAGAAGAAACGGCACCATCTTCAAGAGCAGCAGCGGCAGAATCACCAGAACCAGCACCACCCATTATTACTCTCTTGATTAGAGTAGTACCAGTATTTCAGGAAGTAATGTGAAAGTGCAACTGTTCTTCTCTTTCTCTTTTTTTGACGAAAAAAAAAATCAATCGAAAAATTTTCGTTTTTCATTTTTCTTCATTTTTGTTTCAAACACACAAAACAAACAAGAAAAATTTAGTCTAAATGCTGACGTTTTGTCCCACGTGCGGGAATTTACTGTCCATCGAGAAGAAGAAGAAGAAGACAGAGGAGGAGGCGTTTGACGTAAACGACGAGGATAAAGAAGAAGATAAAGAAGACGAGCTTTTGTTACACTTGTGCTGCAAAACGTGCCCGTATTCGTACTCGATCGGCGGCACTTTTTGGTCGAAAACGGACGTCCCGATTCGGAATAAAAAACGCGTGGACGACGTTTTAGGTGGGGACGACGCGTGGAAAAACGTGGACACGACGAGAAGTCGGTGCCCGAAATGCTCGCACGACGTGGCGTATTTTTTGATGGTACAAACGAGGTCGGCGGATGAACCGATGACGCAGTTTTTCCGGTGCGTGGAGTGCGCGAATCAGTGGAAGGAGAATTAATGATAGTATATAGGTTGTTAGATAACTAGACAGCAGTACATGCGCCGGCGCGAATATTTAGTATCATCTCACATTTAAGACTCTTTCTCCCTATCTATCGCCCTTGGAGAAAACGTATACATGTAGGCTAGGACTATAAACGACGAGCTAATGTTGAGTACACATGTGCGTTTTCAAACCACTAGATTGAGTGAAACGCTTCTCGCAAACATCACACTCGTACGGTTTCTCGTTCGTGTGAATACGCATGTGTTTTTGCAAATGACCATATTGACGAAAAGCTTTATCGCACACATCACATTCGTATGGTCTCTCGTTCGTGTGAATACGCATGTGGTTTTTCAAAGCACTCAAATCACGAAAAGCTTTATCACAAACCTCACATTCGTACGGTTTCTCGTTCGTGTGGATACGCATGTGGTCT
>JACLAB010012082.1_pt1 | contig 107291 bp, 77 predicted proteins | sample 8027921 | NCBI WGS metagenome assembly JACLAB01 (sample SAMN15725117, study PRJNA655200) | protist metagenome | isolation source: fluorescence activated cell sorting (FACS) single amplified genomes of... | place: USA: West Boothbay Harbor, Gulf of Maine | collected 2000-07-19 | reverse complement strand
ACAGATCACTTGTAGTTTCATGCTGGTTGTGCTTACTGCTTGCAGTGACTGAACTCGACGATGAGTCTGGACTTTTTCTTTCGTCTATTACGGTTGTAAGCTCATGCGTAAAAAGTATGCAATTGTGGATTGACGCAGGTATAGTGTCTGAAAAGCACATTTCTTTAGTTTGTCGATACGTCATTCGGATTATCGATCGGTTTGTGCAGCCTCGTTATACTGCACACATGCTAGATGCAGATGTCATAGCCATCTCAGGATTCGTGTTTTCTGCATGCAGTAGGTCAAACTCTGGGCAACAACTTCCATACTTAGTCCGGCGACTTGCACAGAACTTAAACTTCACGGAATTCACACAAAGCTTTGCACGTGCTAGTCCTTCAACGATCCGTTCGATTGAAACAGAGAAATGGCTTGTAGAATTGGAACATCTAGGAATGCGTGCTTCTAAACAAGGATTACAGTCAAAAGATGTCCGCATCATGTATCTGATTGGTGAAGCTACTGGTATAAATTTAGAAAGTGTCAGTTTTGTGCAAATTATTTTTCTTGGCTTAAGTTTGACAGGTTTATGTATCCCTGACGATGGAGAACAATTGGAGAAGTGGATTCGTAATTCGAGAAAGAATTTTGAACATATACTATCACAAGGGTGTGATGCGAGTGATGTACCCCGAATAACTCGCGCATTGGATATTTTTTCTTGCGGCTGCATGAAATACTTGCAAGAAGTCGTGTTTCGCGCAGCATCAATTCATAGTCCTCATCTCATCGGCTTGCTTGTGGAAAATATGGTCTTGTTTGTCGATGCCATTTACAACATGATGAGTGTCACAGGAGGCAATTTCAGTGATTCACTGTTTCGGAAATGTATGCTAAACCTGAGTCTTACCCAGGTGACACTTTTGCGTGCATATTGTACCCTTACATGTGGAGAATCAGAGATTGATAAAGAATATATGGTTTCCAAAATGTTTTCGAAAGCAGTCAAAGTTTTGGAAAGCGATCATTCAAAAATAGTCAAGATGGCCTTGAAGCAAACAACTGTTCAACTCTTGAAAAAATTCTCTACAAAATCAGCGTCGTTTACAATGCGCTTGTATTGCGCTTTTTGTTCCATGATAACTCAAGACATGTACAGTGACCCAGAGTTAGACGAAATTTCAGAATGTTTAATTACTTTCAATGATACTTGTATCACCAAAGGAATGCCACATATGGCATTTCAGACATCTGTCACGCAATTACTCCAATTCAGAGGACAACCACAACTACGTTACCTATACAATTTTGAACTTGCAAGATGCTTATGCAAAGTTCCAGAATCTCTCATACAGCCATTGTGTCTAGAAGTATTCGAACGGAATCATGACCATGAGCTCTCTGTCTCAGCATTTCAGGATTTATTGATAGAACACCTCAGCGTTTGGAATGAAATCCTTCGATTGAAAGCGCCCCACAGTGCCGATCTAGTGGCTTTAGAGTCCAAGTTAGCCATCACACTTTGCACCGCTTTATGCATCCTTGAAGCGAATGAAACTGTGGATTACAAAATTTTGAACGAGATTTTGGAGTCTCTCCTTTTCCTGCTGCGTCGTCAATGTAAACGCCAGCAGTGCGATTGCCTGAAACCTTCTCTATTGCGTCAGGTACTCGCCATGACCAATGAAAACTGGAATATTAATGAGTTTGTCAAACAACATCTATGCCTCACCACAAAATGCATAGAAATCAAAGCTTGTGTACTTTCAATTCTGACTGGACAAGAAATTGGTGACACAGAATACATGGATATGAAAATTAGGATTGATGAATTATCAAAAGAATCAAATGATGCATACGCGCAGTTTGCACGTCAAGTGACTGCGAAGCAATCACATGAAATCTTGGCATGTGTAAAAGAAAGCTGGATAAATCTCATCGTTACCCTGGTTTCCATCTTCCACAAACTGAACTTATTTGACGAGTTTGAGCAAGCTGCCTGCATTTCATCTAGTATTCTTAAAATGACTGGCATGAGGCTCGAAACACGGTCATATGCTAGCAATATCATTACTTTTCCAATAAGTGCATCGAATGAGTCATTATTGAAGCAAGATTCTGTCCCTGTTTGGTGCATACAATTTAGTGATTTCGAAGTTAGAGTTCGCATGAAAATCATTGAAGTATGTGTATACGTTACAAATGGCGATTTGTCAAGTGCTTTCGAATACAATACACAGGTGCTCAATCTAGTTGAACTTGTGCTCAAAAGTTACAGCTTACCATACATCCATACGGGCGACATGGAAGCGTGGAATAACGAAGAAATCCACTCGCAACTTCAAAATTCCATTCATTATGATGGGCTCACAGTATCTTTTGCGATAAGCTTGTGGCAAATAATTGGACTTTACTTGGAAATTAAAACGTTCCACGCGATCATAATGTATTGGCTAGGGATCTACAAACCTTCAAATAACTCTTTTGGTGAAGCTTTGTGTATTTCCCAACGTATGAATTTGCCTTATTTGACGGCTGCCATCAACATCAGACAAGCACGGCACTTGATTGAACGCTCACTTATGAATGATGCGGAGCGATTAATGCACAGTGTCGAAACACTGTTGCGAAAGGCCCGCTTGCGAGTTACGCTCACTCAGCTTCTCCACGAAGCGTTGGATGTTTCACTTCTTGCCCTGAATTGCTCAATACATCACGCGCGTGGCGATGCTTCGAGCGGTAAAATCGCTTATGATGCGTTGGTTACGAATCTCACACAAATGATGGATTCTCGCGATATTGAAAACTTTACAAAGCGTCGCTCTACTTGGTACATTTGGTGTTCTTTTATGTTGAGTAGATCAGCGATAGATGTCTCCATGTATATGGATGTTAATTCGGCAGAGCTACTTCTCACGAAAAGCGAAGACTGGATGAGTTCAGCGAGCTTGACTTCTACTGTCGACTCAGCTTGCTCCCTTTTGGCTCGAAGCGCGCTTAATGTTCGTAAGCTGCGTAAAATGTTACAAACGGTAGATTGCTGCGCTTCCGAGTCACACAAGATATATCATGAAACTGTAGAGATGTTATTGTCGGCACTCGAATTATGGGACTGCTCGCCGTACTTCGTGAAAAAGTCGGCAATTTTGTATGGAGCTTTGGTTTCGAGTACCAGTGTAAACACTGAGGGGCTTACACACGCGGCCCATGAGTCATATAGTGCTAGTTTTAGACAGCGAGCAGCCATTGATATTCCCGAGAGTGCACTTAGTGTTGCGAGTGCATCTCTGCGCAGTAAAATATTGGATCCTGAAGTCCAGGCACACGCTGAATTTCCAATTGTCACACTAGGTGAATCTTGCTTGAGTGCAGCTTTCTTTGGATATGACCAAGGAGTCGCAAAGACTCTCATGCTCACTCGTTGCTCCTGCTTGGCCAGCGAAACACCGATCACCATTGAATTACCTTGGCCAGAAGTGAAATATAGTGACTCGGTGCAAAACGACATGTTTGAACATTTTAAAGAGATTTTAAATCACGCCAGAAGTTGTTCATGTAGTGAAAAGCTTACTCGAGCGGAAAGAGTTGCTTGGTGGGAGGAACGACTACTGCGAGATCATCAGTTGCATCAACTTCTCATATCGTTGCAGCGGGATGTTTTCGGACCTTTCGTTTTTCTTATGTTCGGCGAACCTGAAGCTCATGAGGTGAAAGAATCATCAACCACATTGGCACAGATATTGAGTGAGTTACAGCATGTGTCAGAGCGACGTGGTATTGAGCTGCAGAAATTTTCTCGACATTTGCTTCGCTTGATGCTTCAGTATATTGACGAACTACGTGTAGAAGAGATTTCCTCTGTTCTGAGACGAACGTTCATAGTATCTGATTCCACGTCGAAGCAACTGGGTTTATTATCAAATTACGCGCAGCTCGAACGTGAAATATTTGCTTTGGCCGAATATTGCAAAAGTCTCAATTGTGGTAAGAAACGTTCAAAATCGAAAGATACAAACATACATCATTCGACTTTTGGACCCATTTATCTTCTTCTAGATGACAAAGTTGCTTCATTACCATGGGAGTCGATGCCAAAGTTGGTTCAGCATCAATTCTTTCGTATCCCTTGCGTTACGTATTCTGACTCTCGTGTGATAAACCAAGAAAAGTACCGCAATTCGCATTCGTGCTTTGATCTTGCCAAGACATCAATTCTTTTGAACCCATCCGGAGACCTCTTGAGCACTGAACAAGCTTTGACCCGCTTCGTTGTGACTAACGAGGAGTGGAAGTCCATAACACCCCATGATTTACAACCCCAGCACGTATCTGATATACTTGCGACGAGTGACTTATTCCTGTACTTTGGCCATGGTTCTGGAAAGCAGTACGTGTTCAATTCAGTAGTATCTAATAAGGTGTTGTATGCAGTCGTGGTTCTCATGGGTTGCTCAAGTGGTGCTGTAGTGCGTTTGGAAGGTGACTTGGAACCTGATGGAGACATACTAACATACCTACTTTCCGGTGTTCCATCGATTCTTGCGAATCTATGGGACGTTACTGATAGAGATATTGATAGGTTTTCGGTCAATCTTTTAGACACGTGGATGGATGGATGTTCAAAGGATGGAACTTATAGCTTTGCAGCGGCTTCACACGCTCGGGATTCGTGCCGTTTACGATGGCTCACTGGTGCTGCACCTATATTTTTTGGTTCTCCAGTGTTTCTCAAAGATTCCAGGGTACATCGATCTGTGGCTACCAAAAAGTAATAATAACATGTATGGTCCTGTGTTGCAGTGTACTGAGAAATGTTTTTATGACAAGGGCTCTAAAAATGAGTGTGCGCTGGTGGGGAAACTTGTGGGAAGCATAGGCGCAACTCAAGCTAAGCACATGAATCGATGCGTTGAAGCGATTTTCACAGCGCAGAAAGACTAAATATCGGTTCAGAAGTTATAGGTTTCTAATTCTGTAAAAATAATCAGTATTTTATTATTTTCTCCCTCAGACTAGTGTTTAGTGTTCAATTTCAACGTCCCCCATGGTTTCATCCTCGCTGTCAGATTCAGTCTGTTCCGAGGTCAACTTCTCAATTCTTTCCGCCAAAAGTCTATCATCTCTTTCACTGACAGCTCTAGCAGCCTCCTTAACGCAAATCGTGCCATCTTCAGTTGTGATGCAAGCCTAGTAAAAAGTGAAAACGATGAGACAAAATCACTTGTTTTTACTCACTGTGGCAGCAGAGATTGCTCTGGTGATGGCGTCCACGCCTACGTTCTTCTCAGCAGTCTGAGTAGTGAAAACAAATAATGGTGAAGCCACGAGAGACACTTTAACTGCGCAATCCTCAGTAGAAACTGCTTCTGCCGCGCGCAGTGCTGTTCGAATGTGTTCTATACCGTCGTAGCCGAAGCACGTGATCTCAACATCTGCTCTGATTTTAAGAGGCTGCGGAGTCATGCGACGGCGTATATCCTTGATGAGAGCTTTCTTTACGTGGTCTTCAAGGATCACACGATCGGATGCGACCGAAGCAACTTTATTCAGAACATTTTCTGCATCCGTGACCATAAGTCTGAACGCCTCAAAAGCATGTCCATAAAGATCGTAAAGCGGCCATCCGAGGTTCTGCAGACGTGTCAAAAGTTTTAAGGGATAACAGCACTTGATTACCTTATAGAGTGATTCTAGATCGTAGGATACGGTAGTTTCCGCCACATGTCTGAGTATGGAGTGAACCATTTTGCTTTTATTATACTTTTCCTCGCAAGCCTGGACATCTTCCGGACTGACTCTCCTGTAAGAAGAAGGATGAAAATAAATCGTTCTCACGATTCATAAATGACGTACCTTTTCGAAAGATCGATATAACCTTTGTCTTTATCTACCCTCAGCACCATAACTGGTTCAATGCGGCCAACCTGCATTTTTGATAGTAAAACCAGGACTTTCGAAGTTTACACGCAAGGATACCTTGATAAGCTTTGACACCGAGCGAATACGCCTGCGGGTGAGTTCAGATAGTAGAATCATCCCTTCGATGTTATTGTATTCCAGTAATTGGACATACGCGCCCATCTCAGCGATGCTCTTCACCTGAGCAGGAAGGTGAGTGCGAAGAATCTCTAACCAGAATATCAACCCACTTGAACCATGACCACCTCATCTACTTCAGGAAAGCATCGCTGATACATACGACACTCCATGGCCTACGATTGTACGCGTCTTAGTAGAAACGATTAAGACGGCGCCTTAGGCGACCCTCGGCATGTAGCGCCGCTAGGGCTTGTTTTCGTCACTGGCATGGATTCGCACAGCGTACGCCCATGTCGCATATTTGGGAACTGTATATGGTATATGCTGCTATTGCACATGTGTCCAATACGGACTATTTTTCAGTCAGCATAAAAGGATACTTCTCATATTATAAACGGCCGAGGCCATTGTCCTTTCGTCATCTATCTAATCATGATTAAATTGTTATTGTTGATCAATATTGAATATTAAATATGCAATATAAATCGGATCTAAATTTGTTTGAAAAATCGCGCCTCACATAAAATACTCCCATGGCCTCCCATGATTCGCATTTATGCATTCTTCATCATCATGTCGATGATTGATTAGCACTATTGCATATGAGTGGGGGGACTACGAATAGTACTAACGTGACGTCGTTGATGCATTCTGGAAAGTAAACTTTACTCGACACTCGCAAAAGCACACCTACAAGCACAGAAACTCTCGCACCCGCTACGGGTTTCAGCAGATAGCACGCGTCAGGGAAGTTGAGTGATTCAAATAGATTCCACTGTTTCGCTGTGAATTTCCCAGAACGTCTGCGATATAGTACGCGATGACCACAAACACAAACACACACGCCCGCGTCCACATATCCCCCACCTGTACATCGCGCATCACGCGACGGAACAAAGGTACTGACTTCGTGCGCACAGTTGGCAAGAAAAAAACACTACCCAGGGCAAATTCCTCGAACTCCGATCGATTTTACGTCAATATTTCACATCGTTGAAGCACTAACGCGATAGAAACGTGATTCGCTTTAGGGCTTCTGTCATACGTTCAGAGGACAAGGGGTTCCGGGAGGGTGAGTATGAACTCAAATTCGCCTGCCAGTGCAACGCCTGGTACATCATACAATGAACATAAGCCGAAAACACCGCCGCCAGATCTACCGTCACTATTATTAGACAGCCGAATCATATACATAGGGATGCCGGTAAAGTGATACCTTTTCTTGTGAATGTCTCACTGAGACCTTTTGCAGCTCGTACCAGCTGTAACAGAGTTAATAGTCTCTGAATTGCTTTACTTACAGTACACCGACTCATCCAAACCGTGCTACATATATATCAACTCAACAGGTTGCACACGCGCTGATGGTGAAGTAGTTGGGTTTGATACAGAGGCCACGGCTATCTATGATACGATGAAGTATATTGGAAATGAGGTAAATCTGACCTTCATAAAATTCGAAATAAAACCTGAAATCTCGAAACGAAGATTTATACTGTCGGTACTGGAGTAGCCATCGGTCAAGCATGCATGCTTTTATCGGCAGGGCAAAAGGGAAAGAGGTTCATGACGCCGCACGCAACAGCAATGCTGCACCAGCCCAAGGTCCCCAGCACTGGTGAGAGGCAGGCAACGGAAGTGCAGATTAAGTGGAAGGAGGTTAAAGCTCAAAAAGAAGTTTTAGTTAAAATTCTTTCCGAGACGACTGGTCGCAGTGCTAGCAAAGTTGAGCAGGTATGAGTTACTAACAAAAAGGTCGAGATTTATGGACTCACTTTCTCTGTAGGACATTCAGCGACCATTGTATATGACTGCTAGAGACGCGATTGCATACGGCATAGCTGATAAAATCATTGACAAGCCGTCAGAAACAATAGACAAAGTTTTGAGTACTGGGGATTGGGATACAGCGGCCGGTCTCGTGCAGAAGTCCATCGCCTAGTTCCGCCACGCTTACGTTATTTTAGCTTGAGGAGGATAACTTTTCTTTTGTGGTACAGTAGTACATTTCAATAAGACAAAGCAGTATTTTTACATCTCACGTACGCGAACCGAATACAAGCTATTTTTTATCATGGATGAATGTTCGTGAAGAAAATAAGCTGCAGACGTACCCATGATCCTATACAAGCCAGAATATCAGCACTGACGCGCACAAACAAACGACTATGGAGTGATCCGCTAGCCATCAAAACCATGTGAAAGAATAGCAGTCGTCCGGAAAATGAAGCGAATGCCGCAGCTATCTAAAAAGTTATGTCACTCACTTTAGAATTTCAGCGTCTCACCACTAAGAAAAGTTTGATTCCATCCATTCTCTATTGCACCAGAGCTAGCTGCAATAGGTGTACGCGACAAAATCACTGAACTAAGAACAAAAGACGAAGCAATCTCTCCTGCGAAAAAGGCTATTCATTCATGAATCAATTTTATGTCAAGCACACAGCAGATATGTTGGAGTACCGGCAATATTCCTGTTTAACTTGCTGTCACAGTTTTCTGAACTAGCAAAGCACTGCACCGCTTCTGAAAGCAAAATACGCAGGCACGTGAAAGACAGCGCGCCTACGAGTCGTGCTTGGACGCAGCAGGCACGTTGTACAACTAAACCGAGTTATACTTATTTGATGTATATTGTTGTTAAGAGTTCACCTGAATAAAAGGCCGAAAACGTCGTCAAAAGGAGAAACCAGGCTGCAAAACTTTGAGATTGTGGAAGTTACACAGTTAAGAACTGAGAATTTCGAACGGGTGTACCTGATAAAGAATGTTAACGCCTTGCAAGAACTTGAGCTTTTGCAACCGTCGGCAGTTCCACTGAGAAGTAAAACATTTAAGCAGATTGCGCCGATGTGCGCATACGGTTGCATGCGGCACCGTGACCTCTATCTGCTTTGAGACCAGAGTGCGCGAATGGAGTGCGTGCGCACTAGGGGCCGTACTTCGAGAACTCACGGTTTCATAAGAGAGCAACAAACGGAGTTTCGGAATACGCTTAAACACACGTGCCTATAGCCATTTCGTCCCATATTAAGTACCGACTTGGTACTTATGAACATGTTATTGGTTGAAATCACTCTTTTGTACATTTTATATGACACGAGTAGAATGCGCGACACAGATCATATATACTTATGATCTGACAGCCTCACATAAAGTACAATTTTTAGAGAGATATTAGACAAATATTCGGGCTTTTATCTGCTTTACATGTCATCGTCCAAGCCCCGAACAAATGGCACATCCCGAACCGGCCTTTCACAATTCACACTCAATCGTGTTGTCCTCAATACTTGACTCGCGCCGCGAAAGCGGGTAAGAGATTTGATCAAAGCAAGACCACTATGCTGCTTGTTGTCAGTGAGGCAGTTATGTTTTATAACGTGCATGAATTGAATTGAATTAAATTGAATTAAATTAGTAGAATGAGAAGAATGGTGCGACAGTGCCTCTTGTGAATAATTTTTATTTGTCACTGCTGAACTCGGCATCGATGACATCGTCTGGAGTGGCAGACGAGGAGGTGTTTCCAGCATTTTCTCCTTGATACATGGCCTGACCGAGGGCCATAACTTCTTGTTGAAGCGCTTCTTGTGCCGATTTCATGCTCTGAACATCGTTAGAGGAAATAGCCTCCTTCAGTTCGGCAAGTTTAGCATTCACTTTATCTGCTATGTCACTTGGAACCTTGTCTGCAAGCTCTTTCAGTTGCTTCTCGGTCTGATATACCATAGAATCTGCGCTGTTCCGTACCTCAACTTCTTCGCGGCGTTTAGAGTCTTCAGCCGCGAATGTTTCGGCCTCAGCGACCATTCTTTCGACCTCATCAGATGATAATGTAGAGGCGCCCGTAATCTTGATGTCCTGCTTCTTACCAGTACCTTTATCGCACGCTTCCACAGACAAAATTCCATTTGCATCTATATCAAATTTGACTTCGATCTGTGGTACGCCTCTTGGTGCTGAGGGGATGCCGTCCAACCGAAACGTGCCAAGGCTCTTGTTGTCTTTCACAAATTCACGTTCGCCTTGGAGAACATTTATTTCAACACTTGTCTGACCATCTGCAGCCGTCGAAAAGACCTCTGACTTAGAAGTAGGAAGCGTTGTGTTCCTCGGGATGAGCTTCGTCATCACCCCGCCCAGAGTTTCAAGTCCCAAGGAAAGTGGCGTCACATCGAGGAGAACAATATCAGAAACCTCGCCAGCCAGAACACCCGCTTGAACGGCTGCCCCAAGAGCTACGACTTCGTCAGGATTGACGCTCATATTTGGTTCCTTTTTAGTCAAGCTTCGAACAAGTTCGCGAATAGCTGGGATGCGAGTAGAACCCCCAACCAAAATAACCTCATCAACCTCGCTCAGGCTTAATTTGGCGTCTTTCAAAGCTTGCTCAACAGGAACTTTGCACCGCGTGATGAGGTCTTCACAAAGCTGTTCGAATTTGGAACGACTAAGAGTTGTATCAATGTGTTTTGGACCCTCAGCTGTGGCAGTAATGAAGGGTAATGAGATATTAGCGCTCGTTGTTGAAGAGAGATCCATCTTCGCTTTTTCTGCTGCTTCCGTAAGACGTTGGAGAGCCTGCTTGTCTTTGAGAAGCTCGATACCTTCTGCTTTCTTGAAGTCCTCGGCAAGCCAGTCAACAATTCGTTTGTCAAAGTCATCGCCACCGAGATGAGTATCACCAGAAGTCGACAATACTTCAAACACTCCATCCCCAACCTCAAGTAGAGAAACATCGAATGTGCCACCGCCGAGATCAAAAATGAGAATGGTCTCATTTGACTTGCGTTCAAAGCCATACGCTAATGAAGCTGCAGTTGGCTCATTAATGATTCGAAGGACTTCAATACCGGCGATTTGTCCGGCATCTTTAGTTGCTTGGCGCTGGCTATCATTGAAATATGCAGGAACTGTGATAACCGCCTTCGTTACACTGTCGCCAAGGAAAGTTGAAGCGTCATCACACAGCTTGCGCAGTACCTGCGCTGAGATTTCTTCTGGGGCAAATTGCTTTCCAAGCGCTGGACAATCAATTTTGACAGATCCGCTTGTGTTAAGAACAGAGTAAGAGATTTCCTTCGATTCATTTGAGACTTCAGCGAATTTTCGGCCTATAAAGCGCTTCACAGAGGCAAAAGTGTTTGTAGGGTTCACTACTCCTTGCCGCTTCGCAATTTGACCAACCAGCCTTTCACCATTCTTGGTATAGGCAACAACCGATGGTGTCGTTCGACCACCTTCAGAGTTCGTTACGATGGTTGGATTACCGCCTTCCATCGCGGCCACCTGTTGGAATGAGTTTTCATACGAAATGGTCAGCAAAGCAAGAGGCAAGCCTGTACAGATAGACCCGTTATTTGGTGGCCAGCGAAGTGTGCTGGTTTCGCGTGATTTCACCGACGATTTATTTTACAAACTTACCGCCGAATTGGTTGTACCAAGATCGATACCGACAACCTTTTCGGCTCGAACCACGGGCCCTTTGGCTGATGCTTTGCGTAAGACCACGCGTTTATGCAAAACGAGATTGTTTCCTCGGTAGGAGCTCGTCCTCAAAGAGTTCGATGTCATTCGATTCGCCATGCTAGAATTCGAAATTTTATGAATCGAAATCGTGGACATGTCGCGTTTAATCTTTACGAACTTCCGTTCGGCGTGCGCGCGCAGTAGTGGTCACGCAGTTTTCGGGAAGCTTCTTTCTTTCTTTACGCCGCCGGCAATTAACCCCTCCTCTAATCAAAATAAATGATGAGTTTTTATAATGTTGTCATATTGTATTCTAACTTCAGATATTGTAACAGTGCTCCCGTAGCGCGATTTTTCAGATTTTGAAGAGTACCTATTAGAATAAGAAATTTAAATATGTTTCTAACAAATACTTTCTTAGTTTGCCGTTCATATTGAACAACGTTGGGATGGCAAATTTGTTATTAAAATATAACGACTTATTATAGACGAGGAAGAGCACGGACGGGTGGACTATTCATTGCAACACGCCTCAGAGACTCACTAGAAGCGCTCACCAAAACGAATATAAGTAGCTCCGTTGCCCTGGTTATTGTCACTGCACCACTCGGCACGAACTGGTCCAAGTTTGAGACCAAAGCCATAGCTGATCCCTTTACCAGCCCGACGGTAATACTCTGTTGGATTACCAAGGACTTTTGAACTCGAGTTCAGGTCCGTACAGCTTTCCCAGAAAGTAAAGGCATGCGTGTTTAGGTATGGCACAGGGATGCGTAACTCGATCGCGGTCTCGAGAAAACTCCGTGCCGCCCCCAACTCCCCTACACTATAGCCGCGGCAAGAATGCGGTCCACCAAGTGTGAATGCGTCATATGAACTGCAGTTTCCAACAATATGTCCCAGCTTTGAATGAGCGACGAAAACTGGGGGAGGTAACGCAGTCTTTTTGTTCTCAGAGCAAACCTGAAAGAATCGTGTTAGCTCTGCTGTAAAACGATTAAATATCGGCATTCTGGAGCTCAGTCCAAGAGACTGATCGAATTGAACTATGTCTCTGGATCCTATCTGTGTCCCGTTTACAAATTTGGTGGTATCTCGTGTGCAATTACTTTGAAGAAATAGCATCCTATCTGTTCCTGTTTCAGAGTGTGTTGTTCTTGGTCCGTCCGCGGATAAGACGCCGTTCGACAACTGTTTTGCACCATGAGCACAGACAGCACCTGAATCGTCTCGTGTCGTTATTTCCTCTAATACCAAGCTAGTATTGCATCGAGACTGTCTGGAAAAGTTTTGAGTCAGAGTTGCCTTCATACCAGCTCGATCTATCCAGACAGCCGGAACATCGGTCATAAGCGGACCTCCTGTAAACGTAGGAGATAATTTACGCGTGTTGAAGACAGCAGTTTTGAAAGAAGACTTGAACGCATCGCCGTCTCCGTAACAGTACGGGTGAACGTACTCTAATTTAAAGCCAAGGTCGTCTTGAGGTTGAAAAAAGTTTGCCGTGGAAACAGACCCAAAAAGTTGCCTACCCCAACCGTCAAGATTTCGTTGCTCGAAAAATACAGAGCCACCAGGTCGAGCTGAAACGAGATCAGGACGGCCTTGTTCGCCGGGTGCAATGCTCCACTCGAGTTCAGTTTCTGCTGTTCGAACTGGTCGCTCTCTGAGCATGATGTCAACCTGGACCTTCGAGGGATCTTTCTCATCTGGTCGCGGTACAACTTGGACATTATCAAATAATTGAAGCAAAAATATATCTCTGAGAGCCGTTTTTGCATCTTCTACGTTGTAAAGATTACCAACTTTAAAATTATGCTCGCGCTGTATGACTCTTGGGTGCGTAAAGCCCTTGTTGCCTTCGATTGGTTGCATGTTTTCATCTAGATAAACGGCCTGGACTCTGGATATTTCTCCCTCGACCAAATGTGCAATGACTTCACCGTTTTCCATTCCATCAAAGTGAGAAATAGTACCGAAAGTTAATCCTTTACTAGTATAATAACTTTCGATAATATTTTTTGCTGTGGCCAAAACTCTAACTGTGCAGTTTTGACTCTTTTGCGCGGCCTGCAGAACCTGAAGCTCAATATCTCGAGGTAGTGCAGTCGCTCCCGCTACTTTAAATGTTTGAATTTTGGGCCAAATCTTCTCTCTGAAAACAAACTCCACAGCATATCCGCTCTTTTTTGGTGTCACGTTTGCATCAACGTTTGCGAATAGGCCAGTATTAAGCAGTTGCTCAAGATCATCAGATAGATCCTTTTTCGAAAGTTCCACTCCTCGTCGAGCGTTCAAGCCCTGGAATAATTCAGACTATTTGTATAAGGTCAGTTTCTTTTACTATAAGACTCTCACAGATTTGTACTCACCTTTGTTGGGATTCCTGGCCCAGTTGGTAAATTCGTTGCAAGTACTGATTCGCAAATAAAACTATCTTTGCTTTTTGCTTTTTTCAATTGACTCCCCTGTTTATCGCCGCGAGATTCGACGTCGCGACCACCTTCAGAATCATCATCCTCTTCACCGTCCTCGTCTTCGTATTCTTCGTCATCACCCTCATCATCCTCAAGGCCGTAAATATCATCTTCATATTCATCATCAGTGCGCGCGTACGCGGGCTGAGCGCCGAAAATGGGGTCATTTCCACCACCACCACCGCCTCCACTGAACGAGAATCCATCGTGCCCATTACTTCCACCCCCTGCACCCAAAACCTTATGTAGGAAGCCATTTGCTGCGGTTGAAGACGCCAGCGCCTTCAATCCGGCAGCAGTTAGAACCAACCGGCGAAAGATAACGGAACTTTTGGTGAGAATATTCCTAGTCGAAAAAACGTGTGCACTAATTTCGCGTTGTTCCGCGCAACGTATCGTATGAAAATGCCGCCGCGTTGAAGTGTTTAACGTTGCTTGTGTGCGCGACTTTTTTCGCTGCCGGGTACCTGCAGTCCGAAAGTGAACGCATCGCTCCGCACACACTGGAGTCATGGACCTAGGCATGATTGCCTTTTAAAAAGCGAACTCTTTTTACGTCAAACGAGTGGCAACACGCGTCGAAACCTGCTGTCGTCTGTCGGACGCGGAGTCAATACAAGTTCAGCCCTAAAATGTCCAAGCGCGAATATTTCGTATTGAAGGAGAAAAACAAATCGGTATCATGCTCGCTTTTTAGGTTACAATATGATCGATTCATATGCTATTTTCACCGATCTAGGCTTGAGATTTTCTCAACTGATTATAAGAAAATTCATTTCCAAGACGTCATCTGTATTAAAATAAACTTATAAATCTACTTAAAGCATGGAATATGAGGCTTTTGGTGAGCTCGCGAAGCAAAAGGCATCTTTTTGAGCCAGTAACCCTGCAACGCGTGGCAAGCACGTGAGTCACGTACGCGGGCGATACTTGCGCTTGCCTCCAGCATTCACAACCACATGTACGCACAGCAGCACTCATATTTAAGTACATATCTGTGGTGAATAATGTCTTTCATCACTGAGATCGTTCGAACTTGCAAAATCTGTGCATGAACTCCAAAAGAGACGGAGACGTGACGCACGGACGTGTTGAAGGACCTTGTTGGAGCGCACTCGAGCAAAACATATTAGAATCTACCATGAGAAAATGGTTGGATAACGGTGGCACGTTAGATTCACTCAGGTTGTACGCACTCGTTTCTAGAAAGCTCGAAACAAAAGACATCAGGGATGTCGCTTTTCGTGTCCAGTGGTTGGCTCGCAAAGTTGAGTCCCTTCTGGACGAAAATTGCGGCGGACAACGATTACAGAAAATATTGACTTCAGCACTTCGCAATGGTTCCAGCCTTGAATGTATAAGCGAGGCACGATCTGCGGTTACAAAGTTGATGAACGAAAACGATGTACTTTTTGCACAAACACAGCACAAAATTCAGATACAGGATTATGTTTCTAGTAAATCGTCGTTGATGCTTCTACAACGTAATATACGCCTAGCATTAGATGAAATGGTTATCATTTCAAAGAATGTCTCTCATCTTCCAAGGCTTCCGGTGAGCATGAATATCTCACTTGCAACGAGTCTTGGATTAGAAGATTTTGACTACTGATTTTCCAGCTACCAACTGAACCAGCTCTTGGCAGATGAATCTTCAATACGATCTACAGCATATATAAACACGCCCTCCGCAGTTGTTTCTTGCTCGTTCTGATCTAAAAGTAACGTCACCATGTCACCCGCCTCAAGCTCGACTTCATCATTGGCACTCAACGCTTGCCACGCGCCGCCAGACAACGCTACACCTGACACGTTCTTAGTATGCAAACCCTTAACTAATGCGACACCGCTTTGTACATTTGCTATAATACTAAGCTGCTTGTGCGAAATCCGTTTAGACTCACACCCACCATGGCCTCGACCAAGCGTCTGAGGTCCACCCGTGAGGTAGATTTCTGTTCGGTCTGGTGCAATCAGACGGCACTTGAATTTCGCTACATTCGTCTGCTTGATCGGCTGTTGAATTGATAATGTATGCTGATTTACGCCAGCAGCTGCAAGGTCTCTGCTCATGTGATGGGCCAACGCATGAAGCTTGACAATATCACGCTGGAGTAGTTGAAGAAATTCTTTCATAGATACATTCGGAAGTATTTGCAAATCATCGTGACCGAAAGGCACACCAACGGTTTCTAAATTCAAAATCATGTGTTCCAAGTGCTGTCTCTCGCCATCATCTTCGATTTTATCATCTTTGAAAGAATCGTAAATGAAAGCTCCTATAATGTCAACCACGGTTGTCGCTACAGAAACCATAATAAAGCAGCTCATAATTGCCATCATAGCTGTGTAAAAGTCGGCGGTTCCCATCAATCCTGATGAAGCATACTCTAGCACTACGCCTCTATACTTCATGATTGTGCCATTTTGTGAAACATCGTCGGCTGCTCCAGTGAAATGGATGGCGTCGACGCTTTCAACAAAGCTACCTTCACTATTGAGTTGTACATTCATGTCTGCACGAGCACTAAAATCAAACGGTTTAAAGTCAGACATTGGTCGGAAATTACTAAAGGTGAACTCAACGCTCAAACGCACACCAGTCATACGGTAAAGCGGGAAATCACCGGCAAAACTTGTCGAAACTTCAATACTGTTCCTATCATCTAATTCCAGATCTGCCAGAAGAAGAATTTCGTGGAGATACATGTTTGGATATCTTGAAGTGGTATTCGTGTCATCTGTGCTATACTCTTCAAATACTGTCGTTGAGGAATCGTACACCGTAACAGTGTCAGGGTATCCATTATATCCCCAGCTAGTAACAAAGCGCGGGCGAATCTGGAAGATTAAGTTATCGGGATCTAATGGGAACTGATTGATCTCGGTCAAGTAAGTCACAGAACACCCAGTTTGCGCAGTTTCATCATCGCACTGTCGTTCAAACGTCTCAGACTTCTTGTGTGTAGCAATGAACGTTGCCCCTTCGCTCGTTTCCACTATCTCTGACGTAGGATTGTATGTCACGCAATTGTTATTAAGATGAGCACCCTCTGGGACTAAAGTGTCCCCATCAAAGTCTGTATATGACGTATCACAGTATGTCTCGCTCAATGTACTCACAGCCAAATTTATCTCACGAACTGTATCATTTACGCTGACTGACGTGTACACCCGTGGTTTCTCTTTCAGCATATATGTGTGCGCACCGATTACAGAGATTAGCGCGTATACCAAGATTGCAGCCATCAAAGTTTTGTGGACATAGGCGAGACGTCTATCGCTAATTTTGACAACTTTCAAGGTACGGTATGACATTAAATCATCCCATAACTCGGTGAGACCTTCTTTGATTCCTGCGAAACGTTAAAAGGAGAACGTTGATAGTCAGTTCTTTTTATTCACAGGATAGCTAGAAACGACGCACCCATGTTGTTCAAGTTAAAGCGGTTTCAACTGTTCAATTTCCGTCTCGTAGCGACCGTATGTAGTTAGCGAAAAGTAAAAGTGGCGGGCTTCGGTAACCCCAAGAAAGAGTTTCCGCCGCCACGTTGCGGTTCGCTGATCTAAAAGCAAGTGATACGAGGTGCCAGTAGTGCCTCAGAAGTTGTCGTTTGCGTCGCAGCCCTCGTTTGCTGTTTCGGCAAGGGTGTTGCGCTCAGTCCATATCGCCCGCGCATTTGATATCTGCACAAATCACGGTTAAAATTACTCTTCAGTATGATTCGTATGTACTTTTCACATATCGCGACGCAAGGCGAATTATGAAAGTACGTTGATAAAAGTATTTATTACGGTGCAAACTATTAAATTTACTAGCCCATATGTAATCATATTATGTACGAGATCCCCCTATCTCTGTGTAATAAATGGACCCATGCAATTCGAACATAATTAATTTGGGCGCGGACTTGCTCGCTGCCTCAAAGTTCGTGGTGCTCGTCGTGCGCTTGTGTGGAGGTAACGAAAGAAAATATACTCCTGATCGAGGATTTATACCTCATCGATGGATATATCTGTGGTTTATCATCGGATAATGCAGGATGTGCTCTCTCGCTCCAAGGTAAGTTGTAGACAATTTACGAAAATACAGAAGTCAAATTATTGATAGTCGGAGTTCGCCGCCGAGCACGTTCCTGAAAGCACTCTCTCGAGACTCGCAACGGTATGCAGCATCAAACAGCGTTTTTTTCCTGGCTTAAATTGCACTCAAGTTATGGGAATCCAAACTCCTTGGTGGCAGCCGAGTAGATGTTGATGCTCAAGTGAGGCTGAAGCTTAGTCTGAAAGAAGAGTTTTGACTGAGTCCGTACTTAGGATACAGGATCAACTGTCCTTGAACATCTTGCGGTGAAAACCCATAAGTCTAAGGTGATTTCCACTACGATCTCATCATCGAGCTTACCATGAATCCACAAACATTATAGGAAACGCGAAGCAGTAAAAGTAAACGCAAGAGGTGTGTGGGTGAGGAGCCTGTAGCAGAAGACTCCGTTGAGATTTCCAAGACGCATGCACAAGTATGATATCTGTAACTATCTCATTGAAGATCAATTCACAGCTTAGCGTAGGACGAACCGGAAGATTTGCGTAAATTAGAAAATGAACTTGTTCTCAGTTCAGATAGCGACGAAGATTTTCAAGGTGAACTCCTTACACATGGACATGAACTCATTCAAGAACATACTAAACCTTACGCAGATATTATGAAACTTAATACTCCGGATATATTGCTTGGTCAATTTGAGAAAGTTTCACACACGAAATCTAAGTGGAAATGTTCTTTGAAAGATGGGATTTTTTCGGTAAATGGGCGTGATGTTGCGTTTTCGAGGGCGATCGGAGAATTTCTTTGGTCTTGAGAAAGATTATTGTAAATGTTATTTGTACAATTGATTTGAAATACCGAGCTGCCTGCTAACTGAGATATGTTTATTTTCATCTGTTTATATATTCATCTATCTCATATTCTAGCTCTTTGTGCTTTCGTGAAAACTGTCTGTTGGTCTACGGAATACGCATGTTAATTCGAATCATGAGCGACACTTACATACGAGTTCATTCACCTTTAACAGCGTTCGTTTCTCTTCATCGCTTTGCAATTCGCTGAGATATTGCGATGTTGAGAATTTGTACGCTGAGTTGTAGGTACCGTCGTTTAGTCGTTCCTAGTTTATCATAAGTTCTGTACACAATGATATGCATTCTCGTACTAAAAGTTGCTTTTCAATCGAAGATTGAATCCTCGCTGCTTTCTCAGCCTATGCATCAGTTATTAAAGAATATGCACTGAACGAAGGCAGTTCCAACACATACCTTCGCTTCCTTTCTATTTTCTCTCTTGATATCCCGGCTTGGCATGGTGACGATTTCCGCTCTTTCTCAAGTTTCAGATTTGTGACGAATGCAAGTAAAACTAATGAATCACCTAGTGTTCTTCTCGATTCGTCGACTGCGGATTAAGTACTGAGCTAACTTTGTGAGTCTTTGCTTATTTTTGTGGACCAAAAATTTAGGCCTGGCACACATCTGTCTGATACGAATGTAAATACAGCTTGAATACTAGTCTCACCAGTGCTTCAGCGCTACAGAAATTTGTTCGAGTGCCCCAGTGTAATCGGTACTTAATTCAATTGTTTTCCACAGATTGCTGGGTAAGTGCGCCCTCTCGACGCTCTTCATGACAAGTTGTAAACTCCCTTTCAGTAGAACTCGTTAGGCCATGTTCGTTTTCGATTGAAGTATCCACCAACCATTTTCTTCAACGACAGTAGCGTATTGACTGTTTGCTAAAGGGCATGAACTTCTATTGCACAAACCTGTAACGTTGTAAGCATTTCGGCAGAAATTCTCGTTTTTGTCTGTATTTGCTTTAAAGCAGCAGTGAGAGTGGTTTATTATCTGGAAATTTCGATGGCGTCATACTAAGATCGCACACTAGAAAGCTAACAAACCTGCCAAACCACCTCGTCGCTCTGCATTTTTCCGTCTTGTATTCTTATTCCTCAAAACTTAAAGGTCTCGTTCTCACTGTCTTGTGCTCAGAGTGATGCGCCGCCAGAACACCGTCACCCGTGATCTGGCCGCGACCACAGGTATAAAGGCCGACAAGGTTCGCCGAAACTAGTGAAAAGAATGCAGTATTCAATTGAACTCGTTGTAAGGCTACTAGAGTCAATTCTTTCTGAATCGAGACGTTCGTGAACGTAAATCAGTACCTTGTCCGACTGTGCTCGGCGCACCTTCGTCTCTGCGAAAAATTGCGAAAAATGGCCACATTCAGTAAAACAGTATCAATTTTACATATTCAATATTGTGGCAAGCCCATGCATATTACATAATTGGTAAATATTATCAAAGAGCGAAACTTATTCGATCGACCCAGATCTATTACCATTAAATCATAACAACAATTTGGTCGAATCGATGAACTTATTATCACCGCGTATTTTCAAGTCGAAAGTTGTGCCCGCAGAAAACGCAATAACGAACTCCAAGTTAATCGCCGTAAAACGAAGCCGTGGCTCTAAGCTAACGGCAAGAACTTAAGATGATTAAACAATACACGACAGAGAAATCACTGTCAGGCTAACCATGCGCGCCGGCTTACAAAAGTATATGGCAGTGGTTCAAGCCAATGAACTTGGTCGGTTCAAGTTGAACCGGCGTCTCGTCCTGTCTCGTTGCTCCTTACAGCCGGATACTAAAATCAAATTTGAATCATTGCTCGGCGCAAGGTTCTTCACTCTAGAACATTCGACGTATCTCTACTGATATCACGTCACAGTTTAGAAACTGTTGATATATTTCCAGTTAACAGCGGCTTTTGCAATTCAGTATACAAGGTGCTCAGATTTTGCAGTTCGCGTCCAGTTGTTTGACTTCCAGTGTATAGGTGGAATCAAATACTGGAGCAAAGATTATAAAATTGTATAGTGAAACCTCCAAGCTTCGAACAGAGTCTCAACTGAGGTTTGCTCTCTCTGTTAAGTATTTTAGTAAAGCTTCTAGAGAAAGTCTTTAGAGGTGTCGCAGACTGTCTATTAGCACAGGTTCAAATGTCTCCTGGCGTTTCGGCACTTTCGCCTGAAGGAATAGTTCATGATTACATTGAAGGAGCTGCGTTGTCGGAGTCTGACTTGTGCACTAATCTTGACTTGGCGTTCACAGTTGCAACAGTGTATGTGTACTAGCTGAAGAAACTGATGCAAGTTCATTTGAATGTTCTTTAGGTTGAGAAGGCTTCACAAGTTGCCCATTCCGAAAGAATATGGTCAGTGTACCTGTGCGCCCATCCATTTTTTGTTGTTAACATATTGACTAGGAAATGAACCGTTGATATGGGGCTGGCTCGAGTCGATGTTAAACTGCATGAAAATGCGAAAGCCTTTACTTCCGCATGGCATCACTGTCGCGGTAAGTGGAGTTATTTGCTGCACAAATATTGTTTTGTTATTATTGTAAAAGAAAATCGAACGAGAGCTCTACTTTCTGAGAGGTAAAGTCGAAGTGCGTTCGACGCGTTGATAATTTGGAATCGTTTCAATTTCTTTCAATAGGCAGAAAATTTCGACGTCGCTTTGTGCCACGGCGACTGCAAGCCGTCAAATTTGCTTGTTGATTTGGAGTCGGTACGTGAGCCAGTTACAAGGGATATCGTGCTAACCCTGTTCTCAAAGCGCTTGTGGTTGATTGACCTTGAGCTTGCTGGGCCAAATTACCGCGGGCTAGATTTGATTAAATTGTTTCGTACCCAATCGAATCGATTCTCAGTAGGTTAACAACCTTTAAAACTTTCGTTTTTAACATGAAGTCCAGGAGGGCGATTTGAAAATGTTTCTAAGTAATTACTGTGCGAAGGGTGAGTTTCTTTGCTTTCTTAAGAGACTCTTGAGTCTAAAGATGTGCAGATGAATTCTTAGCGGTTAAACTTGAGCATGAATGTAGAATATGCGAGATTTTGTCGTGGCTTGAGGTAGTGCACGTTTTTAAAATGCTAGGCGACAATAATTTCAGCAAATAGGCCGCAATGTTTTTTGCCACGTTGACCAGTAATGGAGGTGAAACAACTTTGGTAATTAGAGTAATGTAGAGTCTAACTTCGCACCCCTCGAATACTTAGAGTACTCTGACGAAACATTAAGCCTATTTGAACAGCGGTGGCTTTCATTTCAACAAAGCAAATGTTCTGTATGGAGTATCGAATGATGTGTTTTAAAGTGGGTGTAAGTGGAGCAAAAACATCTGATTCTTGCAAGTCTAGAGGATTTCAAGGAATTGTTTCGAAAATTAACATGAAAAAAACGCCGCACACCATCGTTAGAAATGGGTTATCCCAAGTATGTGGGGCCCAGGCTTCACAGAGAGTAGTAGTAAGTGGCAAAAATATTACACTTAGCGTGAACTGAGAAACAGTAAAAATACTATAAAATGGTACGAGTGCTATAAGAGTCACAAAATATACACACGCGCTGCCTTCATAGGATCTTTCAAATTTGCCCGCACAGAACATGCCGTTATGCCACACAGCACACGTTGTGTACTTATTTTTACCCCATCGTATTCCCACTGGTTCGGCCAAGCCGTCACCAAAAACGTTAACTAACATGGGGAGAATTGCCAAATTTGCGCGTCTATAATCTTCTTGAGATGCAAGATATGAGTGCACTATCAGAATTGCAACATAGTTCCCAACCAACTGTGAAGTCATCCACGTCAGGGTGTATGGCCTATCTTTTTGTCGATCAATAGCGCGAAAAATCACCATGAGAAATCTGCTTTTGCGGCGTATAGGCTTGACTAACGCTAGAAAGGGAAAAAATTGAACCCAGCACGTCCATGTGAGCTCTACACTACTTGGGAACCGACTATCCGTGTCGTATTTCCGCGCTGACCATAAAACATGGAGTAGGATTGGCAGCATATACGCAAACACGTGACAAATTTTCCTACTGTAACCTTCGTTCAGGCGACAAAAGATCACTGAATATCCGCAGGCGAGAAAAACCAATGCCATGAAAAAGTTTTGAATCAAAACTTTACTCCAGAATATAAAGTCCGGTTTTAAAAGAACTACTTCATCAAAATACAAGAGGGCAATCCATATTAAGATCAGGCATACCACATAAACGGTTGTTCTTCGACGCTCTGCTGGGCTCCACTCCTCACCATATGCCTCTAAATCGGCAATCAATAACTCGTCAAGAACATTCGATTCAACTGCGGAATGTAGAGCGTGCTTTGATCGAAGAAATTCTCGCAAAGTCAGCGTCATTATGGTGAACGCAGATACACGTCAAGTAGACCTCGTCATGTTTGACTAAAGCAATTCAAAATTCAAGCTCCTTAAGAAGTATTTTCACATTAGCGCTTCACTCGGTGGTTTTATGCATCTAGAGGGCTCGTTAAATATGTAACGCAAACGTCCTGCACGTTGTTATGCACGATTACGTGATTTCTTCTTGACGAGGTCTCACCGTGCAGTCGGCGTAAATAGAGTTTCTCGGAGAGAAAACGGTCACAAATTTTTAAGAGAAACCGTAATCAGTCACGCGATGTGCGTAATTATCAAACGCGCGAGCACTGTCGTACTCGTCCCGCTTTCTTTTGTCAACAGCCACTCCAGTTGACATCCTTGACCAGTACTCCAGCACTCGTTAATATTGTTTTTGTCACTGTTTGACGGTTATAAAGTGTTTCGAAGTATGATCCTTTCAGATGAAAACACGCCCAGTAAGGCCAACGGGGAGATAGAGCCTAATAACACGAAATATAATTTTTTGCTTCTCAATATTGGAATTTTGTTTTTCGACATACCTAACGGTGTGGGGCGCTTGACAGTAACTGGCTGCAGTACTGTCAACCGTCGCGACTTCAAAAAGGCGAGCGTCACCTCTACATAGAGTGCAAAACATTCGAGCGTCATCCATTTGCACCGCTTCCGACGAGTAACCACGTGCTCGCACGTGGATGATATTGAATGCGCACAAACAAGGCACTAATTATGCGAGTTGTTCAGTCAACGTTCGTAACACGTGAAGCGTGCAGGCGCACCGCGCATGTCGGTTATGCCCGTCGAGCGAGGCCTCACGACGACTGGTGAGTTCGATAGTTATCCACATTTCGAAAAAAATTAATGCATACGTAGTACTCTACGTAACAGTCGAGTGCTACATGTGAATATGTGTTTTACAACCGCTGCTAGTGCCGCTAAGTTAGACAACACCACTAGACCAATTACGATATGCATTGAAGGAAATATAAGTGCTGGCAAGAGTACTTTTCTTCAAGAGGTTCTGAAATTTTCTGATCATCATATGCGAGTAAGATTTGTATTCACGGGTTCTGCTCCACACATAACAAGTTCTTGTTTCACAGGGTAACGTGTGCCTGGTCCCTGAACCAGTCCATCTTTGGCAAAGCGTGGAGCGTGCCAGTGACAGAACAAGTACCATTAATGTACTCGATGAATTTTACAAAGATCCTAGTGGACTCGCGTATAAGTTTCAACACTATGTTTTCATGACAAGGTTCATTGAAGAAACGCGGTCCAGGCAGGGTAATTTTGACCTCAGAGTAATGGAGAGAAGTGTTTTCTCCGATAAAAATGTATTCACAGCAGCCCTATACGAAAATGGGTGGCTGTCAGACCTTGACTTAAGCCTTTATCACGCATGGTATTCACCAATGCTTAAGGTGGGATCATATAACTTGATTTGTCAGCAGACTAACCATATCGACACCATAGGAATTCCCCTCTTTAACTCCGGATGGCTTTGTCTATCTACGCGCATCGCCCACGACATGCTTAAGACGCCTAAAAAAGCGTGCACGTGGAGAAGAAACTGGTGTCGATGCTACATATCTCACTTCTTTGCATTCTAAACATGAAAGTTGGCTTCTACCTGAAGACGCAGGTGAACAGTACCTCTTGTTTCTTCGCAATTTGCTTGACTCAGTATATTGATACAGTCACGGTTATACAAAGGTCTTTAGCGACCGTCAACGAAGTCAAAATGGACTGTGGTGGTAACATGAAAACGGTAAGGAAACCTGATGCGTTGTTCGACACTTTTGGCTTCCATTGACTTCCAACACAGGTGCCTGTACTGGTGCTTAATTGTGACGATGACACAGACATGGCTACCGATGTAGCAATAAAAAAGAAACTACATGATGCTATTGTGGCTTTTTACACATACCTGCAACATCGGAACATGTGCGATACATTGTAATAGAAAATAGTTTTATTGCACTCTGGTCTTTGGCATATACTTTTGCTCTTTGCGAGAAGCACGTTCTCTGCGCTTCCGAAGAAACGAGTCCACCTTGCCCTTTTCTTGAAGTTCAGCATATTTTTTCATGAGCTCTTCCACCTTACGAACAGCTAGTAGTTTTTAAATTACGACGTCACTAGCCAAGAATTCAGAACTCACCTCTCTTCTTGTGGAAACGGTGCGCGACGTTGGCCTGATTTCTTTCACGATGTTTGACGCCTAGCCTCGGAGCGGATAGTTTGGAACGGTTGTCCACTGCGAGTAAATCCTCTTCATGTGGGTCGTCTTCGTCGTCCATGGGGGCACCTTTGCCCTGTGTTTCTCGCGTATGTTTCGTGTCCTCTCTGGATGGCACGATCGCTCCGCCGCGTTTTTCGTTGTACCTGTGATGCAACAGAGTATAACCACTCCCTGTACCTCTGTTTGTCAAGATAATACTTAGCGCGTTCATTTGCAATCGAATGACTAAACATGTAATATAGCAGGATCTTTTAAGGTCACAATATGATCTCAAATCAATTTATTTCGTAAATCTAAATTTTGATAAAATTCTTCAAACTTTCAGTTTTCTGCCGCCGCCAAGAAAAAAGTGCGAAGCATCGAAATCCGCAAAACGCGCACTATGGCTTCAAGGCACTCTTTCGAGAACAGGTATAGTAACTTCATAACTAGTACGAACTGAACATTATTGGCTGAAATATACAGCAATGAAATCGGTGTATTCGCCCAGCTTACGAATGCCTATTGTCTCGTAGCAATCGGGGGCGCAGAGAACTTTTACAGGTAAGGCGTGTCTCGCCTTCTACCAAGTTCGTAATTTATTATCGCATCGGTAGTTTATTTGAGAGTGAGCTATCTTCTGAAATTCCGGTGATCAAGGCGAGCTTGGCGGGAACTCGCTTAGTCGGACGCATGTCAGTTGGTGTGAATTGTTCATAACTTTACTTTTCATCGCTCAAGTGCCTTATTAGGTAATAAAAACGGATTACTCCTACCGAATTCGGTCACAGATCAAGGTTTGTTGATATCGACGCATTATTTGTGGTTCCGAATCATAGATATTGTGCATAGAGATGCTGCACATCCGTAATAGTTTACCTGACGAAATCGTGGTGCAGCGGACACATGAGCGACTTTCTGGTTAGTGTATTACGCCTCGTGAAATTCTAGTCCTTTTTAAACGTGGTTGCAGCTCTTGGAAATTGCATCGCATGCAACGATCATGTCGCTCTGGTCCATCCCGATATCGATCAAGAAACAGAAGAAATAATATCTGATGTTTTAGGCGTTGAGGTCTTCCGTCAGGTGCGAGAAGTTTGAGTCAAAGTTAAATCGAACATAAGTAAAAATATCGAGCGCAGGCTGTTGCTGGTAACATGCTAGTTGGTAGTTATTGTAGATTCACGAATATCGGAGGTGTCGTGCATCCCGGGACAAGCCTCGCAGAACTGGATGAACTGTCGTCTCTTCTACAGGTTGGAATGTGTTGATAACATAGCTTACGTTCTAAGTAGTCATTCATAGGTACCTCTAGTTGCGGGAACGATTAATAGAGGCAGTGATGTGGTATCGGCCGGATTGATTGCAAATGATTGGGCGGCGTTCTGTGGTCTTGATACAACAACAACTGAGATGGCGGTGCGACTAATTGTTACAGTGTCTGGACTTTTTGACGCAGTTCGACGCGTAGGTCGTTGAAAACATACTGGATCTGAAAGGTAAAAGCTCTAGCGAGCTTATCAATGGCATGCGATCGGCGTTAGTAGATATGTTGGTTTAAACAGCCACACCTGCAGTGTTAAATTTGCGGTCCATACGGATTCTCTGAAAGGACTCAATTCAACTCACGTTCGAGCGCGTTGTGAGTCGACGAAATATGCATTATGTAACAGAGATTAATTCTTTTTTTTGAATTCCCGATTAAAATTTTAAATAAGCTACTAGCCTTCCAGTACCTACAAAGAAAAAGTTCCCCTTCATGGGAGTAAGTTCACAAACGAGGCAAGTACCTTGTCAATAATTCCATATTCTTTCGCCCCCCACGCATCAAAATATTTGGGACGATTTATGTCCTTCTCGATTTCACTTTCAGTCTTGTTGATAGCGCGCGCCAGAATTTCAACCTGCGATAGAACTGCGTCAGTAAACCTGTGCAAGCATACACTTGCATCGCTCCTACCATCTGCGCTTTGGTATTTCGAGTTTCCTGTCTATGAATTTCTAATTCAGACGCCTATTATTTGATTGTAACGCATGTTTATGTCTTATCAATCGTTCTGAATACCTGTCCACGGTACGAGCTCATCGGCTGTTTCAACATAATACTTGCAGCTGGAAGTGCCGATCGATGTCCCTTCGAAAAGCTTATTGGCAAACAATGTGGTCGATATCCTCGTAGAATACCTTTGCACCAGACGCTAGCAGCATAGCTGCTTCTCCCCATGCAGTACCTACGGCAACTGTATGCACTGGCGGTTTGATATATTGGATAGTATCATATATAGCGAACGCCTCAGTATCATATCCGTATTTCTGCCCATCCTGTGGTAATACGAGTGAGTGTTGTCATGCAATACCGAATGACCAACAACCTTCGAAGTCCCCGTCGAATTGATGTATAATTGGACTGGTTTGTTACTATCCTCATACTGTAAATACAGTAGTTCAGCTAAGATTAACTCTGTTACAGAAGGTACAAGAGTCATGCCCTAAAGCAATAAAAGGGTCATGGTGATATTGACAAGAAGGGTAAGGGGGTAAAGACTGACCAAGTAGACTATTCTTTCCTTAAATATATAGGATGGCAGGTCTGGAGGTGACTGTGACGAGGCGTCACCTTGAAGGCTTGGGATAACCTGGCTAGAGTTTTCAGAACGACACAAGATTGCTGGTATGTCTCATACCGAAGTGACGTGTAACTGCCTTTGAGCGACGCTCTTTGTTCTACTAAAACGGAGAGATCGATTTGACACAGCGTGATTGTTATGCGCTTGATTGGCATGAAGAAGTTTGAAACACCGGTGGCCAGTCTGCTCGAAGTGCTCAACTACATTAGCGAAGGAAATGGAGAAGAAAACTGTACCGTAGTTAACATCGAACGCCTTCCGAAACCGACGGCGAGCAGGGCAATATAAGTACTGTATAGTCGAAGCTAAGACGCGTCGGTTGAGTCTTCCAAAAGCACACGTGTGAGCACGGACACGAACCCTTGTGCCTACGTGACTTACTTATTTTATTATGATTTGTGATTTGGGCAATTTATTTTTATATGCTTGTCTTCTTATTTTTGGATATACAGATACATATGTACGTGTATTGCACCTCAAAGTTGATCGCATCGTATAAAGATCCTATCAATTCTGTTCACCCGTTTGATCTTAAATATTGACGACGAGGGTGAGTAGCTCGCCCCCGTACTATAAAAAAACGAATCGTCCGAAACGCCGGCAAACCATCAGCTCAGAGAAATTTTGTCTCGCTTGATTCGGAGAGGTAGCTAGACTGATCTGCAACATAGTTTGACTTGGCAAGATGGCCCGAAGGTAACTCGTTTCCTGCTGCGTTACTTCGCATCTAAATATATTCTTTAGATATGACTCACGGACAACGACTTTCAGTCCTGAAGGTCGTCTCTATCAAGTACGATTACCTGCTTTCACTCGTCGAACATGCATTAGTACATTTGTAGGTTGAATATGCCGTGGAGGCTATCAATCACGCCGGAGCTGCGATAGGAATTCGAACGACCACGGGAATCATCTTGGCTACCGAAAAGAGACTGCTATCAAAAGTAAGCCAAATTTTGTTTTGTACGCAATAGATTTCAAGCATATTCATAAGTTGTTGGAAAATTCGGTCACCGAAAAGTTGCACAGAATAGATAGTCATATTATGGCTGCATCTGCAGGCGTCAACGCTGACGCAGAAATACTGGTAAACGCTGCGAGGTGAGTAAGCAGTACACCTAAACTCGCACGGCTTTTCTAAGATGTTTTTACAGATTATTGTGTCAAAGACACAAATTCAATTACGGACAATCTATTCCGGTCGAAGTATTGGTACAAAATATTGCTGACCAGAAACAAGGCTACACCCAGTTTGGAGGGCTACGCCCGTATGGCGTTTCCTTCATTTTTGCAGGCTGGTATTGTGTATTTGCACTACATTTTTACTCAATTAAACGCGTAACAGGGACAGTGAAAATGGATTTCAATTATATCAAAGTGACCCTTCCGGTAATTATGTCGGCTGGCAGGTAAATATGTTCGTCTCTCCATGATGAACTTCTATAATGCATCTCGAAAAGGCAGCAGCGATCGGAGCGAACAGTCAAACCGCGCAGTCTATTCTGAAAACTGAGTATCAGTCAGATTTAGACATACTTGGTGCTAAAAAACTTGCCCTCAAGGTCTTGAAAAAGATCATGGATGTCACGACACTTTCTGCAGATTCTGTTGAGGTCCTCGAACTCAGTGCTAACAGTGGCGCGCTTGTCATAAAACGCTTGAGTTGCGATGAAATTAGTCAAATGAGTGATTCTCTTGCAGTATGAAAAACTTCATGCCGGTGAGAGAATACACGTGTTGATTGTGGCAATGTTACGTTTTAGATATGTAATACATTTGCGTAGTGGCGTTTCGTTCTTGAGCACAAAAAGTCACGTAAGCTCTGCAAATCCTGCCTGTTTTAGTCTTTCCGTGAACTTACTAATTTCGTTCTCCTCAAATTCATATGGTATAAAAGACTCGCTCGGAAAATGTCTAGATGACACCTCGCTAACATACTCTGCTAGAGCAAGCTGGATATTGTCTCCGACGTTTGCATATTGTTTGCAAAATTTTGGTGTCACCTTCGCGTGATGCGGGTGTTGCATGAAACCAAGTAGATCGTGGAATACCAAAATCTGTCCACTCGTACCATCGCCGGCTCCTATTCCAATGGTAGGTACACTCAAAGCTTTTGTGATCACATCTGCGAGGACTTTGGGAATACACTCGAGAACAATCGCAAAACAACCTGCTTCTTGCAACTTGAGGGCTGATGTAAAAATATCCATCGCCGCCTCAGCTGTTTTACCTTGTGGTCGGAAGCCACCGAGGACACCGACGGATTGCGGTGTTAGACCTAAATGTCCCATAACTGCAATACCAGAATCAACCATTTTGCGCACCGCATGAATTCGTGAGACCGTCCCTCCCTCTATTTTTACAGCATCAACTCCACCCTCTTTGACGAGTCGCAACGCAGACGTTAACGCATGTCCTGCACTTTCTTCATACGAGCCGAATGGTAAATCGCCAATGACGAAGACATGATTTGAACCACGTCTAACAGCCTTGCAATGCACTATCATCATGTCTAAACTCATCGGAAGGGTGGTATCTTCTCCGTGAACCACCATAGCAGCAGAATCTCCAACAAGTGCTATGTCAAAACCTGCTCTATCAACCTACGCGATAATTAGAAATTGTAAAAAGATAAACCATAAAACGTACATGAACTGCACTCGGATAATCATATGCGGTGATTGCTGTTATCGGTGCACCATTTTTGTATTTTTCTCTCAAACTAGCAAGCGTCACACGTCCAGAAGTAGACGCAGGTGAATGCGCGTATGTTGCGCTGGAAGCATAGCTGCAAAGCATACGCACAGCATGCACATCCGATAAAACCCTGCGCGCTGCACGCATCATTATCATTATTATCGTTTGGCTGCAGTGATAATTATGCGTGTTGTCCGCTTAGAGTTCCCGACCCTGCCCTGAACAGTTACAAAGAAAGTCCTTGGCCAAAAATGAAGATGAGTCATTAGTTAGAAAATGGGCTGTGTTTTGAATGCATTGAATTCGATCACAACTTTGCTCGCCGTGGGTACGTACCCTACAGGGTACATGTGACTGTCTATAGCGGAGAGCGAAAAAATAGCAATAACTTCCTTTTGTTATTTTCTACTCTGCTCATAGAGGGGGTCCAAGGAGAATAAAGAATTCCGTGGACAAAAATCCGCGGTTTTTTATTTTTTTTCACCTTGATTAAAAATCGCGTTGACAAAATTTGATGGAATTTTGTGAAATAATATACGAGGCGCCGTCACCGGCCTTAACGAGATGGCGCAACCGACGCCATTCGCGCGCATTACTCGACGCGGCGTCGCCGTGCGAACGATTCGGTTCGCGAGCGGTGGCGCGTTGGATAGTCAACTTATTTTTGTTCGTTGCACGCGCGCGCACGATCGATGTTTGTGCCTGAAACGCAACTTTTGGCGAGTTTGAGTGACGACGAGAGCACTGATGTATGTGCACTTTCCGAAAGTCTCGGCGCCCTTTCGCGTTCATAGCGACCTATAATGAAGAAAAAACGTGCGCACAGCGCAGTTAATTCTGATGTGTTGCATTTTCATGAGCTTTTCTCGTGCTACGTGTCAATATAACGATGGGATTTGATTCTCATGGCTTGGACGTAGCGTCCACATGGCGGCGCGAGAACAGTTTGAGAGCTGGAAGCTTCACGTCGTGCCTAGCGCGTGTAAATTCGCCCGGTAATCGTAGAATATAGCTCAATTCCCATAGACTGTTGTATATTTCAATATTGCCTAGGAGATGTTTCAAGAAATAGTGCGAATTCTCTCGCGCAGAAACTTTGTTTGGCGATGACAGAGCGTGCGCGTCAGCGGCTTCGTGAATCACCTGCTTGAAGGTGCGACATCTTTGTTGTGCTCACTGATACGGTCGTTTGCGTATGTATGTAAGACGTGCGTAACCGTCGGACTTAAAACATAGTGCTTCATGGTTGTCGGGATAGGCCTGCTGCCGCGACACCGTGTGTGCTCTCAACGATGAACACCGTGTTTCGCGTGCTCTGCTCCTAAAATCCTAAAATCTTGGCGAATACTACGCAAACCGGCCCATCAATTGATAGCAACTCGAAAGTATCACGCTTATCGCACATCCGTGTGCAGTGTTCGACGAAACAGCACCCCAACGTTGTTGTTAGGGTGCTTTAGCTCGTTCAGCGTAACGACCATCGAACTCGCCTCTCCGCGATTCTTTGTACGTCTGAGCGACGTACACGAGCTCCAAACGCCGTCTAAGTCTTCAAATGAACTGAATACATCATCACGTACATGTTTCAGCACGTTGCGTGCATCGGGTGCGGCGCGCGCCTCTGACGCACGCCACAAACGCGCAACAATCGAACCGCCTCGCGCGAAGCTCCCCAAGAAGCGATTGGGTTTGACCAATCACAACTCAAAAAAAATAAGGGACAGAGGTTTTTTGAGTCATGACTCAAGGACGGGTGGGGGACTATTTGACGAATTATGACTCAAGGCGTTGATTTTTATCAACGAGATCTCGCGCGCCGCCGTTGATAATTTTTTTTTGAAAAAACTACGATTTTTGTCCACGGAATTCTTTATTCTCCTTGGACCCCCTCTCATAATACACGTATAAAAGTAATTAGTAGCGCTAAAATTTAGCCGGACTTTCGAGAAAAGAGTATGGAGCCGGAGTTAACCTCGAGAACCGACCTTGCCGCGGTTTTAGTGAGCTAAGGTTTCGCGCTACACGCGTCACTTTTCGATTAACCAAGTAGAGATCTGTAAATGGACGTCGATCGTCTTCAGCGACTGGCGAACGCCGTCCGCACGGGTGGCAAAGGATCAGTTCGGCGGTAAGTTCTTAAGACGCGCTCTAGTCAAGGAGCTCATTTTTTTCGTAGAAAGAAAAAAGCCGCGCACAAGGCCGTGAGCAATGATGACAAAAAATTGCACACGACGTTGAAACGCATGGGTATGAATGAGATACCCGGTATTGAAGAGGTTAATATCTTCCATTCGGATAACGTCATCAACTTTGTGCATCCTAAAGGTAGGTTTTGCCTTTCACCCCTTTTCTGAGTTTTTTTTACAATTACATGTCACAGTTCAAGCATCAATTCCGGCGAACACTTATGTAGTCAGTGGTCATTCAGAAACGAAACGTATGTTGACTCCAATCTTGATTTTACCGCAAAACTGAGCAGTGCGACCAGACATCCAAGACATTCTTCCAAGCATCGTGAACCAGCTTGGTACGTATGACCCGATCCGATATTTGTTAAAACTGTCTCATATTCCTAAATTTACAGGTCCTGAAAACCTGGCTAATCTCAAGCGCATGGCCGAACAGTACAAGTCTGGCGATACCGCATAGACAGCCTTGGATTCTCAAGTTGACGGCTCATGGTGTTTATCACGTTTGTCAGGTGCTGCGTTTGCTTAAGTGCCATGTAATCTGACATCATCACTGTTCATAAATATATCATCGCGCTGTGAGGGGGTTCCAGGAGAATTCAGGATTCCGTAGATGCACTGTCAAATGCACTGTCAAAAATTTTGAAAAGATGATTTAGACAAATTTTCGACTTTTGAGTCACGAACGGTCGATTTACCCCCTCGATTTTAAAACAAGTTCGTTTGTCCGAGTTCGTTTTGTCGAACATGAGAAATGACTGGAGAAATCACGCGCGCGCAATGCTATGAGAATGCACGATTCCGCTGCGTCGAATGATGTGCGCGAACATCGTCGCGTTTTTCCTCAACCGTCGTCGCGCGGCGCGACGCGCCGCGCGAGTTGCGAAGATAAACGTAAAGTTGTATACTTTGTAACTAAGACCTATGTATAAAGTTTTGACAAATTTTCACGTGAAAATTTGTCAAAAGAGGCGAAAATTTGTCTACACAATCCTCAGGATTCTCCTGGTACTCCCTATCGTGTCGTTGGACGAACAGAGAAAGTGGATTTTCGCAGAACGGAGTTGGTAATCGGCAACAATCAGATCTTCGTTCGTTCAGAAAACGGTGTTCAGAGTGTACTGCGGCAGCACAAGCACTCTGTATTTCGTGCTTTCTGATCTGCTTCGTTGCACTACGTGCGGTTGGGATATTTCTTGCGCTCATAGATAGGATTTCGTATTCACCGCGACCGTTGGACTTCTAAAATTCAATTTCGGCAAGTTACAGACGCGTCTGATGCAAAGCCGCAGCGACGCGCACACAAAACTACGTGATGTAACATCGCGGTTGGATCAAGAAGCTGGGCTGAGTGCACCTCGACAGATTCGTAACTGCTCGACAGTTGACGAAGTTCTAGGTGTATTTGCTCACGTATTTCGTCTTCTTGGGGTTATTCCAAACAAAGAGCACCTTTCCAATGATGATGTGCACAAAACTTTAAAGTGCTTGCGGTGTCCAATCCATTTCACACACATAACACTTCCGCCTCAGAATTCGGAATTCAACGGGGCAGAGATCGCTTTAATTCTTGAGTGGCTAGCCGGGCTTGTCGATTTGAAACTGCTTCCCAACCTTGTTCCCAAGGTAGTTATTTCGCTGTCAAACTCGCCTAACTCACCTGATTGGTCACTTTTCTATGAACAGGCTGAGGAACTGAAAATGCACGTATTATTTAATCAATTTATACGTTCCTATGAGGTGAGTTCTTAAGCGAATGTAGTCCCTCATATCTTTCTTGAATTGGTGGAGTAGTGTTTTCTTCAAGGTGAAGACGTCGCTTGTTCGATGATACATCGTAGTCGGCTCGATGATAGTCGAAAGCTGAATGACGCGCACAAACACGAGATGGATGAAATGAAAACCGTAAGTTCAAATTAAGTATGTAGGTACATATTCACAGCTCTACCACAGGAGAATTCCACACTTCTTTCCTTCCTATGTGTCGGTGCAGACCTTTCTCAGGGCATCAGTGTAAAACGTTCTAAAGAGGTGAAAGGTTTATTCATGGCACTATTGGTAACGCTTACTCTTAGCCATAGTATGAGCTCCAGATGCTAGAGCATGCATACCGACAGAAATCTAAACTCCACAGCGAAAAAGTCGCGGACAGTACATCCAAGTTATTACATTCCAGGCGACGAATGTCTGCTATGGGGGTAAGTAGTGTCGTTCTCTTTGAAACAAATGTGAACACTAAACATTTGTACACCCAGCGTACCCTTGAAGACCGTATCGAGCGCGTGAATACTGTCCAGGTATAGTTCAGCCAGCAAGAGTATTTAGAAGCTGAGAGGAGATCAATAGGCTAAACGCAACGTTGGATACATGGTAGATTCAAAAAACACAGTTGAATCTTCAATTTGCGATCTCGATCGTCTTGTGCAGCTAGTTTCTCAGCTTTCAAATCAATATAGAAAATTGATTTCATATCTGCCGTCAACCTGTGGACCAGAATTACTTCCAGAATTTACAGCGCTCACTGACTGTCGTGGTGGAGTAGTACGTTGGCAAATTTTCAAAATTTCTCTTTCTGATCCAAGATGCAATTAGCCCGAGCCCGAGTCACTAAGTACTATTCGCCGAATCCGAGATTTGACGACCTCAAAGACAAGGCAAGTCAGCATTTATGTTTATCTCTGTTTACCATAGATAACGTGCTCACAATAGAGATATTGCAAACCTGTTGCTGCACCGGGATGTTTTAAACTCAAACATTGTCAACGCCCATATGCAAAGGTAAAGATACGTATATGAAAAAATACATAATGTGTTCATAATGTCAATACACTAGGGCAACTGTGTGTTCCACCCTGGTCGCTGAGCTTTATGCAAGTGAATCCACGTATGAGAGCGAGCGTAATCAAATCAATAGTGCCATCAGTGAGTTAAAACTGGAGTTGAGTCAAGTGGAGTTGCAGGTGGATAGATCTCTCTGTATAGAAACGCTTGTGCTAACACCTTAGATAGTTCCCGAAAGAAGAACTTAGTAACTCTTTACAAGAAGACATTTCACGAAAAGAGGTATGTCGTTTGCTCGCAATTTCATAACTGCAACTCGATTTGTACTACACTAGACACATTTTGCGCAAACACAAGGGCGTTGCGCCCAAGAAAAATCCACAATGCAGCACGACATCCTTCTTGCTCTTGATGATATGATGAGTCACAAGCAGAAGGTCCTTTGCTCCCTTGATGCTAAGTAGATATTCAGTACCTGAGTTGATTTAATGTTAATAATACCTCCTTTTAACGAACAACGCATTAAATATTTAAGGCTAATTTCATCACTTACTCGCAACCTGGACACTTAGACACTTTAGTGACTGGTTCATACACAGGCATTATTAAGCTACTTTTAGGCTACCCCCGAAGGAATAATATATATCTCTTCAACATTATTGTCAATATATGGAATTTGTATATGTTATACGAAAGGTGAACAAATCACGGCCCCAGCCGGCTCAAAAAATTCTGGCGTCAGCCGAATTTTAACGTTCGCGTCGCACGTTGCACGTCACATACAACTGTGTGTCAATTCCACCGCCTTGCGTCTTGCGTCTGCACGTTTCTCAGAATCTTCGGTTCACGTTCGTGTCGTACTGAGTATCTATGTACACGAGGCGGCGAGTGCTCTGTTATCACAGGTAACAAAGATCGCGACACACTCTTGTTTTCATTCACGGTAGCAGGCTACGTGTATTTTCGCTTTTCTGATCTTTTGTATCAAACATCTCGCGAATACAGATCTACGTCGACCTTTACTCAGCGGTAAGCATGTTCACCAAAACTGGAAACTACCCTACCGAGCACGCGTCTATGATTGTCGCTATGCGAGTTTCCTGTTGTGGTACCTGGTACGTCCGATAATCATTTTAAGAAACATTCGCCTAATCTTTGTGCAGGTTAGCGACGGCTTCTTCAGATAAAACTTGTAAAATTTGGCGGATAGTACACTTGAGCACAGTACATAAAACACTCAGTGGTCACAATGCGGCCCTCAGTGATTGTGCGTGGTCATTCGACTCCAAAACTCTAGCAACAGCATCTGATGACTGTGATGTATTTATATGGGATATAGAAACGGGGCGCTGTTTAATGATACTTTCCGGACACAGTGCGCCAGTTCTATGCTGCAACTACAGCCCAACAAATACACTTGTTGCAAGTGCATCTTGTGACGAAACTGTACGTTTATGGGATACCTCGAATGGCAACTGTGTATCCGTTTTGCCTGCCCATGCGGATCCCGTTACAGCTATTTACTTCAGTGACGATGGTACTGTCCTTTTGTCTACCAGTCACGACGGCATTTGGCGAGCTTGGGATGTTCACACAGGTTGTTGTTTGAAGTCAGTTGATCTTCACGTTGCGCTGAGTTCCGTTTTATACACTCCAAAATCGCAAGTAATATGTACACTTACCTCAAATGGTGAGCTTTTATTATGGGATCTGGTTGTTGAAAAATGTATTGCTCGTTTACGTTGTGAACGTAAGCGGTGTGTCGATGGGCTTCAGCCATGCTTTGTTAAGAAAGAAAGCTGTTTCCTTGTTGTTGTGTCCGGAAAAGACTCACTGTACATTTGGGAAATGAAAACAGGAGTTCAAAAACTTAACTTTGAGACCATTGATGTGGGGCAGTACAGCACATCAACTCTCGTTGTGTATAGTGAGAGTAGTGATTGTTTAGTCACATGTTCTTCGGGTGTAAGAGATATGTCTGTTTGGGTGTCAAAATGATCAAGTTAGTACGTAGAAAGATTTTCGATTTTGATAGGTCAAATAAACTGTCTAGTCGGGGCGTTTTTGTAACGTAAATGCATGTAATGTATGGTATGTATGTATTATACGATGGTCAAAATTTGTCATTAACACGAGTCCTGTATCAAGAAATTACCGTTGGGACGTTTCAGACAGTGGTTTCATTTTTCGGTTTTATGCCTCTTCTTCTCGTGCTTCTCTTTTTTCTCTTTTTTCTCTTTTTTCTCCCTACCCGCAGAGGCTTCGGCATCATGGGAAATATCGCTATTTGTCTTTTTTTTAGACTGCGCAACAGGCCCGAGACCCCAACGACGAGGATACGTGTCCCTTTCCATGACAACACGTTTGACCTTCGCAACCACTCCGTGATCGCAAGTTGCAATCACTGCCGTATTCATCTGAGCGGTACCAATTGCAATTGCCTCGCCCTTGGTCGTCATCAGTACGCACTCTTCATTGACTTCGATGCCAGCGTCATATCTGAGAACGCCTGGAATCATTAGCTTTGCACCATAGCATAAAGCGTTGACAGCAGAATCTTTCACAACCACTCTTTTATAGTTTGTTAGTAAAATCTCGAGTGGCAAAACCACTCTACGTAAATATGCTTCTTTTTTGGAGTTGTCGAACACCCACATTGCATCTAGTACGTCGTGCATAGTTACCATGTTACTGTCTTCTCCACAAATTCCGGACCGGACACGGCGCAGTTCTTGCATATGTCCACCCACACCTAAAAGCAAACCCAAGTGTACGCAAAGTGTTCGAACATATGTTCCTGCTTCGCATGAAATCCAAAATACGGCGAGATGACGTTCTTCATCATATTCGTACAATTTGCTGTCATATATAGTGCGAATGCGTAACTGGCGCTTGACTGCTGAAATCAAAGGTGGCCTTTGGAACAAGGCTCCAGTGAGCGTTTCTAATGCCCGTTTGACTGTTTTAGCACCACCTTCAACTGCAGAATGGAGTCTACATACGCAAACATACTCTTTACCAGCACCCTGTTGTGCCTTGACCAACCTTGTAGCACGGTCAATACAGACTATGAGAGAACCTGTGACCTTTGGATCGAGTGTACCGCTGTGCCCCGTCTTTTCAACGCGCAAGATACGTTTTAACCAAGCAACAACCTCGTGGGATGATGGATTAGCCGGTTTATCCAAGTTTATCACTCCATATCTCAGGTGTTCCTCAAGAGTTCTGTTCAGTGGTGAACACCCACTTGGAATTGGAGTGTAGTGCCCTGTCCTGACCTAGATAGAACTCAGCATATTGAATCGCGTGATGCGTACGACTAGAAAGATACGTACCATCATTTTGTGATAGTTCTTCAGTAAAAGGGGCCATTTGGCGGCGTCCAAAGGCGGAACGTTGGGTTCAGGTTTCAATACGTAGCCGCCAGACATTTCCACGTCTATTTTCTCTACCGCTCGCGTTGGTTCGAGCTGCCGATACTTCCGTTGCGTACTTCGTGATAACTTAGCCTTATACGTAGGCTTGAAACGTTTTCGCCGAAAGTCTTGCTTCACGTAAGGAACGTGGCGGCGGCTTTGTGATGCAATTCACCTTTTTGCCTTTCCTGTCAAGTTCACGACGTGAACCTCGCGCTCTTAATTTGATAAATATTCGAATCGTAATATTATGTGATACTTAATATGTTATACATGTGAATACGATTTATTTAACATATTGATATTCTGTTGGGTTACGTTCGATGAAGATTATACGGACGATTAATGACGTCTTCATTACAAGGAGTTTACACGTGTAACGTATGCGTTTCTACACACGATGTTACCATTTATGTCTAGAGTATATACTTAGGTATTCTTGTAGTATTATACGATATTTATATTATAGGAATAGAAGGCCTAATACTTACGTGTATTATCTGACATATTCAATTCACATTAATGTGTTTTAGACGTTTATCGACGAAAAACTCATATTTTGGACCACACATATCGATATTAAGAATCAGCCTGAAAAAACTGGTACAGATGGGGCTCGAGGTGGTCGTATACTATTTTCAGGAAGGGGGTTGGCTCCACCACCGGGAATGTTACAGTCTTTGATCAAGTTGTACTCTTCAGTGACCTTCGCCAACACAAAATTTGCAAGCGCGGTCGCTTCATCCGTGCTTTCGTTTGTGGATTGATTCCAAGGACCATTGGACGATACGTCTATTGCTTCACCAAGTGATAGGCCCACACCTGTGTAGTTTACCACACGCTCCTCTCCGATGCTCTTTTCTGACGTAGCTGGTGGCGGCATGATATCGTATGTTGCCATCGCGAGGGGGTAAAAGTGTGTTTTTGCGGCGGAAGCTTTCGTTCCAAGCTTTCTCATCATATCGATAGCCTGTGGATCAAATCGGTCCGGGGCAAGTGTCCCATCAGCTTTCCTCCTATCACGTCCGCCAGCTGGGGCAATCCAGATGAGCATTCCTCCCCGGTTCAGCAGTCGTTGCATTTCCTTGATCGTTGAGAGGTTTTGTTTCATTTTCTTCGCTTTGTCTTCAGGCACATCATTCATATGTTTCTTGGAATGTACACAGAGCAAGTCTTTACCCATACTGAAAGGTTTCGCTAAGAGATCAGTCACAACACGGTCACCGGCGACGTAAGTAACTCTCTGTCCAAGGCCTGGATGTGAAACTTCAGTTACGAGAGGAATAAACGCAGCATCTCCCTCACTTTGGTGATTAGCAAGTAGGATAACATTTTGTCCATCATCCAATTGAGACTGAATTTCTGACCAACGTTCGGGGTTCCGAAGGATGGACCGGTCAAAATCTATGAGACTGCCTATGTACATGTTCGCCATTTGAAAATAATCGTAAGGTGAACGTATTGCGCGATGGTAAGAAGGGAATTCGTACGGATTTCCGAGCAGCTGTCCAGCGTAAGCTTTCACCATGTCTTTGAATATGAACGTTGTTGCCTTTGACGCGAGAGCCTCGTCTCCTAAAGCTATCAACATCTGCGTTTTGTAACTGCTCATAAGACCCGCAAACGTCGTCCTAATCTTCTCTGGGAATGCTGATGATAGTAACCGTAGACCAGCTTCACCAGGAACAACATCAACGAGGGCTTGTGCCGCACGAACTTTAAATGGGACCTCTTCTGAGTTTGTGGCATACGTTATCTGCTGAGATCGGTTTTTCGTGCGAGCAACTTTCGTTCTTAAACTCAATACTTTTGTCGACCGCTCACTCCTTCTAGTATTCAAACAGCTCAGGGTGCATACCACGTTAGAACCCGCCTTAGCACCTGCCATGGCCTTCGTGTCCACAGATAACTTGCGCGTTCGACTGCGTGACGATTCTCGGTGCTGCGCGGAGTCGCGACCAAATTTCGATCCATGATGATAATTACAGAATTATTTCATTCGGGCACATTAGTCAGTTTTAGTAGAATCATACGAACACTCATAAAGATCATGCTTTTGCTAGGATTCGCAGTGCCTGTATTTCATAAGGATTTTATACGTATGTTATACGCGTTTTATACATATTTCATATTATTTCATACGATATGTCGGACAGGTAAAACAATGATCGAATACGCTGATGATGAAACCGAGATCGAGATCGACAAACGGCGCGCGGGAAGAGTTTTGCCCTAGTCTTCACACGGCGGCTGTAAGGACAACACCATGGCCGATTCATCTACGGGCACGACTTTCATGAAACACGCTTTGGAACACACGTGGACGCTATGGTTCGATAACCCTAACGGGTGAGTGCATTATATATTTCTTCTTGCCATCTTCATAACGTTGCCAGTAGTCGACAGAAGCAGACGACGTGGGGACAAACTCTCCGTAGTGTGTACACATTCAACACCGTTGAGGACTTCTGGTGTCTTTACAACAATATTCTTAGTCCCAGCAAACTCATCATGGGGACTGACTTTCACTTGTTCAAGGAAGGTATAGAGCCAAAGTGGGAGGACGAAAAGTGTGCAAAAGGTGGGAAGTGGACATACTACTTTCCAAAAAGTAAAGATTCCGACGATCTCGATGAAAACTGGTTGAGTCTATTGCTTGAATTAATTGGCGAACAGTTTTCGGAGGCGCATGAGATTTGTGGAGCAGTTGTGAGTGTACGTCAAAAACAACATCGAATTTCCATTTGGACAAAAACCGCGTCAAGCGAACCAGAGCAGCTTTCGATTGGGAGACACTTCAAAGCGGTTTTACAAATCCCGGATGCCGAAAAAATCGGGTATATGGTTCATGACGATGCAATTCGACTTGAGCGACGAGCTAAAGAACGCTACACGGTTTAAGTATAGATGAGTCCACAGAGTTTCCCATCGGATTTTGTATTACATGCAAATGTTCTAGTTTTTCCACTTTCGCTATCTAAGCGTGACGTCTAATTCATCCACGAGGCGGGAACGAACCTGTTCTTGCAACTGATTTACTTCGTCATCTGTCAGTGAACGTTCCATTGATCTGTACGTGAATCGGAAACAATTAGAAGTTTGATCAAGTTTTGGGTTGTAAAACTCATCGATCAACTTGACTTCCTCAATGAGGTTCCCTGCAACATCTCTTACGAGCTCACAAAGAGTGTTTTCAGTGAAGCGCGTTGAATCTTTCGCAAGCCAGAACGAAACATCTTTATAACACGGAGGAAATTTAGAATAACTTGAAAACTTCTGCATACCTACCCCACCCGCTCTGAACATTCCTGCCTTGAACTGTTTGGAGAAGCGCAAGTCAGTCGTCCAGAATAAACGAATGTCCGGTATATCAAACAAAATCATCGCAAGTCGTTCCAAGCCGAGGCCGAACGCCCAAGCACGATGGCTTCCTAAGGAAGCTTCATCGAGAATGCTCTTCTGCATAACTCCGCAACCTAAAACTTCGAGCCATTCACCATTGAAGAAGATTTCTAGCTCATAAGATGGTTCTGTAAACGGGAAATATGCATCAACCCATCTCATTTCAATTTCTCCAAACAAATGCCGCACAAGCCCTTCAAGCGTAATTTTGAGTTCGGAATTCGCCAACTCAAGACTTGACAGTTGTCGTGCTTCCCAGTCCTGTGGTTCGAACACACAGACTCCTTCCATTTGATGAAAGACTGGAAAATGTGTTGCGTCGATGGAGTCTCGTCGATACACATCCCCCGTCACTAAAAAACGGCGGGCTCCGCTCTTGAGTAGTTCGAGTTGATGTGCGGAGGTGTGGCAGCGTAGGACAGTGCTGTCATCCACATAGTATGTGTCATTTGAGGAGCGGGATACGTGATCGGGTGGAACCAACACTGAATCAAAGTTGGCTTGTGTGCTGACAATAGGTGTAAGATCATCATAAAATGTGAAAGGTTTGTGCTTAAAGTGCATGCTGAAATACTCTTCAATGACGGTCTTCAATATGCCAAGTGGATGATTAGTTTGCAAGTGCAAGTTTTTGTCAAGTTTTTCATAGATGTATTCGCTAACGTTGTTCTTCGGGTCGTCTGTGAAGATATCTGCGTACAGGTTCAAAAATATTCTTAAAAGCAGATGATTCATAGTACCTTCACGTCGTATTCTTGGTTCATGTATACCAGTACTGAAAGTTACGGTTTTAAGCTTTTGAGTGTGGTTCCAAACCTGTTTTGTACTAGCCCGTAGAGTGTTTGGTCGAAACGACGCCCGTTTGATGAGCCTACATAATGTCACGCTTGTGCTGGAGTGGATCACTTTATACTCTCACCTGACTGTTTGGGTTGCGCGCTGCATGAGAGTCTTGGAAAGGAGCCTCGTGCGTGCGCGAAGTATAACCTCATAGCTCGGCAGGGCAAAAAGGTTCATGGTGACGTCATTATCGTCGCTTTGTTTTGCTTGCTTGCGAGTGCCTTTTTGTAGCTAATAATGTGCTAATTGTGATTCCAACAGCAACTTTATATATAAAATGCCCAGCCGGCTTATCAAAACTCCCCTCCCTCCCTCTCCACCTTTCTTCGCGGTTTCTGTCCATTATCATGATTACTACGATGGCAAAAAACTCGTATGATTGAACTTCATAACCTTTTTATCATCACAATATTGTCCAATTGACCGTGCACTGCGAATCTCGCGCGAAACTGCGTATACTCGTATTTTAATACATATTAATCAAATAAAATGGAGGAGGTCACTCAAAAAACGAGTTTTTGTGACAAAAGCAGTTCGAACCAGACTTGATATAGGCTATTTTATTGAATAAATGCGAAGCTTTGGTTCAAGACTCAAGACTCATCGCATTCGAGGGATTGTATTGGATGTCGAAATTGAATTTTGAATATTCCCAGATGCCCCCAAGCCTGGTGGAGAATATACCCGAGGTTCAAAAAAACGAAAGAGTCCCTGGCATGACGAGTCGTGAACCAGAAGGCGTGAAATTCCCGAGGAATATTCCGTCGAAAAGTGCAAGCGATGACGAAACGAGCTGAGCGCGGCGCCACACTCTGACGCAAGCGTTCCGGAAAGATGGCCGCTTCTGACGCTCTCGTGCACGCGTCCCGACAACTTTTGTCGACCGGCGCTGAAACCACTGCAAAGTTCGAATGGATTGTGGTCATGGGAGGCTTCTTTGCCTTCTTGGCTGCTTTCGGTATCGGTAAGTCGCCGCCCCGCCATCGTGCTGCTCTTGTTGCCTTGTCAAGAACGCACGCGAAACTACCGACCGCCAAGGCGAGGTACTGACGCTACGTTGTGTTCGTTCCTGTGTTTACAATAGGCGCTAACGATGTCGCGAACGCTTTCGCCACCTCTGTTGGTTCTGGTGCGTTGACCATCAAGCACGCCGTTATGCTCGCCGCTGTGTTTGAGTTCTGTGGCGCCCTGTTTATGGGTGGTCACGTCGTCAAGACAATTCGCAAAGGCATTGCCAACCAAGATTGCTTCAACGATGATCCCGGTTTGCTCATGTATGGATGCCTCTGCGTCATCTTTTCCGTTGCCATCTGGCTCGTTGTCGCCTCCTTCCTTGAAATGCCAGTGTCCACCACGCACTCGTGCGTCGGCGGTATGATCGGTATGACAATGGTTGCCCGCGGTTCTTCTTGTGTGGTATGGAGCGCCAAATCGGATACGTTTCCTTACATCAAGGGTGTCGCAGCCATCGTCGTTTCGTGGCTTCTTTCCCCGATTGTTTCCGGTGGGTTCTCTTTCGTTTTCTTCCTCACCCTCCGCGCGCTCGTCATGCGCAGCCAGAACAGCTACGCTCGTGCGCGTTTGGCTTTCCCGGTGTTGCTCGCGTGCACCTTGATCATCAACATCTTTTTCATCGTGTACAAGGGTGCTTCATTCCTTCAACTCGATGACACTCCGCTCAGTACGGCGTTTGCCGCCGCGTTTGGCGTTGGCTGCGGCGCTGGCGTGCTTTCGTACTTTTTGGCCGTACCGTACATCCTTCGCACGACCGATGCGTTGTATGAGCAACGTCAACTCGAAAAGGCTGAGCGTGGTACAAAGAAGGTTGAAGTTGAAGAAGTTGTTCGTCAACCGCGTGAGCTTCCCAAGGGCGTCTTTGGTGCGCCCAAGCGCGTTTACTACGCATTGGTTGACCACTTGACGTATTCTTTGGAACACAAGGCTGACAGCATCGTTGAAGAAGACGCCGTCGTTCAGGCCATTCACGACAACGCTGAAAAGTTTGACGAGAAGACTGAGCTCTCCATGCGCTATCTTCAAATTCTTACCGCCTGCTGCGATTCTTTTGCGCACGGCGCAAATGACGTGGCCAACTCAATCGGCCCGTTTGCCTCAATGGTTGTGATTTTCAAGACTGGGAAGGTGAACAAAAAAGCTGAAATGGGCTCTGATTCGTACTGGATTCTCGGTTTGGGCGCCGCCGGCATCGTTGTTGGCTTAGCTCTTTATGGTTACAAGATTCTTCACGCGCTCGGTACGAAGATTTGCAAGCTCACTCCGAGCCGTGGCATTTGCATCGAACTCGGCGCCGCGTGCGTCATCATTATGGGTTCCCGTCTCGGCTGGCCTCTTTCCACGACGCACTGCCAAGTCGGTGCCACCGTCGGGGTCGCCTGTCTCGAAGGTTCCAAGGGCATCAACTGGTTTATCATCGGTAAGACTGTCTTTGGCTGGTTGATTACTCTCGTCATCGTCGGCTGCTCCACGGCGCTTCTTTTCGCCCAAGGCGCGTTCGCGCCGATGCAGTCGTACCCGTGTTACAAAACTGGTGCCTGCACGATCCCCTAATAGGCAATTGAATCGTAATAGATACATAAATAACTTATATCATAATTTACACGTCTACAAAGACAAGACTCAAGACTGATTCTCGACAACCTCCTCTTTTGTTTTTGCCGAAGCGCGGAGCACCTTGTACATGTTTGCTAGATTTCGTGTACTACGGGAGCCCATCCAGACGATGCAGCTGGAACCTGCGCTGATCTCTGCACTCTCACTTTGCTGTCGCATGATCTGGACTTTCCACCAAACCTTGCTGCGATGTTTACGGCGATGCGTGGTTACGCCAACCCCGCCGTTCAAGACTCCATAAACTTGTCCACACCCATTCGCGTTGGCACAGCTCAAAACGATGTGACCCAACGAGTTGATATGAATTACAACTGCATGAATCATTGCACCGAGTTGAACTTGCGATTTGCCTTGCAAATCACAGATAGCTTTCCTAGGCAAGTATCCAAAAGTATTTGACCCAACGTCGAGCAACAAGTGTTCCACGTGGCACGCGACGACAACACCAAGGACATTACTTCCTATTTTAAGCGATCTTGAACACGAGAAATGCATGCGAGAGTTCATTCGTTGTACTCGCGCAATCAATTCGCTTTTACACACGAGTGTCGCGGCACTGCACCCGCTAATGACACACACAAGCACGAAACACGCCCTCGCCGACGAGGAAAACTCCGTTCAACAGTGTCGCAGCTGTTGTGCGTAATCTCTTGTTGTGGATGCTTATGTTGAAAGATTTAGACGCAGCTCCCAGGTCTTTCGTTTTCTGTTAGAGCCCTCCACGTCGTCGCGCAGTCCGTATTGTCCCGGGCGGTTCTAACGCGCACCGTTCAAGTCGCCGACCTTTTTCAAAAGGGTTCTTATTTTCTGTCTCGTCGAAAACGCATGATTGGCACCCGTGCGTTTTTGTCAAACATTCCGTCCAGCAACATGACTCGCTCTCGTATTATAATTTATATGTCGCTATATAGGCGTATATATGTATATGCATTGTAGCGGTTCTGTACGATATTTTCCAGCGCATCGTCACTCGTGTGAGAGCAGAGTTCGACTCGCACACTCTCTAGTTGGCCGAGAAAATTCTTTTACGCGACGTCGAAGCCTACTGACTATTCACAGAGTGCTAAGAATCAAAGAGGTAAGGGAATACGAAATGTATTGCAAAGATTTCTGTAGATATCCAACGAGTCAGAGCGAGAGATTCTCCGTGAAAGTTGAGGAGACGTTTGAAGATGTATCTATCTTTGGGTTCGATGCTCGTTTGCACGCTTGTATAAATCGCGATCTGTGCTACGTCACGAAAAACCTGTTCCGTGCATAATCTGCATTTTCACTTTCAACATTTCTTGTTGCATGAGTAAATTTTTTTCAGGTGTTAGTGATCCGGTTTGTAACAGTTGCTTATATTCGTTCTGCAGTGATTCTACCCTCCTCTGCAGTTCAACTAAGTCAGTCCGTCCAGCATGATCGCGTCGTTCAAGAGCACGAAGCTCATCAGACAAATTAACATTAATAGCATTGGCTGCTTTTATTATTTGTCGACTTTCCAATTTTGTATCATTTGTATGGTTTTCCTCGTAGGACGTTGGGACGCTTTTGAATAACGGTGGAGCTTGACTTTCTGTCTGGCTACTATCTAGCTTAGTGTAGTGCTCCCAGCCACTGATAGCTCTGCGAACTTCTACAGGAAGATCAGTATCAGTACTATTGAATTCTACGGCGTATGTTTCAATCTTGTTATTGAGGTGCTGCTCCATCCGAGCCTTCCGAATGCCTTTCACGTATTTGCGCCACCTTCTCTCATCTAAACCATAGTTGAAATATGCGCTTTGATCGACGTTCGGTTGTCTCCAAGGTGCTACATCTATACAGTCCAAATCTAGATCGAAAACACCACCGTGTCCCAGTTGAAGAAATTCTTTATACTCCTCCGGTGGTATGAAACGTGCACCTCCTCCACCGCCTGGAAGGATCCTCTGTCCCTTCTCGTTGAAGCGAGCATTTGGCTGTTGTCCATTATATGTATTCAATCTTCCATCGGGCAAATATGTCGAACACACATCAACGTCTTGTTGCTTTGGGGCTCCAGGAGGAGGTGCGGGAACACCAACATTCAGTTGGTTTACACCTCCGAATCGTTGTCTCTATTTACACGCCTGTTCATAATGATATAAATGTTCTACTGTAACATGTCACCTCAGGTTCTGTTGCACTTTGTATGTCACAAATATTCTGTCGGTGAGAACTTGTAGCCGAGCTCCTTTGTATGCCGGTATTGAGTGAAGATGTCTCTTGCTCTAGTTGCAAGGTAGGATCCATGTTGCCATAAAGCTTCGCCAGAGTGAGGTGTACGAATCTGCAATCGAATAGAGAAATACACACCTCTGAGAAAAGCGTAACGTCCTTTGCTCCTGTTTCCTTCTCTTCTGTCGGCATGGTACACAAATTTCAAGCCGTTTTAAAGCGCCTCGAACGTGGTTTCTCTGATTAACTACGGTCTCGGTTCAAAGTCGCAAGCACTAGTGACTTTTACAAGCTGGCCAATTTCAGCACAACGGTTTCTGCAGCAGAGGCTCCACCCCTCGTGGCGAATTACTGTATTCCGTCCACGTCGTGCGACGGCTTGTCGAGGAAACTCTAAAGACACGTGACGTTGCGCATGTGCTACCATATCTTTGGGTGTAGTTATTACTGCAATATGGTGGGATTTCTCATTTATTTGCAAACTCGAGTACAATTCTCCTCTAAAATAAACGCCTCATTATTGTTGAGGTGAGAATAAATTCATTGAGAATAAATTCTCACCTCAATAATATGCGATATATCAATATTTATTCTATATTATGCAAAGGTGTCACATTTTCGTTAGTCTCACGATCCAAACACGCGCAAAAGCACATACCACCTTCACACTAACACACATCCAGTGTCCCGCTCCATTTCGGGTGACCGGTGCGATGCTTACGTCGCAATCATGCAGCGTGATGCACGACATGTCCGTAACGCGTTTGTTTTTCAAGAAATACTCTCCACAAAAACTCTCAGGAGTTAAGTGTCGGGCTTTTAAAAACACTGATTTCGTTAGAAAACACATACTTGACCTGGCCCCTTACCAACCCATCGTGCCCTTCGATGTGTTATCAGGTCACTGGCTGAAGCTATAGTCTTGTTTTATTACTCATCCTATACGTAGAGCAACTCGACATCCCAGTCGATGAAATAGTTAAACTCGATGCCAACGAAAACCCTTATGGGCCACCTGAAGGTAGGTTCAACTTATCCTGTCTACTCACTTCCTGAAGTTCAAATTTGCGACAGCTGTTTTCAAGGCATTAGCGCAGTCAAAATTTCCACATATTTATCCTGACCCGGAGTCTAGACGTTTGCGGGCGCAACTGGTATGTTCTTGTACAGGTCTGCCTTTTCTTTTCCTAACAATAGTAGTCACTGGACTGCGGTATACCGGCTGACAATATATTAGTCGGATGCGGTGCTGATGAGGTACGATCGAATCATCGACGATCCTTGGTCAGTCTTGATATAATCTACGTGTAGCTGATCGATTTGCTTCTTCGCATTGTTCTGGAGCCTGGTGATTTCATCGTAAATACACCTCCCACTTTTGGCATGTATGCTTTTGACTGCGCAATCAACGGTACTGTGAGCACTTAATAACTCCGCAATGTATTGAAAGTCGTGTTTAGCTGGGCGTGTCATAGATATTCCTCGAGGGGAAGCACCTGGATTCAAAATAAACGTTCGTGGAATCCAAGAGGCCGTTAGAGAGTACAAACCCAAAGTTTTGTTTCTCACCTCGCCCAACAACCCTGATGGTTCAATCATAGATCCGGAGGATATCGACGAACTTCTTAAGCTACCGGTGCTTGTGATATTGGATGAGGCGTACATCGAGTTCTGCAACTCACAAGAAAGCAGAATGCCAGATGTGCTACAGCACGATAATCTGGTAGTACTTAGAACTTTTAGCAAACGCGCAGGTCTTGCTGGTGAGAGTTCCTTTCTTTTGATATTTCAAGTCCGTCTAAGAATCAAGCAGGTATACGCATCGGCTATGGTGCCGTGCCATTATGGCTCATGAACTATTGCTGGCGAGTCAAGCAGCCTTATAACGTCTCAGTGCTTGCAGAGGAAGCTGCGTGTGCGGCCTTGGAAAGTAAAGAATATTTACAGGTAAAAACTATCTAGTACTCGCACATCATCCGCCTGAGTTTGTAAGCAATCAGCGTGTAAAAGATTTGCTCGTAGAAGAGCGAGGCCGGCTATTTTCGAAACTCGAGCAGTTCAGCTCACTGACTCCTTATCCTTCGAATTCAAATTTCATTTTGACGAAGTACGTTTTTTCTTTATGTGATGATTTGCAACGAACTGACGAGACTCACAGAGTAACCGGTGACGCTGCGGAGTTGAAGAGTTACTTAGCTACGAGGGGCATTATTGTTCGGTATTACTCCAGCCCTGAACAGCTGAAAAGCTGCATTAGAATCTCAGTAGGCAAACCAGAGCATACTGACAGGCTGATATCTGCGCTACAGGCATACTTTAGTGACGTCTAGATCACCGTGCAATGACAATGCGGCAATTTTACTTGCTCGATTCCCATAACCATTTACTCAGTTATCTGAGGACGTTCAGTGAAAATAAACTTTCCTCTAACGACACCAAGTGGGTGGTATTTTTGACCCTTCGCTCTCGCAATCAATAACATCGGTTTGTTCAACGCCTGTCGCTTTCCTAAAACGTATTGAGTCTAAATCCAGTAGTAACTTTCTCTCATAAACAAACCTCGAACATCATGACGACCAATATTCATCCGTACTTTACTGCTCTGTTGTGCACACGAGTGAGAGAAAGGTTCTGCAAGACGTCTCAGTAACTTTACCTGTTCTCGTATCGAAGTTGTCAAGGCACTTGATAGCTTTGAATCCACGCAAATTCTTCCTTGAAATTCGAAGCAGTAAAATTCGCTAAGTTGTGTGCTACTCAAACCCATGCCGTCACGTATGACGGTCGGCGAGGTTTCGCGACATCCTCACGCGATATGGTCCTTCGGCGAAAGTGTCCTTGTTGAGTTCAAATGCGGGGCAAGTTTTCGAAAATCTCCACAGAGGGACAATACGCGTCGAACACATTTATCATATTCTATGAATAATTAATCATATAAGATATTTTGTTAAAACTGCAAATAAGTAAATTACCAAAGCTTTTGCAGGAGAGAACTCGGAGAAGACTGATTCTGTGTTTCGTGTAGGCGTGTGTGACAGCAAGACCGTGCACTCAAAGTGGTCTCGTGCTATCCTCGATAATTAACACACGGTAGTTCGAGCCGACCATCTACATTTCGATTTCATCCACAAGGGGTCCCTGAGAACGGAATACGGAATCCAACGTCACACGTGGCGTTCTTCCTGAACGGGAAGTGATCCAACGACCGTGATAGTCGGTCATGGAGCCACTACGGGAAATCCACGGCTTTAAGAAACGCGACGAAGATCAACTCAATGGTAAAGTCCTTGATTTGAGTGCGAAGTCTGTATTCTCAATCATAGTCGCTTTATTCAGAAGAACACTCACCTTTCTGGGCGATCGAAAAGGGGGCGGTGCTTCAAGAAGCTCGATGTTTCAATGATACTCAACTGTCGAGTCGAAAATGTCAACAGGTAGTATATATATATATATATGTTGCACGCTTCATTGCATCAATTGATGTTTCAAACGCAGGTGATTACAAAGCTGCTATATCTGTACAACCAGGGACAGGCTTTTACAAAGGTGAAAGCGTGGCTTACTATTCCAAAAAACTTTGACAGTATATTTTCAGACTGAGGCGACCGAAGTTTTCTTTTCTGTAACAAAACTATTTCATGCGACGGACGGAAACTTGCGACGTCTTTTGTATCTTATAATCAAAGAAATATGTCCTAGCTCGGACGAGGTAGCTTGGTGCTCAATTGTTTGAAGGTGCCCTACTCATCATTTCACGTCTAGGTTATAATCGTCACTTCATCGTTGATGAAAGACATGAACAGCAAGGTCGACCTGTATCGCGCAAACTCCATTCGTGTCCTCTGTAGTATAACAGATTCCAGTCTATTGGGCCAGATCGAACGTTTTTTGAAACAGGCTGTCGTTGATAAGAGTTCCGTCGTTTCCACTGCAGCGCTTGTTTCCGGCTTGAAGCTTATGCAAGTATGAAATTTATCACTCAGTGCTCAGTGACGAATGTCTAACTTGATAGAACAGGTGAATCCTGATATAGTCAGGCGTTGGAGTAGTGAGGTGCAGGAAGCAGCCAGTTCCGAAAACGTGTTGGTGCAATTCCATGCCATAGCCTTGCTGCAGCAAATCAAACAAACCGATCGACTAGCTGTCAATAAACTTATCGCACAGTGTGTTCGAAGTAATATTCGCTCGCCTCTGGCGACATGCTTAGTGATACGGTATGTTTCAGAGGTAACGTTTCCGAGCGATTCTTACTACACAGTGACTAAATTTCTCTCACAGTTGTTGCAGTGTGGTTCTGGTGTAGATACGGACATGTACTTTGGGTTTCTTGAAAGTTGTCTCAGAAACAAGTCCGAAATGGTTGTGTTCGAGGCAGCAAAGTACGCGCATTATTGTCCATCATGTTATCGATCTCAATTTCTAGCAGGAACATCGCACGGCTTCCTAATGTGGACTCACGTCTATTGCAATCAGCTATGGTGGTTTTGCAGCTCTTGCTGACCTCATCGAAAATGATATTGAGATTCGGTGCTATCCGTGCGCTTGATTCAATTGCGAACAAAGATCCTACAATCGTTGCAGTCTGTAATCCAGAGCTTGAAAGCCTTGCATCCGACTCGAATCAAGCCATTTCGACTGCAGCAATCACTACTTTACTTCGCACTGGCAGTGAAGCATCTGTGGACAAGCTCATGCGTAAAATAAGTTCCTTATTTGCCGGACTTCAGGTTCACATTTATATTCGTTTTAAGCGTTTCCCTAACAGCATTTAGGATGAACACAAACTGGTCGTTATTAAAACGATCCAAACTCTTTGCTCAAAATACTCTAAGAAGCACAGATCATTCATCTCGTTTCTCTCTTCGAGTTTACGCGAAGAGGGGGGATTGGAATATAAACAGGCGATTGTTGATTGCATACTTCACATCGTTCACGCAAACGACGACGTGAAAGAATTGGGATTAATCCACCTGAGCGAATTCATTGAAGACTGCGAATATACTCAACTTTCCACACATATCTTACACGTTCTTGGCGAAGATGGTCCTTTTACGCATGATCCTAGTAGGTTCATTCGTTATATATATAATCGGTTATTTTTGGAAAACGCGGCCATCCGTGCTGCTGCAGTTTCGGCGTTGACAAGTTTCGGCTTAAAGTGCCCAGTGTTACGTGATCAACTTTCTGTGTTATTGGCTCGCTGTGTCCATGATTCTGATGATGAAGTCAGGGACAGGGCAACTTTGTTCAGTAACTGGCTTGAATTAAATGAACATCGGTATGTGCCCAATCTTGACGCAGTGTCTGACGTAGAAGTCGCACTAGAAACATATTTGCAGTCTTCCATGGACACGTCGTTTTGTCTTGACGATGTCAAGCAACGCACTGATCTCGTTCAACCAAGCGATGATGGTAAATCAACTGAGAATGCGATCGTGAAAGATGAGCACGTGCATCTTATTGCGTTGAAAATGTGCCCGCAGTTATCAGCCCTCGGAACCAATGTTATGGTATCATTTTGCTGCCGTCATATACAACATTTGTATTTACCGATGTTAACAGAGTTCCAGTGCCATTCCACTAACTGAAAGTGAGACAGAGTACAAGGTAACAGATGCATTGCAAACACGCTTTTAATTTTTTTGAACCACGTCGTTGCAGGTCACATGCGTAAAGCACATTTTCCCACAGCACCTTATTTTCCAATTTATATGTGAAAACACCATCGAAGAACAAGTTCTTGACAACGTATCGGTGCAGTTGGAGAAGATTAGTGATCACTGTGACCTACTGAGGAATGAGAGCGTAATTATTCTACCCAGACTTATATCGAATACTCAAGGATATACGTATGTTGTGTTCGAAAGGCCGCAGGTAAGCACGTCATAATTTGAATGCAATTTCTTAATTTGAGCATATATTAGTCAACTCCCTTTTGTGCCCGATTTACATGCTCCCTGCGTTTCACCGCAAAAGAAATAGATCCAGTATCTGGTGTGCCGGAAGAAATTGGATATGAAGATGATTATCTTCTAGAAGACATTACGGTCAATTTCTCTGATTTTGTATTGAATTTGGAGCTCGAAGACATAACGAAAGTAAGTACTTCCGAAAACACTTGTTAATTTTGGCTGACCTGTGACTAGGCGTGGGAGAATCTTCCGGGTGGCAGCGAGTTGTCAAGTAGCTATGAGCCTACGCAGCATGCATCATTGAAAGAGACACTCAATCAAATAATCTCTGTGACAAGGCTTTCTCTTTGGCATTCGGTTGAGTCGCAAGTAAGTGGTTCCCAGAAACTTAATTGCGTGCTCGCTGGTGTTGTGGACTGGGACATCATCACTCTAGTTCACTTAGAATTGAGCTCCGATAACATGCATAACACTAAAGCGCACGTGAAAGTTCGCGCAACGACAAGTGAAGCTTCAAGGATGCTGCTTGATGCTCTGATAGACTGAATATCTTGTTACATGGTAAACTAACACTAAAACTTTGCATTTTGCTGCGTACGAACATACACCACCTACATCTTTATTGCCTCACTATCGCTATCGGCAAGTGCTTCTCGCCTTCACTCTGTAGATGACGTTTGACAATCACGTACAAAATACTCAAACAAAGATCTAACCTGCCGAAATTTCACAAGATGCAGCTTGAGCGGCTCAATATATTCTTCGAAACCCAGGGTACTCATTGCCCAGAGAAGATCATCTCCGTTGATAGTTTTACGTTTTTCGCGTAGACATTTATCGCTGGCCCTAGCACAAATATGATTAATGCAATGTATTAATTTCAGTTCGTTGGATTGTTGACTTACTCGCTCGTCACGAAGCTTATGAACTCTGAAACGCACTCTTGTACAGTCTCTTTGGCGTCTTTAGCGATTTTGGCGTTTGTCGGTAGTGCTTTCTTCATGATTCTACTGATGTTGGCGATCGGCAGATACCTGTCTTGATCTCTAGCGTGCCTATCGTCATTCATATTCGTAATCTTTGAATCGCACCTGAGCGGTATGCGAACGTGTAGTCGTTCTTTGCGCGAAACGTGTCTCCAGTTGGACTTGTTCAACAACAAAAAATTGAAAAAGTCTACGCGGCGGGCGGCTACTTATATTTAATAGCGAGTATGATAGCTCTATGCATTGCTTGAATATTGTAATCGCATGACGCATGTGATTCATACACTACAAAATGAATCGCATGACTATCTGGCAGTCTGATATTAGGCTGGAAAAGAGATCTGCATAACGCTATAAATATTCGGACATTCGGCGCGAAATTATAGCGTTATGCAGATCTCTTTTCCAGCCTTACTATTAGGGCGTTTCGTGTTTAGTGCATACCAGGTCGGTCGCGCTGCGCAGAAGCACCAGACGCGTTCGACCAGATGTTTCGACCTGTGCTCGACTGTATCGATAGTCGATCACAGTTCGATTGCCGTGTCGTGCGCGCTTGATACGTGTATACAAAAGGTGCTGTCCCAATGGTCATCGTCGTGCATCACGACATGCAAGCGCCAAGCGCTCGTCGTGCTAATCACTATGTGGGCTTAAACCGTTCGCGCTGATTCCTTTGCTATCAATTTTCGATGATTCGAACTGTGCTGCGATATCTGAAAACTGCACGCAAAGGGTACTTAAGAGTAATTCCAACCATTATGTGAAAATCGCTTAACGTCGATGTGTAAATTTCGATAACGCGCACATCATTAGAAATTCAGAAGTCATACATATGACTTTTAAAGACTTAAAATAATGGCTAAGTATTTCGGGGACTCTGGCGGAACGTTAACGCATGCCTTTAGATAATAAACCAAGCCCGTCCCCGACACTAGCCTTTTTATTTCTACGTCTCCCACCAGGAGGCATGCGTGACTTTGCTTGGCGTTCAGCAACTAGAATCCCACTTTTAGTGGGATCATCCAAAGCATCAAATAAGAAATGCATGGCTTGACGCTCGACTTCACTCATATCAGGGTGCCAAAAACGGACAATAAGCACGTAGCGATCGTCCGTTTCACTCTCATTCGCTGTACTATGAATGAAGCTTGTATCTGCTACAAGGGCCTCACCGTTCTTCCAATACTTTTTAAAATCACCAACCTGCATCCAAGACAGGTCTTCTGGAACATCAAGACCAACGTGGGCTGTGAGGATAAAATTTGTATTATCCGTGTGCGGCTTAATGCCTGTTTTGGGCGGTTGTCGAGCGAAGAATACTTCGACGGATGGGCAGGCCGCATCTCTCAACAAGCGAGTCGTGGCTGGGAATAGTTTCGTGTTTGTCTCTTCCCATTGGCACCTATCTTGTAGAACGAGAGTTCGCCAGCTGGGTCCATATGCAATCGCATCATCTCTAGCTGCTGGAACCCATATCGAGTTACCAATCGAAGAAAGGTCAGGGTTTTCAAGTGCTTCGTTCAGCTCGTTTCGTATTTGCAAGTACTCAGTCTCGAGCTTTTCTAGCCAAGGAAACTGGCCATTATGCACATCATGGTAAGGGATCGCTCTCAAACCCTCAAGAAACGACGATGCCCGTTGCTCACCTTTACCTTCAATGTAATTTACAACTTCGCCTTGGGATAGGTTTAGCTCAAGGCTGTCAACGATGCGTTGACAATTGTACTTGCCGTACAAGCTATACATACTGTTCTTGATGAGTTCGACCGGATTTGCTGCGTTAGACGAAAACGATGTTACAACCTTACTGCGTAAGGAATGCATGCCGTGTTTCGTGTACCCGAGAGCTCCTGGCAAGCTATGCTTCGACACCCCCGGCGGGAAGTGAGAGGGGACTTGTCTGTGAGTGGTCAACCGGCCGGAAAGTGACGCAAGTTCCATTCGTGATGAACGTGTTGCGACTCGAGATTAAGATGTTTTGATGCGTATCCAACTTTTAAGAGTACGAACGACAATTGAACGCACAGCCGCGCTTGCTCTGGCTCCGCGCCTCGTCGGAGAGCGTTCAAACGAAGAAAGCAGTTGTCTCAATTTTATTTCTAATGCTGGTGCTGATTGGGGCAACAAATGGTGTATATACGGGGGGCAGCTTACGGTAGCGTTTGTCGTCTCACATGAAATATACACACAAAATCGCGTAATTTCGCGTAATTACGTCTAATATTTTAAAATCCTAAACCCATAATACATATTTCGGGTTAGATCGACCGCGATAAAAACAAAGGGCTATTTTGCCAGTTTCACAACCACGAAAATGGGGCGTGGCTAAATCTCAGTCCGAATCAACTTTTTATCAAAATATTACAGATTGGGCAACGTTAATTATAACTTGTTGGCCTTAATTACAATCGAGTACAGCGAAGGGGTTCCAGGAGAATTCAGGATTGTCATCTACAGATGTAGATATAGACAAAAGAAAATTTGTCCAAAACAGGCGAAAATTTGTCTACGGAATCCTGAACTCTCCTGGAATCCCCTCACAGCTTGCCGTCAAGCCTCGACGCGACGCGTGCACTGCTAGCGCTTGAATTGATATTCCAGAACTAGTTCACGTTAATCAACAATGGCAAGTAACGTATTGCCGGTGTTTCAGCCTAAATCTGGGGTCAAAACTTTGGTTGAGTATGAAAAGTTGTATCTTTCTTCTCTTGAGGACCCCGGTAGTTTTTGGGCAACGATAGCAGATGAATTCGTGTGGAAGACTCGCTGGAGCGGAGCGGTCTGTAGTGGCAACTTTGACGTGTCTATTGGGACTATCGCTCATTCTTGGTTTGCTGGCGGCCAGACCAACATCGCGTGGAACTGTATAGAAGCGAACATCGACAAAGGGCTTGGTGACCAGGTTGCGTTCATTTGGGAGGGTAATACACCTGGTGAGCAAGGTAGCATGACATATTCTGAACTGCAAGGCGAGGTGAATCGATTGGCAAATTGGCTCAAATCCGTTGGCGTTGGCGTTGGCGATTGCGTCGTCATATACCTACCTATGTTACTCCAGCTACCTGTGGCCATGTTGGCGTGTGCAAGAATAGGGGCGGTTCACTCTGTGGTCTTCGCAGGATTTTCCGCAGAATCCTTATCACAGCGGATTCTGGATAGTGGTTCTCGCGTTGTTTTGACCTGTGACGCTGTGCTTCGTGGTAGCAAGTGCATTTATTTGAAGGCCATTGTGGATGCGGCGTTCGGTCTGTGCAAGGCGCAAAATTTCGAAGTCAAACGCTGCTTGTGTATTCAGAACGAACGCCTAACCGATATTTGTGTTCAGTTAGAACCCGGAAGAGACGAAATTTGGCAATCGGCATTATCGAGTGTTTCTTCTGAATGTGAAACTGAATGGGTAGACGCAGAAACACCTCTTTTTATGCTTTATACTTCGGGTTCAACTGGTAAACCGAAGGGTGTTGTGCATTGCACCGGTGGTTACATGGTTTACGCGGCGACTACAACTAAGTATGTTTTCGATCTGTCTGTAGGTGACATTTTTTGGTGTACAGCTGACTGTGGATGGATCACAGGTCATACATATTTGACATATGGTCCTTTGCTGAACGGGGCTACTTCTGTTATTTTTGAAGGTGTCCCCAATTTTCCTGACCACGGTAGATGCTGGGATATCGTGGATAAGTATGGCGTCGAAGTATTTTACACTGCTCCTACACTTTTGCGCTCGTTACAACGTGAAGGAGACGAGTTTGTCAAGCAATATTCTCGTAAAACTCTCAGACTTCTTGGGACAGTTGGTGAGCCCATCAACCCTGAAGCATGGCGTTGGTATCATGATATAGTTGGTGATGGCCGCTGTCCTATCGTGGATACATGGTGGCAAACAGAAACAGGTGGTCATCTACTGACGCCTCTTCCTGGCATTTTCAAACAAAAACCAGGGTGCGCTTCGCTTCCATTTTTTGGAGTTGAACCTGTGTTACTAGATACGGAAGGAAATATTCTCACAGGTGAAGCAGAGGGTCTTCTATGCTTCAAGCGCTCTTGGCCGTCGATTATGCGAACTATCCACGGGGATCATGCGCGTTACGAAACGGCTTACTTTGCACCATTCAAAGGTTATTATTTAAGCGGAGATGGTGCACGTCGGGATGCTGACGGTTACTATTGGATCACAGGCAGAGTTGACGATGTTGTCAATGTATCGGGTCATAGAATCGGCTCAGCAGAAGTGGAGAGTGCGCTAGTGTCAGATCCAAATTGTACAGAGGCTGCAGTCGTTGGAATTGACCATGATATCAAAGGGCAGGCTATTTATGCATATGTGACGTTGGTGCACGGTGTTGTCGGCGACGATGCGTTAAAGAAAGAACTGGTGAATCGCGTACGTAGCGCCATCGGACCTTTTGCATCACCTGATGTCATACACTGGGCATGCGGTCTACCCAAGACACGAAGTGGCAAGATCATGCGTAGAATACTGCGAAAAATAGCTAACAACGACCTTGACAATATGGGTGACATCTCAACTCTCGCAGATCCTTCAGTTGTAGAAAGTCTCATTAGAACGAGGTAAACCATTGAACGATAAACCATTGAACCACGAGCATGTAGCTCAGACTCTGCGCTCTGAGTTAATCTATGTTCAATTCGCACTACATGGTCGAAATACGACTCTGAAAATGCAACACGCATCATGGACCAGAGCGCGAGTTCTCATTAAATATCTGCCCAAACAGTTTTCATTTTAAAGATGCTGCTTTTGAAAACATACTCACCTTAAAACCAAATATCCTCGGTGTATAAGTAGTGCAATTCTTGCGGTGCTTCAAGTGCGAGTACGTCATAAGGAACAAGTGTGGAAAAGTTGTCCCAAAATATGCCCCGTCAACGTTGCCCTGATATTTACTGCGGGGAAAGTACAAATCCTGTTATAACTCAATCATTCACAGTAAAAAATTAACTTTCTACATGTGTCCTCACCTGGCAATTCGGACAAAATAGTTTCACAGTCGCTGTTCTAAAGACGTCGGAAGTACCTGTGGGTAAACACGGCTGATTATTGCACAAGTATCTCGGACAGCGGCCAAAGTGTGCATGTTTATATTTTTCCATCATGGCAATCATGCCTCTTGTCGTTAGTATGTATCGCGCATGTATAAGACCATAAAGCATTTCGGCAGCAGACTCTATTAACTCACTTTGTTGCTCACTCAAGACGTCCTGTACCTCCACGTCTAGGATGACGTCCAAGGCGTAGTGGTAGTACGGTACCAAATTGGATAGACCGCTCAAATTAAAGTCGTCCTGAATGAAGTCTTCTTCGATCTCGCAATAAAATTCGTTACCCTTGAGACTACAGAACCACGCAATCCACGTCCGCTCGTCCACATCTGTGGACGTGTCACCAGATGCACTTGTTTCCCCGTCTGTCGTAAACATTCTCAACAGAATTACGTTTTGACGATAAGCTATGTTATGGAAGACGTGTGAAACGTTGAACGTGTAGCGCGGTGTAGTGTTGTAGCGCCTTTAGTGAGAAGCAAGTGCTCCGCACGATGTACACGCGAATTCAGAGCCGTTTTTCTCAACAACGAAGGCGTTCTCGCCGATCATAAAAAGTTTATAGGGCGCCCCGCGCGTGTTTGACCGGTAGAGACGACAATTTTGTGTACTTTATGTGCATGATGCGCAGAGAAAAATTTATTCAATTCAGTTAATTCCTCCAATTCGCATACGTTTCTGTATTAGAGACTAGTATCATCGAGAAAAGCGGTTGGTACGTAAAGCCGTGCTACCGTGGTAAAACGGAACGTAGCGCTGTGTTTATCACGGCAGCACGCTCCGTTCTGTCCACGCGCGCGCAGTCGGTAGTACAAAGCGCACCTCGGATATTCATCATGTATGAAACAGGTCCCAACCCTTCGTTGACAAAAATGCAGCTGCGCCCACTAGGCGATTTGACGAACTGTTTAGTCAGCACATACGAAGAAACCAAGGATTTGCAATTTCAAAATAAAGAAACAGGCGTTGCTCCAAATGCGCCGGTATCAAACGTGCTTCAGGCGGAGTCGTATCGGCGTGATGGCGACCGAATAAAAAAGAGCAGCATGCGTCTCAGCGCTCCACACATTCGCAATAGCGAGGCGAAAAAGGCCCACGAAGATACCCTAGAATTTCGCCGGCAAGCTGGTTCTGTCTATACAAATATAGTCACCTGTTCAGCCCATGAAGTCGACATCCACGATAACCTTAGATCTGCTGAGCAATCATTCCTACCGCAAAAGCTTTTCGGCGACGTTCAAGAAGATATTACTTTGAATATGCGCAGCATTCTTGTTGACTGGCTTGTTGAAGTTTCTGAGGAATACAAGTTGCTCCCAGATACCTTGCATCTTGCTGTTGCGTTGCTGGATAGATTTTTACTGCTCGAAGCTGTTTCTAGAAAGAGCTTACAACTCGTGGGAGTTTCATGCATGTTCATCGCGTCAAAGTTCGAAGAAATTTACGCCCCTGAGATTAGCGACTTGTGCTACATAACGGACAATACATACAGTGAACAAAATATCATTGGTATGGAGAAGAGAATACTCGAGCGGCTATCTTTCAAGATAAATCAGCCCACCGTTTGTACATTTCTTCGTTACTACGCATCAAGCGGAGAAATTACGAGATACGAAGAGCTTTTAAGTTTCTATATATGTGAGCTCTCTCTTCTCGATACAAGCTTGGCGAGGTATGCCCCATCTATGATTGCGGCAGCCGCTATCTTGTTGAGTTGTTACATAACTACGCGTAGATCATGGTCGAGTACACTCCGCATTAAGACGAATTACGATTCTATGGACTTAAAATCTTGTGTCTTACAGATTGCCTCGCTTGTCAAAATAAAAGCCGCGCCGCCTTGTGCCATTTTTGAGAAATATTCTGACTCCAAAATGGAAAATGTGGTCGCTGAGCTGACAAATTTCTCGTGGGAGTTTCCTGAACGATTTTTCAGTGTACAAAATGTGTGCTTGGATTAGAAATGTGTTTTTTATATAGTCAACGTTGTATTTTTAGTGAAAATTACGTTCAAGAAACTACTTCCATGTACCCCATCACCTAACAAGTTTTCAAGGACGAAGTGAACCTCATCCCTGATGAAATTATGCACCCGCATCTCGGTTGACAGACATTGTTTCATGGCTCCGATTAATTCGGTGTAGCAGAGGAGCATATCCAAATTTCGAAACGAGCAAGGATTGTTAAGTTTCATAGCTTGCAGAACATGAAGAGTCGCTTGTGGCTTAGCATCTATTCTTGTGCTTTCAAATAGTATGCGGTCTATCAGTACTCTATTGAAGCCACAATGCACCACCATTCTACTATCAGCATAAGATTTCCCTGGACGATTTGATCTCAGAAGAGTTTTAAGTATACTTGCGTGATACACGTTTTCTAAGATTCGGTCAGTGCCAGTTGAGTGCAAAGTAGTTTCCTTGAGTGATTTGGCTAGATAATGAGATAGCGCGCTTTCAACTAGTTCACTCGCAAGCGCAAGACCAGCAGACTTGACTTGCGCATCAGAGCTTCGAATGGTGCGCTCAAGGAGTGGCATGAATGCATGAAGAAAATACTGCATGATTGAAGTGCCATATGTGTCGCCCTCTGTGCCAAACATTTCCCAACAGACTTTCAGCCAGTGTACAAAAGGTTTGCTCAAAACTTTTGCAAATGGAGTGCTCTCCAATGTTCTGATGGCGATAGACGGTGTTTGTTTGCTAGAGTAATTCATGAAGTACGTCAAAACGTGAAGCAAGTCATATATACGAACTACATGTTCGTCAGCACTGTGAAGGTCACGCACATCGTTTAGATGCTTCCATGAACAATAAATAATTCTGCTCAAATAGAGCTCCTCTATAGTATTGATGAATTTGATGAGACTCGAAGTCGACTCGTGCGATCCACACGTTGACTCTGTTTTGCGTTCAGTTGCTTTCTGCACACCTCTTCTGACTGTTTCGCACTCCACTCGCAGCGCGTCGTAACGGAAACGGCCTTGAAATCTTGAGCTCTGACGGACCGGGGGCAGTCGCCATGGGGATCGTGTATTTGGAATCATGCCCGCTTTTTCATCCACACCGTTGACTATGTGTAGCGTAAGTGATTGGCTTATGGATTTACCAGTGCAGCACGTGCACATACAGCTGATTATTTCAGCGAGTAGAAAGCTTATGTCTCGAAAGGCTTTGTCTTCTAATTCCTGAGCAATCACGAATATATCAACGACTGAACACTGATTAAACCAATTGATCATGCGTTCTTCTCTTACACTTATATTAGCATCCAATCCGTATACTTTCTGCACTGAAGCTAACACCACGTTCCTTACGAAAGTGAACACAAGTTCGACCCTCTTCAGGGTTTTAGGTTGTATGACGCCGCGCTCGAAATCTATCAGCGGACTAATTAAAACTGCAAATATTACCCGCGTTGCACTGAAGTCGTCCAGTATGGCATCGATAGCTAAAACTTGTTGGGATTGCTGCACGTTTGCTGTTCGAGAGCTGGCATCAATAGGAAGTGTAAGAAATATGATGAGTTTCACCACGTGGATGACGAGCTCGTCATTTGCACTATGATGCCGTAGAATTGGAAGTAAATCTTTGGAAACGAAGTTCCATGCGAGTAATTGGCACGCGACTTTCTGTTCCACAGATGCATCCTGGCGCAGGAACTTTTGGATGTCCTGTAATGTTTCTGCGCACTGTTCATCTGGAACGTACAAACCTTCCGTATTCTTACGCCCAACGCTTGAAACCAGACTCAACAAATGCGATTCATCGAACTCTGTGCATTCTTTGAGCATATCAAACGGCGATGCACAGTTCCGTGACGCACCGTGACTCTTGTAAAAGTGACTCGAAAATAAAACGAAGAAAACTTGACACGAAATAATCCTGTATGAAAAAAATATCTGCTATTGCAACTGTTGTGGCTGGATAGGCAGTTTGTCCAGATCGATCAAGCAGTTTTGACGCTCGTTCACGTCTGGCGGTCTCCGACACACTGCGATCTTGAATTTGCACGCGCGTGCGTTCGAAATTTTGAAATACATAGCATATTCAGATACATATCTGAATATGTATTCAGTAAAAGTAACAATGGAATACATATTCAATTGGTACTTTTATTTTCAATCACATTTATGAGAATAGATGCACTATATTGGTTATACTAGGAATCGTAACGAAGTCGCAGTTGTACGGTAAAAACATTTTGACAGTTTTCAACTGTTCAAGTTAACTGTTCAAGTGAACAGTTCAACGGTTACATACGTGTCATACCCGTGAACGACTGCCGTGCAACACTTTTAGGTCCCGCTGCGCCCGTACACGCAGATGCGCGTATACTATTACCAGCATGGAGTACAACAAATGCAGTGAAAGCGTGAACGTAGGCAAGCTGGCTGCAATATCGTCTTTGCACGGTCAAATTATCCAACTCACCGAACTAATGCTCAGTCTCACGGAAGAAGAATCAACGCTACCTCGACGTGTTAGTGGGCGCCGTGATGACCGAACGTTCGTGCATCATATCTTGGCAGAGCTACAAGACGCCATTACGTATTGTAGGCGCGCACTTGAGCAAAAGAATATTATTTTCACTGGACGATCCTTCATCAACACAGCTGTTGTTGTCAATAGACTACTACAAGGTGGGCTGTTAAGGTGGAACGAATACGATTCTACGCACATAGTCGCTACAGATGTTTTCCGAATTAGAACAAGAGAAATAGCTGACGAATTTTTAGACATAGATAGTCCAGCTTTAAGAAGTGTACTTGCGACAATAGGTTTGATGCCCACTAGCGCAACTAGTGCTGGTTTCATTTTGCCTGAAGATGAAAATATTGAACAACATCATATAGTGCAGCGAATACGATTCGGTCCAGACGTATGTGTGACTGTGAATTTTGCATCAAACGCTGAGATGGATGCTGTTTTCAATCACGGTCGCGCGGCAGCCTTTGCAAAAAATCAGCAGGTAAGTGATTTGCTCCGCTCAAAAACAAAAAAAAACTTTACAATTAACGTGTGAACGACTATCAGCGCGCTCAGACAGATGCATATATTCACGCGCTTTCTAGTCGCGAATTGGGCTCAAGTGCAGCCACCTTGTTATCTGGACAGACTGCTAGCCACTCTTGTGTCAGGCGTTCACTTTTGGCCAAATCCTTGTTTTACTCGAAGTTGTTGCCCAAACTTCATGAGGATTTATCAGACGCATCATCATTTATCGGGAAGTCTCTGATTTACAGCCCAGGAACATACTTGCGTGCACACGACTCTGTTGACGTTGCTGCAAAAGTAAGGAACTTCATTAAGCAATGTTTGAGTGGTAAACATGGACTTTGGAGTATAATCACCGATATAGTAATCGACATACCTAGCAATGCACTGTGTAATGGTGTTGAGTACGTCATTGCACCGGAGTTAACCTGTTTGGACATCACACAAACGAAGTGCGTTACAAATTTCACGAGTGGAATAAATACTATTGTTTACGTTTGCGATGAACGCAAAATGGACGGCGATTGTCGGCACTTGCTCAAGAAATGTTTGTCGATTGATAAAATTATACGTCGTTCTACAATTCGACAGATATATGTCGTGGTGCAGATGGATTCGAATGCTTCGCAATCACCTTCACATTTTCGCTCCGTGCAACATCGACTGATGCGTGCAAAGGAGTCAGAATTAAAATCAATCATCAAAAGCAAGCTGCGAAAACATAGGTATAGTGGCGACACGATTCATAACGTTTTTCTTAAAGCGTGCAAAGTTTTTGGGTTTGATGAACACGGTGAGCAAAATGGTGTTGATACACTTGTAGAAGAACTGCATAACGACATACTCCGTCAACAGAAATCTCTTCCTGGTACTTATGAAAAAGTACTGCGTCGGATAGCTTCAATCTGTCATCAATTGCAAAAGTACATTAGTGAGAATATCACGCATTCACGCGCCAGTGTGTGCTGTTTTGTTTTCGAGCAAACTCTTGCTACTTTAGCGCACGCTAAAATTTACGTCCAGTTGAGTGGTTCAAATTTAAGCTGCGCTCCCTTCGTTTCATTTCTAGGAGAATGGAAAAGTACGATGCACATGGGTGTAGAAGCAATGCTCGACTATTGGATATCGACTTTCGTGACGAACATACATGAAATAACACAAATCGAGGAATCTCTTGAGTTCACGCCTAAGCGAAGAAGAATTGAACAAAATCATCGAGCAGGTGGATTTAAAGAAGCGTATCAGTTTCTCTCACGGTGTACTCATTTGTTACAAACTAGTGAGATTGCCTCAAGCATGTTGAGAACACTCCAATGTCTCAATGCATGCATGCTTCGCAGACTACAAAAAACACTTACTGTGCTCCTGTGCTGTGATGGTCTACATCCTTACGCATTGAGTCTAATAAAAAGATCCATCGTGGTGAAAATCAAAGAATGTAAGGAAGTTTTCGATACTGCCGTAACAATAAGTTGGCTACGAGAGGTTTGTGAGCGTCACTTTCAAGAAGAGCTTTTCGTAGAGCATATTTTGAGCTCGTCCGTCTCACTAGTAGGGCATTTATTAGAGGGCGCCCGGAATGAACTATATACGTGTTTCGATTCACGCATACGAAGTATACACTCGTGTTACAGTATGATAATTCATAGCCTATTTTGTGCACAAGGTGCACGTGACTTTGCACGTGAAATTATGTCAGGGGGAAATTTCGTACAACATGTGGTCGGAAGCCGTCAATCCCAAGGACGGGCGTCAACTGAATTTCGATGGAACCAGAGCTTGGATTTATGCTTGATAGACCAAACCGACATTGCGCGCACCGTCGTCATGGACGCCATCCATGAAATTACGCAATCTTTGTGTGCAAAAAATATACCATCAGGTTCACTTCCTTCACAAGGGGTGAATATTCCACCCTCGTTGACTATCCGCTTCCAGAGCATATGCCACCTTGATCGAATTGTACTTGAGGGATTAAGTTTTATAGAGAGAGAAGGTCTTAAGAGAAGTAGCTTTTTCAAGGCTTGGGGTAGTGACATACTTGCGACTTTTTTGTTTTTTCGTGAAATTTCATACGGTAACATTCGATTTGTATGTGATACGATGCTGCAGCACTTCAGCAAACGATGGTTGAAGGAAAATTCTAGTTCGCCCAAAATCGAGACAATCGAAGATTTTCTATTCTACAATGAAGGTTGTTATGTTCTGCGCAAACTTGGTATAGACCATAGTCAGCTTCGGCGTCAGATTGAGCAAAATGTTCATAGGTGGAGCTGGTCAGAATACCTTTCATTGGATCATGATCAAATGCGAATGAAGAATGAAAAAGGCAGATTTCACGTGCATTTTGATAAGCTCAGTACAACTATGATTTGGGCCTTTTTCTTATCAGGCAATGGGCTTGGAATTCCAGGAACTAGTGCAAGAGATATAGAGACTCTATGTGAACTCAGTGGTGCACTCGATCACCAGGTGAGCATTTCATGCCAGATGAGTAGAATCCGATCTAACGATACTTTAAGGCGCAACTCGCTTCATCGCAGTTCAGAGACAAGTGCTATTTTGTTACACATAAGATATTTACGAGAAGTTCATGGTGCCAGTATTCACTGAATACACTTGAATGGCAGAAGGAAGTACAGTTCCTGAGATATTACCTACCTCATATCGTTGAAGCTTCGGATGTTGAGCTTGTAGGGGAGTTTGTACAGGCTCTTAAGTGTTTAGGCATCAATGAGTCCGACTCTGATATGCGCTCGGCATGTAAATTTATCATACTTTCCCAGAACAAAGCAACGGTACGTGCAGACTAATTGGTCTATTAATGTGTTTCACGTTGGGCTAGGGAGGCTGGCTTTCCGAAGAGACTCCTTTCGAAATACAATATCACGCAACCGTGTGTAGTATCGGTAAGTCAACTCAAGAGTTTTAAAAGCAAAATGTCTCAGTTTCCTCAGGAGCACTTATGAAAAATAAGTACAAGGTCAGGTTGGTATCATTATTTTTTTAAACCATGTCCTGATCTCACCCAGGGAATCATGCATAAGTAGCTAATCATGTGTAATAATACAACCATCTATGCGCTATCACCTAGAATTTTGCCATCACATGCCACAATTTTCAACGACGATACGTTCTGCACAGACGTATCACCGCTTGGCCCAGTAGTTTTCAAGCAAGCATCCTCGAGGAGAAATGTCCACACGTTATCACAAAATCGATAGGTGTGTAAATTACCCTTGATAGACACCTTGCAGTTGACACTTTTGAGTTCATTCGCGACACTTTTATCGAACTCTGCAAGAACTTTCATCGCTAAAAGGGGCGCTAACTCACCACTTGTGACCATATCATCCAGAGCATCCGTTAAAGCCATGCCTATGGTTGAACGTCTATATAGTTCAAGATTCTACAAAAGAAGAGTAAATAATGACGTAGGGATAATCTGAGTGATCATAGACTGACCGAAGACATGACCACTTGCTATGTATGTACTTGTTGTGGAGAAGTGCTCTCAGAAGAAAAAGGTTGAAAACGACGGGTAGCGAAGAAGCCTTCAGAAGAATAAAATGCAACGGGCGCTGCGAAAGTGCGACGATGAGCGCCGCTGCAGTAGTTGCGGGCGAGCTGCTTTAAGGCTTTAATTTAATAAAGCCCTGCGTTGAAGTTGCTTGAGTAAACGGCTCGCGTGCTGGGCATTCGACTCAGATCGCGCCATTAACGTTGACAGGGACTTTTGGTACCTCTTTACAAGTTCTCAAATATTATACGGAAATACACGCTATAAGAGATACACATAGATAATCACCGCATGTTTATGCGATTTTCAATTTTCAGATGTGGCGAACGGTGTTTAACAAATTTACTAAAAAAGGTGACCACGGTCGCTTTCACCGTTGGCAGTTCACTGCTACCCGTTTGCCGAGGGAACTATATTTGACGAGCCACAGAAGCAAGGTACACCGTGCGTGCTGACCTCCAAGGTCGTTCCGACCAGAAACTTATAAATATTCCCCACGCATACCGATGACTGGTTTCAGTTTTGAACGTGTCGGGACTGCTCCTCCAACGTCGTGCAGTAGAGGAGCCACGAAGACGGGCACAACTATTTGTGGTCTGGTGTTTCCTGGAGGCGTGGTACTTGGCGCAGATACCCGTTCAACCAATGGTGAAACTGTGGCTGATAAGAATTGTGCAAAAATACATTACGTTGCACCAAATATTTACTGCTGCGGTGCTGGTACCGCGGCGGATACCGAGGCCGTAACAGGTGAGTGGTTATCACGCTACTAGAACCAGTCTGACGATGCAAGTAGGTACTGTTGCGTCTGAGCTCTTACTCCACCGCTGCTCGATCAATAGGCCGAATAGAGTCGTCACAGCACTGAATATATTGAAGACTCGTCTTTTCAAATATCAGGGTCACATTGGCGCCGCACTGATTCTTGGTGGTGTGGACAAAACTGGAGCTCATCTGCACTCCATCTACCCTCACGGTTCTTCTGATTCCTTGCCGTACGCTAGTATGGGCAGTGGATCCCTTGCTGCGATGGCGATGCTCGAAAACGAATATCGTGATGGTCTCTCACTAGAAGATGCGAAAGGATTAATCTGCCGCGCCATACACGCTGGCATTTTGAATGATCTTGGTTCGGGTTCGAATGTTGATCTATGCGTTATAACACGCGATGGGGTGCAACAGCTGAGGAATTATCAGATGTTTAATCAGAGAACGCATACTCGTGACGGGAAATTTTTAGACGCTCAGATTCCAGATATTAACACAAGTAACTTAAGAACAGCCACACTTTGCAGCTTGCCTTGAGCTGAGTGCTTGAAGAGTAGTTGCAACTTTTCTTGCGAAGTTCATCAGTTGACAAAACAATGCGTTTTAATTTCATTAGTCAAGAAAAATAACGTGTTAAAGAGAGCATATAGTTGTGAAAGGGCGTGTAATTTTGATTCAAATGTTAATCATCACACCCTTGAGTGATTCTTCTCTATATGAAGCGTTGCAATCCATCCCTCGCTACTCTCGGGTCTATAAACATATTACAGTGCAGAGAGAACTCCTCTCACGGCCTCTAAATGGCATATGAAAGTGCAAGGGTATGTGTTGGGTTCAACCTGAAGCCCTGAAGACCTTTGAGTGCTACTGTAGCCTGGGCTACAGCATGAAATGTCACGAAAGCTGTGCCAGTTTTACCTTTTTCGATGTAGGAGTGTTCGAATCCAGCAAACTGCTCGAAGAGAACCCGGAGCATATGCTCAGTGGTTGAGTTTGGTAATCCCTGAACCATCAGAGTATTGCTACTCACCGCCGCACGATTGCTTGATACACTTGAGATTGCGTCATTTTTAGGTGTCTCAGATACTTGTAACTTCTCTTTTGCTTTTTGCTTCGCCTGACTATCTGCCTTGCGAAGCTGACGTATTTCACTAGATCGTTGTACAATTAGACCGGCTCGCCTAGCAGTATTATCTGACAAACTGCGCGCGATAGCCAAGTGCTTTGCGTGCAAGTCAGGGAAAGAAATATTTTATTTTAAACGAAGCAAACACACTTACCAAAGGTTTATCATAAAATACAAATCCTTCGAGAGCGACTAATGCACTGTTTGCTGCGTTGGGTTCTTCGAATATAATCCACGCCTGTCCTCTAAGTTTGTATGTCTTAGCGCACACAATTTCTAGAACCTTCCCGAATTGGGAAAAAATAGCTTGAAGTGCCGAACGTAGTTCTGCGCTTCAAAATGAAAGCGAGTTACGTATCAAAAAAATTTCTTACCTGATTGGTTAACTTTCTCATTGAGGTTGTGCGCGTAGATAGTGGTATTTGGTGGGTCGCTTTTCATTAGGTGGCGCGGTTGTTGTCTCTGACGCGTTGTCAACTCAACTTCAACTTCGAACAGTGTGGGTTCGTATTCTTTGTTTGTAGATAAATATATCTATAGACTATACGAAATCCCGTGATATCGTACAATTGTATCTAATATTTGAAAATCCATAGACGGGGACTAAAAGTCCCAGTCAATGATAGATATCAAAGACCGGCGAAATCCCACTCAATTACGAGATTTAACCTCGCATATATATGCGGTATTCCACGCTAGGTTAATTCGGCGTATATGCGTTCCACAAACGCTCCACGTGAGTGTTTATTTTCATAAACATCCTTTCAAGAGTCGGTTCATTCATCAGGCAAGATGTGCGTCTTGTTTTCTGCTGAGCGTCATTTTACAAAACTCGCCGGTTCCTTCTTCGTGTGATCGGTCACCGTGCGTTGGTTAAGGTTGTTCACCAATCGATTGTTGTTGATTACGCTACGCCGTATCATTTGAAATAGTTGCGATTAAACGGTTGCTACGATGAACGTTTTCAGATTCGGTAAAATCACTTTTCTTAACTGTTTCGTCCACCAGTACTAAGTGTGAACTCAGCGGGTGATATGACTCATCTGGCTAGTATTCTAGTGCGTATATTTGATCGACGCACGTTGGCTCACAGTATTTTGGCTCACATTGACTGACAGTCAAGTAATCTTCTTTCTCTTTCAGGTGTTGCTGTTGAAAATTCAGGCCACTAAGTCCTGCGCGGGTGTATCTATGCGTACGCAAGAGCTTTACGCCATCGTGTTCGTAGCGAGATATTTGGATTTATTTTTTAGTTTTATATCGCTGTACAATACTGTCATGAAAATGATTTTCATTTCAAGTAGCTGTTGCGTGCTATGGTACATGCGGATACACCGGGTAGTTAGCCAGACATATGACCGTGAGCAAGATACCTTCAGGATTGCCTTTTTATTGCTACCGTCGTTCATGATGGCGTTAGTTATTAATCACGAATTCTCTTTCGTCGAAGTGCTTTGGACATTCTCCATTTACTTGGAAGCAGTAGCAATACTGCCTCAACTCGTTCTTCTACAGCGTACAAAGAATATAGACACTTTGACCGGCAATTATGTCTTCTTGCTAGGGGGTTACCGGGCGCTATATTTGTTGAATTGGATTTATCGCTATCTTACTGAGCCTGGTTACAGTCAATGGATAGTTTGGTTGAGTGGTTTGATACAGACTGCTCTGTACTGCGACTTCTTCTATTACTACTTACAAAGTTGGCGGAAGAATGAGCGCTTAAGTTTACCAAGTTGAGCTTGATGGGTGGCCTTAACTTCCAACCGCATTCGCGCACGATCGATAAACTACGATCAGAGCTTTTAAGCAGGACTGTCTCTTTACTTATTTCTAACAGGTGGTGGCAACTAGGTGGCTGTGCCGACCGCTCTATGTGAACTGCTACCTATGTTGATATTGTTCATGCCATTACAATATGTCACAATATGATGTAATAAATTGATATTGTTTATCGTCCGGGTCAAAAAACGCGAACTAGGGAAAAATTCAACGCAGTATTCGAGTCAAACCCCTTAACCACTCGGGCACGTCCGCTGCATTCGATACACTGCATTCGATACACCGCGGACGGCAGGATTCGAACCTGCGCAGGCAGTGCCTATTTGATAACTTTTGCACGCGTGACGATTCACAGCGGCATATCGCGTATACATGGAATATGAATCGCAGCGATGTCCATGAAACTCAACTCGCACAAGCAAGAGTGAGCGTAGGTAGACCAGTAGAAAGAAACAACCGTTGCACCGCAGTTCACGTAGACGTTTGTCTATGGTTACTTCGCTACTTCTACATGGGCATGAGTCGAAAGTCGTACATATGCTATGTGTGATAGAATTGAGTCGCTTGCTTTTGACTCTCGAACATCGTGTAGGTGATACTCGTGGTCGCTGTGCGGCCGTAGCTTCGTATATTTCACTCAGTCATGTGAACGTAGAACGCGCAGTTGTCATGACGGCGGCTGATTTCTTTTGGAAAACTTTGCGAACGGGATCAACGCTCTGTCCTGTTCAGATAATGGTCACGTGCGTAGGTCTCGCTCGCACCGCGTTGGAACTGCAGAGCCTGTCAAAGGCAAATCTTTGTTCTCTATATTTAAAGTTATTTGAGTTAGTGAGTGCGAAGTTAGACTCACTTACTCTGTGCAAAATACTCGGTACGTCACAAGAGCATACGTTCATGGGGGATCTACCACGCATTGAGTTTGAGATAATAGAACGTTTGGAGTTCAACTTAGTTCCTCATATTGAAGATAGTCAAGAGGACTTTCTTCGGTGCAACTTTGTTGAAGATTCCCTCTTTAAGACGAAGTGTGTGATATTTTGTCTTCACATGATAGAACAGCATTCGAAGTCCAATCCAAAGCTTTTAAGTGAATGTGTGCACAATATAACTTCACTTACGAATGGGTCAACTAATATATCCAAAGTGAGCGGAAATGTTTCGACAAAATATCGCAAATTAGATGATAAATTACAAGTTCTGTTAGTCGAAGTTTTCATACTACTAGAGCTATCAGACGTAATAATTTAGTTTAGCACTTTAGTGGGTGGAGGCAGGCTCCGTGCCAAGGCACATATGCCCAGATTCCAGCTCGAATATTTAGCACGCGCCGGTCTTAGAAAACTCATATTTATGCGAGGCATGTTTTGAAACGAAATTCATAACTTAAGTGTGATGATATATGGAGAAGCGCGCGCAGCCCGGCTCGCGCGGCTCGCGCGCGTCAAGTATGGTATCCACTGTATTCCATCCCTCATGGGCCGACGCCCAACGCTGGCCCTGAATATTTGGCATACCCCAACCAAGCTAGCACTAGACAATATTTGCTCCTCATTGTAATTTCAAAGGATTGCGTAGAAAACATTTATTAAATCTGTAAAAAAGCGTTGCTTCTCTACTCACTGAGTTTTCGGGCCTACCTGACGCGAGCGCGTTCGCATGGTAACAAATTCTTCGGCGCTCGAAGGGTGTATGCCCACAGTTGCATCAAATTGACTCTTGGTCGCGCCACATTTCAGCGCGGTCGCAAACCCTTGCAAAATTTCTGGTGCATCGATACCGACCATGTGGACTCCTAAGACGCGTTCACTTTCAGTGTCAACTACTAGTTTCATTAAGGACTTTTCTTTACGTCCTGCAAGAGTCGAACGCATCGGTGTAAACGTAGAACAGAAAATATCGCAAGTGTAACCCTGTGCGATAGCTTGCTCTTCAGAGAGACCGACCGTTGCAACTGGTGGCTGCGAAAACACAGCACAAGGAATATCCTTGTAGTCAGGTCGTGTCAGCGTGCCTTCCACTACACTACTTACAAACGCCATGCCCTCCATCAACGCAACGGGAGTAAGATTCACTCTATTCGTTACATCGCCAATGGCCCATATACTAGGAATCGATGTCTGACTGAACTCATTAACGATGATTGCTCGATTTTCGTCAAGATCGACGCCAACTTGCTCTAGACCCAAGTCCGGCCGAGTGGTATTTGGCTGTCGACCTGTGGCAAACATTACCGCGTCAACTACGAGTGCGCCCGAACTACTTTGTACTTGTAATGAACCGTCATCATTACGTGTGATTCTTTCTGGAACGCAATTCTCATGCACGTTTATGTTTCGTTGTTTGAGGTTCAAGTTGACTGTTTCTCGTAAATCGGAATCGAATCCACGCAAGGGTAGTGGTTGGCGGTACATAAGAGAAACTTCGGATCCAAACCCTTGGAAGATACCAGCAAACTCAAGGGCGATGTAACCTCCGCCGATTATTAGTATTCTCTTGGGGAGCTGATCGAAGGTCAGAGCTTCGTCTGACGTCACACCGAACTCCGCCCCAGGAATCTCAGGTTTGACGGCGCTTCCTCCAGTTGCTACAAGTATGGTTTTCGAAGTAACGCGCTCAGTTGTTCCCTGATGCGATAAGAAAATTAGTTCAAAACTCATGGAAATACTTGTCGTACCTCAGGTGTAGTTATTTGAACAGTGTGGGCATCTAATAATCGACCAGCACCAGTGTAGAGCTGTACCCCAGCTCCGTCAAGCAACTTGGAATAAATCCCGTTGAGCCGGGTAATTTCCTGCGTTTTCGCCTGCAAAAGAGATTCCCATTTAAAGGTTGGATGTGATGTTGAAGACCATCCGAAGCCTCGTGCGTCTTCGAAGTCAGCTGCAAACGCGCTCCCGTACACCAGGAGTTTTTTAGGTACACAGCCTCGAATTACGCACGTGCCTCCAAGACCTCCCTTACTTTCAGAGCTAACCGGGTCAAAAGGTAGTTCACAGAGTCCAACCTTCGCTCCTTTTTGCGAAGCCATACGAGACGCGCGGACACCACCCGATCCACCACCTTGCGTAATGTTTAGTCAGAGATCCAGGTCTTCGAACGGCACTTACCGATGACGAATATGTCGTAGTCAAAATTTTGAGCCATCGCTGAAGGAGTCGCTTGACAGACTCTTACGAATGTCCGCGCCCTCGGAAGTCTTAACGACTGCAAAAAACTTCTGCTTCGTGCTAGCGTATAACTTGTTTGAGATTGAAGTGCCATGAATGCGACGCTGCTTGTGTTACCAGTATCACACTTGTTGTGCGGCGGCTAACGAAGCTGCGACCCCTCAAGAATTGACACGGGAAACCATGTACTTTACACGCAACATAGTCAGTCCAGTCCCTCTGATAGACAAATGATGTGAAATCAATATCCATAAGAAATATTGATCAATGCGAAGTTTTAATCCGTATTGTAAGCAGTTTTGTACAAGTTGTTCAACTGACCAGTCGTTGGTCCACAACTTTCAAAAAAAGTGAGGGGGACTATTTTTGCAAGCAATATTGAAATTTCAACCAATATTGAAATTTTATTTCAACATTTAGGTGAATTTTGCGAAATCACGAGATATTTATTTCAAAATATCAGTAATATGAAATTTCGAAATTTTCGATTGTGGACTTCAAAGCGGCGTATCCACTGTGTCTCGTGACTTGGGGAAAAACAAGTGTCCGGGCCGCAAGCAAGGGCTTGGCGCCAGTATTTCTTGCGCTCTGACCACATTGCGTTTCGCCGGTAGTTGACTTAAACGTTAAAAGCTGACGCATCGTACAATTAGTCTCAATATCATGAATCATAGTAACATAAAGACCAGAGAAGTATGGGCGGACAATCTGGAAGAAGAAATGGGGATCATACGTGAAGTGATCTTGCGTTATCCATACGTCGCAATGGATACGGAATTCCCTGGAGTGGTGCGTCGTATAATGGTCCTATTTACGTGCCTACCTTTGACGATTGTATGCAGGTCGCGCGTCCAGTTGGGACTTTCAAAGATCAATCTGACTTTCATTATCAAACCTTGCGCTGCAACGTGGACATGCTCAAGCTGATACAATTGGGACTAACTTTTACAGACGCGCGTGGTCATTTGGCTCAAATAAATGGCCACTTTTGCATTTGGCAGTTTAATTTCAGAGAGTTTAGTCTGAAAGAAGACGTGTATGCTCGGGATTCTATCGAGCTTCTGAAGCATAGCGGTATAGATTTTGTCGCCTTAGAAATACAAGGCATAGACGTACGTCGTTTCGGTGAGTTACTGATGGTTAGTGGCGTCGTACTGAATGATGATGTTCGATGGATAACTTTTCATAGTGGTTACGATTTTGGATATCTGCTCAAGCTGCTGACGTGTACACGGCTGCCTGAAAATGAAAGTGATTTCTTTGAACTTCTGTACAAATATTTCCCACAAATATTCGATATAAAGTATATGATGAAGTGCCTCGGAAATATACATGGAGGCTTGAACAAACTTGCAGATACCCTCCAAGTAGAAAGAATAGGACAGCAGCATCAAGCTGGGAGTGATAGCCTTCTAACAGCTTTTACTTTCTTCAAATTGCTCAGTTCAAAGTTTAGTGACGAGGGAGTGGAGCGTTTCACTGGAATTTTGTATGGCTTAGGTCGAGATAGCACAGATAGCGACAACGCGAACTGAGGAAAACGGCAACTCCCAACCTTCATGTGTTCCCCTCGTCGGGTACGGAGCTCATCACACACTTTGTTCACGATGTTTTGACTTGGAGGATGGCTTGAGTTGCATTTGATTGTTTTTTTAGTTATAACGTATTTTATTTACCACGTGCCCGGCTAACACGAAAAACTCCCCAATATCTAAAGCTCATCGTGTTCACTCACTTCGTCTTCTTCACTGTCGCTCGACGTACTGCCATATGCCTTGGCCACAATTGGATTGCAGACTTGTTCGAGCTGCTTGAGCTGTTCGTCGTACTCTTCTTTGTCGGCTTCCTGATTTTCATCCAACCACTCGAGAGCTTCTTTGATCGCCTCTTCAATGGTCGACTTATCTTCTTCGTCAAGTTTGTCCGCGAGCTTATCGGCGTCAGAGATGGTGTTCTTCATGTTGTAAGCAAACGTCTCCAAACTGTTTCGAGCATCAACACGCTCCTTGATTTTGCGGTCTTCTTCGGCAAATTCTTCAGCTTCTTCGACCATTCGCTCGATTTCTTCTTGAGAGAGTCGGCCTTTGTCGTTTGTGATGGTGATTTTCTCAGATTTTCCCGTCCCCTTGTCCTCGGCACCAACGTTGAGGATACCGTTCGCATCAATCTCGAAGGTCACTTCGATCTGAGGAACACCGCGTGGCGCTGGAGGAATTGAGGTGAGTTCAAACTTTCCAAGTAAGTGGTTATCTTTTGTCATTGCGCGCTCGCCCTCAAAAACTTGAATCATAACCGTTTGTTGATTGTCTTGATATGTAGTAAAAGTTTGTGATTTCTTGGTAGGAATGACAGTATTGCGCGGAATTAGTTTTGTCATAACCCCACCGACAGTCTCGATCCCTTGCGTGAGTGGTGCCACGTCAAGCAATAAAATGTCTTTCGTCTCGTCACCTCCTTCTCCGGAAAGAATACCACCTTGAACCGCCGCACCATAGGCAACAGCCTCGTCAGGATTGACTCCACGGTTTGGTTCCTTGCCATCAAAAAAGTCTTTCAAAAGCTCTTGCACTTTCGGGATTCGCGTAGAGCCACCGACGAGTACGATTTCATCAATCTCAGTTTTTTTCATTCCTGCATCTTCCATAGCCTTCTTTACCGGTCCCATGGTTTTTCTAAACAAGTCATTGTTGAGTTCTTCAAAACGAGCGCGAGTTAAGGGTTCTGAGAAGTCAGTTCCATCAAAGAGAGCTTCGATTTCTACTCGAACTTGGTGCTGATTCGAGAGTGTCCTTTTCGCGCGCTCAGCCTCACGGCGTAGCTTTTGAACTGCCTTGACATCACTGGAAATATCTTTGCCGTGTTTGCGTTTGATGAGTTTCATGAAATATTCCATGATGCGCTGGTCGAAGTCCTCACCTGAAAGAAACATGAGCACTCTGCGTCGATCCTTTTGTTTCGTACTTACCTCCGAGATGAGTGTCTCCATTGGTGGAAATGACTTCGAAAACTCCATTATCAATCGTCAAAATCGATACGTCAAATGTGCCTCCACCAAGATCGAAAACCAAGATGTTCTTTTCACCTTTCTTGTCCAGACCGTAAGCAATGGCCGCCGCGGTTGGCTCATTGATAATTCGAGCGACATTCAAGCCAGCAATTACTCCTGCATCTTTCGTCGCCTGGCGTTGTGCGTCATTGAAATATGCTGCACAATAACTTTAATACAAGAAGGGAGTGCTGTACTGTAATAAACACACCTGGTACAGTGACAACAGCGTGCTTTATGTCCTTGCCAAGGTAGGCTTCAGCAGTTTCTTTCATCTTGGTCAGTACCATCGCAGAAATTTCTTCCGCTTGGAAAGTTTTCTTGCCATCTTTGAGTTCAACCTCAATACACGGCTTGGTATCTTTATTCACGACCTTGAAAGGGAACATTTTGAGATCGCGCTGAACCTCCTTGTCAGTGAACCTATGAGGCAAGTCAGTATGCGAAGACGCGAACATCGCAGTAAGCATCTTACTTTCTGCCAATGAGGCGCTTGGCATCGAACACAGTTCGTTCGGGGTTCGAAGTCGCTTGGTTTTTTGCCGAGTCTCCGATAAGCCTCTCAGTGTCCGTGAAAGCCACATATGAAGGGGTGATGCGGTTCCCCTGATCGTTAGCAATTATCTCAACTTTACCGTTTACATAAGCACCGACGCATGAGTACGTCGTCCCAAGATCAATTCCAATCACAGTTCCTAGGATTTCATTGGAATCGTCAGCTTTAACAGTAGTGCTGTAAGCGACGGACAAGATGAGTGCTGTTGGAGAGTTGAGTTGAAGAGATCTATTGTCATCTGGCCGAAATATTCACCTGCGAAGCACACTTTCCAAGCCATGAAACGTCCGATAGTGAACCTCATACGCACTGACTAATATAGTTGAGCCTTGCTGGTCTCAAGTGACCGCACACGGGAGAAGTTCTGACGATACAACTATTGGAACAGGGTGCAACAGTTGTGTTCTCGCGGCGTCCCGATCGTCATCATTCAACCAATCAAAATCGAATGAATTGTATACTACAGTGTTTTCATTGGTTGAATCTCGCTTTAAACACTTCGGTTGTTTTAGCTGCTTGAAAGAAAAATCAATAGTACTATGGATAAAAGTACACTAAAAGCGTAACTCTCAGCCGCATTCCTTGCGCGGGCTGAGTTGGTGACGGTGGCGCAGCTTGGCGTCGACGCTTGACCCCGTCAAGTGTTCGTGTCAAACGAGCGAGCTACGCAAGTCAAGATATGCTCATATAATGACCACGAGCGTGGCAGAACACGTGTTCGCAAAGATAGAAAGATATTCTTTGATACTTATCTCTCTCGGTCTAGTGGCTCACGGTGACGGTGAGCGTTCGTTATCCGTGTTGACGACTGAACGTTACAAGAGTTGGTGCGTTCTTTGGTGTTTCTTTTACCGCTTTAACGCGTGGCTTAGGTTGATCGCCGCACTGTTATGTGTAGCGTACCTACACTCGTCATTCACTGTACGGCAAGCAAACGAACGAAGTAGGAGCAACATCAAAAAGTCCGAATATATGTGTCTGTTAAATATACTTTTTCAACAGTTGAGGTACTTCGTTACAGAAAGATAAAACAAAAACATGTGACAACGCTGCAGCTACTGTCATTTTCTTTGGACAATATACGGTTGGTATTGTATAATTGTGCAGGTGTGCATCGCTACCACCACAAATTATCTCCAAAGTTGACAAAGTTGTGTTCTAGATGGTACTTATTCTTGGTCTGTTACACGCCTACCAAGTCATCGTTTTCTAACGCTCGAAAGATAAATGAAAATAACAAGTTAACTTTTCGTGCGCTGAACCTAGGCCGGTATCGCTGTTATGCAAAAGATCGTTTCATTGTTAAAAGTTAATTATTTCCGGGGTGAACGATGTATTCTTCAAGTTCGTTAAAGTTCAGATATCGATAGGTGTCTGCACTTGACTCTGATAAACTGGCCACGTGTTTCATATATTCGGCCTTTGAAGGTATACGCCCGAGAATGGCGGATACAGCGGCTAATTCAGCGGAAGCGAGGTAAACATTTGCACCTTTACCCAAACGGTTGGGAAAATTCCTTGTACTTGTCGACACCACCGTACTTCGTTCGGCAACTCGCGCCTGGTTACCCATGCACAAAGAACAACCAGGCATTTCTGTTCGCGCTCCTACTGCACCGAAGATGCCGTAGTAACCTTCACTCTTAAGCTGTGACTCATCCATCTTCGTTGGTGGTGCAATCCACAGTCGAGTTGGTAGCTCACCGTCAAACGATTGCAATACTTTCCCTGCGGCACGAAAGTGACCGATATTTGTCATACACGAACCTATGAAAACTTCATCAACTTTATCTCCAGCCACTGTCGAGAGTAGTCGGGCGTCATCTGGGTCATTTGGGGCACAAAGCACAGGTTCCGTTACTGTATCAAGATCTATGACAAGTTGCGCAGCATACTCAGCGTCAGCGTCTGCCTTGAGGAGAGTTGGGGCTGCCAACCAAGAAAGCATACTTTCGATTCGCCTCTCGATTGCTCGCTTGTCACCGTAGGAATTCGCAATCATCCACTTGAGGAGTACTATGTTGCTTTGAAGATACTCTTGGATGGGCTCCTTATTTAATTTTATTGTACATCCAGCTGCACTTCTTTCGGCGCTTGCATCTGACAGCTCAAATGCTTGTTCACACTTCAAGTACTCGAGTCCCTCTATTTCCAGAATGCGTCCACTGAATATATTTCTTTTATTCTCTTTTGAAACTGTAAGCATTCCTTCCTGAATTGCAAAATATGGGATCGCATGAACGAGATCTCTCAATGTAATACCAGGTTGTAGATTCCCGGTGAATTTCACAAGAACAGATTCAGGCATGTCAAGGGGTATGACTCCAGTCGCCGCTCCAAATGCTACAAGGCCAGAGCCGGCAGGAAAGGAAATGCCGATAGGAAATCGTGTGTGCGAGTCTCCTCCAGTGCCAACAGTGTCCGGAAGTAACATTCTGTTCAACCAGCTATGAATAACGCCATCACCTGGTTTAAGAGAGATGCCACCACGTGTTCTAATGAAATCCGGAAGCGAGTGGTGCGTCACAACATCGACCGGCTTTGGATATGCGGCAGTGTGGCAGAACGACTGGAGAACTAAATCTGCACTAAAACCAAGGCAAGCTAAATCTTTAAGTTCATCACGGGTCATAGGACCTGTCGTGTCTTGGCTGCCAACTGTAGTGACTTTTGGTTCGCAATACGTTCCTGGTAGAACACCACTTTCCATGCCACAGGCATGTCCTACTATTTTTTGAGCATACGTGAAACCGGTACTTTTCTTTGTCGGAACGATTGGTTGTCGGAAAACATCAGACTTTGGTAACTTGAGAGACTGACGTGCTTTATCAGTAAGACCTCGTCCAATAATGAGTGCGATGCGTCCACCAGCTTGTACTTCATCCAACAGCACCGAACTCTTCAATCCAAACTCTGCCAAAACTTCTTGAGTAACGTGTGACCTAACAATCCCTTCATATGGATATATATCGATTACATCGCCCATGTGTATTTTTTCCACATTCATTTCAAGCGGTAAAGAACCACTGTCCTCCATCGTGTTGAAGAATATTGGTGCAATTTTACCACCAATAGTGACACCGCCAGTGCGCTTATTCGGAACACATGGAATGTCCACACCCATATGCCACAGTAATGAGTTTGTCGCAGATTTTCTCGAAGACCCGGTTCCGACGATATCTCCTACGTAAACGACAGGAAAACCTTTGCTTTTGAGTTCCGCAATCTGTGACACTGCATCATAAATTCCGTCGCGTGGATTTTTTAACATGGCTAACGCATGTAAAGGGATATCGGGGCGGCTCCAGGCATCCTGTGCTGGTGATAGATCATCAGTATTTGTTTCCCCGGACACTTTGAAAGCCGTTACTGTCAGCTTCTCTGGAACCTTCTTTCGATGTGTAAACCAGTCAGCGTCAGCCCACTTCTTCAACACGTCTGTTGCAAATTGATTCCCATTTCGTGACTTCGTTTCAACGTCATAGAACGCATCGAAAACTAAAATGGTGTGCGATAGCGCTTCTACCGCTAATGGTGCAAGTATATCGTCATCTAACGCATCAACTAGGGGAGAGATATTGTACCCGCCCTGCATGCTCCCAAGTAACTTCACCGCTTTTTCAGCTGAAACTAGACCATTTTTGCTGGTCCCATTTGCCAGACTAGCAAGCCATGCTGCCTTTACGTATGCCGCCTCATCTACACCGGGGGGTACACGATTTTCCAGCATCGATATCAACTGGTCCTCAGAGTTGGGCGGTGGCTCCTCCAAAAGTCGGGTGAGCTGAGCTACTTGAGTTGGACCAAGAGGTTTTGGTGGCAGCCCTTGACTTTTTCTTTCAGCTTCATGCCGAGAATACGACTCTAAGAATGATACATTACTGCGTTCTTTTCCTGCAATCTGTCCAATTTGCCGACACCTCGCGTACGAAGTGCTCGAAGCTTCGAAACGGTTTAAACCCAACTGCGTCCAGCTGGAGCTAAAGCTACTATTTTTTAGGTGCTTTGCTAACTGCCGCCGCATGTTTGCGAGTTTAGGATACAAACTACTCAATTACAGGTTTCGAAGCAGACTACTGTCCAACTGAGCCGTGCAAACGTCAGTATGTTTACTCACGTTTATGTCTGTTTGAACGATCTGCGATCGCGCTTAGTCGCCTGCGCAGATTCACGATTTTTCGCATACGATTTCACGACCAGGCAAGATGCGTATTTGGATGCAGAACGCGCAGACAACTTTGGCGCTACACCCATGTAAACAAGACTCAATTAAGCATGTGTGAAGAGACTACATCAAATTATGAGAAATCACGAAAAAATAGATTCATACTTGACGCCAATTACAATTATGTATTGTGAATCTGTGCAAAACGGCTTTTATTTCAGTGCCCGCCGCACCCGACTACAAACGAACAAGCTCCTGGGTGTGCGTCAAAAAAGAGGAACGAAACGTTTTAACTCTTCTGTACGAGACGTGTGTCGAAGTAATTATTTAAAACTGGCACATATCAGGCAACACATTTTCTCGCGTTCGCAGCGCCTGCTCACATTCACGTGGGTTTCCAAATGCCGAGGTATTATTGCGGTAAGTTTTGCTGATACTTGTAAGACTGTGGGCTAAAACGATATGTAGATTATTGTGATGCGTTTTTAACGCACGATTCGGCATCAGTACGAAAGCAGCATAATGCAGGATTCAAACACAAGGCAAATGTTCGCAACTTCTACGTACAGATCCGCGAATGTGCTTCTGTAAACCACGCGCAGCACCAGTATAGTCAGACTCATGCCACGGGCTGAGAGGCCACCATCCGGTGTACACATTTGCCGCATCATGGGCGCGGTAGTTTCTTGCAACTCCAGACTTTTCGTGCAGGTGCATGAGTGGCCTCATGTTCATGATTATACTCAACTATCCTGTGCGTATTCTGTACTTGAGCACCTGGATGTTTTGAAAACATTTAAGAGTTATGGCTCGATCATGGCATGTGCTGTTGCTCATCAGTGGGGAGTAGTGAATGAAAAACAATGGTTATAATGGTTATTTCGAACGATGGCTTGGTGTGTAGTTGACTCGTCTCTTTTCATAAATCCAAACCGGAGGTTGTCGCTTGTCCCAAGCGCTGAAGAAGATGTGCGGGGGTGATAGAAAAAGTTGAGTATTTAATCATACAATATGCCTTTATTTTAATCGGTTCATTATACCGGTAGGGATGGGCCGCGTGCGCACATGAGGAGGTAAAAATAAGGCAGGCACCTGCACGCGCTTTTTCGCCCAGTCCGCCGACGTCCTTGGCGGTTGTAGTATATTATACATACATGCCATATCAACTACGAACCCCAGATCAAGTTCCGCCATAAATTGTTTTTACGGCTTTTTTTAATAATCGTGCGCACATCAGCTTAAATAAAGGTTCATATGTAGTGCGCGCGCGAATTTGCCCATATTGTACCAACCTTGTAAGTGTTGAACACCTTTTCACGTGACACGCAGAAACGAGAGTGACAAAACAAGCACGTGTCGCACGGTGCTCGTGCGGGTACTTCAACTTTGCGGCGCGCTATCATGGACCGTCTTTCCATCGCGGTCGACACGTGCTTAAAACACAACCCGACTGAGGTGAGTTTCGACCAACATATTATTTGTTTTCACTCATAAAGCACTGCTTTAGTTGAGGTTGCGGATGCGGTACAACCACGTCACCGGAGTTCTTACGTTTAAAGCCACGACTTCTAGTACGGTGCGTGCATATATCGTTTGAAAGATAACTAACTGATTCATGATACTCAGTTTGACACTGTTCAGACTCGACAGGCGTGTGAACTCAAACAGATACTTGAACTTCATTCACGCGCCTTGAACGTTGTTCCCTGAACTTCTAGCATAAGTCTTTGTATTCGCGCTGTGAAACAAGTAACGATTGCATGTGCTCTACGAGTTGCGTGCTATGTGCGATATGCGCGCTATAGGCGTGAGTGTTGAAATACATATGCAAGGTGCTTACTTTGTGTTATTTGTACTTTTCTCGGCAAGTGTTACACACTACACATTTTTTTTGGACTTAGACATATGTTTCGCGTGGTAGAACTGACCAAATAATGCCAACAGGCTAGCCATATAAACAAGCAAAATCTTCGAGAGGAATCGCGGGTATGGCGAGAAATGTGTGCAATATAGTGCTTGGCAGAGATTGAGAACAAACTGGAACATCTGCATCTGCGTTAGATATCTCCCCCACCAAAGATACTTTCGACGGTTTATCTCGTTTTTACCGACGATTATGGCGAGTAAGTAGTACGAATACATGCATACATGCACCCACGAATTTAAAGCGGCGCTAAAATAAGCATCTCCACCAGGCGCAACGCGCGCTATCATCCACCAAATGAAAGAAATAGTTGCATGGTGATACACGTGGAGGAATGTCACCTGCTTTAGGTTTCCTTTGAGTAGCATGATGAAGGTATCTATGAATTCATAGATTTTCGAAATGAAAAACAAGTGGATGAACCGCGCTAGTTCAGTTTCGCGAGGATCATAGTCATTGCCCCATAGTGTGTAACCCTTCAAGTAAGCTTCTTTAATGCAGCCCACGCACATGTAAGCGCTCAGAAGAATAAGGAATACATTATGCACAATGATGAGAAGTTTGAGCCACGCCGGATCACTTGTTTGCCTTGGGCTTCTGCAAAGTTTGAAGCAACCTGCCAACACTATCACTATGTACAAGGTCAAGCACGTCACTAAGGGGGTAGGTGACTCTACAGCGAATAAGCCGCGCGTTGCGCTGCTGATCGGATCAACAGACCATCCAATTTCCCGAAGCAGATTGAACGTAACATTGGAGACAACTTCATCCCAAGACGCCCAATAGTTACGAGCTGAAGATATCATGAACAGACCTACTCTCGCTACTCTCCGAATATTTGGTAACTAGTGACTCTGCGCAATACAGACTTGTACTTTTGTGACAGCCCAAGGTCAGTTTATTTAAATCGACTGGATGAATATATGTTGCGTTGCCGTACGTATCCACACTTCGTCGTCGAAGTGACACGCGCACGGTTTCACCGCACGAGCACAGCAAGTCGCCGAAACCACGCGCGTAGTTTTCTTATGCCAAATACTACCAGTGGTACGCATATATTCAATACAATATTGAATATTTATATTGCCTTATGAGTTCAAACCCCAAATACACCCATCTCGTCATTTATGATAAACACTAACAGATCCTCTGAAGTATGGATGTTTTGATGTCAAGTATCCCTTTAGTCTTGTACGATTATGTAACGTATGATATTCTCTTAAGAACCTTAAACCCGGGATTTCGGAACATGTCGCGTTCGTACTGCTAACGTTCACAGCCGCCACTGCTAACAACGCACGAGCAGGTTATCAGCTACTTTCTACTGTTGGTTTACAACTTCATCCGCCGAAATGTCAGTCGCGTTGCGACATATCTCTTAGATGCGCACACAGTAAAGGTTTGAACAGAGAAGAGGTATGAGTATGAGTTATTCCCTCTCAAGCATATTTGGTTCAACTCAAGGAGTGGTACAAAGCACTGTTTGTAATGGGACGGTGTACACTTCACTAGGTCGACACGTAAGCGTATCAAATGCGTCCACTTTAAGCAGTAGAATTACTTCATATGGGCACGTGGGAGTGATCACGAACATCGCTGTCTCTCGGTGCTCAAAACTCTTGTTCGTGGCCGATGTAGATTCACGAGGGGTCATCACCAGTACGGCTAACCATGTCGTTATCAGTCGGATTAAGAGTCGTGGGCGAGTGCAACGTTCGGCATTCAATGCAAATTCGGATCTTTTAGTAACTGCTTCTGACGAGTGTGTCGAAATATGGGATTTAAAAGAAAAGAATACGATGTTCTACTGTATCGTTACTCCACTAGTGACAAGACATTCCTTTTTAAATTCAACTATTTCTTGCATGTCGTGGGGTGGTGATGGTATCATATTCGGTTGCTCTGATCACAGCAGTAGGGTGATCACTATATCCACAAAACTGTCTTTCGAGGCTGTAAAGCACAAATCCAAATTGCTTGCAGTTTCCATAAGTTTTGGCGCAACAACAACTTACTCATTTTCCAGTGACGGTACACTGATTGTTGCTAAAAAGTCGACTCAATCACAAGAATATCTTGTGGACTCATGTAAGAACTTGTCCTTGGATGCCCCAGTTGAATGTGCCGACTTCAGTGGCTTGGCTAAAGTTTTGTGTGTTGGTTTAACTGGTGGTATTTTGAAAGTATTTGATGTAGTCTCACGCGATTTGATCCAGTCCGTATGCTTAAAAACTTACCTTTTAAAACCCATGCGATGTACTTTTGATCCGGTTCGAGCTTGCATACTGATAGATGGCGACTGCTCAAGCGATGTATGCTTGTGGGATTACAAACTAGATACTTTCTTGCTCAAGCATAGCAACGAGCTGCACGACGTTACAACAATTGCCATGAACTCAACATACTCTCTCATGGCAACTGGAACGAAGTTCGACACCGTGAACTTATGGGATGTGGTTTCCAAAACATGCATGGCAACGTTTTCACAACACAACGCCAGAGTAAATCAAGTGCTGTTTCTTTCAAATGATAGGGGGTTATTGTCCTCAAGCATGGATGGCACAGTTCGTGCGTACGACATTTTACGATATCGTAACTTCAGAACTTTCACTGCGCCGAATAGCAGAGGAATTTCGCACATAGCGCTAGATCGTAGTGATGAAGTCCTATGCGGAGCGGCTGTGGACAATTTCAGTATCATGTTATGGTCCGTTTTAACTGGACAGTTGCTCGATGTTCTTGTTGGGCACACGTCTCCGATCACTTCTATTTGTGTTTGCCGTCAAACATCGCATATCGTTTCAAGTTCATGGGATGGTTCGACTCGTGTTTGGGATGTGTATGGCAAAAATCGACAAATAGATTCATTGTTTCACTCGATGGAGGTACAGACAGCGGCGTTATCGCCATGTGGTACGTACTTGGCAACAATGTTGATAAACTCGACTGTTAGTATATGGAACATTCGAACGTCTAACTTACATGGGTCTATTGTCTCAAATAGCACCAGTTATTCGAGCACCAGTAATTCGAATAGAAATCGAACGAATTACACTGACTGCGCAAGACTTCAATTTATTCATGACAGTTCACTTTTAGCTTCAGCTGAATCTGATATGCTTGTGAGCATTTACGACGTTCAGACGTGTGCGCTCGTGAAGCGTGTATTTTTACCTGAAGGGGAACCTACTCTTGATTCATTTGTTCAGCTGCTTTGTTCAGTTGATGGAAAAAATATATGTGTTGCTCGCAGTCGGCAGGTATTCATTTTAAAAGACTCTTCAGATACCATTCAGCGCAAAGATTTTGACGAGCAATTGAGTGACAAACATCTTCACTTTGCACTACAAAACAGTGCGTTCACTGAGGCTTTGATTGTAGCAACCAGGCTTTCGAACCGACGTTTCTTCCAGGCAGTTCTAAATGCACTTCCTCCAGAACACATCAAACATATTCCGTACAACTTGGACTCGAGTACTTTCAAGCAATTTGTTTCAGAGCTCTGCTATTGCATGAAATCTAGCGTACATATTCATCATATACTTCTCATACTACGAGAAATCTGTCGATATCGGTGTGACCTGATTTCATCTAACGACTTATTGCATACACTCCGCGCGTTCGTTCGCGAGTTGAATGCGCTCCATGGTAGTATTGCTGTGACAACATCGAAGAACCAATCAGCACTGGACTTCATATGCACATTGACCAGTTAATTTGGACTAAAGGCTGGATCAAATGTCGTGTTAATGGGGATTCATTTACTAATAAGATCAGCGTTGAGTACCAAACTTGATAAGGTTGTTAGTCTGTTTTTCACTGACAATTCTTGACCGTGCACTCGCATCGGTGAACAGCGCTTGCCAGAGCGGACTAAGCATAGCATTCTGTGAGCTACACAATACCCAAAGTCCAAATTTCGCCCGTGTTAGAGCAACATTCATGCGCCGAGTATCGAGCATAAAACCCATCCCGAATTTGGCGTTTCTAACACAGGAGAGTATAACGACATCGCTCTCCCTCCCCTGAAAGCCATCAACAGTGCTGATGGTTAAGTCAATCTGAGCGGCCAAAGGCTTCGTATACTGCTTGATGCGATGACACTGGAACGCGTATGGAGTTATTACTGCTACCCTGGGCCGCTCACCTTTTATCCATGACAACTCTAGCAATTCAAGTAGCTTGAAGCATAGTTGCACCTCAAACTCATTTTTAATTGATCCTGCACTATTTTTTTGTTCAACACCAGAAAGAGTATCAAAAAGAAGGTATGGATGGAAGTCAATGCGGGACGAGCCTGTGTTCATTTCATGAAAGTTGAGTGGACATGAAAGTACGTCTACGTCGTCTATGAGCGCGTTCTTGTAAAAGTACTCTGATGGGAAACTTCGAATTTCAGGGTGCATTCTGTATTGCGTGGACAACACAATCGGTTGAATTCCATTTTCAGTCAAACGTTCAAAAAGTGATCTGTCGAAGCGCGCACATTTTGCACCTTTCGACAAAACGGTGGCTGGTAGCTGCTGTGGATCTCCAACCAATACACAGTGCCGAATCCCATGGAAAAGCGGTAAAAGTGTAGACAGTTCACTCGCTTGAGCCGCCTCGTCGACGACGAGAGTTTGAAAATCGCAAGTAGAGTCACGCAAGCTACGTTTACCACTAGAAGCTAGCGTTGTAAATACGATTTCAGCCTCATCGACAAAAGACGCTTCCAGAGTAGAACGTAGCAGCTGTACTGATTCACCATCTATGCATCGATTCTTGCTGTAGTAATTTCGTAAGCGCTCTAGTCTGGATAAATCACCAACTGCACGGTCCCTGACATCAAATGTGGTCACTATTTGTGCAGATATTCTTTCTAGTTCGCCAGAATCAAACTGTCTTGATCCACTCAGTTCATTAAATTTAATTTCTATTTCCTTTTCGAGTGAAGTTACGGTGTGCAACTGACGAGAATACCACATGCGCCATTCTTCAGTCGACATACCTAATAAAGCGTCAACTTTTGATTCGACAGAGAAATCACGACACGATTTTGATATTTCAGCACCTGAAGCTCCAACACGGATCATAGCAGGGCGATATTGTTGGCCATTCAACTGATAGAATCCATATTGAATGATACGCTCGAGAATGTTGTCTACTGCGCTATTGCTTGGCGCACACACCAATATGTGTGGTCTGTGCATTCTGCATCTTGTTGAAGCGTTATATACTACTCTCATGGTTGAGTCATAGTATCTTTGGAAGCTTATCAAATGCAAGTAATTCAAAAGACCCCACTGTATGAAATGTTAATTCGATTATGACGGACGTGAATGAATAGAACCCACTATAGTGTGCGTTTTACCTGTTCCTGGTGGACCTTGGACAAGCGTAAAAGGAAAATCTACCGGCTTGGTAGTTGTAGAAGATACGATGGAACGCTGGATGGCGTCTACTTGCATGGGATTGAATGACTCACGTAGTCGCTCCAGATAGTGTTCGATATCAGGTATCGTTCGTTGTCTAGAATTCACATTGTCGTGGGCAGTAAATAGGGCGGGATTCAATATGGCGCTCAGTACATGCTAAAAATGTCAGTTCAAGTGTGCTTTTTCGCGTTCCCTTCATGCTCACCTTACTTAACTTTTCTACATGATTGAGAGCCTCAAATTCCTGAGAGAAAGTCGCAATCTTAGGGCCTATGATTATCCATAACCTTGCTGAAGAGGTTGAATTTTCAACGCAACCCTTGAGTATTTTCCAGAGGTGCGAAACACGCGGGTCACTTTTCAGTTCTATGTATGAGTTCGAGACAGTTTTAACAACTGAAACTGCATATGCTTCCGGGGCATCACCATCAATTTTTAGCTCCTCACAACCCGCACGTGTGCACACAACAAGCAGCGCGATGCAACTTGCTTGTAACTCACATGGAATCTTTCCAGTGAGCGTCACGCTAAATAGCCCACTGTCATTTGAGAGCGCGCGCCACTGTTCTACTTCGTAAAACGACTTGTTTTCTGCACATGAGAATGCGTATGAAAAAAGTCCTATTATTCGGAACATCATTGGACATACCTATCGCATGATTCAGCGTGGTTTTCACACCTTCTCTCACCTCTTCTAGCAGTTTCGGCTGAAAAGCGGACTTGTAGTCGTCAATATGGGTAAAGATTCGTGGTATCGGGTTGCTATCACTCTCTAAACGCAACCATGGGTCCAACTTCGACAAAATAGCGGACTCCAGCGAGTGGTTAGTATCCATTTCGTGTCTTTGGTAGGTTGCGTGAATTCCAGGGCGGCACCCAGGGCGGTCGCCTTGTGAAGTACATATGCACCGTCAGTCAAAGGAAGCGATTTGTCGAGAGCGTTTCCGTTCGTTTTTGAGCCAATTTGACTATGACGTGAAGCGTTCATATTTAATGGTATTGTTAAATTTGCATATGTGTAGGCACATTGGGAATATTAGGAGCTTATATCGTCTATATTCACGTGCATGAATATGTGCAGTACTAGTAAATATGAATATGCATATAATAGCATGCCAACAGCAATATCGTCTATATTCACGTGCATGAATATGTGCAGTACTAGTAAATATGAATATGCATATAATAGCATGCCAACAGTATAAGGCAAGCACAGTGGTATGGACTAAAAATCACAAACGCCTTATAGCGAGTTGCCCAGAACTAGCGCCTGGTCACACTTGAGGTCTATCAATAGCGCACTCTGTGTGAATCTTCAGTGGCGTACATCCGTGTGGCTAGGTGGACGATCTAACCTGAATCATTTCACATAGCAATGATGAATGCGGACATTGCACATGTAAACCAATCAGAATAATCCGTGAAACGTTACTAACACTAATCACAGGCGTTGTTCGTCGATTTAATAGCAAGTTACCGCTCTGACTTCCAGTTGAGTGAGGAAGAGTCAGTCAGCGAAGCGATAGAGGAACTTCGTATTCGCGGCATCGTTGTAGATAGAAGTATGCTTAATGGGCCTGAATCCAGTAGGCGAGCGGTATACGACTCACCTGTGAGCAGTCTATTAGACGCCATCAACCACGGGGAAAAGCAAAGTATGTGCACGCAGCTAGCCGCACTACGTGCAAGCCCAACAGCCGTTCAGCAAATGATACAGGAGGGAATATCGATCAGTCACGCACATGTACTTCTTGATGGAGCACTTTCCATGTTAGATGAACCCGAAGATCGTCACTTTCTACTATGTACACTAAGAGGTGCGATATTTTGACTGGCGTTGGACGTTGAAACTTAACTGACGACACACAAAGACGGTCACATGAAACAGATTAACGATTTCAACTTCAATGAAAGCATTTTTAAACGACTGCTTCAAGTTACTGTGCCCCTTCTTGCTGAACATGAAGAGCTGCTCTTCGCCAGCATTCTTCGAGCTCTTGCTGCTGGGACTCGGAAGTGCAATAAAGCTAAACAGCTGTTGTTCTCGGTATGGATGAAAAATTTCGCTTGCTCGACTACTATATCTTACATTTGACAAATTTAGGAAAACTTCCCGAAGACGCTAGTTAGAATTCTGTCTGAATGTCAGGACCATAAATCGCGTGAAGCAGGATGTGAGTTGGGGTGGTCAACGTTAACAGATGACACGAGTAGTGGAATTTCTTCAGTAATTCCGTATGCCGAATTATATCGGGAAGCTGGGCTAATATCGGCGCTGGTTGAAGGTGATGCCAGTTATTCTCTGTGATAATTCACTGATATAATCCATGTAGTTTTGCGCAATGCATCGAATAACAATTTTGTCCACCCGTGCAGGGATGCCTTAAAATTTGTACGTTTGCTGCCTTGAGCGCCAATTCGTGAATTGAACTATGAGCAGGCGGAGTCACTTATGCTCAATGAACAAATATGTCGACAATTCGTAGATGCGGATGTGCTGACTCCTCTACTGGTAATTCGCAACCTCAATAATTTTAAGATTGTTTTATTAAATATGCTGTCCAGCAAATTCTTGGCCGAAAAGTTACTAACAAAGATACAAAAGTAGCGCTTGGTTGCCTCAGAAAACTTGCAGTCTCGGATTTCGGGAAGAAAAGTATTGTTGACTATGAAGGTCTCGAAATACTTTACGGATTACTATGCTCATGTATGCATGATCTATCAAGCCATATTAGCACTGGCACCGGTGAGCCTGACAGTGTCATCGCAAACAAGAGAAGAGCTTGTGTTCTAGAGCGTACACTTTCCGTTATGTCTGCTATATCTCTTCGAAACAAACAAGTTGTATCCAATATGTTTTCAGAAGGGTATTTTGCGGCCTTCATGGAAGTCATGCATTCCCATTTACACAATCCCTCTATTGCAAGGCAGTGCTGTATGCTTATTCGAAACTGTGCGGTGCAAGAAAAGGCGTATCAGGTATGTCACGGAGTATTGGAAATACTGCTTAATGAAACCACTTCGTAGTGCGCTTTCTTGAACTTAGGGGCGGAGGAACTACTACGTTCAGTAAAAACGTTGCATCCGAATACATGCAGTGATGTTGGTAGTGCAGCACTTCGTGATTTGAACTGTGAGAACTACAACCAACATTGGAACCCAAAAACTCTTGTCTTAGGAACCGGTGGTGTTCTTGTTGAAACGAAAGATCTTTAATCATATCGAATAGCTTTCAGATACATAAAAAATCAATGTATATACTAATAAAATTCCTTCTTTTTGAATGTTCATTCCATGCAAATAACACTCGATGTGTTAGTCCTGGTATTTGTAACAACTACATATACTCTCCCACACAGCTTAGCGGTACATTCCAACGTTTCGTCGTTACCGAGTCACCAAAATACTCGTAAAATAGTGAATGATTGCAATCGTCACTTTTCACTTGAATACTTTCGTCAAGGCAACGTTTATTGACTTGACTGACATGTTCTGCCGTATTTCTGTATATCACTGCATAGGAATTATGGACGATGTTCAAATCTTGAGGTTGATATATCGACATTCAACGAATGTTATCGTAGTTATAGACGGGTGCGAGGATGTGAAATACGCTTCTTCACCCGATTCGCTTCTAAGATTCAGTGGAAAATTAGGGTGCCGATGCTTTCATGTAAAATATTGGACAAATTTTGAAAATACTTGCACCTACAAGAAAGAAGCAAACTTTGGTGGACCGGCCATGGAAATCTTGCGGCGCCTTCTAAAGTTTGCGCCTATTTGCAAGTTCAAAGATGTGGCACCGGCTTTGTTGTCTGCACTCTGCATAAAGAACTTCACACGACTCTTGAAAAACTCTGCAACAGCACCAGCGTTGTGGAACTTTGGCCAGATCCGTCAATCATTTGGCGTTTCTCTTTTCTACTCGAGAAAACAGAGCATAATATCTGACCTGCGTTTGCAGGTCGACAATTCGGATGCTGCTCTCGCAGGTACTTACTTTGACACCCTTCAGTCTATGCGAACAGAGTGCTCGGTAAGTACACCGCAGGCAAAAAAATCAATTGAAAACTTGCAAACACTCGCGCGCTTACAAGCGTTCAACACATCAACGACTCGCTCGATTATCAGACATTCGCTGTGTGCATTAGCATCGCGGCCATCCATTTTCTACTTGCTTGAAAATGTCCACACTCCACTCGCAGTCGGAATAAAGATGAATATGAATACACCGCAATTTTCACGAGTTTCTTCAGTTGTGAACTTATACATGAGTACGAATACGACTATGATGAAGCAAGGGTTTGTTCCGCACTCGGCGCTGGGTATATTTGCGTGGAATTCCGGCAGAAGCCAAATCTTAGATATGTGCCGATATGCACTGTGTACAATAGCAAAATTAATTTTCACAATGATCTCGCAGAAACACAGCGAGGTAGGCGTAAAGTCGAAAGTGCTACTTTACAAACGAACACGTGGATTCTTTTGGTTTGTTCAAGAGACTGACATCGACGGAGTACACGCGTACAATGCTATGGTAAACCGCCAGAGTACGCACACTTATCGTTCAAATGATGTTATTTGTATTCGGATTTTAGCACAGAGGTATGTTCGGGGTAAGGTGTACAACAGACTAACGTTTGCCGAACTAGATTGCTTAAACATGCGATTTGAAGCGGTAATGAATCGAGCGTCATACATTTCGCGGGAGTTGTGTGCCGACCTCTGTGAGCGCCTGAAGTACCTGAAAAGGTATGTGTGTGATTCTGTTCTGGCGCTGAAGTGCGTTTGTGGTATGATCAGATGGTCAAAACCAATAGAAGCCGAGCAGATGAAATTGTGTCGTCCGACTTTGAACGAGTCTGAGGCGCTTATATTAGTGAACACTAAGCCTGATGTACCAATGTCTCAAACATTGTCACATTTCACAATATCACTATCCCGGCTGGTTCCATTCGAGCTTATTATGGGTGCAAATATGAGCGGGCAAACAGCACTGATTCACAGTGTATTTCAAACTGTAATACATGCTTTGTCCGGGTGTTTTGTCAATTCGAGTCATGCAACATGTCCGAGTTTAGAAATCTGTTCGAACCATTCTGTTCAAAAAGGACTTTTCATATCTCACTTTTTTGATGAATGCATGAATTTAAGCAGAACAGTGTTTATGGCAAACACGAACTCGTTGATATTCCTCCATGAACCGTGTACATCGACGAGCACAAACGAAAATGAATATGTTTTATGGGCTGTATTAGAGTTCCTACTTCGCAGACGTACCAAAATAGTTGTCTCGAGTCATCTCAAAATACTCAGATATTTCACTGCTATATATATATCGCCCAGACTTTCAAGAATTTCTACTGGTTATAAGTACATAGATGAAAAACACGCTTATCTGCATGATGAACATAAAAATTACGGCTTTAGTCAAGCTTGCCATTCAAAACTACCTTTGCAGATAATATCAAACGCTGTGAAAATTTCATTACAACTGACCACAGACTTCCGAGAAAGAGACAACTTGAAGTTCAAACTGAAACGCGATCAGAATAAAGTCGTACAAAATGCCCAGCTGATACTTTACTATCTGAAAAGTATAAACACTGATCATCGTCTATGCCGACGTGAACTTAGGCGTACGTTTCTCAAAATCTAGGAGCCTTTCGCGCAGTTTCTACCCTTTGATTGAGAAACGGCTAATGCCCACTTTGTACTAGAAACGTATGTCGAGATACACTTTGCCACCTCTTCCGCAAGTTTTTGCGTACCTCGATCACGATAAAGATCGCTAGAGCAGATGTCAACAAATATCCCCAGTACATCTTCGTTACTTTCTACACAGTCTTTGAGCGGGCCCGCAAGTCCAGCCACTAAGCGCAACGCAATCTCCTGAAGCAAGCCATCTTTTGATTGGCTCAATCGTTTCAAATGCTTCAAAATAATGCATCCTTCAAAGAATTTTTCTTGACGCAGCTGTTGCTGTAGTACACACTTGCTGTTCCCATCAAGTAAAATTGAAGACGCAGTTATGATATTCTTAAATATTGCGCCACACAATTTCATAGACTGTTCGGCCATTTTCGTGCGCGCCACATACTCAAGAATACCTATGTGTGAAACAATAAGCGTCTTAAGATAATGAGGGGACCGCGCACTTAGCCATTCCCCAGCATCACCTGCATGTCTGCCAGTCAAGTACAGAGAGATAACTCTAGAAACAGATAACTGGACCCAAAAATGGGGATATTGTAGCAAGTTCAATAAAATGCTTGACATATGTCCGTCATCGATGTCATCCGCTAGAGAAGTGTCGAATGCAAGGGCCGTTTCAAACAACAGTAATGTGCTGTACAATCCTGACCACTTATCATCACATGCAACTTGACGTGAATAGTTATCGAGGGCGATAACTAAACTACCTTGTATTTGTCTGTACGTATCAACTGCCCTCGGAACTTCGAGTAAGCATACTCTGAGAACTTGCATCGTTGATTGAGTCAGCGCATCATTGCCCACTGAGAAAATTCTTTGCAAAATAGCCAATAATGTGCCCGACTCAGACGATGTCCGTTTAATTAAAACGACTGCACTGTGGATACACAACTGACGACAAGTGCGATCCGTGTCTGAAGAAAGTCGCGTTAAAAATGTTAAGAGTAATATCTTTGCTTGCCTCTGTAATGCCTCGATCGGTAATTTCGTGACCAAGGCAGAAATGGTGGCCAGAATAGATAATCTACCATGAGCACTTGCGTAGGCCAAATTTGGAAGCATGGTGTCGACTAGGTGTTGGAATTTACGCTCACCCAGTGGGTATGTGAGCATAAACTGCACTATTAACTTTGAGCATGATGCACGTACACGCACGTCAGTACCAGTGACATTCAAATCGATCAATTTTTCCACAACTTCATACAACTGAAGAATGGCTATTCTTTTCCCCATTAAAACACGTAAAATCGCCACGTTTGATTTAGAAATAAATGAATGCAATAGCTGCGACATAGTCAACCGTATGATAAGAGAGCAACATTCCGAACTTGGCATTAAGTTATCATCACTCCTGAACATGACTACGAGTACTCGGAAACACGCATTTTGTGTCATGGGTTCACAAGACCCTTTCAGTACGCACATGACTTGCTTAGTTAATATGCCGATGTATCGACTGAAGATAGCAGGCACCAGACGACCAATGTGTGTGATTGCCTTTAAAACTCGGCTTTGCAGATCACCGTAGTGAATAAGGCAATCCAATAAGACAACAAATCCAGACTCGATATCTTCCAACGATAACCCGGATGACTGCGAAAGAGTATCATCCAATATCTCCAAAGCAAAATTCGCCATCACTCCAATATTTTCAAGATTGAGCGACTGTTGACTAATGGATACATGACCAAGTGATGCTACTGATGACGCGTCAGGCACTTGGATTGAACGATCATCACGCAGTGAATGCATCACTCGCACACAGTCAGCTAACGTGGAGAAAAAGATTGTTATGATAGTCTGTCGAGAGATCAAAGTATTCATGGCGATACCGCGGCGCAACGATTCGAGAAATAATTTCAACTTCATGCCCATGCTTGACGTGAGCTGTTGTGACATACACATCGAAATTGGTTTCATCGCAAATACCATAGTTTCACAATCATAGACCCGAGAGAACACCTGGATAATGATTTGCATATCATATGCTTTTCTAGCTTCTTTGTAAGCAGAGTTCCTAAAATCAACGTCATGCTCTTTTCCTTCCGGCTCGCCAAAAATATCATCATTGATGATTTGAATTATGGCTGGCAAAATGTCACCGAAGTCGCTGTCAGTCAATCTCGTTATACACGATTTGAGTATTGAGAATACCACTGCCTTACGTACATGTCTCGTGAATCCTTTGTTCAACTGACGCGATAAAACGTCTATGGCAAACGCAATCATTTTCGGTGGTGCAAGGGACCCAATTTTGACAAAGGCATTTCGCCCTGCATCTCGAACCTTTTGGGATCGACTTTTGAATGCGTCTGCAATTCTTACGACTAGCTTGTGAAATAAATGTTCCCGATCGACGGTATCAATCGCGCATATGATCGCACATGCGGCGTGCGCGACCACCGGTCGCACAACACCTTTATTGCTCACGCCTTCTTCACAAACCATATGTGTTTCCATGAACGGTAGAATGTTAGAGCGCAGATAAAGAACAGCCGATGATTTAGTTTCTGGAGTGACCATACTGGGTGCAAGACTCTTCGAGTTGACATCGTTCATGTAGATCACGAGATAGCATAAACATCGTAACCATGCATCTGACTGAACTGATCGTTTTTTAAACACCTTTTGAACCTCAAGGATATAAGATCCCCACGTCATGTGAGGCAAGCATGCAACTATTGCCATAAGAGACGATTCTTTGACGTCCTGAGACTCTGAAAGTAAGAAACCTTTCAACATTGGTAGCACATATGAAGACATGGAAAGTGATGAACATGATCTTTCCTGCAAGAACCGGGTAAGCTCTCTAAGAGCTTCACACTGCCGCCGTATCTGGATGTGAGAAATATTTGTGAAAAAGTTCGAGTCCAATCGACTACAACATACAAGATCACTGAATCCACCATACATGTCCGGGATGATCTCAATTAGACCACTCAGCACGGCAATGCCTTCCGCCCGAACAGCTGCAAAGTTGTGTTCCAACAAAGCTGGAAGAGATGGATTCACAGTATCCACAAGTATTTTGTACAAAGGACTCTCATATTTGGACGCACTTTGTAAACTAAGCTTTCTCAAAGCAGTCGCTAGTTGAAATATTGTGTTTCTCGCAGCTTTACAAAGCAAGAAATCGCCACATCTAAGTTCAAATATGCACTGATACATGATGGGATATATGGACGAAGCTTCCGTTGAAGTGAACCAATCAGATGTTAGCCCACTGTACGTTTCTAAACGTAATTTATAGTCTGGCTCATCAATTTTGTGAACGTCCGTCGCTTGGAGACCTTTCAGAATTCGAGACACATCAGTTTCGATGGCATTTGGTAGCTCGTAGAGAGAAATCAATGCCTCACGCCCACGTTTTGAGCGCAGTTTACCAAAGAAACAGCTAAGTCGAGACTTGACATGTTCGCAGTCATGTTCAAACGCGCTACATCGGCGCAAAATACTCACTAGAATCGTCACAAGTTCAATGAAATGATCATCGTCCACGCGCTTGGAATTAACAAGTAAGTCAGCAATGTCATCACTAATATTCGCTTTCTGAAGATCCTCAATGTGGTAAAAACTGACCAGTTGCCTGAAAAGGCGAAGCATAGCACTGCTTGCGAGGGAACCTGGAATCTTATACCGATGCATTCTTGATCTCAATCGATAAAAGACTGTTTGTAATATGTCGGTTCTTTTCTTCAAAAAGTGGTCAGCTTCTACAGCACCATTTTCCTTCAGTGCTTGATAATAGTGAAGAAGAACGTTGTCTAGAATATTGAAAATACAAGTGCAACATGGCTCTGACATCTCCGCCGAATTAAGGCACTCTATTGCGACAATAACCATATTTTGTACATCTTGACGTTTCATCATATCCTGACCCGACGATACGGCTAGAGAAATTCGCAAGAACACTGGCACTATTGGCAAGCTTACTTGAGAATGCAGAGTAGAGCCAAGTTTCATCAATGGAGTGGATATGAGATACCAGTATCCTGAAGTATGAATGTTGAATCTCTCGATCATATCCAAAATGACAGCAGCGTTGATTTTACGCACTAGTTTTGAGACATGGCCCTTTTCTTGAACGTGGGTCTCTATCTGTACTGGCATTTCTTGTGCAATTTCAGACGCAAGACCCATTCCAAATAGTTTACACGCTATCACACTGAATGGAATCAAACACTTTCCGAGATGCGTACTTAAGAATCGGGAAAATGCCTGAACGTTTAATAAGAATCCGAGTGCACTTTTCTGACAAGAGCGTAGTTGGTCTGTGGAAATCTCCCATTCTTTGATTGACATGTTACCGTCAATCGTTTTCTTCAGGTTCGTTATTATTTCTGAGCGGCAACAGCTCTTTGTAATGCCTACGATGCTTTGCGCAAACACTGGAAGGATTTCCGCTGTGTCGAACATGCAAAGGTTCATGAACGCAGTGAGTCGAACTTTTTTGTCAGCCCGCCGCGTATGTGTGCTCAATACTCCGACCAGAATGGGAACTAAGCCGGGTCGAAGTTCGGCAGAAATGTGGAATGATTGCCGATCGTCGAGCGCCTCGGCAAATTGTAAAGGCCTTGATGCAACAGTTTGTTTAAAAACCTTAACATCTACAAGAAGTTTCACGTAGCTCACTGTATCCGAAGTGAGGTAACTGAGCTCCCAGAATTCAAGACAGTTAAGCGCTTCTTTTGCAACCATTTCATTGTTATACGCGACTAAACATTCCAAGGCGTTTTGCAAATTCACTGATTGCACTTTTGATCCTCCTTGAAGTCCCTTGAAAAGCAACAACCACGCATGAAGGCATCTATCATACACTCTTCGCTGCGTCCGGTCAACATGATCGACTACCGCGATATATTTCAAAAACATTTCACCAATAAGTGCAGAAATTTGTTCTTTTCGGTCGCATTCTAGAAGAGATCGGAGAAGTAAATCTAGGTAAATCCAATCATCTGTATAATTATCTTCGTTCGGCTCGTCCAGTACTGAGTATTCTGTTCTGAATTGGTTTATGCTATCAAATGGTGTACGTAAACTCATACACTGCGATAGACAGCGCGTCTGTATGACCTTGATATCTTTAAATACTATTGATACACCGGCTTGACACTTATTACATAGTGCTGTAAGATACGCAAGCAGCTCTTGCCAGTTTGCTGACAAGCGGATGCGAAGTGCGCCGAGGCACAAATGGATCAGCATGTTCAATTCGGACTCAGTTTTCAAAGATAGCCTTCCCGGTGAGGCTAACTTGGCTAAAACCGACGTACAGTGTCTCATGTGTAGAAGAACATGGCCCTCAGTCGACTTGAAAGCATGCATTTCATGAAATATGTCAAGCTCGGGCTTTAATTCAACAACTCCGCTAATAGTCTTAATATTTGCTCTGTGGCAGCTTGCTATTATCTGCAGAATACTTATGCAAGCCGTTCGTAGCAATTTATCAGGGCTTTTTATCATTCGTAGACATGGCTCAACAATGTGAGTCCTCAGTTCATCTTCATATTCTTGAACTTGATCTGGATATGTCTTGACAAATGCTGCGATCGATGCCCAAGCTCGGGGAGAAGCAGATTCTATGAACGCGAACTGTAGAACGCAACGAGCAGTAGCTTGAATGGTGCGGAGATCATGATTTCGATCAACACTGATGATTATTGACTCGATGCATGCGGTTATAACTGCAACATGGAAAGCACGCTCGATTTTATCCTCACTCCACCGTTTTGAGGAGGACAAACACTGATCGAATGTCTTCAGCAAATCATCGTTGCATACTGCTGATATCGCGGCGTGTGGTAGTAGATATATGGCATGCAATGGATGGCCATACTTCATTGCTCCCGCTACGCCGTGCTTCATATTTGATGAAATAGCTTTTAACAATCCATAGTCCAATATACCATGTTTTGCGTGTCTTAAGTATGTACTAACCTCTCGGATCAAAGGGAGTGTCCCATTTCCTGATTCTGCAAGCGATGGGTATGCGACTTCTAGTGACATCGAAATAAGACTCATTCTCAAAGGTGTGTCATATGTGGCAGCGCTCTCAACAAGTCTTTCTAATAATTTGACAGCTACTTCCGGCCGATTGGAGGGCATTAAAAGTGACCAAGGGATCGAATGAATAGCCGACGGCATAAACTCTTCATTCAATTGAACTCCGGCAAGACTCGTGATGAATATTTGTCCGAACTCCAGGAAACACGCAATATTTTGTAAACTTTCATTGTCCGGGTTACGTATGTGATGGTTGAAGACAAGTATGACTCTATTAAGATCTGCCGATGTTACGTGCCGCACGCTGCGTGACGCAACTGCGATGGTTAACATCGTTGATGCAGAAGAATCCGTTAGTGTCCTCTCTAAAAGTTTCATGATTACTGCCCACACATTTGATATGGTTTCTGGGCCACACGCCCGCTCAAAAATATGATCAAACATTTGCGCTGCGATTGCACATCTGGCGTCAATACTACATGCAATCCGATCAAAAATCAGGAACGAGTACAAAATTTCAATTCTCTCAAGCGCCCGCGAGTGCAGCTCGTTTGCTGCACTAAAAATACTACTAAATAACAGCTGTGTGACTTCATCTTTCGTTTCATTGTGAGCTCTCTCGAGAAGCTTGGTGACATCTAAAGTGAGCTGCGTGTACACGGCTCTAAACGCAGAGGACGGCGCGAGTCTTAGTACGAAACCAATGACTGCTGCAGCGAGTCTACGTACGTGTACACGCTTGTGTAGTCGGAGCACAGATGTGTTTCTCAAAAAATCAGGTAGGTTGCCGACCAACTGAGTGACAAAGAGCTTACACAGGAAGGCCAAGCATCCAAATATATTCTCTAGAATGACAGGGTCATCTGAGATACTGCTGCTAGCTAAGCGTGCGAAAGCATCTATGACAAGCCTTAAATGCGGTAGAAACTCTGAACCGAGGTCCTGCGCGATGGCTTTCAAGACAGCTAACAAAGCTGCGATTGAGTAAGATTCTGCGCCGCACAACTGTGTTATTAGTGTATTGATTAAATGTTCTTTGTGATGAACCAACTGAGTAAGTGTTTGGCAATTAGTTTCGTTATCTCGTACAAACGCCGTGAAGTCTCTTGCACAACAAATCTCTTGCCAGTGCCGTATTGCGTGAATAGTGAAACACGCAGCTCCCTCCGGAGGCTCTTTTGCGATGCACATGTTACCAATGATATCTATAGCAGCAAGTCTTTGCGATGCCGTCTTGAATACAAATCTCCGAGCGGGTACGCCTTCTGAACTTGCTTCGTTTTCTAATGCGTCGATTTCTCCCGTAGTCTTTACTTTCTTCGACGGCTGGCGGTGTCGCGAATCTAGCACCCCGCTCATCATATCAAATCGCTGGTTATCAATGCATATATCAGTGAGCTGGCAGTAGCGAACATTGGTTTTGTGATTTGAACAAGGATTCGTTCATTATGAACACTCCTTCCCGCGCGCCGCCAAGCAAACGTTCAAGGTTGCTCACGGCGCGCGAAAATCTGACAATGTTAAAATAAAAATCTGAAGACTGCATAGGGTAGTATATTAGTCAACGTGTACACCATCAAATGATGCATACCGTTTACCGCATAACATATGACTGTGTCGCATTATACCAGTGTTCGTAAATTATTTATGTTATTCAAGGGACACAACCCCACAATGGAACTATCGACCTATACCGATCCGACTAAGCTCGTGTACTATGATCGTTTCGGACATATTCAACATCGAATTTTGAAGATGCGTTTATCAGCGCACGCAAAACAAATCTATTATGATAGTGATATGTCATCGTTTCATTACTGATCAATATCAATACCACCCGGGTGGTATTGATAAATACGAATTGACGAAAGGCTGCGTACGTATGTTTGTTTGTCTAAAGTTATGTTTAGTTTTATATGGAAAGTTAGGTGGAAAGTCCCGAATTCCTCGTTTTCAAATACCACCCGGGTTTCTGAAGTTATCTCGTCAACAAACAGAACAGGGAGTCGAGTTGCCCCAGAACGCGCGCGTTGTTGACGCAAGTAACACACGGCGCATAACGTGCTTACGTCAAACTTCAACATTTGAGTTTCGCTCTCACGTCATCTGTGATCAATAAGTGTCACATATATCACTGTGCGGCAGTCATGCACGCGGTTACCTCTGCAAGAACCCCGACACGCGCGTGTGCAAGGATCGGTCACGCACACGGTCACGTAAGCCGTAGTGCGCGAGACAGTATCGCACATCGTGCAGTTGGGCTCGGCAGTTATAGATCTCTGAGATACGCGCTTGTGCGGCGCTCCCGCTACGGCCGCTCTATCAAACTTGAATCTCAGCGAGATGATATCTTATCTGAACTAGAAGAACAGTCTGAGGGGATTGCTGGGTACGGAGTAATATCCAGTAAGCCGACTACGCCTTTACTAGATACTGTGACATTTCCGTCCAATCTGAAAAGCTTAAGTATGGATCAACTACGACAAGTTGCTAAAGAACTAAGAGCTGACCTCATCTACAATGTCTCTCAAACTGGTGGACACCTTGGATCTAGTCTCGGCGTGATCGAGTTGACTGTTGCTCTGAATTACGTTTTTGATCAACCTACTGACAAAATAATTTGGGACGTGGGTCATCAAGCATACCCGCACAAAATTCTGACCGGTAGACGCAGTCAAATGAACACCATGAGGCAGACTGGTGGGTTGTCGCCGTTCACAAAGAGAAGTGAAAGTGCGTACGACTGCTTTGGCGCTGGTCACAGCAGCACATCCATATCAGCGGGTTTGGGTATGGCTGTCGCTCGCGACATGCAAAGCCGTAGCAATAATGTCATCGCAATCATTGGTGATGGGGCGATCACGGGAGGTATGGCGTATGAGGCGATGAATAACGCCGGATATTTAGATACGAACATGATAATCATCTTGAACGATAACAAGCAGGTTTCTCTTCCAACGCAGTACAACAGTCTGAATCAAGATCCCGTTGGTGCGTTGTCATCAACATTTGCGCGTTTACAGTCGTCGCGTCCTCTGCGCGAGCTGCGTGAATCAGCCAAGGCAATCACGAAACAAATGCCCGCACCAGTACAAGAAGTGACCGCGAAGGTTGACGAGTACGCTCGCGGCATGATTAGCGGCTCTGGGTCCACTTTATTTGAAGAACTTGGCCTATATTACATCGGTACGGTTGATGGCCACAATCTGGAAGACTTAGTCGCGATCCTGCAAGAAGTAAAAGAAACAAAAAGTGTCGGACCGGTTCTGATCCACATCGTCACAGAAAAGGGCAGAGGATACTCATATGCAGAAGATGCCCAAGATAAGTATCATGGCGTATCTAAATTTGATCTTGCCTCCGGTAAACAGAGTAAATCGAGCGATATAGTTCCCACCTATACAAAAGTCTTCGCAGATGCATTAATTGGTGAAGCCATGGCTGATGAAAAAGTCGTTGCTGTTCACGCCGCCATGGGTGGTGGTACCGGTCTGAATCATTTCGAAAAATATTTTGCCGATCGAACATTCGATGTCGGCATAGCTGAGCAGCATGCTGTCACCTTCGCGGCTGGCTTAGCTTGTGAAGGCTTGAAGCCGATGTGTACCATTTACTCGACGTTTCTTCAACGCGGTTGGGACCAAGTTGTACACGACGTAGCTTTGCAAAAGCTACCAGTACGCTTCGCGATGGACCGCGCTGGTCTAGTTGGGGCGGATGGACCGACTCACGCGGGAGCGTATGATGTCACGTTCATGGCTTGTCTCCCGGATATGGTAGTTATGGCACCCATGAACGAGGCTGAGCTTTGCCACATGGTTGCGACATCGCTAGCGATCGACGACCGCCCATCTTGCTTCAGATACCCGAGAGGATCTGGCGTCGGCATTAATATGGAAGATGAAAGTGTCAAGGTGCTCAATCCTGGATACAAAGGGATGGTATTGGATATTGGTAAGGGGAGAGTTCTTCGAGAAGGTACAGACGTCGTTCTCTTGGGTTACGGTACACCGACAAATAACTGTTTGTTGGCTGCGAAGATGCTACAAGACTATGGCGTGAGTGTAACCGTTGCAGACGCTCGCTTCTGCAAGCCACTGGATGTTGAGCTCATACGGCGTTTAGCGAAATCCCACCCGGTTTTCATCACAGTAGAAGAGGGAGCTATCGGTGGTTTTGCCTCTCATGTCCTGCACTTTTTGGCTACAGATGGTCTTCTTGACTCTGGCCTGAAAGTGCGACCAATGATTTTACCAGATCGTCCGATAGATCATGGTTCTTACTCATTCCAATTAAATGAAGCTGGTCTCAGTGTCGCGCACATCGCATCTACAGCGCTCTCGTTGGTTGGTAAACAGAATGAGTCTCTCGAAGTTTTAGCTAGAGCATAGCGTAAGTTATTTTTTGAGATTTCCATTCATCGCTAACTAATTCACTTAAGGCTTGCGAACGATATAGGTGGAGTCGATACGTCACCTAGGAAACCGTAGTTCCGCCGCGGAAGACAAACTTCTGATTGATATACTTGCTTCCAACACCCGTTCCAACTCCCCAAGCTAAACCAAAACCAACGCCGCACCCAGCTCCAACTCCGAGTCCCAGGAATCCTATCGGTGTACCTGATGGGATAAATCAGCTTCAAAATCGCGGCATTCAACAAACACTTTACCTCCAAAACCCCAACCGATCCCAAACCCACAACCCACACCAAGTCCTATTTTTTTCAAGTCGCTTAAAAGTTGATGTATTTCGCTCATCTCAAGCTCACTCACCTATGCCTACGCCTCGACCGTGTAGTCGTCGATCTTTTTGCACGGCCATGTTTCGACTTGACGCGGTTGAGGTCGACTCGATACCTTTCGATGCTGACCCCGTGCGCCGTAGCGTCAGGCTATGAAACCGGTCGAC
>JACLAB010012081.1_pt1 | contig 111930 bp, 80 predicted proteins | sample 8027921 | NCBI WGS metagenome assembly JACLAB01 (sample SAMN15725117, study PRJNA655200) | protist metagenome | isolation source: fluorescence activated cell sorting (FACS) single amplified genomes of... | place: USA: West Boothbay Harbor, Gulf of Maine | collected 2000-07-19 | reverse complement strand
TTGAGAATTGTTCCCGGTGCGTCATCATCGGCTTCAATCTCTTTGAAAAGCGCGAGAAGTTCTTTGGTGAATTTATTCCGCGAGCCCGCACCATCGCTGAGCCCTTGCACTTTGCTCAACTTTTTCGCTTTCACCAATGCAGCAAATCTGACCAGTGTCTCAATTTCCTCGTTCACCGAGCTAGAATCGTTTGCAGCATGGTCATCATCCACATCAACTTGCCCTGTGACTTTCACTAGATTCTGCAGCGCTTCCTTCAGCTCACCGTCGTTGTAAAGCGCTAATAAATAGCGCTCCTGATCAGGTGTCAGAGCTGTCACTGAAGTCGTCACCGGCGTCGCTATAGGTAGCTCTACGTCCATCAATGGTGACATTGAACCAGTGACTTCGATGCGCGCCTGGCCCGATGGCGTTGACAACGCATCGTTTAGCGGAGTCATTACTCCATCTCCCACGCCCGAATCGCTGTAATATTCTTCATCAAAGCTTGATTCTCCTTCATTATCATGATTGTCGTCCTCGAAATCTTCAGCATCAGTGCGTCGATGTAAATCCGGTTGACGCCGCACGTTGCCACTTGTTCTACGAGACCTTACCAACGACGGATTCAGGCCTCTTCTTTCGCCAGACTTGCTCATAGAATGGAACAGAGGTATTGTTTTGTGAAGATGTTCATTCGCCGCATGAACAGCCGACGCTAAGACACCAGGAATTTCACTCTTTGATACTCGTTGTGTAAAAGTTTGTCGCGCGGCACCTCGTCGCCGACCGCCACCGTCTCTAATGCTGGCCTTTGCATTGTCAGAGTGATCGCGAGCGCGCCGCGTAATAAGAACAGGGACTTCATCGTCGCCAGATTCATCGTCGCCGCCGCGTCTGTCCTTATTGCCTTCAATATCAAATTCTTGGACAAACTCGTCGCTTGCATATTCTTCACTCGCTGAAACACCAGACTCGCTTGTTCGTTCTTCTTCACCATCTACAGTGCGGCCGAAAGGTCCGCGACGCCGTCTATTTTTAACACGCTTACGCAACTTTTTCGCTCTATCGGCACTACCGTCGTGTACGTCGGCAGGCTCCCAGTTGAACACTGGTGGAATCGCCGATGGTTGCCAAAAGTCGGTGCTATGCTCTTGCAACCATGGCGGAAGCTTTGATTCATTCATCAGCACTCGCGAACGTTGCCGATCTGATTTCACTCGTACTTGACGTAGAATATCAGTTGGATTGAAGGCGGACGTTGAAGTGGCTAAATGTGCCTCCACTTTTTCTCGTTGTAGCAGTCGGTCTTCATACAAGCCAGTGTACGAAGTCGTTTCACCGTCCTCATCGCCTTCTCTAGCAATACTAAATCCAAGCTTGATCTTCGGCCGTGATTCGACAAATACTATTTGTTTCTCGAGCAATATCAAATAACGGAATTCTCGCAGTATAGTGCCGGTGATGAGAACGGCGCTTTCGTCTCGTTCGCGCGCATCCTTATTTGCGCGACACATTGCCGGAGCAAACATCACGGCGAGTGCATGGAGACAGGTGTCATCTTTAACACTTGCCGTACTACTACGGGCCACTGCAAAGCCATACAATGCGCGATGCAGAACTTCCACGAATGCCTTCAACACATCCATGCGCTCGCGAGGAACGCGTTCGAGCAGCACTCGAATAATGTACAGTCTCGATTCATAATGCTCCGTCTTGATCCCCGCCACGAACGCTTCATAGAACTTACACGGGATTAAAGAATCGCGCAACGCATCGAGATGTTTCATGAGTACTCCCACCACCATCGCTGGCTTGGTACGTCGTCCTCGCGTTCCGTGTGGGCTACGCAGCGCCTTCTCCCCCTCTGCGAGCGCGCGCTCATCGAGTGCGTTCGCGGCGTGCTTGGTAAATAACTCGTGCCCAAGTTCTAAACCACGCACTTTTAACGACGCCACACATGTTTCAATCACCTTTAAGTGCTTGCCATCGGCGGTCATCGTCGACTCCGTGGCATCCAGCATGCGCTGCGCGTTGGCATTCGTCCGAGTCGTGCCGAGGAGCGCCATGGTGATGCGTGGTCGTTCTTCACCCCGCGCCCGTCGTCGTCGTCGTCGTCGTCGTCGTCGTCGTCGTGTTCACCGAGTGTGCACGCATCATTCCCTCGTCGTTCGCGTATTCGTTCTCACCCGTCGTCGTGTGTGGTCGCGTCGTCGTCGTCGTCGAATGTGTCTGTCTCGCCCGCCGGTCCTCGCGGGCTGCAGGCTGTCGCTTGACGGTTTAAAAACCAGTCTGCCGGTGCACAGGAGTTCCGCGCCCTGCGACTGTGCGGGTGCTCGTGGTACGCCGCCGTCACACCCGTGCGCGCACGCGCGTGCGAGCGAGGGTACGAAACGCAAAAGAAACAAACAAGTCACCCGTGCGTGCGCTGGGCCGACGACGAGGGAGGCGCGAGACGCGACGCCACGCGCGCGAGGACGCGGTCGAGCGGTCGAGCTTTGTAGCGTGGTGACCAACGAACAAGATGTTTTCATCTTTCGGCATGGGGTCCGCCGTGGACGAGTACACGGTAGAACTCACGTACGAAGGCGTAAGAACGGACGGACAAGCGTCAGCGTGCGAAGGAAGCATCGAGCAAACGTCGACGAAGGTGTCGTTTGAGACCAAGGATGACCCGGAGGAAGTGATTGATAAGCTCATGGCACAGCGGCAACAGCTCCCTTACGCTGCAGGATACGAAGTGGTGGTAGTGAATATGGTGTATTCAGCCACTACTGTAACTTTGCAGCTTGGAATTGAAAAGTACAAACCCAAGCCAGTGTCACTTAAGGTTTCATCAAGCAACAAGACGAGCACGGGAAAAGCGCACGCAAGTTTAATCACCGTCCTCAAGCACTGTCAGCTCGGTTCTGTGCGCACGGTTCAACTTTGCGACGGTTTATTTACAGTGTTACTAGATGTAAGAGACAAGTGGACGTCGGTGAGAACGTTGGATATCTCTAATAACGCTCTCGAGACAGTGCCAAAGGATGTATTGGCGCGCGTCCCATACATCAACGTCTTGAAGATGAACAGCAACAAACTCACGGCCCTGCCAAACTTAAACCAATTCACGATGCTGAAAGAGTTGCATGTGAACGGAAATTTGATTACGGCTATTCCGATCGATTTGTGTGCGGACTCGCACTTAGAAGTGCTCTCGCTAGAGTGCAACCGTTTGACAAAGTTGCACGTCAAATTGAAGGACGCCTCGAGGCTGCGAACGTTACGGTTGCTTGGTAATGCTATTGAGGTGCTCCCTCAGATGCACAAATTTGAGCGTCTCGAATGCCTCTCTTTGACAAACGTTTTTATGGTGAAAAATCCAACGACTGGTGTCATCGACGTCGAGGTGCGAGACGTCGCGGGTTCGTCCTACTTGTCTTCTATGATGACTGGAAAAGCGACGCACTATGGCAAGGCGTACAATGCATTCTTAGGACTTGTTTTCCGCAGTAGCGAATGTCAAAATTCGTTCCTAGTCGAGGCTCTAGCGAGGATTGCATCGTTGCACCCCCAAAACTGTGAAGCCATAGTAAACGCCGAAGGTAAGACAGACAAGACAATTCACGTCTCACGCTCAGGTTGACAGCACATACTGACCAGATGACTAACTTTACGACGATCACAGGTGCAGTAAACCAACTACTTCAAATGATTCATTCCTCTCATGATGCGTTGGTTCATCACGCATCGCGTGCTTTGGCACAGATTGGCAAGTCAGCGGCCCTGGCACGGCGTTTATGCGACATGCAACTGAAATTATCTGTGACCAATTTAATTCAGGTGCGAATTATTTCGAAGTGCTTTTTTATTTATTTCTCGCGAATTTCTTCATGGTTTTTCCAAAAACAATTAATTAACAGAGACGCTTACGCAGGGTGACAATACATTTCGTAACAAATGTGGTTTGATTATTTTGAATAGCTTGATCGGTTCTTCTTTCGATATTTCGAGGGTACGTTATTTTACGGACTTTACACGCGATTCACTCAACCTGATTGATTGTCGTACTTAGGACTTCTATTCGAATGAATTAATGGAGCAGTTGACCGCTTTTGCCAAGGTGAGCTTGCAGTGAAACTTTTCAGTAATTAATTTGAGAATTAATTAAATCATTTTCTTAGGCTGGAGATGAGTATTTACGCACTTTGTCGCTCAGAACTGTAGGCACTTTTGCGTTTGATACTCGCAATCGTCAAAACATGCTTAAATTATCGAATCTTCATGCTTTATTAATAAATATTGCATTGAGGCCGGAATTAATTACGGCAAGTGCAGCTGTGCGTCGTGAATCAACTCGAGTACTGGCTATTTTGGGCGAGAATGAGCTTGTGCGTCAAGCTGCGCGTGCGCCATCAATTACTGGTCGCGGTGTGCGTATTTTAGCGATGGACGGTGGCGGCATACGCGGACGAGCTACCGTAAAACTGCTGAAAAGAATTGAGGTATGGCTTGATTTAATTATTTAAATCCGACCCGGAAACTAATTATTTCGATTTTTGAATCATTAGGAGGGAACCGGGCGTCCAATTCATGAGTCATTTGATTTGGTTTGTGGTACTTCTACTGGTGCAATTTTGGTACGTAATCGTGCGGTATATCGCATAAATTAATTAATTCTACTCTTGCGTGCGTTGAAATTATCTCACAACTGACGTTTTACTTTCTTCAGGCGGTGGCTTCATGCATCAAAAACCATTCCCTTGAGCATTGCGATGATATTTATCTCAAACTCGGTCGAAAGATCTTCAATCAGACGAGTCATGAGGAAGAAACGACTGGAGCGAACTCCTGGCTCGGTAGCGTGGGATCGATGTACACCAGCGGCAAGCAACAGCTACTTGCTACAACGCTATACAGCAGCAAGCATGATACCTCAACGTTTGAAACGCTCGTGCGCAAAGAGTGCCAGAACAATGGCGAAGATCCATCGTGGATTGACAGTGCCGCTTTCGGCGGGCCGAAAGTATGTTGTGTTTCAACACTGACGAGCACGACTCCAGCGGCGCCGTATTTATTCCGAAACTATGAGTACCCAACGAATGCAGCTGGTGAGTACACACAACGTGGAAGTTGCAATCATTTGCTGTGGGAAGGCGTATGTGCGTCTGCTGCTGCACCATATTACTTGTATTTAGACGCATTTGCGATCGATTCGCAACGTTGGGTGGATGGCGCTATGACTTGCAACAACCCAGCTATGATGGCTGTGGCTGAAGCGCGACGACTATGGCCAGACAAGAATATTGAGTGTGTTGTTTCGCTTGGTAGTGGAGAGTACACCCCACATGATAGAGATCCTCCTATTTCACTCGTTGCTCTGGCTAAAGATGTGCTATTTGAGAGCGCGTGCGATACCGAACGTGTTCATGAAAGCTTGTCGACACTCCTTCCATTGATTCCAGGAGCCAAGTACTTCAGATTCAACCCGATTGACGAAAGATGCAAGATTGAGGTAGATGAAATCGATAAAGCGTTGATTGAAGGATTGTTAGACGCGACGAGTGAATATATAACCGCGGAAAAAGAGCAATTCGATGAGGTTTGCAGCATACTTAGAGATCCAGACGACATCGATGAAGTAGCCGCTAAGCTTCTGGACGCCGAGATTGGTTCTAGACGAGGTGTCATGGTTATAGAATCACCCAGATTCGAGCACGAGCTCTCTGAATGCTCTGCAATCATAAGAGATTTCTGTTCACTCAGATCCATTGCGCTCAAGACAGTAGATTGCTCGAACATTGAAGCTGATCAGATCGAGGGGAGTAACATCGTGAGCAAACTCAACGAGGCTCTAGTGCGTGCACCCAACGCTGGAGTGCTTCACTTTAACTGCCATTCTGACATTGACGGCTTAGTACTTTCTTGGCAAAAAGACATGACTGCAATTGCAGAACCTAGCGCTATTGCTGAACTTTTCCTCCAAAAGTCCGGGACTGCATATGATACAATTGCACAACTCTGCGACACCAAAGAACATGTTGAGGTGCAAGGAATACTCCACACGTTCGCTGGGAAGCACGTGCAGGTGAACGAACTTGGTGAGCGCGCATCCTCATACTTGTTCAAACGCACTGTGCCTGCGGAGTATCTGGATAACACTATGAGTAGAGAACTATTTAGTCTTTGGCGAGAGAAAATTATTGTTTCGCAAGCATCGCTTCCAGAAGCTCTCATTGCGGTGTGGCTTGAGGCTGGAGCAAAGTGTGTGGTCGCTCCAGGAAATGTCGAAGGAAGAGTGAACGTCGGACACGAACAGAGCGAATTTATGGCTGCGTTCTATCACGCTCTTTTTGTTGTGGGCGCAGATGCAACTGCAGCGATGAGTGCGGCTGCGCTCGTACAACCGGCGGCAGCCTACTTCAGATGCTACGTCCTTGCGGATGGTTTGATGAGAACTTTGAGACCCGATGAAGATTTCGATTTCGCCTTAGATGCACACGTGTAAATGATACTATAACTGATTAGCTTACATTATGACAACGCAAAGTTCTAACTAAAATCGAGTCGCTATCTACTCGACATCGACTCCGAAGAGTTGCTGAGTTTGGTCCTTGAGTTTTCTTTCGTCAATGACTGCTACGCTTTCTACCCAGCCGAAATACTGAAGGGTATTGTACGTGAGTACTTTACCAGCGTCCTGGATGATAGCCCAGAACGCTACGTAAAGCCAGACGTAACCGGAAAGCTCCCACGAGATTCCGATCATCCCGTTCCCAAAAGGCCAATATACTGCCAAGAGCGTGGACGCCGCTGTGGCAAAGATGAATGCTCCGACCAAAATGAAGCTTGGAGCACGGGACCAGAACCAACCCTTGGTTCTGGAGTTGAACACTGAAAAGTAGTCCGATAGACTGATCTTCAAATACATCAACGTCTGAATCTCTCCATAAGATAGGGCAGGGAGACCAAACTCACGCCAAGCGCTCGTTGGGTCCGCCGATGACAGAGCCACACTTAGAATGAGTAATGACGACGCCAAAGCCGTCAATCCGATCGCAGAACTGACGATATATAATATATTTAGATCCCACTTTTCTGGTTGCATCGAAGCGTGTACGTTATCGTACGCGACTGAAATAATTGTCCCATCGTTCAAAATAGTGATGGTCACCAACGCAATCACAGGAATAGCAAAGTGTGAAGGCCACGCAGCGTTGATCTCGTTTGGATGATAAAACACACACGAGATGAAGAAAAAGAACAAAAGTTGCTCGGTACAGGCAACGCGGTAGATGACGAAGTTCTTCATTCTCTGGAAAATCTTACGACTCGTCACAATAGCAGTGACAATCGTTGACAGTCCAGGTTCAGTGAGAACGATATCAGCCGCCGCTTGCGCAGCGCTCGTAGCACCTTGCACAGCGATACCTACATCAGCACGTTTTAAAGCCGGTGCATCGTTCACTCCATCTCCAGTCATGCCTACCAACATCCCTTGCTGTCTCAACGCTTCGACAATCAGATACTTGTGCTCTGGGAATACTTGAGCAAAACCATCCGCCTTTCTACACAACTCTCCATAGTCCCGACCTAAGGTAGTCGCTTTTTCCAATTCTTCTGCCTTCATCAGAGGAAGCTTTTCAGTGCCGAGAACGTTTGTACCCATGCCTAATGTTCGGCATGTTTCAACCGCGATGGCTCGGTGGTCACCGGTAATCATCTTGACGCTCACACCGAATTCATTTGCACAATCAATGGTGTGTTTAGTGTCAGGTCGCGGCGGGTCTAAAAAGGTGAGAATACCGATGAACTCAAAGTCTTTCGTCTCGTTCTTCGTTCTCGCCACAGCGAGAGAGCGAATACCCCGATGAGCCAACTCAAGAACCTTCTTTTCAACCTCTTGGCCAACCGAACTTTTATTGACACACATGTCCAAAACAACATGCGGCGCACCTTTCGTGACCTTGAAAGATTTGCCATCTTTTGATTTGATTGTACTTTCTGTGCGCTTGATGACTGGATCGAAAGGAGTGTGATCAGTTTGTTCAAACACATCCAACTCGCTAATGTTCACCGCGTTCAAAACCAACGTGTCGAGTGCATCCTTTGCAGGTTCCCACCATTTTGCCGCTAAAGCTGCAAGTCTGAGAACTTCTTCTCTTGAAACACCCGGAACAAATGTCGGTAAATCATCTTGAAGTACCATTTTATTCAACGTAAGCGTACCAGTTTTGTCAGAGCATAAGATTGTCATACCCGCGAGCTCTTCAACCGAAGAAAGTCGAGCTACAATGGCCTTTTCCGCTGCGAGTTCGTGACATCCTAGAGCTAAAGTAGTCGTGCAAACTACTCGTAGTGCAATAGGAATCGATGCAACCAAAAGCACGACGTTAAACGCTAACACTTCCCAGAAATCCACCCCGATGGAAATCAAATAAATAAACACCAACGCACAAATAAAGAAACCAACCGCGACTAAAATGTACGTAATCTCTCTCAGAACCTTTTCAAAGTGTCCGAGCTCATCTACGCCTTGCACCAAGTCTGCGGTTTTACCAAAGAAGGTCTGGCTGCCCGTAGCCGTGACCGTGGCTTCAATTTCGCCGCGCGTCACCGTCGAACCCATCTTGGCATCTGCTCCCGGAAACATCGCTACTGGTAATGATTCCCCAGTGAGCGCCGATTGATCGACTTGAATAGGTTTGCCTTCTCTAATGGTGCAATCGGCTGGAATAGCCCCACCTGCGCCCAATACTACAACATCTCCAGGAACTAATTTTGTGGCGTTGATGATGTATACTCGGCCTTCTCGTTTCACCGTCGCCTCTGGTTTCAGTGACTCTCTAAGCGCCGCAATGGCATCACCCGCTTTCATCTCTTCTATGAACCCAACCAGTACGTTTAATAGCTGTAACACCACTAATACAATAACATCCACGAGGCCATCCATCGACTGATGAATGTACGTCTCGATGGATTCAATCAAGATAGCCCCCCAGATCATCATCGGCATAGGTTGCACAAATTCTAGCGCCAACTTCAACCACATGTTATCCTCCTTAACACTCAACTGGTTCGGGCCGAATAACTCTAATCGCCTCGCCGCTTCTTCTTCCGTCAAGCCACTTTCCGGAGTGTTGATCAAGGACTCGCGATCGACACCCATGTAGAAGCGAGCGTCGTCGTGCGCCTCTGTACCATACGCCCCCGAGTCCTCTTTACCCGCGCCTAGGAGTGGTTCAGAACCCACAGGGTCTTTCTCTTTCCCATGCTTACCACGCGCCATGGTGACTAGACGTCGCCCTCACGCCTCAGCGCCAAGTCGCGAGTGCACACACGCGCGGCGTTCAAGCGACACCAAACACTCCTGCTTTGGTACAACCTTTGAACACCCTATGCGGACGACACCTCAACGAACACGCGTTTGCGTCGCTGTGATGCGCGCGCACTCTGCGCAATCGCCGTCGATTTGGCCACGCCACGTCACCGCGCACGCGCGCGTATGCGGTGCGCACCACTGGGCGGTGGATGGAAATTGGGTGTTGACACCTCTCGAGCCCATTGGACGGCTCGTCGCGTGTTCACGATTGGTCAATCTGTCGAGGGAGACAGAGTTGCTCATCTTTCAGAGAGGAGGAAAACTCGGGGCGTCGTCGTCGTCGTCGTCGTCAACGCCGTCAGTGTTCGACGCATGACGTCTCGCACCGAGGCCGAAAGGTTACTCGTGCGCGACGGTGGCGACGACGGCGACGAGCGCCATGGGGGCGACGTCGCCGCGCGCCAAGGCTGGCGCGGGCGAGCGATCGCGATGCTGCTTGCGATAGGTGTTGGGGTGTTGGCGACGACCACGTGGACGGCGGATGGTGGCCACGCGAGCGCGCTAGGCGCGGGTTTGAGTAGCATACGTGATGTAGAGCGCGACTCGAGGGCGAGCGCGATGGGAGATTGGCAAAGCGCGCCGCGGGACTGGCACATCGTGGGCTTTGCGAGCGAGACGTATGAAGATGTTGCCAAGCTTTGGTACTACAGATTGCAAAACCTCGGGTACGATTATCACCACATCGTGGCCGTGGATGACGAAATCTACTCGAAACTCACTCGTGCAGGTTTGCGCGTCATTCGGGCGCCCGACTTCACCATGGTTCCTGGCGCAGACTTGGGGAGTTTTTGGAACTTTCGGTTGCGTTACCTGTTGGGAGAGTTGAAACGCGGACAAAATGTGCTCCTGTCCGACTTGGATGTGATATTTGCGCACCATTACGATCCGAACGTGTTGTTCAATGAAGTCAACGACGAAGACGTGGATGTATTTCACTCTCTCGGCACAGCTTGGCCAAAGGAGGCGCACGACAAGTGGGGATTCTCTCTTTGCATGGGCTTTGCGGCGTTCAAAGCGACCCCGGCTACGAAAGCCTTACTCGAGGCGGCGGTGCAAGTGTGCGACAGACAGGGTGATAATTGCGATGACCAAACAGTTCTGAACGATCTCTACTTGAATTACCTTCAAATATCATGGAAACCGACTGAGAAGAACGACCAACGCAAGGGTGTTTCGCACAACTCTTTGATTCCGATAACGGTGAAAACGCTCGCCAACCTTGTACCTCGGTTAGACGTCTCCAAGCTCGTGAGTAGCGCATCGAAACTGAATCCTATGTCGTGCTATGGCCACGTCCATCACGTCGATGGGGGCAATTGGGCAGTCGCTCCAATCATAGAGAAAGTTGGCGCCTCAAAGGTGGAAATTTGGAAGCGGTTCCACGACGAGTGCTTGGTGAGTGCCACCGCAGACGATGCACTTTGATTAGAAAATAGCGACAATAGCGCGTGATATTTCTTGTGTACTTTCTTGTAATAATTCTGAAATTCCCACGCAAAACACAAATCACATCAACATCAAATCAACAACAGTGGAACGCTTGAAACGCGCACCTGTCACTCTTCACAACCTGGCGAGCGCTGGTTGGTCGTTGACGGCGTTTCGTTTCTCTCGCCATGCTTGCGGCGTTAGCTCAGCGGCGGAGTTCGAGCGCGTCGCGCTCAGCATCTTCGCTGTGGCACGTCGTCGCACACGACCGGGACGCGCAAGATGGCCACGCTGGGGGTAAGACGTTCGCTAGTCAAGTCAACAACAACCGCGGATATTCCTCCACCACTGCGCGTGTTGCGAGCGCGTTCTATGGCGTTCGACAAAGTGGATTGGTGCGAACGCCATTAACCGTGCCGTTCGCAGCGAGTGGGTATGAGGATACGCTGGGACGGCAACGGCAGCCGTCAGCGGTGACCTCGCAGCGCAGAGGGTTGTTTGGGTTTGGTAAAAAGAATGCGAGCGAGGCGATCGCGGAAGTCACGACGAGTGTGCCTATTGCAGAAACATTGAGTGCTGCAGGTGAACTCGCACCAGTAGCTGCGGCGTTGGCGAGCGAGGTAGTTCCAGTGGCTTCAGCGAGTTGGCCCACGACGGCAGCTTTGATGTACGCCATGGAATACTTTCATGTCGCACACGGTTTAGAGTGGTGGTTGGCTATCATTGGGGCGACGGTATTTATTAGAACTGTTACGTTTCCTTTGATCGTCATGCAGATGAAAAATACGGCGAAGCTGCAATTGGCCAAGCCCGAGCTTGAGTCTCTGCAGTCAAAGATGAAATCGAACCCGTCACAAGACCCGGAGCTCGCGGCGGCGTATTACAAAGAGATGCAACAGGTGTGGAAAAAGTACGATGCGAATCCATTCAAGAGCTTTGTACCAATCTTGATCAACGCTCCGATTTTCATTTCATTTTACTTTGCTATTTCTAAGATGGCTGCGGGCGTTCCGTCATTTCAAACGGGTGGCCCAGCAATGTACATGGATCTCTCCATCGCTGACCCAACTTACTCTTTGCCCATATTGTCTTCATTATCATTTTTAGCTTCAGTAGAGCTTGGTGCGGTCGAAGGAATGCAAGCCAATACCCAGCAAAGCATGTCGATGAAGTGGTTCTTGCGCGCGTTATCAGTCGCAATGGTTCCGCTCACCGCGAGCTTCCCACAAGGAGTCTTCGTGTATTGGATCACATCCAACACTTTTTCGGGATTCCAAACCTTAGTGACTCGTAATAAGGGATTCAAGTCACTCGTGGGTATCCCGGATGTTTCCGCAATCACTGAAGCCCCGGCGGATGTCGCGCTCGGACGCGCGCAACTCGACCAATTTCAAAAGCAATACGGCGCTAATCCGACATTACACAAGCGTCCGCCGAAGAAAAAGAAAGCATAAAGCATCATAGTTGGTAACTAGAATGAATAGTTTTGTAATGCGGCGAATAGCGCTCGTGTCACTTCCAAATGCTGCGTCTGCTGCGCGCGCTCCAACATCTCAGTCCCCCCCCCTCCCTAGTCCTCATTGGTCGTCTAAACCCGCACGAACCTCAGAACCTCCCTTTGTGTTTTTTCATTCTGTCGTTATCTCGCGACGTGGCGTGGCCCGGGCGCGACACACGTCGTCGTTTCGCACGCGACCGATGTCGCTTACGATGAACACGCGGGCGTACGCTCGCACGCACGCGCGATCGATGTCGTCGCCGTCACCGTCGTCGTCCTCGACGACGTCGACGCGCGTCGTCGCGGCGCACGCGAGACGCACCGCGTGCACGGGCAACGGATACGACGCTTCGGTGTCGCTTTCGACGAAATCGAGCGGCGTTCGCGCGCGCATCGCGATGCGCGCGGCACACGAACGATGGGGTGCGCAATTCAGTGCGATCGCGCCTTCGCGCGATGCGATGACGACGGTTGACGCGCGCATGGGGGCACGGAGAGGTGTGGTGACGAGGCTGTTTCGAGGCTCGATCGAAGGTGACGTCCGTGCTCAAAACGTGCAAGACGCGCGATCTCGGGCGTGGTGGCGTGATGTGCGCGCGCACGCGGGTAGTGAGGATATGTATTCGGGGGATGATACCGATGCAACGGACGTCGAAGATAAGGACAGACCGAAGAGCACGCCAGCGAGTTTGATAATGGGTGTCGTTGCGCGCATCGTAAAACCTCTCCAAGACTTTGGATTCGGGCGCACGCGATTGTGGGAAGGTGGTGTTGGTTTATTTATGATTTCTGGTGTTAGTATGGCGTTTATCTTGTATGGATGGATCCAAGGGTTGCTAAGCTTTGCTCGCAAGAACTCGTATCAGGCTTTTATTGAATTCCCGGTGGCGTGCGGTATCCAAGTCGGTACAAACGTTCGCATTCGTGGTGTAAAGGCTGGCTCTGTGTTGAGTGTGCAACCGAGTTTGGAGAAGGTTGAGGTCTTGGTCGAAATGGATGACAAGAACGTTCCTATTCCGCGCAACTCTCTGATTGAGGCAAACCAAAGCGGTTTGATTGCAGAAACCATCATCGATATCACACCCGCTATTCCGATCCCTGTCGCTCAATGGGGGCCTTTGGACTCGGGTTGCGAAGCAGAAGGAGTGATTGTGTGCGATCGTGGTAAGATCAAGGGTCATCCAGGCGTTAGTATGGATGAACTTGTTGGTATTTGTACCAAGCTTGCGCGTGAAATGGAACGACAAGACGGTATGAACAAGATGTTTGACACTACAGATAGCGCCCGAATGATGATGACTACGTTACAACCGCTTCTTCGCGAGGCTGCTTTGATTGCTCAGGAGCTTCGCCCGATGATGCAGGGTGTGAACGAGCAGGGTACGTTGGATACGCTTGAGTTGCTCGCTGGCCAAACGTCGGCAACCGTCTCTGATATTCGCCAACTCAAGCAAGCGATTTTGACGGACGAAAACCAAGAGCTTCTTCGACAATCGATTTCTACGCTCACGAAAACGCTTCAACACGTAGAAAAAGTGAGTGGTGACATTAGCAGTGTGTCGGGAGATCCGTCTACGCGTGCCAACCTTCGTCACCTGATTCAGTCCCTTAGCCGCTTAGTCGACGCATAAATGCATGTGTTCACTCTATACTTCTAAATACAAGTTCTGACTATAGCTATCGATTTCTATTCTACTTTTACGCCGTAGCGCTATTTCCACCGGGATAATCGTGAAGATCGATTCCAACAGATTCAACTTCTCTTCGCGCGTTTGATAGCGTTTGCGCAAACTCACCCACGCCTTCGCCTTCAACCTGGGATTCAGCATGCGCCGCCTTCAACGCCTTCACCGTAGAAGTCTTGCTTAGGTATTTATCGCAATCTACAACGGCATCCGACCATGCATTTGACCCAGTCGCTTGTTGACTAAATATACGCAACGACTGCGCCGCGCCTTTCAGTTGCCCAAACTCAAACCCAGTCTTTCCACCTTGAACAAACCCTTCGTTGAACCCAGCTTGAATGGTTTCGCTCTTGCCCTGCTCTAGTCCCTCTACGTATCCTGCGGTGTGGTGCTATATTGACGACGACGACGCTCGTGGTCAGTACGACGTGCGAGGTGCGAAAAGTCTTCGACGATGTGACGGCGCTCGGCCGGGTTGCGCACGACGTACTTTTCTTCGATAGGCATCAGCATCGGCGACGAGCTCATCATGAGATGACTTCGAACGCGTGTCGTTGTCCTCATCGTCATCGTCGCTATTGGCCCACGCGTCGACGCACGGCGACATTGCGCGCGAGTCGCGGAGTGTCAATAAACTCGCGCTGTTTTGTTTTTTTATTGATACGCACTGCGAAACGTCGCATTTTATTTTCTGCGCATGTGCGGATGTAGTCAAAATTGGACTTGGCAGGTGCAGGTATGCTGCTAAAAATCATACTAATGAATTACACCAGTCTGGGTGAGTCTAAAACGGCATAGCCAGCGGCGACTCCACCTTCATCGGAAGTAGCGGCTTTTGTGCGTAACAAGTGACCGCCGCGCTTGTTGACTACGACTTTGTCACCAACTCTAAGATAACTACCATAAATACCTAATTCCGATAACGTTTCGAGTTTCATGACTTTGCCGGCGCGAATAGCGAGCGTTTGATGAGATGGCGGAAGAATACGCTGCATGAGAATGAACGCACCCAAGTCTCCGCCTTGTTCAAGACGTTTGCGCAATTCCTCAGAGTACAGATTATTGCCTCCACCCTCGCGTTGAGGCTTTAACACATACCCCGCAGGATTAGCCAATCCCAATTTCACCGCTTCTTCACCTTCGTCTCCATCTAAAGAGTACAAGTTAGCAAACACTCGGCGCATTTTTTCGGCTTGCTCGGGCATAAAGCGCTCCAGAACGCCGGCTTCGGCGAGCTTTTGTTGCACCTTTTTCGAACCCGCGAGATGCATGGCCACCGACGGGCTCTTCAACGCGTTTGATTTTTCAATCAACATGCGCGCACTCCACTCGGCATCGGTTGGGTAATCATTTGGTGTGTATCCAGCTCGAAAGTATACCAATCCGATGTCGTCGCCTCGAAATTGCAACGAACCGTCAGCGCTCAACGAACCTTCGGCGTTAATTTCAGCCAACGTCGCACGAACAGTGCGCACACCGTGATGTTCAAACATGTGCTGAGAAATCAAACGCTGATCGAAGATGTTTCGCTCGCCGGGTTGTACAACCATCAACACTTTGCCTTTACTCCCCGTCGCTTTCCATCCCTGGGCGAGAATATCGGCGGCGCTCGCGAGCGCGTCATTCTCGGGAATTGAATCCAAGTCGTCCCCCCCTTCGCCCGTCCAAACGGCTAAATGTCGATGCATTGCACTCACTTTGCTCCCCAATGCCATAAAACTCGTGCTCACGGTGTTCACTTCGACTTGCAATGGCAACCCGCTCGGAACGTCGAGCATGTAGTCAGAACGCAGCACCGCCACTTCGGCGTTCACTCTGCCCTCCTGACCACCGCTTTCTTCATACACTTTCCATAAAGCCGCCGTGAAATCATCATTTTTAATCGCCCTCCCTAACGTTTGTCGCAAAAACGCATCATCTCTCGATACTTTATCATACAATTCAGCAAACGCCGGCGAAACCTCTTCGGCGAGCGCAAACGCGTCCCGCGGAAACGCCGTCGGTGCGGCTGATATCGGCGCGTGCGTGAACCCACCACCACCACTGGTACCATTCGCAATCATCAACCCATGTTGTACCGCCCACGACACCGCCTCTACCCCTCGTGCACGCTCGTCGTCGCTCACCCCATCGTCGCCTTCGCTCGCGAGCACGTGGTCATCCCCACCCACGCGCTTCGCCCGCACCATCACCCTCGTCCTCGTCCTCGTCGTCGCACGCGTGATGTGTGTGTGTATCGTATGACCCACGTTCGTCGTCGTCGTCGTCGTCCTCATCACGTCCTCCTCGCGCGGGCGACTGAGGACGAACGAACGTCCCGCGCCTGCGTCCCACACCAGCACCAGCACAGCCGCTGGACCGGACCGCGCACCTCGGGACTGGGACTGTTTGCGCGACAGACGAGGACGCACAGGACGGGCACGATGTCGCTGGACGACGTGCCGATCAACGGACACGCCCAACGCACGTGGGACGATTTATTACGATTACACATCGATGGCGACGAGGACGAGGAGGAGGCGACCACGGGGACGCCACGCGCGCGGAGGAGGACGACGATGGGTGACGGTGATGGTGATGGAGATTTGAATGCGACGGAGTCAACGCCGACGCCGACGAAGAGCTTCTTGAAGAAGGGATCACGAGCGATGCGAACGTCGGTGACGCCGAAAAAGTCACCATCGTATGCGAATATACCAGCGAGGGTGGATAGCGCGTTGAAGCCGTTGACGCTGGCGAACGAGGGGAGGTACGCGTTTACGGATGACGACTCGAGCGGCGGAGATTACGAAGGACGAGGAGGACGAGGACGAGTGTCGAATAGTAGCGCGTCTAAAGGGACGACACCGAGTAGAGGGGTGGTGGTGAAGACTCAAACATCTGTTCGAAACGAAAATGATGACGGTGATGTCATGCGTGCATGGCGAACATTCAAGACGCAGAGCGAACGCGACGTGCGCGAGTTTGAAGCGTTGGAGGCGCGCTTTGCGGCTGGCGAAGACGTGAAAGCGAACCCTTCGCCGTCACCTAGGCGTACGACGAGCACACAAATGAACAACATGGACGCTGCCGATGCATTCGTCGTCGAGCGCGAGGCGATTGCGCGCGCAAAGGTTGGTTTAGAAAATGAAAGACGCGAGTTTGCGCAAGAAAAGGCGGCGTTTGAGGCGCGACGGGTAGAGCTCGAAGAGTCGTTTCGTGCCGAGTGCGAAGAGGAGCGCCAGCGCTTACAGCGCGAAAAGGCGGCGCTAGCCAGAGACAGAGAGCGCATGCTCGCATTGCCAACGAAAGAAGAGCGAAATGAAGCTAAATTCTTGCGCGAACAACTCGAGCGCAACGAGGCAGAATTCGCCGCTCAACAGAAACGCGCAAAGTTGACCGCGGATAGATTGAGACAACAAATTGTCGATCTCACCACTGAAGTAGGCGAGCTTCGCCTCGAAAAACGACGATTAGAAGAGAAGAATCAAGTCGCGAGCCAAACTCCGGCCAAGTCTACGCCTTCTCGTGCTGTAGCCGCTCAGACAGCTGCGTCTTCGTTTGAACGAGCGTTTGAATCGTCGCGCTCAAACCGAGCGTTGGTGACGTCTCCAAAACGTGACAACGGCCAAGAAATCGCGCGCGCGCGCGCGCCGCCAACCGTACACGACCCAATACCGAGTACAAGTGATAAAGCCACGCTCGAGTCGACATCAGGTCTCATTCAGGAAATCGCCCACGAAGATGGACGCACCGAGCGCGTTTTCAACGACAGCCGACGCTTGATCAAATTTCTCAATGGCACCATCAAAGAGGTAATTCCTTCGAGTGCAGGTACGATTGTGACGGTGTACTTCGCCAATGGTGATGTCAGGCGTAGATATCCCGATGAATCCGTAGAGTATTTCTACGCTGAGGTTGACACGTGGCACACCACGCACCCATCCACCGGCGCCGAGTTGTATCACTTTGTGTCGACGGGTCAGGTTGAACTTCATGGCTTGCATGAGTACAAGGAAATTTTGTTCCCAGAAGGTGCTCTGCGACGTATTTATCCCGACGGCCGCGAAGAAGACGTGCTCAATCACCACTAGTTCCTTTCACCACTCGTGTAATAATACGTTAGCGCGCGTTGCGCACTCAAAAATGTTGACCGCCGATCTTCACAACTCGCGTTGACCACGCTGTCCTCACACGACGCCTCGTGCACCTAGGTCGAAATCATGTCTGGAGCGACTTTGGACTTGCGAACGGCAACTCTCGATCAGCTCAAAGTACGTCCGCGCGCACCGCCGCCGCCGTCGTCGTCGTCGTCCCGCGCTCGCTCGCTCTGTGTTTGCGCGCCGAAACAATCATCCATCGTCGTCCCGTGCTGACGCTAGCGGTCGTCTTTCGCGCGCAGTCTGCCGATGAACAACTTCGCCAAGAAGTGACATCGTACTCTGAATCGCTGCAAATGCTTTCCAAGGCGGTGAGCCGATATCACACCTCGGGGACAGCCATTGAAACGCTGAGCAAGGAGGAGGTTGGCAAGGACATGTTGGTGCCGCTCACCGAATCGTTGTACGTGCCGGGTAAGATAGCGCGCACAGACAAGGTTTTACTCGATGTAGGCACGGGGTACTTTATCGAGCATGACTCTGAAAAGGGCGTGGACTACTGCAAGCGCAAGGTTAACTTTATAAAGGAAAACATGGACAAGTTGATGTCTCTCGTGCAAACCAAGCGCAAGCAACTGCTCTTGGTGCAAGACTTTCTTCGAGCTCGAATGCAAGAACAAGCGGAAGCTCAGGCGGGAAAATAAGCACGTAGTCACGCACAACATTAGTCACGAGTAATATTATATTATATAGTCTAGATGCTAACAAAGTCTCGCAATATTTCACCGTTGCCGAAGCTGAATCATTCAGTGCTGTCGTCGTCGCTGTCGTCGTCGCCGACGTTGGTCAATGCATCAGGCGGCGGACCGTTATCGGAAAGCTTGAAATGTGCCAAAAACTCAGTGTTACCTTCTTTTGCGCCCTTGATGGGAGACACGGTGTGGTCGAGATACTGAAACCCGAAAACTTTGGCGCCTTCAATGACGTTTTCAATCACCTCTTTGTGAACATTTGTGTCTCGCACCACACCCTTTGCGCCAATCTGCGACCGCTTGGCTTCAAATTGTGGTTTGATGAGCACCAACAACGTTCCACCTGGCTTCAACACCGTGCAAATTGCCGGTAAAACTTTCAAAACAGAGATGAAAGATAAATCTAAAGTCACAATGTCGATGACGTCTGGGAGCTCTTTGACGTAACGCAAATTTGTGCGCTCCATTAACACCACCCGTTCATCCTGACGAATCTTCTCCGCAACTTGACCGTACCCCACGTCGACGCCATATACTTTCTTCGCACCTGATTGCAGTAAACAATCGGTGAATCCTCCTGTGCTCAACCCCGAATCCAACGCAGTCAAACCGGAGACGTCGACGTTGAAATGTGCCAACGCCTTTTCCAACTTCAATCCAGCTCTGCACACAAACTTGGGCTGCTCTGCGATCACTTCAATTTTCACGCTCGGCTTAACCTTCGTCCCAGCCTTGGTAATCGGCTGTCCATCCACCAGTACCTTGCCTTGCGCAATCCAACTCTGCACCACCGTGCGACTCAGCTCTGGGTTCCTCGCCACCGTGAGCTCATCCAAGCGCTGCTTCGGACCTTTCATCGGCACCACGATTGCCGATTGCGTCGCGCGCGCCGGAGCATCACCACTGTCCTCCCCATCCTCATCTCCATTCGCCCGCGCGACGCCCCCGCGCACACCTCGCACGGCGTTCCCGCGCAGCCACCACGCGGCTCGACACCCCGCGCGCTGCGCCAAGCACGCCGACGCCGACGCCGACGTCGACGTCGACGTCGACGCCGCCGACGCTCGCACGGTGGCCATCGCGCACTGTCTCGCCGCGCTCAACGACGACGCGAACAACATCGCGCGCGCACTGTGGCGTCCACAACCTTTGCGAACAACCTTTGCGCAACGACTGCGGTGAAAAAGTGCACCAATGCGCCACTGCCCGCCTCGCGCTCCACCGCCTCGCGCGACTCGACGCGTGTGCGCTGTGGTGCGACGGAGGACGACAAGGGATGTATGCGATGTATGGGCACGCGATGCACCGCGTGACGGTGGCTGTGCCGGCGACGACGTCGACGACGACGCGAACGACGGCTGGATTCGCCGCCGCCGGGCGAGGTTTTCGTCGCCGCCAGCAGGCGGGTGAGCGACGGCGTGGGCACGTCGCGCGCGTCGCGGAGGGTCGACGGAATGAACGACGGGTGACAGATGATGAGGAGGAGTATGCCAAGTTTATTGAAGAGGCGCGAGCGTGGACGATGTATGATCCGGACCATTCTACGAGCGATGAGCCGCCGCCGTGGGAGGTTCTCACGCGCAAGACGATGGAGGAAGGGCCGTGGCCGTGCTGGGATGCGACGAAACCAGAGTCAGATTTCTTGGATCCACCGAGATTTGTGTCGTTTACGAAACCACCCGCGAAGTTTGACCCGTTCGAGGAAAAAATCAAGTTGTACAAGGAGGCGAAGAGAGAAGAGCAGCGACAAGCCATGGCAAAGACGCGCGAGGAGGTTGCGGGGCAGCGTTTCATGTCAATGGCGGATGATATTCGATTAAAGTCGAAGATTGAGGACGATGAGTCGGCGTGGAATCATGATAAAATCATGGAAATGATCAATTTCCCAGAGGACATGCGTAGAAAGATGATGAGCGTTAGCGTGGAAGTGTACGACCCGCGGTTTCCGTATGACTTTTCTGGCATGGGGCCGCCTCCGCTGACGACGGAGGAGTTCTTACAATCCATTGGGCGTATGCTGGGTGACGACGAGACTGATCTCGAGCGTGTAGCGAAGATTGCCGATCGCACTGGATCTACCGTGCCAGAACTTGTTGAGGAAGATCCGGCAGCCATCTTGCAACAACGTTCGACGTTTGAACTTCAAAATGCCATGGACATTGGGGACGACGAAGATATCAGCTCAAGCGAGATTACCGACTTGGTTGACTCTGACGACTAGCATTAACGTTCACAAATCTTTTATTTTAGCTATTGTTCATACACACATTTCTAGTTATACAATTCAATCAACTCTTTGCCGCAGCCATGGCTTTGCGACGAGCGTCGGCGTACGTTTTGCACAAGTCTCCCTCAGGTGAGTAAAACACTGCGTCTACGATGGACGATCCCTCGCGGGCACGAAGCTCGACTTCCCATCCTTCTTGATATTTGTCAATGTCCGCGAATCGCTCGCGCCTACTTTCGTGCTCTTCTGGTAACGCTGCGATTGGACCACGTTTGACGAGAATGTTTGCGTCGTCTGAGCTCAGCGTTTCCAAGTGCGTCGCTCGACGTTGGACATCTGGCGCCGCTCTCACCACCACTGGGCGCGATATCTCCATCTTGGCGAGTGCTTCCTCGGCCTTGTCAAGCTCTGCTTGCTTCACCGTAGACTTCATCGTATCCTCATCGAAAGTTCCAGAAGACGTTCCTTCCTCCATGACGGCGAGCGTCACGACTTCCAACCGTCCCTTGACATCCTTGACAAACTTATCGAATGCGCGATACTTGGCGGGGTCGACCGTAAACGTCAAGCTCACCTCGGTAGAACCTACATCATGCGTTTCAATTTCGCCATCATTTTCGCCGATGAAACCCATGAGCTCCTGTTCCTTGTCCGAGCGCACGTTCACCTTGAAGCGCATCGCCGCGCGCTTTATTGGAAAAATTTCTTGCAATTTTGGTAGCGCCTCTAGTGCTTGTTGCTTAGCACTTCGCTTCGGGTCTACGCTAAAGTGAATATCACGTAATGCAGTTTCAATCATCCCTGGCGGATACGGTCTATTCGTCGCTGGATTGACGCACTTCTCCACCAAAGTCATCACGGCGTCCCGAAACACGTGCTCCGTCTCAGCTTTTCTCTCCTTGTCGCTCACTTGAAGCTCACCTTTTTGCAATATAATCACGCATATCGCCTCTTGATCACTCGTCCCAAACACATTGATCAAATCTTCATCCTTAGCAAACACACCCTTGCTAACATTGGCGTAAATTTGCGTCGACTGCAGCACATTGTCCAAATCCTTTTCGAACCCCGAGCGGTACGCCAGCACGGTGTTCTTGTAGCACGCGATTTCGAATCGCGTGCCGTGGGATTTATATCGCACGATGGCGACGTTGGTGAGCTTTTTTATCCCCACAGGTACGAACATCGCCTCACCTCGCGTCGTCGTCGTCGCCTCGCGCGCGTCGTCCTCTGCGGCGCCGTCCTGGGACACCCGACAGACGCCGCAGCAAAGGCACCGCCGCTGGTTGGGCACGCCACAAAGGAATTGTCCCGTCGTCGTCGCCGCTGTCGTCACACACGCACGCGCGCACGCGTCGGTGTTCGCGTCGGCGTTCGCACGGATACACGCATACGCGCATATACACACACACAACACACAACACGCACCCATCCGAGGGGTAGGGGCGGGAAGAACGCGCATAGCCGAGGCGTGAACGCGCACGATCGCTTGGAGGATTTGGATTTGGAAACTTTATAATAATGTTACCCTTGTCGCTACTGAAGACGGCATGCGGGAACCCGATGTTAGTGGAGCTTAAGAATGGAGAGACGTATAATGGGAACTTGGTGTCGTGCGATACGTGGATGAATGTGCACTTGAAAGAGGTGATTTGTACGAGTAAGGATGGTGATCGGTTCTGGCGCATGGCGGAGTGTTACGTCCGGGGGAACACGATCAAGTACATCTGCGTGCCGGATGAAGTACTGGAAAAGGTGGAAGAAGAAAATCTTAAGCGTGCAGCGAGTCGTCCGCAGACGGCAGGACGAGGACGTGGCCGTGGGCGTGGAGAAGGTGGCCGCGGTCGCGGGGGTCGAGGAGGACGGGGCGCTGGCTCCGACCGCGAATAAGCGCAAAGCACTCGTTTGGATTGCCCCTAGGTTGTAATTAGATCCATAGTCTTACTAAGTTATGTCATTTTGCACGACGTGCGAGCGTTTAGAGCGACTTTGAGTGTGTCGAACAACCAAATAAAAAGCTCTCACGCGCATTCGCGCGCGCACATAGGGTTGTGCCTGCTCCCAGACAGTTGCTCCTCCAGAAGTGTGTGTTCGACTGCATTGCGGTGCGCCGTTGCGTGGGTGTGACCAACAATCTCGTTCGAGTAACGCGTGGGCGAATACGACTGCGACTGACACCAACACGCACGCGCGAGGCGTCTTGGTGCGTCGTTGAGCGCACGCGTCGACCGACACCATGGAGCTCCTTCTCGAGTTTGACCAGGAGTACTACGACCCCGACGACGATCGGAGGCGCCGGTCGTCGTTCGGGATGTCGAGTTCGCGCGAGGAAGAAACAATAGAACAATTGATAGTCGAGTACACGCAAACACCGTCCAATAGCGCGCTCGAGGGGTTGCGAGCGATAGCCACGAGCGGCGATGAGGATGCGTCTGCGGTGTTAGTAATCAAACTTCTCGAACACATGGGTGGCGAAGCGGCGATTGCTGGTGCACGGGAAGAAAATGAAGAAAGCGAAGAGGAAGATAAAGTCATGGACGTTCCAAGTGCGCGATGTGATGCACGAGTCGTTATCTTGGGGGCAAAGATATTGGAAGTGATGCCAGCGACGAAGTATGGACCGAGTCATCGAGGCGTGCTACTACGGGGCATCAGTCACGTGTTGAATTCGTATATGGGGAACTGTCAGACCGTGTGGGAAGCCGACGGACTCGAAGCACTACTTAGCGTGCTGAACAGGTTGCTTAAGACGAATAAAGATGGCAAAGGTGATGGAGATATCAAATTAGCGGCAGAATGCGTGCGTCGCGTCGCCGCATTCGCCACGTCAACGCTGGAGTTTACCTCTTGGCTTAGATATGCAGCAGATAACGAACCGAGCGCGAAGAGTTTTCTCCTGGACCAGCTCAATATGACGCTGCAGTTGAGATTTAGTCGTGGGCCGTCCGATATTTTCCTTCTTGATGGAGAAAGTAGTGGCATATTGGGCTCGGCACAGCCAAAGTGGCCATTTAGTGAAGGTTTGGGTTTCGTGACGTGGGTATATTTAGAGAGTGTATCTGCTTCCGAGTCTACAACAGCATCTGCGGCGTCTTATGCGGCGGCAGCATCTGCATCTCAGGTTGTGGATGCTTCTCCGCTCACGGCGGCGGCGGTTGCGGCTGCTGCCGCTGGAGACAGCGAAGTGCACATGCCACGGCTATTTAGCTTTTTATCTGCTGAGGGCCAAGGTGTTGAGTGCTACTTCCATGAAGAATTCTTGATATTAGAGACGAATGGCTTGAAGGAATCGAGACTGACTATTCCTTTCTCGTATAAATTTCCACTCAAACGATGGTTTTGTTTGGGCATTGAGCACAAACCCGCGACAGTGCGTACGGGTGCGGCAGAGACGAGACTTTACGTCAATGGCGCCCTAGTAGAAACGCATAATTTCGATCTTCCAAAAATCAGTCGACCGCTAGGATTTTGCTGCGTAGGTACCAATCCACCGGCAGCCATGGCTGGTATGCAGCGGAAACGTCGCCAGTGTGCGTTGTTTGCTAGTTTAGGCCCCGTTTACATTTTCAAACAGGCACTGGGAGGGAATGCCATGAAAGCACTAGCCTCACGAGGGGGATCGTATGTTCCGAGATTTCCATCGGTCGATGAAAAGAATCCGACTAATCCAGAGAGTTTAGCAGATTTAGATGAGAATCTTGTCCTAGACAGAGTTCTCGCGTCGACTGTTTTGCAAGTTTTACACCCAAGGATGGCGAGTAAAAATAGCGTCGTAGACATTTCGCCACATGGAATGGCTGTGGAGTCAAAAGCTGCTCTTTTAGGTGGTACATCACACGCAAGGCGAACGCTTTTACGTGACTCCATATGGGCAGCAGCCAGTGGAGGACCAGCGGTTGTACTTCCTTTGGCGTGTCCTTTGGTCGGATCAAAACACTTACAGCCTGAAACCTCTCAAATTTACGAAGATTTTGCGTCTGCCGGATCGTCCATTCGTTCAGTCATCGGTATACTTGCTGGTGCTTGCGACTTGCATGCGGAGAACGTAAAAGCTCTGGGAGAGAACAACGTATCAAATTTGCTCGCGCACGTATTGCCATTTGCGCTTGATGGGCTGCGCCGGGATTTGAAAGACTTTTCTCAAAGTAGCATAGGAGACGAAGAAGAAGCCATCATCGATGCCTTGGAGTACTTGTTGTCGGTATGCAAGCAAGATAAGCAAGCCTCAAAGCAATTGTGCTCATCTTTAATTCTCGATTTCACGCCGTGGACGGGCTCTGGAGTTCGCATGATCAAGCGTATTTTATGCATTTGTTCTTCCATGTGCAACACCAACCCGGATCTCATGCAAGAAGTCTCTGCACTGCAAACACTATTGGACAACGGTCGCAGGTGGTTATCACCCAAGTCATCTATAATGGGCGGCATATTACACAGTAACTCCGCAAAATCCGTCATGGATGACTCTGGAGTTTTAAGCGTCACAGAAGCCGAATCAGTTTCATTGATTGATGAATTATTTGTTTCTGTGAGTCTTTTGACGAATACAAGCGGGCGAATGTCTTCAAAAGTGGAGATAATCGTCGGATTTCTCGCAGAATGTCCATGTCCTCACATGCTTGCCGCAACTGTGAAGCTCGTGTATTCAATCATCATCTCCCCCAACACGGAACGCGCAAATGAGTTTTTATTCGCCTTCGTGGATCACGGCGGGGTGGAAGTGTGCATGGGACTCGTCAGAGCGCTCGCTCTACGAGGAAAATTCGACGACGAGTTGCATGGTGTACAAAATTTATTTGCCTCCTGCGTTCAATTGTTTGGTTATTTGCTCGAAACTGGGTGCGTGAGCGCGAATAAAACCACGGAGATTGGTGGAAGTAAAAAGGTGACGAAGGGAAGCATCGAACGGGCCGTGAGGCACGCTTTTCGGAAGGGCTCGTCCAAACTGATTACGATGGATGTGTACAAGCAAATCATGCACTCGTCTCTTTCCATTAATCTGGCAAATATCAACATGACCGAGCCAGCGAGACTCATCAGTGGCGGTATGCTTGGATCTATGCTGTGGACTTTGTCTGATGCTGAAGATGACGTCACGCATGAAGCTCTTAAAGACACAATGTTGCTTGCTTGTGCGTACGCTGAAAATAGAAACATGCTACTCTCGTTACCAGAGTTTCCTGAATGGTTAATCAAGCTTCTCGCGTCGTCTCAGCCGCGGAATCAAAACGTATTGGACGCCGCTGCCGATCTGCTTCTCATCATGCTGCAACATTCCATGCGACTTCCAGATGGATGGCGAGTGCTCGAGTCTGTTCTCGAGTCGATAACGTTCGTCGCAAAAGATGACTTTAAGAAAACAGCGGAGACTCAGCGGGCAATATTAAAAGGCTTAACTGGATTCATGATCAACGAACTGAAAGGTATTCGTATTTCAGATAATGATCAGAGGAAGAAAACTCGCGAACCTCAAGGGACAGACGCGAAGATTGCCCACGACAACGTCATCGCCTTGTTACATATGGTTGAAGCACACTTGCGATTGATTGCCTCTGTGAAAATCGATGGATCACACGACCTTGATAGAGTATCCCACGCTCTCGTGTGCTACGGTGCACATGCAGTTGAGTCTGCAAATGGCTGGGTTGAGCGAAGCCGAGCTAGTGAGGATCCAAATGCTTCCACCATTCGCGACGAGCCTGCACGTCCATCGGATTCATTGGAATTACTGCGCTTGACACAAGAAATAATCAAAATACTAGTTGGTACCGATTGCACTACCATCACTCCATCATCAGCGCTATTGAAAGACGATGAATTGGTGCACTTGCTCCTTCGACTCACGCTGGCCAATTTCCGAGAAGAAACTCTGTCGATGGACGACTTGGAAGTTGAACAAGGCTTGCCTCTCATGCCGGCACACATTGTGAACACACTCACCTCATTGACTTCTGGAAATTCGTCAATTTCCGATGCGATTGCATTTGAAGCAAAATCACTTTGGGGCACGAGTCAAATGAGTGATTCTGGTAAACGCATCTCGGTACTCCACAATTTGCTTGTCCCGTTCTTACAATCAGCTTCGGTTCGCAAGTCAGCTCAGCTCGCGCCGGGTGCTATTGCTTTACTATTTGATGAAATTTGGCGCTACAAACGAAGCGATGGCCGTGGCGTGGTGTACATCAAAGCGATATCGGCGTATTTGATTGCTCTCATTGCACGTTGGCGCGACGTGATTTTTCCAAACGAAACGAAGGACATAGGATCAAAATTGCGCGTACTCGCTTCTAGCACAATGCCTACTGCCATAGGGACGTTGTGCTCTCAGGAATGGATACAGTTACACATGTCGACTACTATCAAGGAAACTCTTGTATGTATTTCAACATCGGCGGCCATTTCTGATAATCGTCACAGTGTCATGCTGGCGAGAGGCCCAGGGGCGATGAACGCAAGATTGAGTGCGCAGCAAGCTGTACAACGTACGCGAGCAGAAACATTCAAGAAATTTGTTGAAGTTTGGGAAGGCGAATATGTCAACATTTCCATGTCTTCAAAATGGCTCGCTGCTCTGTCGAAAGAAGCTTCTCGACGAACGCTTTCAATTGCGGCTCAAGGAGAAAATAGGAATCGCAGCGAGCAAGTGTGGGAAAAGTACATGCGGGATTTACAAGCCGCAAAGTGTTTGATGGTCAAGGTGAAAGATGAAGGAGAAAGCACGCGATTGGGTATCAACTCATTTGAGAGCGGTAGGCGTCGACGTTACCGCCTGTCTCGAACAGCAACTGTTCATAAACCTCGCTTGACGCACATGGCGCCAGTTGATAAGAACGCAATAGAAATCAAGCTTCCTGTTCGAGAACAAGTTGATATTTCTGATGACGAAGACGACGAAATATTGTTGACTCCTCAAAAATCCGTCAATAAAGAAGAGTTGAACGAAGTGATGGCCGCTACTGCTGCTTTAGCTGTCGCGGCAAATCTCGGTGAAGTCAAGAAGTCAAATCATGAGTGCGCGGCGACCATGGTTACACCTTTGGAACTTTTTGCCGGCAAATTTGCAATCTCTGACTCTGAAATGACATTTACCACTATTGATGCTTCACGCGCTTGGGTATGGTCATTAGAGACTCTTCATCAAGTACAAAGTAGGAGATATTTACTACGCCGAAGTGCTTTGGAATTATTCATGCTTGACCGACAAACGTACTTCATTGACTTTGGTTCCGCGGAACAAAGACGACAAGTTTTCAGAGTGTTGATCAAACTGCGCCCGAAAAATTTCATACCACTGTACTTGGAAACTAGCAAGCCAGAGGCACTACTGCGCAAGAGCGACATAACTTCAAGATGGATTCGGCGCGAGATTTCAAACTTTGACTACCTCATGGCTCTCAATACACTCGCCGGGAGAAGCTATCAGGACATCACGCAGTATCCCGTATTTCCTTGGGTTATAACAGATTATACTTCAGAAACGTTGGATTTGAATGATCCCGCGGTGTATCGAGATTTACGAAAGCCTATTGGGGCATTAAATCCGACGAGACTGGAGAGGATAAAGGAACGCTACGAATTCTTTGACGATCCTGAAATTCCAAAATTTCATTATGGCAGTCACTACAGCTCTTCTGGCACGGTGCTCTATTATCTTCTTCGTATTGATCCATTCACGACGCTCGCATACGAGCTTCAAGGTGGAAAATTCGATCACGCCGACAGACTCTTCCATAGTGTCGCGTCAACGTGGAAGAGTTGTTACAATGACATGAGTGATGTTAAAGAACTCATACCAGAATTCTTTTACTTACCAGAGATGTTTAAAAATGTGAACAATATTGACTTTGGCGTCACTCAAAAAGGTGAAAAGGTTCATGATGCGGTGCTTCCTCCTTGGGCAAAGTCACCAGAAGATTTTGTGGAGAAGCAGCGGGAAGCGTTAGAGAGCGAATTTGTGAGTAAGAACTTGCATCACTGGGTAGATCTTATTTTTGGATATAAACAACGAGGCAAGGCTGCAGAATCCGCTTGCAATGTCTTTTACTACATGACATACGAAGGCGCAGTCGATGTAGAAGGCATTAAAGATCCTTTGTTGTTGAAAGCAACACAAGATCAAATCGCTTGTTTTGGGCAAACTCCATCACAACTCTTGACTGTGCCTCATCCTGGCAGACAGCGAGCCGCGGATTCCATTACAGGAAGCCACTGGTTGTTTGATAACGATAACGGGGTATCGAACTACGCACTTCCTGTTCCGAATTATGGAGAAAACCGCGCATCATTTATGAATGTGCTCCCGACTGGTCAGCTCGTTGTCGTGTCTCCAACTCTGGAGATGAAAATTCATCGATTCGTGCCAAATCTACCAGGGTCTTCAGGTGTACCATTTACATTTGATGCAGCAAAAGAACAAAGCACTCTTGGATCGCTCATGGGTTCGATTCGGCGAAAAGCTGGCTTTCATGACGTTGCAGAATCAATCAAATTTGCGGCAAAGTTGGATCCTAAATTGTTGAGTTCAGGAATGACACTCCCTTGTGCCGCTATTCCCAACGGTAGATTCTTGATCGTTGCCGGTCACGCTGACAACTCTTTAAAGGTGTACAACAACGAGACTGGAGCGGTGGAGAGTGCGAAAATTGGACATCGTGCGCCAGTCGTCGCTCTCGAGCTTTCCAAGGATGGTAGAGTTCTCGCCACTGGCTCAGCAGATGGTACTGTGGGCATCTGGCTCGTAAAGCTCCCCACAGAGAAAGTAACCATTGGCGAGAATGTGCGCGAGACGATCGCACCAATCATTCGAATCAATGAGAACAACATTTTTAACGATGGCTCGACAGTGGCAGATGTCATTGAAACTGCAGCAGACGTTGCTACAAACGTCTTCACCAAGGCGACTTTGAAAGGGCCAATCAGCCTATGTAAAGGTCACGGTGAAGCAATATCTTCACTCGCATTGAACACGAATTTAGATTTATTGCTCGCGGTGAGTCCGTTCGCGGGAGCATCGTTCTATTCCATCATGAAGGGTCAGCTCTTCACCAAGATTCCTTCGCTTGCTGGCTCGCTGTGCGCAATTTCGGATGAAGGTTTCGTAATTGTATGGAATGAAAGAACATGGACGATTAAAGTCGCGTCAATCAATGGTGATATCATCACTTCCATGTCTTTGGTTGAAAAATGTCCAAAATTGACCACAATGACCGTTTCAAGTGATGGATATCGCTTAGCGGCGGGCACTGCGCAGGTGAATGGTCAGGTTGCCGTTATTGCGTTCGATCTACCTTCATTAAATGTACGTCAGCGCTGGGACTTTGAGTCTCAATCTGACATTACTCAACTCGTTCTCACGGCAGATAATACAAATTTACTTGCCGCAGCGTATGATGGTTCTATAAGACTCTTCAATGACCCATCCATTTCTGCTCGTAGCTTCAACCAGATGCTTCAAGCAGGATGGACAAACGTAGTTTAAATTTAGCAATTTAGTATTATATGTATAATTACAGCGGTACAGAACAACTCCCTAATGCGTTGAGAACACACTATATCCAGGCAACACCACAGATTCATGGATTGCCATGGAGTAGTCCCGCGCTATTGCTGGCGCGTTGGTCGTAAGCTTGACGAAGCCATCGGTGTGGCTAACTTCATTCCACTTTTGTTGTCCAATCTTGACAGATGCTTTCCAGAGAGTGGCATTGTGAGACAAAAACGCAACTTTCGCCGCCGACGCCGCGAGCTCGACGTTCAACTCCTTGCGCAAACGACCGATGCAATAGCTGGGCAAACCGTCAATCTTCAACCGCGATGCGAGTTCGTATAATTCCAACAAAATTTCCGGCTGAGGATGCACCGGAATCTGGTAAATCCAGCGTAATGCCGCAAGTACCACAGGAACATTCGCATCTTTTAGAACAAGAGTTTTCATCGCATCCTTTTGTGGGGCAACCATGCGCCGAACTGTAAAGGCTACAACGACGGCGATGTAATACATCAACTGCACAAGTGCAGCGAGTGCCGCGCCAAACCATGGATGATAACTACGAGAAAGCTTCGCCACATCCGGAGTACGCTGAAGCGCCGCAGTCAGGGGAGACATCTCGATAAGCTGCTTGAGATATTTAGAGCCTTCACTCACCACGTCAACGTGTGCAAAAATCTTGACATCGCCAACTATGATTTCAAGATTTCCCGTGTCGTGGGTTCCTTTCACAGGAATATGGAGAGATCCGCCAATCAAGCCACCTTTGGTACCAAAAACACCTTTTTTGTTGAGTTGAGTGAGAATTTTCGCGTCCAAGTTGGATTCTTCCTCGACCTTCTCGGCTTGCTTAACTTTGACACCATCCTTGATGGCGGCGGCGTCTTGTTCTTCGTCTCGCTCGTCGTACTTCGGAATGGTGTCCGCGTATGTACGCCCTTCTGCTGCGTTGTCCTCGTCATCGCCGACAGGAAACGGCATGTAAGACTCCAAATTGATGGCAATACACACGCCCGTCTCTTCAGGAGAGCCACGGATGTTGGGATCGCGCGCACCGTGCAAAATGACGAGCGCGCCATCCACGCACGCCCCAGCGTGACCGAAGCGAGGATCGGTGTCTGATTCCGGGTTGAGACGAGCCCACTCTCCCGTAGGAAAGTGGAACACGTATGTGTCACCGAGGACGCTATCTCGTAATAGTACGCGACCGCCATGAATGATCCAATTCGCACCGAGGACGCAGGACAAGTACGAAGTACGCGGACTCGGCACTTGCCCAGCGCGAGCGACGATGGTCCAACGAGGCGTACCTTGCGCAGAAAGCTGCAGAACCCAAACAACCATTTCCACAGAGGTTTCTGACGGGCTCAAGACATACAACACTGAGTTACGAGCAGCCATAGCGCAACCATCACCGCCGACTGGGTGCTTCCATTTCGTGTCAATCGTAAGCCACTCCGACTCGGCTAAATCAAAACCATACAAGTCATTGTACACCACGACGTCCTGTCCGGGTTGAACATCCTTACCACCGAACACGAACACGACATTGTCGGAAATGCACATGCAATGACCAGTACGCGCGGGCGGCGGATCACCCACGACGTCAATCATAGTCCACGAACAACGCACGAAATCAAACACCCACAAGTCGTTCAAGCACCCAAACTGTCCTTGACCGCCAAACACGTACAACAAATCACCGTGTACGACCGCGGCGTGACCGTATCTTCCGGGCGGTAAGCCGACCTCGGGTTCAGTCGCCGTCGCTGACACCTCATAGCATGCCCCACGTCCGGACCACCGATAGATGTTCGTCACAAACTCGCCCTCGTGTGCCAAACCGCCGTACGTGTAGACTTCATCCTCCCAAACAAACGCTGCGCTCCCTACAAAGTACCCTTCATCCTCGTAACCATCACCAGATAAGGTATCATCATCATCATCGTTCACATCCATACGTGTTCCACCCGTCGTCTTCGTCGTCTTCATCATCATCTTCGTCGTCGTCCCTCCAACCGCGTCGTCCTCGGGCGTCGACGTCCCGCTCGCGATCGCGCCCCTCGCCGCGACGACGAGATCCTCCTCCTCGTCATCAAACTCTTCATCCTCCTCACCATACGCGCGTCCATGACGAAGATCACGTCCTGGATCATCATTCTCTTGATCATTCTGATACACCTCCACCAAGGCGTTGATAAATTCCCCTCTCGATTGCATCGCCCCGAGCCCGTGCGCCTTGGCCAACGCGCTGAGCTCCTTCGTGGTCATCTTCGGTAACGCCGTGACATCAATCTTAGGTTTACCCCCCGCCGCGCTCGTCGTCGTCATCACCGTCATGATGATCGTTACACGCGGGCGTACGTCACCGCCGAGACCGCGTCGCGCACTGCGGCGCGTGCACCCAGCGCGCGCGTGATTCCCACACACCAGCATCCATCGTTCAACACCCAAACGATGGCGCGATTGGCGCTTTCGCTTTGGGTTGGCGCGCATCCTCGCTCGGGCGCCACTCGTCGCCGCCATGGGGTCGAAAAAGTCATCGCGCGCGAGCGAACGCGAACCTCTGGTGAAACCACCACCGCGAGAGGCGCACGCGAAGGAGGGGCGCACGCGACACGGGGCGTGGGGGACGCGAGGTGGGACTGGTGATGGGGGAGATGTCGAACGCGGGAGGCTGTCGACGACGACGTCGTCAACCTGGTCGCGCGCGGGGACGTATGGGGCGGCGTGTGTGGTGCTCACGGCGTGTACGGTGGCGTTGGTGACGAGTTCGGTGTTTCCTGTGGATGCGTTACCGCGGAGCGTGCAAGACGCGTGGAGCGCGATGCGAGGCGCGCAGCCGGGGAAGGATGTGGAAGTGCGCCGCGAGTTGTTGGCGTCGAGCGTATTTGCTGATTTTTGCAAATCTATTGGCGATGACGATGCGTGTGAAGACGTCAAGCGCCTTCGTGCGGGATTGGGCGCGGTTGAGGATAGTTCTTTTAACGCCTTGGTGTCTCGCGCGAGGGCGTTGAAATCTGGCGTCGACGATTCTGTGGAGGCTGGCGTTGGATTTTTAGGCGCGTACGACGACGTCGTGACGCACATGGCGAGCAAGCCACGGGACGTGGTGAAGCTCGTCCCGCAGTGGTCGACTGCGAGCTTAGGGTCGCTCGGCGATGGGCCTGGGTCGGCAGACTTCATTCTCGCCAAGAAGCTGAGCGTCTTTGTGGCGGACATCTTTCCACTGTTGCGCAAATACCCAGATTGGGACATGTCGGATACGAATCAAATCCGCTTTCTCTCGCGCCATATGCACGACAGTGTACTCACTGAAGAGTCCTCACGCGAAGAACTGGTCAATTTCATGCGCGGAGGCGATCGAAAGTCGGCGTCGTTGGCAAAGACTGAGCGCTCAATGGGGATTTTACCGCCAAAGAATGTCCAACGCAAGCCACCACTTTCAAAGTTTGCTTCGAACAATGTTCAGCACGGCGCGCACTTATTTCGCAAGCACCGTTCTGCCTCTCTCGGATCCCGGGAATTCAATCCTGCCAACGAGGGTCTTCCCGACGCGTTTGATGCGCGCGAAGAGTTCCCGCGCTGCAAGCGATTGCTCGGCACCGTGCGAGACCAAGGTAAATGTGGTTCGTGCTGGGCCGTCGCCGCGACTGAGGTCATGAATGACCGCCTATGCGTGGCAACGCGTGGTGAGAAGACTCAAGAACTTTCACCACAATACCCTTTGTCATGCTACTCGAGTGGGGACAGATGCAACGGTGGAGACGTCATGGACACGATGCAAGCGGCGTTGGACGCTGGCATTCCCACGGGTGGCATGTTGGATACTGGCGCGTGTCTTCCGTACGAATTCGAGCCGTGCGACCATCCGTGCATGGTTCCAGGTACACCAGTGCAAAGTTGTCCAGCAACATGCGCCGATGGGTCTAAATTAGAGCTCGTCTACCCGAAATCCAACGCCTACACATGCCCAGAGGGTGACATCGCGTGCGTGGCCAAGGAAATCCAAGAGCACGGCTCAGTGGGCGTGACTTTTGGACCAGTGTACGAGGATTTTTACTCGCACAAGAGCGGCGTGTACCACGCACCGAAAGACGGTGGTGACGGACTCGGCATGCACGCCACCAAGCTCATCGGCTGGGGGAAGACCGACGAGGGAGAGTGGTATTGGATCATGGTGAACTCGTGGCGAAACTGGGGCGACGACGGCGTCGGTTTCGTCGGCATGGGTGAAATGCAAATCGAGTCTGGAATCGCCGCGATTGAAATGTAGAGAATTTCTTAGTGTTTGTAGAGCTAATATTAAAAAAGATAGCGGAAACGTTCTAGCACGTAACCACGCTCTTCCCTAAAACCAAGCGCTTAGTGCGCAACGAACGCCTTGCCAGCCTTGGAACCGCTCGGGATCACCTTGAGGGTGTTGAAACGAACGGTCTTAGACAACGGGCGGCACTGACCAACGACAACCTTATCACCTTCGTTGCAACGGAAGCACGGGGAGATGTGGGCAGAGATGTTGGTGTGACGCTTTTCATAACGCTGGTACTTGCGAATGAAGTGCAAGTAATCCATGCGCATGACGATGGTGCGGTTCATCTTGGTGGACTTGACGACGCCGGTCAAAATGCGGCCACGAATGGACACGTTACCCGTGAACGGGCACTTCTTGTCAATGTACGTGCCTGTGTGTGTTTAAAATCGAGTCATCGTCAGTACACGGTTCGTTGAAACAGTCGCGCGTCCGTCGTTTGAGCGCGTCCAGTGGTGGGTCTCAAGCCCTAGAAGAGCATAGATCCGATCGAGCTCAATCACCCGGTGCGTCGCACGTACCTTCAATCGCCTCCCGCGGGGTCTTGAAACCGAGACCAACATTCTTGTAGTATCGGCTACCGCCCTTACCCGGCGCCTTCTTCTTCGTCGACGCGGAGAAGCTGAGCGTGTAAAGAAAAATCAAAGGTCAGTCATCGGCGGCTTTTCGCTCTCGCGCTCGAGCGCGATCGCGCGCGAATCTTCCCCACCGCGAACGCATTCGCCACCAACCAACGCGCGTATACGCATCACAAGTAATAACACTTACCCAACGTTCACACCAAGTTGCTTCTGGTACGCTTTCTCGTGCTGTGTCGCGGGAAAAACACCCAAAGGTTAGGTTCGCGTTCGCATCGCCACCGGGGTTCGCTCGAGGGCTTTCCCATCATCCTCGTCGTCTCGCGCGTGTCCATCGAACGCTATCGACGCGTCGTCGACGACGACATTGATGAACGAACACATGATACACGCGTGTGCGTCATCGCATCGTCCGCACGTACCTGTTCGGCCGCCATGGTTGCAGCTGTAAAAGAGGGATGGCGCGTCCACGCGCGCGCTCTTGAACCGCGCCCGCCGAGGCGAGGGACCCACACGATGACCAATCACGAACGGTCAATTTCATATTCAACACGCATGTCATTCGATCACGCATGGTTTTGTGCGTGGGTGTCGCGTGCCATAAATCTGACTCGCATGGACGTATTGGACGTTGACTACGACGTACGGTCACGCGTTCGCGCGAGGGCACGCCGAGTTGACGTCACTCCTCGACGCGCTTTATTCACGATGATGATGACGACGACGATGATGACCCCGACCGTGGTTCGTGCCAACGTACGTGTATACGCGCGTGTGCTTCGCGTTTCGTGTTTTGTTCGAAGACGTCGCGTGAGGTCGAGTCGTGCGTCGCGGGTGCGCGCACCGATGGAGGACGAGGACGTGATGATGTGTTCCACCCAGAGCCAGGGGGGACCGGGACGGATAAACTCGGCGACTGACGATGGATGTGTGGCGATGATGATTACAAAAATGACAGGTTGCGCAACGTAACGTTCGCGCCAAGGCGAGCCAGCAAGCTGTGGATGCGGTGCCGCAACCGGTGAAGCCGGAGGCGAACGACTGCTCTGAGCGTGTCGGCGACTGCGCGGCGCGCGTGGACATGGCCAAGGCGAAGTGCGTGCACCCGGACCGACCGGTGGCGAAGGCGTGCGGTGACTGCCCGCGCCGCAAGTAAATGCTTACGCCCTTAGCGCGCTGATACCGCACTTTTGTGCGCGTGCTAGCTTGATTCTTTGAAAAACTTTGTGTCGTAGGAGGCGTGGGTTCCTCAATGTAATGACACTGCTTTTTTCCTATCGACGTTCGTGTCGAATGCATTTCACGCCCGCGTAGAATATCGCAAAGTACACTGGAATGGACAACGCCGCGTACAACAACGATGTGAACTTGTTTCTACCCTCAAGACCGAACGTGGTGAGCACGGAATCGCCATTTATGGGTTCACATTCATTTTGGTTTGAGAAGAATAAGCGAAGCAGTCGCACGCTCGATTCCGGCAAAGACAATTGCTCGAGTAAATCATCTAGACCGCCCGTTTCGGACCCGCAATGATCGTAAAATAATCGACCAGCGTATTCGTTTACCATGACCGCGCTCCATGCCCATTGAATGAACGATAAATTGTACAGCCACTTCCACACGTCGTGAATCGTTCGCGCGCGAATGAAAAATCCTCCCACCAACATGTTCAACGTGCCGACGATTGGCAAAATAACTGCGGGACCTACATCGCCAGGGATTGCAGCGGCAATAGCGCAACCTATCAACATGGCAATGTTCAAATTCACAAAGTTGGCCAGGAAGAAAAAGAAGAATGATCCAGCAGACGGATTCAAGCCAACGGACCAGTACAAGATGGCGGCAAATGACATCGACGCTAGAACAGTCATTGGTAGTTCAACGATCAGCTTTGAGAGCACATAATTTCCAGGGCGATAATAAGCATCGTGAAATTCGCGCGTGTAAACTTCACGCTCAAATTTCGTTTCCTCAACGTGAACTTGAGCCATGAAACATGGGAGAATCATAGAGATGAAAGCAATGCCGTTTATATTGAGCATACCGCTCGGCGTATGCTTTTGTGAGTAGAAGAAGCTCGACAGTAGCGAAGCTAGAATAGTATACAGGCCGATGCGAGTGAACCAGAAAATTGCATATTTCCAACGCGGTGAATCCTTGTATCGGATTAAAATGCCAAGCTCGGTGAGTGGTCCGTGTGCATAAGGCGAATCTTTCCCTTTTCCATTCGTACCATTCGAGCGCGATTCTGTGTTTATCGTAACGGCGTTCATCGGGAGCTTCAAAGATTTGATTTCGGCTACTTCTTCCAAATTATCTCGACATAAAGACGACTCGGTGTAGTAGGTAGCAAAATCATACGACGACGTAACTTTCGTACGGGACTTGCTCACTGTATCGATAAGGTATTCAGCCATGTTAAATCCAGCTTCATACGGGAAACCTTGCGCGATGAAAAATTCCATAGGACATCGCCCACCGGGACCAAAGTAAACCAAATTTCCACTATTGAGCAGAATCAATTTGTTAAAGCTCTGGTACACACCCATGGATGGTTGATGGATCGTGACAACCATGGTTCTACCATCTTCGGCTTGCAGTCGACGAAGACTCTTGATGACTTCCGCAGCCATCGTGGAGTCGAGGCCACTAGTGGGTTCGTCCAAAAACATGGCTCGAGGATCATGCGTGAGAAGGGCACATGCGACCGATAAACGTTTAAGTTCTCCTCCAGAGACACCTCTGATTACAGCATTGCCAACGAGCGTATTTCGGCATCCATTCAGATTCATCTGGTCTATGACGTGTTCAACTTTTTCAAGTTTACGTTCGACGTCTTCATTATCTGTACCCGGGAGTTTGATCATAGCGGCAAATCTAATTGTTTCCCAGACGGTGGCACCACCAAAAAAGCTTTCAATTTGAGGTACATAAGCGGTGTACTTCTTTATCGTCGCCACGGTGGGCTGTACTCCGTCGAAATAAATGTTACCCATCAAGTTTCCTTCAGTTTTTCTTCTTGAAAGGACATCGAGCAACGTTGTCTTACCAGCGCCGGACTGACCCATCAACGCAACCATATCAGACGCGCGAATAACACCAGAGACGTGTTGTAATATTGTTTTTGTGCTACCATCGGCGAGTTTAATCGAGTTACCGACGTCGTCGAGAGCTATGGTTAGCCCATTTGATGAAATCGAGGCTGCAGAGTCGATGGTTATAGTTGCAGCATTCGCTTCGACGTCGACTCGTGGTGACGAATGATGCGCATCGGTAGTCGACTGCGATGAAAGTGTGATGTCACAATCTACGTTTTGAGTGGATTGCTGCGCGCCCATGGTCCGCGCCGCGGCGTGGAATGAGGGGTAGAGATGTCGCATCGATGTATGCGCCTCGATTTACGCGAGCGGCGATGCTGTTGTTAATGGTTGTTTTAATTTTCGTTTGATGCGCTATGAAAATAAATAGAACACATGATTTGACGCTAAATGTCGAACGACGCGCTACTTTTGTCTTTGAGGTTTCCATTTGAAGTATGTCACGGTCTCACCGTCTGCGTTCGTCTTTGTAATCTTCCTCTTTGGTCCTTTCGCATGTGAAATAATCTTTTGCATAGCCATCTCGCCAGTCATATCTTTGAGTTTCTTTGCACGCTCTTCATATGCGTTGTAGGTTTTATAAGCTCCTTTTTGCATGCGTGTAAGCTTCTTGATGGAAATCTCTGGCTGTAAACCGCTCGTGCTTGCATCCGCGTCCCCGGATACGCCAACTACGGCATCTTCATCTTCGAGCTGCGCCAAACGCGGGCGGTTGAACGTACGACCAACAAGTTCAGGAGCGGTGTCAAAGTGCTTCGCAGCATCGAAAGACTTGGCCTCTTCCTCCGTATCTACGAAGACGGTGTGCTTGCGTTTCGCCGACACGCCGATACCGTGCAGGTTCCTCTTCATCTTTTCAACCCTCTTAGCCTCAATCGCCGCCTTCAACTGCACGTACTTTACATCTTGCGTCTTCATCACTTTTAATTCATCCTCCGTGTACTTATTCTGCGTCGTACTCCTCGTCTTATGCACCCCATCCTCCGTTTTTGAGTTTTGCATCGCGAAGTAAAACTCATCAGGATTCCTATACGCCGCCTTTCGCTTCAACGCATTGATCGCATCTTCCTTCTTGTGAAAGTCCTTTGCGCGAAGGACATAATCCTTCTTCTTCTCTAACAACCCATACCGTTTACGATCGCTCAACTGCGAACGCTCCTTGTGTGTCTTGCGTTTCACCGCGTTTCTCAGCGCGCTCGACATGCTGACGATTCCGGCGTTGTATTAACAACGACGACGACGACTGTCGATGATCACGCGCGGACGACGATGACGATGGTTATTCCACCCCGCACTCCGTTCGCGCTGTTCGCACAATCACCCGCGCACACGCACGCGCGCGCCAAACAATGCGGGCGAGACCACCGCCGCCGCCAGCCGCAGCGACAGAGGCTGACTCGCCATGCATCCGCACCATGGGTAACGACGACGACGACGCGGTGGATATCACCCCGCGAACGCGCGACGAAGCGCTGCGCGTGTTACGTTTACACACGCACGACAACGCTCACGCGCCACTGGACGATGACGTGATTGCCGAACGCGTGCGAGAGATGATTTTTGAGAGCCATCCTGACCGCACCGGTGGAACATCGGATGCGACGTCTCGCGCGCAGTTTCGTGCGGTGATGCGCGCGAGGGATATTTTGCGCGATCGAGGAGTTGGTGGTGAGAGCGTGCACGGTGGCGCTGGGTATGCGCCAAAGTATACGATGGCGGAACGGGCGGCGATGCGGACGGCGGAGAACCGGTTACCGAGGCACTTTCCGGCATTCATCGGCGCGACGGCGGTTGTTTTGGTCGGGGTTTGGGCGTACAAAACGGATGCTGGACGGCGTAAATCTGAACGTTCTCCCGCGATTCGCGCGGCATTGGGTTTGGATGATCGATCGCGAGCAAAGGCTATCACAGATGATGAACGTAGTGTATCATAGAGCGCGCGCGCCGCATGCTGTAATATTATTAGACATTGTTCTTCTAAAACGCAGTTTGAGCCTTCACCTTGACCGATTTCGCATCCCACCAGTCCTCAGCGAGAACGACGATTTTATCACCAATGGATAACTTGAAAGTCGAGCTCTTACTCGGCGACATGGCGAATTTGCCGCCCGCGCGAACGACGCCGATGGCGATTTCTTCACGTTCGCGAGCGCGCTCGCACAACGTACCCCACGTCAATTCTCCATCATTGGAGGTGACGAATTCGTCGTAAGGACGCATATATAACTCTTTACCATCCTTCTCGAGCAAAAAGTCAAATAAACCAGCAAGTTTGGTGTTGGCTGAGACTTGAAGTAACGCTCCGCTGATCAAGTTGTCCCGGAGCACGACGTCGATGGTACCGATACCATCGTACACAGCCTCGGCGACTTGCTGGGCCACCTCATCGGACAACTCTACAACAATATGCGGAGTATGGTTTAAATCCGCATTTTTCACCAAATATGCCACTTGCATGATGGATGATAACGAGTAGCTGTCTGATTGTTTTGCATCGCTGTCGCTCGGAGACATGATGACGACGGCTTCGGCGCCTGCAATTTGCGCCCTCTCCATGGAGGATCTCTTACGTGCATCCTCACGAATGTGCTTGATCCTACAGTGCTGATTACCCACCAAGCTTTGCCTAGGAACATCATCTTCAGAAATAATCGTGATTTGAGATCCTGGAGGCGCTAGAGCAAGGATGTCTTCAATGCACTTTTCGCTTTCCTCGTTCCATCCCAACATGACGATTTTCTTACTGTGCGGCAACTTGATTGGGCACTGATTCATCACCATGTGTTGCGATCCTTTCTCTGGAATGGATCCCTTTGGAACGATGCCTTTTTTCTTCTCAATATCACGCACGATGCAAGCCAAGTTATCGGCAATGACTAACACTTCTCCTTTGCTGTTCACGACGTCGTCGTCGCGCGGACCGAGAATCAGTTTACCATCCTCGTCTATCAAACCCACCATTGTGCCGTTGCTGAACATTCGCCACGTATCCTTAAAGGTTTTCCCCGCCAGTGTTTTGTGTGAATACGTGTAGAACTCCGAGCTGTCGTTTGTTTGAAGCATTAGATCTTCGAACAAACGGATTCCGCCAGGTTGCATGATGGAAAACGCCTTGAGTTTGGACAATTCAGACGTGCCGTTGACGTATGCCAAATCCCCGAGTTTTCGATCACTCTTGTTCGTCAACGCCACCGCGAGACTGACGGAGTTATCTTCTTCCGCTAACCTGTGTGGCATCTGCACGATGATGTCCGGAGCACGACTCTGCAGACCGTTCACCTCTGAACGCAAATTCAACACAGCTGTCGCTTTGTTACTTTCAACGCGTTCCAAAGCATCCTTGTTGTGTTTCTCGTCTTCATCGATGTCTGGGTGTAAAACCACGACTCTTTCGGCAGCCCATGCGTTGACACGGTCGAGATCTTCCGCGTTGTACGCTTCACCCTGTCGCGTGACGACTGTAATCGGTGGCACATCCGCAAGTTCGTCGGCGATTGTTTCATCCATCCACTCTTTTTCTTTATTTGCCAGCAATACGATAGGCCTTTGAAATCCACTCCCTTCGTCTTTTGCCACAGCCATTTGCTTCAAAAGCGGTATTAACTGATCATTCCAGTTAACAATCACCGTATGATTCTTTTCGTACACCTTTGAGTTTCCAGTCTTCACTTCGTCCACCTTGCTCGCGATTTCATCCGACACCACGCCGATGAGAATGGCGAATGTAAACATGCCACAGAATACTATAAGTTGCGCCACAACCGTGCTCCTCCAATGTTCCTCACCCGTACTGTCAGCCCCAGGAACGTCATTCAACCAAAAGAATGTCTTTGAAATCGCCGAACCCCATTCTTCTTCGCTCACAAATTTGTACGCCGCCGCCGCGACCAACACGAGCGGCACCATGGCGCACATAATAACAAACACCTTACCATACAACGGCCAGCCAAACACTCTTTGGGCTAAATACGTCAAGTTTGATCCAACCATTTCTCGTCGAGCGTGACGCGACGATGAGAGCGATGACGTGCCCGCGTTCGCCACGCGAGCTTTCGGCGTCGGCGCCAAACCGCTCGCCAACGCGCCCGCGACGACGCACGCCCCCGTTACCGCCGCTATGCGCCCCGCACGCACGCTCCCGCGCACGACGCGTGCGTGCGAATGCGTCTGACGCTCTCGCGCGGTTTCTCCGCGCATGACGCGTATGATATCATCTGGTAATCGCCGGCGTTGCTCGGAACTGCATTCGTGTTTGCTTGAGGCATTGTCCCCCTGTGCGTCGGGTTGTGTTGACGCCTGGGTGATCGCGACGCGACGCACACGCGCACTTTGTCGCACGCGAGGCTTTGCGAGTGATATCGGCACGCGTGTGGATTGCGAGGTAAACATCGCGCGCGGAATTGGGGTCACACGGCGGCGATGAAAGACGTGAGAAGTGGTTGGGCAAGATATTTTTACGCGCCTGCCTCCTACATGTGAGCTACGGACTAATAATCTCGATGCTTAATACGCGTGAGATCGATGGCGACGCGCACGGTGTCGGTGGACGTAGGATATACGCGTGATTCTTCTTCCAGTCTGGCAATCCGCGCGCGACTGGTGGCGCGTTGGGCATCGAGGAGGGTGGCGCGGATGGCGTCGATGGCGTCATTGTCGTCACCTTTGTCGTCAATGTCCTTTTCGGCATCCTCGATTTGTTGCGTGAGGCGCTTGATCTCGGTGCTCGCATCTGCGGCATCTTTGAAGCGCTTCTCGCTTGCGGCGGTTGATTTTGTGGCTTCGAGCTCGGTGATATGAAGACGTAGACTCGCGATGAGCTTTTGTGAACGCGATTTTGTCTTGATGCGATTTTCAGCAGTGGCGAGCTCGAGTCGCGCCGTGGCTTCTTGCGCGATAGCGGATGATTCACGCTCAATAAATGTACGCATGGCTTCTAACGCATTTGAAGTCGATGCCAGTATCTGTTCTTTTGCGCATAAACCGTCGCGAATGCTTGCCATTGCGCTTTCGGCTTCATCATAGCCCACTGGCTCACTGTCGTCGACGTTTTCAACTGCAAGAAATTTTGCAATCTCAGCTTCGGTGCTTTCTGCTGTAGTCTTGGCACTTTCAGCCTTTGAAATCAAAGATTGCTCTTCTGCATCAAGCGATTGTATTTGCAGTGTAAATGCCTCGTACGCGCCTTGCTTTTCTTCAAGTTGCGCCCGCAGGTCTTCAATTTCAGCACGCAGTGTGCTCATTGGTTGATCTAATGCCTCTCGGCGAACCTTCACTTCTCCTATCTCGTCATTTATCTGACGAATCATCTCATCAGCGCTACTTTTCGCCTCTCGCAATTTTTCTGCACGTTTCTGAGCCGCTTGCTTGGCCTGATTTTTCTGCGCGTTTCTCGCTTGTAATAATTCGTCCTTTCCTCGGCGAAATATTGTCAGCTCCTCTACACTTGCCTTGCCCGCATTTACTAAGTTTTCTAGTGCCTTGATGGATTCCTCTATCGTGCTTGTGAACTCATTTTCCAAAGCTAGTAGTTTACGCTCGGTATCAGCGTAAGTGTTGACTACGCCAGAAATTTGGTCTTCAAGTGTGGCGGCTGCTTCGTAATCATCCTCAGATACGGCCTTTTCTTGCCGCGACTTAAGCTCGTTGATTTGGGCGACCAGTGCCATAGCAGAGTTGCCAACGACACTTCTCTTCTTCACGCACGCCTCGATGCGCGCCTCACACGAGCGATGCGCTAGCTCAGGGGCTTTGTTTCTTAATTCAGCCGTCTGCAGCAACTCACGCAGTTCATCTTCTGAATTGCCATCCATCGATGCCGTCGGCAGCGGACTCGCACACATCGCGAACTCAAACTCGCCTACAAGTGCGCTTGAAGTTTCATCAAAAACCGGAACATCTTCTAGATCTCCTACCGAGGCCGAACGTGATACTTGAGCAAATGTAAACTCTGGCGTGTCACCAAATTCTGTGAAATCAGGCACCGCGGTTGTTGGCTCTGTTGCTTGTTCCATTTCGTCTCTGCCATACCCGATACGCACTTGTGCTTGTTGCGGCGTGCTATCGCTATGCTCGCTATCGTTCGCTTCAAATAATACGTGCGGTGAAATCGGCTGTGGAACTTCGACTCGAGTTTTTGGAGGCGTCGGAGGCGTCGCTAGAATGTTCAAACCACTAAACAAGTCCAAATCAGAAGTATCCGAGGTTCCAGATGGCGCCAGGGCTAAGCCTTCAAACATTCCACTGCTATCTGCGCTCGCCTCGCGCACCACCGGAGAAGGTATCGGCGACGGTAGTTGTCCAGCGACGTTTGCCGTAGCGTCTTCAACTGCTTCATGCAAACACTCCATCTGAAGTAACCACGCGTCTTTTTCATCTTCTCCTAACCCGTGTGCGTCAAACCCACCAGCAAGCACCTCACTTAACTTTTGCACCGTGCGTCGCGCGTCGTTAATCATTGCAAACCGCATGCCGTCATCATTGTTCCGGCCATCCATCGCTTCTCGCAATGCGCTCGAAGCCTTGGCGTACAAGCCATGTGGCGTCGACGGCGTCGCTGATGGCGTCGCTGATCTCGCGGTGACGTTCGGCGTCAGCACGCTCGATGCCGCGGATGTCGACGACGGTGACTCATCCGCGCCGAGCGCTCGACGCGCTCGCGTGAACATTATTTCGCGTCACACACTAGCGCGCGAGTTCGTCGTGATGGCGTCGATATTCTTCCGCACCGGCGCGCGATTGGCGTGCGCGCACACGCGCATGCATCGACCGCGCTCGTCGATGACGCGCTGTGCGTCATCCGGGCCGTCGTCATCGTCCTCGGGGGCGACTGAGTTCGAGACGATTGGCGTGGTCCGACGGCGACTCGATGCGTTGCAAAACCGCGTCGACGCGGCGCTGCACATCGTCGATGTCGATGCGTTGACGAAAGAACTCACCGAGCTCGATGCGAAGAGTGCGCAGCAGGATTTATGGGACGATCCAAAGCGTGCGACAAAGGTCATGCACGCGCTCGGGGTGGTGAAGGAGGAGCTCGCGAACGCGCGCGCGTTTGGTACGCACGCGGAGGACGCGAGGACGGCGCTAGAGCTCGCAGAAGTTGGTGATGGAGCGGCGGAGATGGATGCGATGATGGCCGAGGCCTTGGCGAGTTTGGAAGCGCTGGACAAGGCTTTAGAGGCTTGGGAGCTGCGGCGCTTGTTAGGTGGGCAGTACGACGCGGGTGGTGCTGTGGTGCAAATTTACGCCGGCGCGGGGGGTTTAGACGCACAAGATTGGAGTGAAATGTTGGAAAGAATGTATTTAGGATGGTGTGAGAAGAAGGGTTATAGCGTACGCGTGACTGAGCGCTTAGAAGGTGAAGGTGGTGGGTTGAAAACGTGCACTTTAGAGGTTGATGGCCGGTATGCGTACGGTTATTTGCACGCAGAAAAAGGCACGCATCGATTAGTGCGACAGAGTCCATTTAAAAAAGACGCTACGCGCCAAACGAGCTTTGCTGCTGTCGATGTTATCCCCTTGTTTGATGACTCCGTAGCTGATACCGTGACATTACCTGAGAGCGATTTGGAAATTACAACGATGCGAAGCGGCGGCCCGGGAGGACAGAATGTCAACAAACTTGAAACGGCGGTGCGCATCAAGCACCTACCGACGGATATCACCGTCAAATGCGATAGCCACCGTACGCAAGCGATGAATAAGCAAGAAGCACTGGTTCGACTCAAGGCTAAGCTGACATCACTTGCAGAAGAGGCTCGAGTGGCGGATATTGCCGAGTTGCGAGGCGACATTGTTAAGGCAGAGTGGGGGCAGCAGATCCGTAATTATGTTCTTCATCCGTATAAACTCGTCAAAGATGTTCGCACGGGCGTAGAAACTAGTGATGTTGATAAAACTCTAGGAGGTAACCTCGACGATTTCATGACGGGGTACTTGCGATGGAAAGCCGAGGAGATTTGATTTATTGTTAGCTTTTTGAAACATCAGTATATTGTTACAAGTACAGCGTTTATCCCCAAAATGAGTCAACAGTCTTTGATATCTTTTCTTTGTGGCCTCGGCCGTGCTTTTCTTTCGAGTGATTCACTTTCGGTGCACCAAAGTTTGAAGCCTTTGAGGCTTTTTTGTGTTTTTCATTTCTGAGTCGTTGGCGAATAGCATCAGCGGCTTGAACAGGATCGACAGAGTACATCGATGCAGTCTCTAATGCCCGTTGTTTATCTGCTTTTTTCCTCTCACGGCGCGAGTCAGCTTTGCTCAGTCCTTCAGCTGGCGGTGCCTTTGGCTTTGCTTCCTCCTCGTCTGATTCCGAAACTTGGATGTCTTCCTGTTGTGCGCGATGATTGTATTGCTGCATCGGTACGACTTCAGCGTCGTATCTACCCTTCGTGTTGAAATCTCCATCGTCGTCGTGTAACATAGCAGCTTGAACTTGCGCCGAGAGTTCAGCGATTTCGTCCGCATTCAGCTGTGTTACGTCATATGCCTCTTCTTGGTCCGATTCACTCGCTGCGTTTCCAGCCTCTGCCTCATCGTCGGTCCCTTCGTCTTCATCGTCTTCATCATCTTCGCCGCTTGATATTTCAATATCTCGCTCTGAACTTTCCGAACGACCATCTTCAAGCGCGGTTGACGTATAATCGTCGAGTGCCTTGATTTGATTTTTCGTAAATCCACTCGCGCGCAACTGAACGTCGATGGCCCGGGCGGGATTGGCGTTGGCGACAATCTTTTTAAAATCTGGGTCAGGCTCTCCAAGTGGGTCTTCTTCGGCTCTGTAGTCCCAATGACGAACAAAAAATCGATGTAAGCAGTTGACGTCTCGCATAAACAGCTCCTCGGCGTTGTGGTGATTTGTTGAAATCATCTGAGGAAAGTCAATGATGATGAGTTGGTTTTTCTCATTGAGCATCAAGTTGAACTCGTTGTAATCGCAGTGCACTAAACCGTGCTCGGCGAGCTTGGCTATGTTCTGCATGCAGTCACGATAGATTTCACTTTTATTGTCACATGCATGAATTTGTCTCAAAGGCTGTCCTTGCACGACGGACATGAGCACCGCATGTCTGTTCAAGTCTATTGGTTCCGGCACCGGAAAACCGTACTCGTGCAAAGCCACCATGAAACTGTGTTCTTTCAAGGCGGCCAGCCGCGATAAATACAACCAGTTGTACTGCGTACGATTACCCAGATAATCGCGCTTGCTCTTAACATCCCGGAATGACGTGCGCCCGAGACGATGAAGCTTTAGTGCCATCTGCCGCCCTTCGTCGTCGACAACTTCGTACACGTCTGACTCCTTCCCGACACCAATCTTTCGCCCGACGCCCGAAATCGCCCCACGATTTACAAACGCTTTGAGCGCTAAATAGTCGTATCCAAGTGGCGTGAGGCGATAGCCATCGTACTCCTTATTCTCGTGGTGTACAAGTTTGTGCTTCAAGAGCTCTTTAATGTGCTTGAACCCACCGCCGCGCTTCAACCCGGCAATGGCGTTGATGAGCTGCACAGGTACGATTTCGTGATTCTTCATCCCCATTTCTGTCGCCACGAGCACTCGCCATGTGTCTTTATCGATGTAACGAAGGACGTTGACGTCAAACTTCATGGCGGGCGATGCGACTGGCGGCGGCGGCTTTGTTTTCCGGTGGACACGAAGAAAGCTCGGATGAGTTTACGGTGACGGGGGCCTTTGGAGCGCAAATAAAGCAACGCGTTAAGCACCGTGCCGATGCGCACTGCACTGCTTAGCTCGCGTATTGCAGTCACGTGCGCGTCGGCGTGTGGGGACGGTGCGGGCGAGTGGTATAGTTGGATATTACAGATGCATTTCTGCATCGCGCAGTGTAATTTCTATGGATGAATTCTACGTAAAAGTATATTTTTTTCGTACAAAGTGCATGAATGTTTACTCACCGTTGCCGCGATTGGCGCGGCTAGCGTTTTGTAAGGCATTTTGTCTCGATGCAAGCGTCGCCGCGATTTGACTAAGTCTCGCGTGCGTGCTGGCGTCAATGACGAGAGCTGGTGTGATGTGCAATGTCGGCCCTTCACCGATGAGAAATTGCAGAAGCGTTTGCGCACGACCATAAATTTCGCACGCCGTAGCTTTTCTCTCCGCAACTTCTTCACACACACCCTCTCTGCCAAGTTTTAAAATCTTTTGATACACGAGCTCCATTCCGTCGGGGAGCTCGGTGACAGTGTCAATACCAGATGCGCGACAGGCTGCAGCGGCTTTATCTGCTCGCAAATGTGCACCGGCAAATGCTTCTTTGATGCGTGCCATGGCCCTTTTTGCACTCGTTGCCATAGAGAAACTACTTCCGGATGGTGAACTGCTCATGGGTGAGCTACTCAAAGACGCTGCGCTTCCGATGGATGCCTTTAGTTCAGAGGATAAAATTTCACCCGCAAGCCGGTATGCCGAGCGTAACGCAGCGAGAGAAACCAAACCTAACGATAACGCCTCAAGTTTGTTCCCGGAGTTCCACTGTTCGATTGACGTATCTCGCAACACCGCCGCAGCTTTTTCAAGCACCCCAACGCGCACACCGAGGTGAGCTGCGAGCACTTGAGAATGTGTTTGTTGCCCTCGGCTATGCATTATTGGCGACGCCCCTCTTGACACTCTTGCTGGTCCACTGAGCGGGCTAGAACCACCATCGCTTGGGCTTGGTGACATGCGAGACAGCGGCGACGAGCCGAGGGACGGCGCGCGGATAGCCATGGATCTATTCCTCATCATTGCTCCTGGAGAAGACACTAAGACATAGTCTGCGCCTAAATTTATTTCATCTGCATCGGAATTCGAACGATGCTTGGGTATCGAGACCACGGGACGTGTCTGAGCCTGGTTGACTGCTGAAATTATTTGCTGAGTTGGTGGACTCGCCCCTTCCTCATCCATATCAAATGTCATGGTCTCGCTATCGTCGCTGCAGCCACTTCGCGCGGCATGACGTTCTGACTTGACGTTTGTTTGCCGAGGGATTTGCACGCCAACATCGAGTTTGAAAAATGGATGATTGAAGAACTCATCGAATGAGATGCGGTTATCGGCGTCGCGCCTGAGTAATCCGCGCAACAAGTCGATGCACTCCGGTGACAAGTCCTTGGCGATGTGCCCGGGAATCTTAAATTCAGTCGTTTGAATATTCCGCAACAATTGCACTTGGTTTTGCCCAGTGAAAGGAACTTGGCCGACGAGCATTTCGAATAAAATTGCCCCCGTGCTCCATAAATCTGCTTTGGCGTCATACTTTTGATAATTCAAAACTTCAGGAGCCATGTAAAGTGGGCTTCCACACACCGTGTCCGCCATCCCTTCACTGTCACGAATGTATCGCGCAAACCCAAAATCAGCAATCTTCAACTCAGCATTCAAGTCATCCGCCGTGAGAAGTAAGTTTTGAGGCTTCAAATCGCGATGAATCAGCTGCGACCGCCGCATCGCGTGCAACCCGCTCGCCAGCTGAAGCATAAACCTCCGCGCCGAAGCCTCATCAATTCTCCCTCGACGCTTAATAAACTGACTTAAATCTCCTCCAGCACAATACTCTAGCACGATGAAAACCGTATCCTTCGTGCTATGCATGTCAATGAATCTCAAAATATTCCCGTCCCGCGTCCGACGCAGCACCTCCACCTCGAGTCTCAAGCTCTCCTTTAATTTCGACGACAACCGCTCGCACGCAATCTCTTTCACCGCCACCACGGCATTCGTTTGTAAATCCACCGCTCGCCACACGCTCGCGAACGACCCCCTCCCGAGCCTATCACCCAGCGCCCAACGCCCGCCCACGACGCGCCTCGCCTCATTCAAATCTTCCCCTCGCCCATCCGCGCGCCCGCGACGCAACCACGACGTCCCCGCCATCTCACGCCCACCGCCAACGCCCACGCACCCAATATGCACGTCAAACCTTCGCGTCGCCGCGCGCCTCGCGTCGGCGTGCGACGCGACGCTTCGAGGTGCCGTGTCCACGTGTCACACGTGTCAACGGTGCGCGCGAGCGATATCCCCGACCTCTGGCGCCGCGCGACGTCGACGACGGCGACGGCGACGGCCTAGACCTCGGACGTCGCGTGCGTTATCGCCGTCGCTCGCACTCGCGCGTCGTCGTCGTCGTCGTCGTCGTCCGTCGGTGTGCGCGCGACGACGACTGAGGGGTCCGAGAGCGTCACATCGCGACGTCGGTCGCTCGTCGCCGGCCGTCGACGATGACGCGCGGTGCCGCGGTCGCGGCGGCGCTCGAGTGTTTGGTTTGCGGCGATGTCGCGGATGACGCGCGCGATCGCGGCGGTGGCGGTGCGGTGGCGTCGACATCGACGTCGTTGTCGGCGTCGCAATTCGTGTCGTGTGCGAATGGTCACGCATTGTGCGAGACGTGTTTCAGCACGCACGTGATGACGGAAAGCACCAAGGCGATCGCAGATTTGAAAGTTCGTAAGGGTGAGGTGTTTTGTGTGCGCGCGTCGGAGGCGTTTAAGGATGCAAAGTGTGATGCCAAGTGTTTTGGCGCGAGGGTCATCGCGGCGAGATGCGACGACGCGACGTTTACGGCGTATCAGAGCGCGAGAGATAAAGTTAAGGAAGAAGATCTTGTGAAGAGCGCGGAGGAGAAGATGCTAAAAGAACGTGAACGGTTGGAGAAGGAGACGGCGGCGGAGACCAAGTTACGTGAGGCTCGGGAGCATGTGATTGAGGAAATCTTTACGCTTCGTTGTCCGAATGAATTGTGCAAACAAGCCTTCGTTGATTTTAGTGGGTGCATGGCGCTCACGTGCTCGCGCTGTCGCACTGGGTTTTGTGCATATTGTCTCAAAAATTGTGGACGCGACGCGCACGCGCACATTGGGCATTGTGACCTTGCGAAGGAGATGGTGGAGTTGGAGAAGAAGAAAACCAAATCGAACGTCGCGCTGACAAACCAAGGACACCCTCCGGGCACATTTGCGAACTTCAACATTTTTACGGCAAGTCAACGTCTCAGACGCTTACGAGCTTTTGCAGAATATGCGAAAGATTGGGACGATGCGTGGTTGACCACTGTACTTGATTCCATCATGGTTGAGATGCGCGATTTAAAAATGACCAAGGATGACGTTTTTAGCGCGCGGAAGGAGCTCGCGAATCCAAAGCCCAAGCCGAAGCCCAAACCTGCGCCTAAAGCTGCTGCTCCGCCACGCGCTGCCGCTCCGCGACGTGTTGCTCCGCCACGCGCTGCCGCTCCGCCACGCGTTGTTGCTCCAGCGCCGCGAACGGTGAACGCGCCGCGCGGACACGTTCCGCGAGAGTTGCTCCAATTGATAGAGATAAGAGAAAGAGAAGATCGCGAGAATAAGATCCGGATGGAACGTGCACAACGGGAGGCAAATTTGGTCTACCTACCCAACAAAGTTCTTCTCAAAAAAAAGGTTGCAGGAGCGTCCGGGCAGCCCAGACAAGTTGCGGAGCCAGATGACTCGGAGGTGGTAAAACGCGTCTTGATGGAATCGAAGAAAACTGCAGCTGCTGAGCAGAAAAAGCGAGAGCAAGCAGTGAAACTCGAGCAAAAGTCCAGACCGCTTGAAAATGCGGTTGCCGGGCCTTCGAGACAAGTGAAAAATGCAGAAGTTGTTTCTCTCTTGGATGACTCTCCACCCGAGCGCCCGCGTCCCGCAAAGAAGATGAAGGTCCAGGTAAACAAGGCAAACACTGTCGCGGTGGACGTCGTCGACTTGACGTAAGATAATCACCATGACGTGTGTTGTACATCATCACTAGGATACTATAGAGTAACATTACGACCGCTAGAATCGAGCTGAAATAGTCACCGCTCGCGCGCGTGTAACAAACAACATAGAGAATATTAACCATACCTCACAACTCGCACGCTCACTCGAGCACGACGCGCGCGTGGTGAATCCGTGAAATGCTTCACTCGGCTATGATGCGTGCACCGTCATCGAGCACACACGCGCATGCGTCTGCGACTATCGCACATGCCGCGCAACACGGAAAGATTAATCCGATGACGACAGCATCACGACGACGCACCCCGCGTTCGTCATGGGCGGCGACTTCGACGCTGCGGTTGAACAAAAGCATATCAATCAACACAACAACACGGTTTGGCTCTAGAACGGCGACCAAGGCGAGTGCAAGGATGGACGATGGCGATGCGAACGCCCGCGGAGCACTTGAAACGACGACGTCGGCGAGGGCGCCGACGTCAGTCATGGATATTATTCCCGGCGTAGGCGGGGGGTTAACTACTTTCGGATTGTTGAGTAACTTGGGAGTAGATTTACAAGGGCCGGGAAGCGTTGTGTCTGCGGTGGCGGTGCTAGCGGCGATTATCTTTGTGCACGAGTGCGGCCACTTTTCAGCCGCGCGTTTGCAAGGAATACACGTAAATAAGTTTGCTGTCGGGTTCGGGCCAAGTTTGTTAACCTATCGTGGGCCTGAAGTAGAGTATAGCTTGAAAGCAATTCCTCTTGGTGGTTTCGTGGCGTTCCCTGATGATGACGAGGACTGTCCCTATCCCGAGGATGACCCAGATTTGTTGCGTAATAGGCCCGTGAAAGACCGCGCGATAGTAGTTTCCGCGGGTATTATCGCCAACATAATATTCGGCTATGGTATTCTGTACAACCAAGTCACAACTATCGGTTTCGCGGAGCAAAAATACGAACCTGGGGTTGTTGTGCGAGGTTTGACGTCGACGAGCGCGGCGCGTGAAGCTGGCATCGAAGTCGGTGACATCATCTTATCTGTGAATGGAGACACATTACAAGCGAGCAGCAGAAGCGTTTCTAAGGTTGTTCAGGCTGTGAAAAACTCACCCAATACATTCATGAAGTTTGAGCTTATGCATGTCGGTGCAAATGGTGCGCCTGAGGTCAAGGTTGTCGAGCTCCGCCCTGACACGTCGGACGCGGGCGACGGCAAAATTGGCGTCAAGCTCGAGTCAAACTCAACCGTAGCGAAGCGCGTGGCTTCGAATCCGGTTGATGCCGCAGTTCTAGCCTCAAAGGAATTTTCTCGACTTGCTGCGCTTGTATGGAACAGCTTGACGGGTTTATTCATGCATTTTGACGATAACAAGTCTCAGGTCAGTGGGCCCATCGCCATCGTCGCCACCGGGGCTGAGGTGATGCGTAACGACATCAGTGGCCTGTACCAGTTCGCGGCGGTTATCAACATTAACCTCGCAATCGTAAACTTGCTTCCGTTGCCAGCCCTAGATGGTGGTTTCCTTCTCCTGATTGCCATCGAAGCCGCTCGAGGAGGAAAGAAATTACCCGTCGAGGTTGAGCAAAGCATCACCGGAGCGGGAGTTTTGTTCTTGTTGATTTCCGGCGTGTCCCTCATCCTTCGCGACACAATTAATTTGTTTCCGCATTAGGTAGTTAGTGTTTTAAATCCTTTGTGATATCATTTAGCGAGCGCATAGACTGCATTATCAAGTTTTTCGAGCGACTCAAGCGCGCGGGTGGTTTGTACGCACGCGTGGTAGTAAAAACGCAATTGGCTGTTTTAAATGACTAAAGTTATACTATCGCCGAAACAATTGGCTCGCTGCTACGCGAACTTACAAGTAAATGCTCGCCGCGCGCTCCTTGAACTTGATCTCACGGCTGTCGCGCTTGCCGACACCCTCAGCAACCTCGCGTTCGCGCTTCACCGTGTACAACTGCGCCACCTTCGTCTTCAAGATGCCAAAGTGGTGCGGCTTGAACTCCTTGCGCGTAGACTGACGCATGCGCAATTGGAACAACATCTTCTTGCTCTTCGTCACTTCCTCCAAAAGCGCCTCGTTAGACAATTCCTTGAAATCCTTGATGCTCGTCGGCTTGAGGCCAGTGAACTCATCAGTCGCCGCCGCATCGCCTTCGGCGCGAACGACGACCGAGGCGCGCTTTTGCGCGCGCGCGTGAGCGGCGGAAAACTACACATCGATACAAACACACGCAAAACCCGGTCAGTACACGCGCACACGCACACATCACACTATTCCACCATTCCACACCCCTCTCGCTCGTCTCGCTCGACAGCATCCGCGCGCGCGACCCCCCCGCCTCGCGCGCCTCGCGCGTTTTCAGGGTTTCAGCCCCTCTGACCCTCTCCCTCGCGCGCCGTCCCTTTCCCGCACGCGCGCGCGCACCACCCGCCCCTCGCGCGCGCGCGCCACGCACGAGCAATATCCAACCCACCACACGATCGACGATCCACCACCGCACCACCACCGCGCGCATCGCCTCGTCGCCATCGTTCCCATCCGCGCGCGCGTCGCGAGACCCAGCCATTCGCACCGCGCGCGCGCGCACCGCGCGCACCGCTCGACCGCCGCGCGCGCGACGCGAACGCATAACGTCACACATCTATATCTATATCTATACATCTATAACACCCACCTTGACTTGAACGACCGGCGCGCGCGACGACGCGGTGAGAACCATCGCGGACATCGTCCTTCTTCCTAGGGCGTGACCTGGTGTGACGCCGCCGACGTCGAGGCCGACAGGGGTGACGCAGCGTCCATGGGCCCGACGCGCACAAAGCGTGATGGGCTTGCGTGGTGTGCTCTACGACGAACGTGCGTGCATGGAGGTGTATATCACTCGCTAGGGTTTTATACATAGAGGGTTGTGGGGTAGGATATGTGTTAGCGATCCACGCGTTCGCACGCGCGCGCGCGCGGGGGCGAAAACCTGACCACCGATCGTTCGCGCGTTTGTGTTTCGCGTCAAAGCGTCGCGCCGCCGCAGCGTTCGAACTCTACACGTATCGTCATGTTGTCCGCGTCCTCGTTTACCGGTGTGAAGATCTCCGCCGCGCACAGCGCCAAGCGCGCGAGCTCGTCGAGCCGCGCGTCCACCGTCGTCGTCAAGGCGAACGCCAAGGTTGACGCGTGCGACAAGAACTCCATCATCGTCTCGCCGTCGATTTTGAGCGCCAACTTTGCCAAGCTCGGGGAGGAGATCCAAGCGATCGATAAGGCGGGTGCGGAATGGGTGCACATTGATGTCATGGATGGGCGATTCGTGCCGAATATTACCATCGGGCCGTTGGTCGTGGATGCGATTCGTCCGGTGACGGATAAGGTGCTCGACTGCCACTTGATGATTGTTGAGCCGGAACTCCGTGTTGCGGATTTCGCCAAGGCTGGTGCGGATATTATCTCCGTGCACGCTGAGGGTGCGGCGACGATCCACTTGCACCGCACGATTAACCAAATTAAGGATTTGGGGTGCAAGGCGGGCGTCGTGTTGAACCCCGGCACGCCGGTGAGCGTGTTGGAGTACATCATCGAAGAGGTTGACCTCATCTTGGTGATGTCCGTCAACCCGGGTTTCGGTGGCCAATCGTTCATCGAAAGCCAAGTGAGAAAGATTGCGGAAATCCGCAAGATGTGCGATGCCGCCGGTGTGAACCCGTGGATTGAAGTCGACGGCGGCGTGTCGCCGAAGAACGCGTACAAGGTCATCGAAGCCGGCGCCAACGCCCTCGTCGCGGGCTCCGCCGTCTTCAACTCTCCGGACTACGCCGCGGCGATCGCTGGTATCAAGGCGTCCAAGCGTCCGTCCGCGTAAGCATGAGATTTGTCCAATATTAAATATTTTTGTTCTAACATCGTCACAACGACGCCGACGCGCCGAGGCACAATCCACGCGGCGCTCAACAACTTTCGCCTCACATCGCGTCGTTATCGTCGTCGTCGTCGTCACCGATTCGTTAGCGCGTCAAATACGTACCGCTATGCGCGTCGCGTGCGCGCGCTCGTCGCGACAATGGCTCAGCGCGTCGACATCGTCTCGTGTTGCCGTCGCCTCGCGAGCGCTGTCCAGTACGAGTGAAGTAGATTTCGACGTCATCGTCGTCGGTGGAGGGCATGCGGGGACCGAAGCTGCGGCTGCAGCCGCAAGACGAGGTGCACGAACGGCGCTGGTGACGCCCAAGCCGTACAAGACGCTCGGGGAGATGAGTTGTAATCCATCAATCGGTGGGCTCGGGAAAGGCACTTTGGTGCGCGAGGTTGACGCGTTGGATGGTCTCATGGCGCGCGCCGCAGATGGAGGCGGTATTCAGTTCAGAATGTTGAATTCGAGTAAAGGCCCGGCGGTGCGTGGTGCGCGAGCGCAGATGGATCGCGATTTGTACAAGAAAGAGATACAGCGCTTGATTGCCGACGTCGGCGGCTTGGACGTCGTCGACGCCGCGGTGGTTGATTTAGATATAGAAACCGACGCGGTTAGCGGGCAAAGAGGAATAATACGAGGGGTCATACTGGATGACGGACGGAAGTTGACGACGAAATCGGTGGTTATCACCACAGGAACGTTTTTGAATGGTGTATTGCACATAGGTAACGAGCGCGTGCCAGCCGGTCGCATGGCAAACGCGACGACAGAGCAAGCGGACATGGATGCTGGAAAGGCTGCACATAGACTAGCGAAAACACTATATGGCGTAGGTTTCGCCATGGGTCGCATGAAGACTGGTACACCGCCTAGATTGGATGGTACGACTATCAATTGGGCGGCGTGTGTGCCGCAACCAGGCGACGACATTCCATTACCATTTGCGTTTCAGGCGGCGAGTCGACCCGCGAGTGATGGCCCGTGGACAACCTCGGTGCCTCAAATTATGTGTCACAGCACGTATACCACGCCAGAGACTGAAAAGTACATCGCTGCCGCGCCAAAGTCGAAGTACGACATTGAAGATCCAACCGCGCCGACGACGCCAAGGTATTGTCCATCGATTGAATCCAAAGTTCGACGATTTCCGGGACGTAACCATCGTATTTGGCTAGAACCTGAAGGTTTGAACACTGATGTGGTGTATCCGAACGGAATTACGAACAACTTGGATCCAGCTTTGCAAAAAGAGATGGTGCGCACAATTCCGGGACTGGAAAATGTTCACATACTTCGTCCCGGGTACGGCGTAGAGTATGACTACGTAGACCCGCGCGAATTGCGCATAACTTTAGAGACAAAGCGCATCAAAGGGTTGTTTCTAGCAGGACAAATCAATGGCACGACTGGGTATGAAGAAGCTGCGGCGCAAGGTTTACTCGCTGGTGCCAACGCCGCGAGTGTCGACGGTGAAGTATTTAAGATTCCTCGCCACTCGAGCTATCTTGGGGTTCTGATCGATGATTTGACGAGCAGAGGAACAAGCGAACCATATCGCATGTTCAGTTCACGAGTTGAATATCGATTGAGTATTCGTTCTGACAACGCCGACTTGCGTCTCACAGAACTCGGTTCCCAATTCGGTGTCGTGTCTGCCGAGCGGTCGCGCGCGGCATCGAGAAGGCGAGCGCTCGCCGAGCGCGCGATGAAAGCACTCGATGATATCACGCTCGTGCCTTCTCGGTGGCAAGCGTACGCGCCAGATTTGCCAATCGCAAAGCACGGGCGGCATTTGAGCGCATCAAACATGTTGGCGCAAGGCTGGGGCATCGACAAAATCCTGCACGTCGTCACTGAGGTGCTCGGAACGGCGGACTTGAACGTTCAAGCTCTACATGCAGTGAACGGCGAAGACCGAAGCGCATTCGAGTGCGCGGCGATTGAGGCGTATTATCGTCCGTACATTGACAGGCAAGCGCAAGAAATTGACGACATGCAACGCGAAGAAGAGTTGGAAATTCCAGAGCATTTCGATTACTCAACGATTGACAACTTGTCGAACGAAGATAGGGAAAAATTAGAAGCTGTACGCCCGTCGACGTTCGCGCGTGCGAGCCGAATCAGCGGAGTGACGCCGGCGGCGCTGTTGTCGTTGTTTCGTGCAGTCGCGAAATCTCAAAAAGCCTCTTCAAAAGTTCGATTAATGTAATGAGCAAGCATAATGTAATATAAATAGCTATTCTAGAGCGAGCGCACGCCAACAATAGATTCAACGGCTTGAAGATGTCCAAGTGCGCGCGCCCGGGCGTCGGGCGACAATCCTTCCAACTCTTTGCGCACCTCCCCGAGCTCGCCATTGATGTATTGAATCTCGCCTCCGCTCAAAATCTTTTCCAACTGCTTCGCCGGCGCAAACTGCGCGAGCACACCTTCATCCTTCACCCCGGCGTACTTCATAGCTGTCGGCAAATCGATCAATCCCGTCTTCGCCCCAACCGGCCGACCGTTCTCAAACAACATGAGCGTCGGGAACCCAGTCACCGCGTACGCCTTGGCGTAATCCGTATACGTATCCACGTTCATTCTCGCCACGCGCGTCTTTGACCCAGCTGCGGATAACTTCTCCGGTAACTCCTCCCAAATCGGCTCCAGACGCTTGCAATACGGACACCACGGCGCGTAAAACTCCACGAACACCGCGTTTTTGCTCTGCTCCACCTCCTTGGTAAAGTTTTCAGGCGTGAGCTCAATCACCCCACCAGTCGCCGCATTCGCCCGTCCGCTCGCGAGCGCGGCGAAACCGACGGCGACGCCCGCACCGAGCGCCCGACGGCGCCCGACGGCGACGCCCGCCGCGTTCGCGACCGCATCCGAAGCCCCATCGTCATCACCATCGCCACCCATCGCGCGCGGCATCGTCACGCACACCCGTCGCGCCCGTCGCCCCATCGCGCGCGCACCCGTCGCGCGCGCGTCTACACATGCACGCATATTTACCGCACACATCGCCGCCATCGCGCGCCGCTCGGCGTCGTCGCGCGCGCGTCTCTGTGCGGTTTCAGCGTCGGTGACGCGGATGGGTCCGAAAAGGGGAAGCACAGCGCCATAGAATGCGCCGCATTCATCGCCGCACCACACGCGACGCGACGGTCGTGTTGCATCGCCCGCGCACGATCGCGCACGGGAAAGTAATCTTTCAATCGTTTCACCCGCGTCCGGGCGCGCGTGAGGGTTGACGCGCGCGGCATTTGTGCGAATCGCAATCGCCGCCGTCGGCATTGTCGTGTCGGGGTCTCTCGGACGGTGCGAATCGGCGCGCGTCGCGTGTGCGCGTCGCGCGAGGCGGGACCATCGCGATCGCGCGCGCGTGAGGTGTGTGCGTAATGTTTGCATCGAATGCGTGCGCGCGAGGGGGCGTGCGGGCGTCGTGTGATGCGCGACGGGCGCAATTGCAATGCGCGAAGAATGTGTCGAGAGGTTGCTCGACACGACGGGTGGCGGTGTTTGCGCGCGATGGCGGCGCGAACGACGGCGCGCGAGAGACGCATAGGAAGAAGCATCATGACGCGCACGGTAAGGGTGCGGTGGAGACGGCGCATGTGGAGTGTCGAACGGCGATAGGGGAGCGATTGGGGGGGATTTTGAGCTCGAGCGGGCGCGAGGCGTTTGACGCGGCGGCGGCGGATGCGTTGAAAGATATGATGAATCGCGTGGCTGACATCACTGCTGCTGATCATGGTGCTGACGATGACAGCACCGTTGGGCGTCAAGCGTTGACGTCGATGGAGATTGAGGATGTGATGTATCTGAGCGTCGTGCGCGACTTGGCGGATGCCGGAGGCGTGGGCGAGGCGAGGGATGAAAAACGCGTGCGTTTGATGCAGCGATGTCAAATGTTACAAGACGTCTTACCAAAAGGTTCTGATGATTACATTATTAATTTAGTGTTGCGCGTATTCCAAAACATTTCCGATGGTTCGAGGCGCGTGAATGGGGCGTACGTGGTGTCGGCATCGACGCTCGCGGATGTGTACGCCAAGTGCGCGTCTTTTGGTTACTTTTTGAGCGCCAGCGCGCGTCGATTGGAACTCGAGCAATGCATGTCGTCTGGAAGTGACTCTGTGCATTTATCCAAGCTCGCGTGCCCGCTCAAGTTGATGCGATATCGCATTTTACAATCCAACTTAAAGGCGATTGAGGGCGAAAACGAGTGTTTGCCGTCGCAACCGCGTGTCGCCGGATACGAGGTTCCCGTTCTTTTACGAGCACCAGGAGGGATTTTAATCCCAGGTGAGACGTTGACGCTGAAGCAATATATAGATCAGATGGGTCCAGCTGCGCGCGCGCGCACGGCTCAAATCGCATCCGTCGAGGCGAGCGAAGTTTTGCAACGTCACGTCAGCTTGCTCTTTGCGGGTGACAGGTACAGCGTCATGGCCACTTCTTTACCGGCACGCGATGCCCGTCGCTCAACACTGGGCAACGACGATGAACCTATCGATGATTATATCGCTATTCACATGGATCAGTTGAAGCACACAGTGCTCGAAGCTTCGGCATTTGGCGCCGCGCTCGCCGACGTTGAACGCGACATCGACTGTTCCAGTCACGCGCAGCTTTTGACGCGCGCGTAGAATTCAATAATATCACGCTCCCGCACGAAGCTCCAATTTTAGTATCATAAGACATTTATCCTGTTGTAATAATAACAATAATAACAGCCGACGTACTGCGCCTCATTTACACATCCGACGCCCGTGTGTCGCGCGTGACCATTCTTTAAAGCGTACAAAAAAAGAGTTCCACATATGCGGTCAATGCGAAAAAGTTTTCAACGAGACACTTCGAGATATCATGCATGAGGACGAACTTTACTTACTTGTACTTTATTACGGGTATAAATTGTCATCTGCTGCGCCAAAATCAAATATTAACAACGCCGGTGTTAACTTTAACTTTTCCACGCAACGGTATGGCGTTCGCCAATCCTCGACGGATTCAAAACACATCGCATGATGAGATTAGTTACACGTAGTCTTTTCAAGTCTTTTTTTAGTTACATAGTCTTTTCAACTTCTAAGGTTTCCTATGGTTTCTATGTCGCTCAGTACTTGCGTCCGGCTGGTTTCGCTGGTCTCGGCTTCACCTCTGTATCGTTGACGGCGTGTAAATAGATGTTGTTAGGAGTATTTGATAAGGGATTATCCCCTCCCTTGCTCCATTCGTACGATACGGCGTATGCGTAGATGGTGCCATCGCGGTTGAAGTTACCGCACGAGATTGGCGCCGGACACTTGTTCATATTTTTCAAGCGTTGCTTGCTGTCCTTGTCCCAGAAGTTGAAGTTGCCATCCGCGCCGGCGGTGACAAACGTGCCATACGTCGGATGGAACGAGATGGAATTGACAGAGTATATATCGCTGCCTTCTCTGTGACATTTGAACGTAAAGTTTTTGCTCTGCAAGTTATCTTCGACGTGCTGCACCGCTACGCGACCTTCGATGGAGCCGACGAGGTAGCCCGAACGGTCGGGGAACGCCGCGACGCATCGCGTTTGGTACTTCAACGGCGACATCAACTGCTTGAAAGGCACCTGAGGGTTGGCTAAGTTGAAAATTTGGATTTGACGCTCAGCGCATCCCACGACAAGAAGCGGATGCGTGACGCTTAATGCGTAACACCGCTCTGGCAAGGTAACCTGCAACGCCGGGTTTGGTTGGCGCGTGTCCCAGTATTTCAACGTACGATCCCATGAGCCGGTGACTAACAACCCAACCTGCTCGATCCACGCCATGTGTCGAATAGGTTGATCATGCTGCGCAACTTGTGTGGACTGGTTCGTCGCTAAATCCCACTTTTTCCCTATGTTGTCGCAACCGCCAGAAAACACGCTCGCGCCGTCGTGCGACCACGCGCTACACAACACTGGAGCCTCATGCTTCGTCGACGCCTTTGGCAGCGCCTGACCGTTATTCGCCACTTCATAACAAAACACCTGCGCGCGTGAATTAAAAACAATCACACCCAAACTCTGTCAGTCTTTCGCGTACTCTCTCTCGCGCGCAACCGTCGAGATCCAAATTCTCTCTCACTCGCTCTCCCCTCCCCCGCTCTCTCTCGCGTCCTCATTCACCAACCCAAACCACACGCACACACCACGCGACGCACGCATCACACACACACGCACATCACCATCCCACGCCGTGGCCACTAAAAAATTCCCCATCGGCGACCACTCCACGCTCGAAATCCCATCGCTCGGGGGATTCGCCACTTGAAAATCATTATTCGGGTTCGTCGGTGCGCTCACGGGGGCGCCCCAGGACATGGCTGCTCTCTCACGCCACTCCTCTGCGGCAACTCGATCGATCGTCGATCGATCGTCGCGCCCGTCGTCGTCGTCAGTCGCGCGTGCCAATCAATCGCGCGCGCGAATCGGAATCAGAATCTTTCGTCGGTCGTGGGCGCGTCAAAGTTCGGACATTCGGCGTCTCTCGCGCGAGTACACGTACTCACGTTACTCACGTAGTGTAGTGAATAAGTAGTTATTAAAAGTCAAAGTCTGAGGTCAGATAACGAGGGTTGAGCATGCAACGTTTTAGCATGCAACGTTTTAGCATGCAACTGCGCGCGAGACGCCCCCTTATCCTCCACAGATGTATACACAGCGCGACGCCTCTCGCGCCCGACGTCGCACGGACGATGGCGATGGCGATGATGGCCACGGTGCCGCCGCGCGCGCGCATCGCCCCAGAGACGGTGGCGCCCAGAGACGGGCGCGCGATGACGACGCGCGCGATGATGACGATGCGCGCACGATGTGGGCGATCGGGCGCCGGTCGGTGCGCGATTCGCGGCGCGCGCGATGGTGCGCGTGGTGCGGCGCGCGCGGGGGTGCGAGTGCATGCGTCGTCGATGTCGTCTGTGGTGTTTGCGACGGCGATGCCGACGAATACGATTGATTTGCGTAAGGTGATTGAGGATTTGTGCGCGGGGAAGGATTTATCCGAAGACGAGGCGTACCGGGCGATGGAGGCGTTGTTGGATGCGGAACAAACGCAGATTGCGGCGTTTTTGGTGTTGCTGCGCGCGAAAGGGGAGACGGCGAGTGAGATGGCGGGATTGGCGCGCGCGATGCAATCGAGAGCGGTGCTGGTGGACGCCGGGGATGACGTGTTGGATATCGTCGGGACGGGTGGCGACGACGCGGGTACGGTGAACATTTCTACTGGTTCTTGCGTGTTAGCCGCGGCTGCCGGGGCAAAGGTGGCGAAACACGGCTCGCGGTCGGTGTCGTCGTTGTGTGGGTCTGGGGACGTGCTCGAGGCGTTGGGGGTGGAGATTGAGTTGGGTCCGGAGGGCATGGTGAAGTGCATCGAACAATGCGGCATGGGGTTCATGTTCGCCCCGAGATATCACCCGGCGATGGCCAAGGTGTCGCCGGTGCGCAAACAATTGAAGGTTCGCACGGCGTTCAACTTGTTGGGGCCGATGTTGAACCCTGCGCACAGCAAGTACGCGCTCGTCGGCGTGTACAGCACTTCGGTGCAGCATCTCATGGCGGACTCGTTGATGAAGCTCGGCATGAAGAAGGCGCTCGTCGTGCACTCTATGGGCTTGGATGAGCTCACTCCGGCTGGCCCGGCAGATGTCGTCGAGGTCACCCCGAGTGGTACGCGCTCGTACACGTTTGAGCCCAAAGATGTTGGTGTCAAGGCGTGCACGCTCGAAGATTTGCGCGGCGGCGACCCGCAAACAAACGCCGCCATCTTGCGCGATTCTTTGGGTGGCCAAAAGGGTCCAGTTGCCGAGACGTTGATTCTTAACGCCGGTGTGGCCATGGCTGCCGCCGCACAGGCGAAGGATGTCGCCGAAGGTATCGCCATGTGCAGAGAAGCGCATGAGAGCGGCGCGGCGGGTAAAAAGTTGAACGAGTGGATCGCTCTGACGCAACAGCTCAAGGCGCAAGAAAAGTAAAGCGCCGTATACCAACATCGTACGTATACCAACATCACACATAGTTTATATTTTTATATCATCAATGTTTGAATTCACATTAAATCGTTTGTCTAATTTATCTATTCCTTCTTTGCTTCCGTCTTTTTGGCTCCAGTAGAGCCCATGGCGGATGGATCCATTGAAGGATATTGTGCTTTACCTCCAGCAACACCTCCTGGTGCGGGCATTGGCATGGCCATGTACGCTGGCATATCGGCTGGGATCTTACCATCTGCCGGCGGGGCGACGCCGGGTGCCATCATCATCACCGTCGGCGGCGGTGGAGGAGCGCCACGCGAGTTGTCTTGTGACTTCTTCTTCTCCATAGACTTGCCCCATTGGATTCTTAATTGCACATCATTGACAAGGCAGTTGAAAGCAGCGTCTTCAGCAGCCTTCTCAGCTCCATCACGAGTCGCGAAAGTAATGAATGCGCACTTTTTATCCCCAATGACGCGAATGCCTTTAATGTCCCCGTAGCGGTAAAATCGTCCCCGAATGTCTTCTTCGCCCATCTTCTCCGTGTCTACGCCTCCAAGGAATAACGTGGTAATGCTTGTGTCTTCTGGAGGTGTGAGCTTACGGCTCGGCCTTTCAGCGGCGCGCTTCAACATCTTCTCTGCCACCGGGTCGTTTGTCCCAAAGTACCTATCCTTGATGTTTTGCTTTCTCAACTCCGGCGCCGCACTGAGTTCGGGCATGTGCGTATCACCATTACACGGCCTGTACGGACAGTCATTCCGCGTACATGCGTTACGCAACCAAAACGTACAAATCGGCGTCTTATTCTTATTGTAGTACGGTTTGTTCCGCGCCAACTTCATCAACAACTCGTTATTCTTCTCCTTGGCACCATGCTCATATACATCCTCACCTTCGGCTAACTTTTTAGAAATCTCCTCCACCGCGTAATCTCTATTCACACTCGAGCTCGGCACCGACTCATTCGCCGCTCTCGCCAACGCCGCGTCCCGAGCCGCCACCGGAATCCCGTAGTCCAGATCCAACAAGCACACCTGACACACATTCTTCGCCTGCGCAATCTCCTTACACACCACCGTCTTCTTATACCGTGCATCATTCCCAGGCCTCCATCGAAACACCGTATACGGCCGTCCACTAATCGCACACTCACCCCCGAACGGCTCCTTTTGCATGCGCACGTATGGGTTTGGACCTAGGCAATCCTCGCACACGATTGGGAAATCCGCCGCCGCGTCGCGCCCTTCATCGTCGTCGTCCGACATGTCCTCTCGAGCGTTGTCGCGCAATGTCTACGCCGCGTTGGATGCCGCGAATTCGCCGCGATGACGCGTCGCACACTGCCGAATCACGCGCGCACCGCCTCCATGGTGTCCTTTCTTAAAGAAATGAGCTCCAAAAAAACCAGCGCATCGACGACGCGCGCTCGCGGGTGATTAATGCGCCCGCACTCGTCATCGCGCGCGCGGCGCGAACGCGGCGCGGCGCGCGGGCGTCACGCGCGCTGTGTTCGGTCGCACGCGCGCGAGCTCGGGCGCGATGGACATCGCGCGCGCGCGCGAGCGCCGGGGCGAGGACGACGAGGACAAAGTCGTTCGAGACGGTTGCGCGGGTGGTGGTGTGCGCTTGGCGCACGTCAGGCAGTACGCGTATTTGACGTCGGTGGTGAATGTGGAGGATAGTGAAGGGGAGTATGGTGCGTTCGTGGGCGATGGGTCGTTGTCGATGATTGTGGAGCGGTTGGGGATGGATGCGAGCGCGGTGCGGTTGATGGAGCGGGCGTTGACGTCGGGGAGCGCGCGGACGCGGGATGGGTTGAGTGAGAGTTCTGCGGTGAAGTTGCTTCCGGAGGTGTCGTTGTATGATTTTGAAGGGTACTTGAGGCGCACGCGGGAGTGGTATGGGTCGTTTGTAGAGTATCGGGCGTACGCGGAGAGCGCGCGCGCCGAGGCGGGCGCGCAGAGCGAAGCGCGTTTGGCTCGGTATGATTTAACCGCCAACGTGAAGGATATAGCCACCGTGCCGGGATTGTTTTTCGATGAAAACTTTGAATTAGAGCGTCGGGATGTGTTCGCTTCGGCGTGCTTGGGTTTAGAAGATCATAGTTTGCGAAATTTGTCTGCGGCTTCGACGTCCTTGCAAGACGATTTGAGTGAGCATTTGGATACGATTGAACAGCATTTGATTCGTGAAATCAGCGGCAAGAGCGATGAGTTCTTCACCGTACTCGCATCGTTACATAAACTTCACGAGTCCATGACGTCGATGCAGCACATAGTGAGCGCGCTCCGAGGGCGAGTTGCTGAGCTCGGCAGCCGCTTGTCAAAGCCAGGCAAGCAGATGATAAATCTGCACGCAAAACGAGACAATCTGCGTGCATTAGCGGACACGTTTGAGTCGATTTCGGCGCTTGCGCAGATGCGTGCGGATATGGATGTGCTCGTAGAGAGTACGGACTATCCCGGTGCTCTTACCATCGCAGAAGATATTCAACAGACGCTACGCACAGATGACGTGATTAGAGATTTGGCGTGTTTTAGAAAGCTCCCAGAACATGTCGCGCAAACGATAGAAAAGGTGCGGGAGGCAATGCTGCGTGATTTTATAGCTGGTGCAAATCTTCCACGAGATATTAAAACTCTCGTATCAAAAGAGACGCTCGATCATTTAGTTGAAACTGGGAAGGCGTGTGGCTTGGATGTCGCTGGGAGCGCGACCACAACGTCTGCTCCATTATCATCGACAATCGTAAGTGCACCGATTGATCCAAGAGTAAACGTAATGGAGACAACATCCCCTCCTCTTTTGGCGTTACTGTATTCTGGGAGCGACTTTTTGTGCGAAGCCTTGGAGAGATGGTCGTCGGAACTCGTTGAGAGCGTAAGGGACATTGAACGCGTTGCAGTTGACGTGATGCTTGCGAAAGTTACAGGTGAACGTCGTCATCCATCTACGTCGTCATTGGAAGAAGGATCATTCGACTCGGCATATGCGAATTCTATTCGTAAGCTCCCACCACAGGTGTTCGCCGAGATTCTACAAGCGTTGTCAAAGACATTTGGGATATACTTCGACCGTATGTCACAGATTCAACTCATTGTTAAGGGTATTGTCGTCGGCGACGAAGACGCGTTGACGTCGATAAAAGAAATGGATGAAGGTTTAGTTTCTGTGGCGCGAGAAGCCGCGATCGGTTTCGAACACGCAGCATGTCAACGTGCGCTCGCCATCACAAATGACGCAGTGCAAAAGGTCACCGATGTTGCTCAGGGACGTTTTGCAAAACTTCTCGGAGTTCGTGCGCCGATGAACGTCACTCTCGCATCTAAAGATTTTATGCGAATCATTGATGTGACAGTGGAATTTCTTGGCGTTGCGGAAGCACTGGGTAAACACCGATGCTTGAGTTTACGAACAACGTTGGCAAATCAAATCAAAGCATTTATTCGTGAGCAACATAATTCAGTGTCTGCTAAGCTCGCCACTGCGCTCGAGTCTGAGACTTGGGTTGCCGTAAACGCCTCGAAGCGATTTCAGCGCTTGGTTGATAGCCTAATAGCTGGAGATGTGAAAGTTAGTAACGAGGAGGGCGACGTAGATGATGAAGTTTCCTCAGTTGCTGTGGTCGTCGGTGATGGGCAGTATCGTACGGTGAAAAGCGCGATGATGATGATTCAGTTGCTCGCAGATGACTTGCTACTAGCAAAGCAACTTCCTACGTTCGCAACAGAAGTTACACATTGCGTCATTGACCTACTCAAGCAGTACAACACAAGTGTATGCCAGCTCATCTTGGGCGCCGGCGCTATGCAAGTGTCCAAGCTCAAGTCGATTACCGCCAAGCATCTCGCGTTGGCACAACAGAGCATCTCACTTGTCGCAGCCGTGATTGCGGATTTAAAAACGCCAACGTGTGAGCTCGTAGATGGCCCGAAACGATTTCTTCTCGAGCAAGAATTCGATCGTTCGTTGAGAGATTTGAAGTTGCACAAGAGTGAAATTCATGAAAAGCTCGTGAGCATCATGCGAGACCGCGTGGAGTTTCATTTGCACAACTTGTCGTCAATCATTGAGACGTTAAACGCAGCGGAACAACATGATGCAGTCGTTGCGAGCCCGACCGAATTTTCAACAGCGTTGACAAAAGAGATGGGCACGCTGCGAAGAGTGATTTCTGAACTGCTTTCAGAGGACGACCAGTGCGATATTCTGGGCCGCGTTGGTGCGGAGTCTGCGTCAATGATCGTGGCCAAGCTCGCCGAATTGATGTCGAGCATAGAATCAAATGCATTCACGCTTACACGCATCACGGCGGATATCGAATCGATATTACAAGCGATGAAATCTTTTCCAATGTCCGAAGCTCATGTCGTCCCTCTCGAGGCGCTCTTCGATGCCTTGTCAAGCGCAGCGCCGCCACCACAGACCTCGAGCGTCGATCAACCTGATTCGGTTGCCGCATCCAACGACGAAGAGGAAACTGCTTAGGAGCACTAGTCTTAGAATCAATAGAAGAAAATATGTGTTACAGTACAACTATCTATGCGCGCGAAGCACCCACGACACCGCACCACGCGGGACTCGTACGCATTCTACTACGTCTCGACGAGCGCATCAATCGCCTCGCGAAGTTCTTTGCGCCGCCGCCGTGCACCAAACCCCCATCCCGTCACCGTGGCGTACTCCGCCTCTAATGTTTCCCGCTGCGCCCGTACCTTTGCGTTTGTCTGCACCGTGCGCCCAATCGCCGACGCCGCGAGGCTACTCACGCCCAACGTCGCCGCCGCCCCCACGGCGAACACCGCCGCCCCGCCCGCACACGCCGCAACTAACCCACCAACCGCGCGAAACACCGACAGTTCCTCCATCTCCGCCGCTTGTCGCGCCAATTCTTCGGGCGTGAGCTTCTTCACCTTGTCGTTGTCGAACGCGCTCAAGTTTAATCGCCGCACGCGCCCGCCCGAAACGCCCGCGTCGCGCGACGTCAACGCCAGCGCGCGCGCGGTGCGACGTAAAACGCTCATGCCGCGCGTCCTCGCCGCGAAATCGCACCTCTGCGCGGCTGTCGCGCGCGCGTCGTGGTGTCACGCGTGCGACCAACCGTTGTGTCTCGGCACCCACCTCACGTCAACGCCAGACTCCGCCGCGACGTCCGCGGTGCTCGAGCGCGCTCGAGGCGAGCGCGGCATGTCGAGCGCACGAAGCGCACGCGCCGCGCCGTCGCGTTCGGAGGCGGAGGCGAGAGGCAAACGCGGCGCGGGCGCGAATGTGTTGGGTGGTTTGCTCGTCGTCGGACTCAGCGTCGCGGGCTACGCGTGCGTGCGAGCGTTCGGCGGTGCGGGCGCGCGCGCGAAAGATGCGAAAGCGACGACAACTGCAGTGGTTGTTGTCGATAGTGTGGTGAGGACGCTCGAATTCGAGGACGAGGGCGGGGCAGAGATGGAAGATGGCGCGCGCGGTGTCGAGGATGCGAAGCTCACAGAGCGAGCGATTGATGACACCGCGGAGGCTGCAGAAGAAGCGGTGATTTCGCAGAGCTCGAGTCCAAGAGTGAGTGAAAACATTCCACCGTCTACGATTGCGGCGAAAGAGAGCGTGACGACGAAGATATCGCCGTCAAATTCGATTAAAGACTCGTTTCCCGCGCCGCTGACTCCGCGGGCTCGACCGGCGCTGAAACTAGAGGTGGAAAATACTTCAAGCCGAGGCGCGACATTCGTGGCCTCGCTTGGTATCGATGAGTTCTCCATTGGACGAGGAAAAGTCAATGCATTGGTTGTTGAATCTGCAGAGGCGTCTACGGTGCATGCGAGCGTACGATGGACGGGCAAGACGTGGGAGGTGCGGGATTTGGGTTCGTTGAATGGCACGTATCTCAACCAAACGAAGATTTCTATAGACAATGAACGCGCGCCTGGGAAATGGCATAAACTTCAGCACGGCGATGCGATACAATTTGGTGAAAGGGAATCGAGTCCGAAGGTGTCGGTGTCGTTTTTTCGAGACATGACGAAACGAGCTCACGAGGCGCTGTCGTTACGGGCCGTAGTTCGCGCCGCGGGTTCCAAGCCAAATGGCTCGGAGGACAGAATTTTAGTCGAGTGTCCCATACGTGGTAATCCTTCTGTTGGAGTATTTTGCGTGTTTGATGGTCATGGTGGATTTGTGGCGGCTGAAAGCGCGCGGAAAATCTTCCCCGAAGTACTGGCGCGTCACTTGTCTGGCAAAGTTCCAGATGAGAAGGGCGCGAAAACTCTGCTCGAACGCGTCTTCTTGGAGACGGACAAGATCATGGGCATTGAATACGAGGGCTGTACCGCAACTGCGGTGTTAGTGTGGAAGAACCCGCGAACAGGCGGGCTTACGATGCAAGCGGCAAATGTCGGTGATTCCAGCGCCGCTCTCGGCAGAGTGTCTGTGAGCGACAAGGCCGCGCACGGTGCAAAGTATCTCACACCCGAACATAAAGTTCGTCACAAGGAAGAACGCGACCGCTTGAATGAAGCTGGTGCAGAGTTACCTCCAGAAGCGACGCGTTTGTATGGCTTGGCGCTCTCCCGTGCGTTGGGCGACAAATTTCTCAAAGATCAAAACGTCGGGTTGACTGCGCACCCATTTGTGAGCGAACCTATAGACGTAAATGGTACGACGGACAACGCCGTCTTGACGATCGCGAGCGATGGTATATGGGACGTCATCACTCCCGAAGAAATGTATGATGCAATGTACGACGAAAAAATTGATGGATGTCTACACGCCACTGCGCAGAGAATGGTTATCGAAGCGCGGCGCAAGCGAAGCGTAGACGACATCTCATTCATCGGTGTCTGTCTCGACATTTAACAATTCCGCCTAGTGTAATAATTCATTCAAATGTGCTACTTACAAAATTTATCATCACTTCACATACGTAACACACTGTTTAAGGAACTAAATGACCAGTGGTGGTGGGCGCGTGCTTTACGCCGACGACGCTTGCGCCTTTTCCACACCCGTGCGAAGCACTTCAATCGCACTCGCCCAATCATCACTCCCAAAAACACTACTCCCAGCAACGATAACATTCGCCCCAGCCGCTGCCGCGGCATCAATCGTGCTCGCACTCAACCCTCCGTCGACTTGAATATCCATGTCTGGGTACCGCGTGCGCACCGCCGCAACCTTCCCCAACACGTCTGGGTTGAACTTTTGCCCACCAAACCCAGGCTCAACCGTCATCACGAGCACCATATCCACCAATCCTTTATCGCACGCGTCGTACACCGCATCTGCCGCCGTACCAGGCTTGATGGCTAAACCAACGCGCATATTCATCCCGCGCGCTTCTTCGCACACGCTCGCCGCATCCGCCGCATCCGCGCACGCCTCCACGTGAAACGTAAACATATTCGCCCCAGCTTTTTGCATGGGGGCCAAATAATCTTTCGGATTCGTCACCATCAAGTGCACGTCAAAGAACGCGTCGGGCACGTGCGGTCGTAAGCACGACAACACGGGCGCACCGAATGTCAAGTTGGGCACAAAGTGTCCATCCATGACGTCAATGTGCAACCAATCGGCGCCGGCGGCGATGACCTTGTGGGATTCGTCCGCCATGCGTGCGAAATCGCATGAGAGCAGACTCGGAGAGATGATCGCTTTGGGCATCGAGCGCGCGTGCGTGAGAGTATGACGTACGCAAGCGATGCAAAGGACACCTTTTGAAAAGTTTGTTAAAAAAATAAAAATCAACGCTGACAACTTTCTACATTAAATCTCGAACGCTACGCTAAGTCAAGACCATGGCTAAGGCACGCAACGGGGCAAAACGAACGATTTAAGCCGCATCCAATCGCGGGCGGTCGATAAATCCGGGGTCACGCCGGAATTTATTGATAAACTTGTCAAACCATCTGTCTAAAATGTTTGTCGGGACGACCATGTGTTGGGCGTCACCTCCCGTTTGGAAACTCTGCATGAATCGGAACAAATCCTCCGCCACGCGCTTGGCGAACGTCTCTTTGTGTTGAACGAGCACGGACTCCTTTTCTAAGGTCGCAGCGAGGGGTTCGACGGAGATACCGATCGCGGCGGTCGCGAACGGGGCGCCGTTGTCGTCCACGGGCCAACGCAGGGCGAAGACGTCGCTCGGCTTGGCGTTCGCCACGCAACCACAATACGACCACGGCGAGTTTCCAGCTTGGATATACATGCACAGCGCACTGTTATCGTCTAAAACTGCGTGGTACGAATAGCGATAAGAGTACAAGATACCGTACGGTTAGTCGACGGCTCGTCGCGCGTCGCGCGCTTTTTCTACAGTCTTCTACGAAACCCATCTCACGCGCGTCGCAATCGCATCACACACGTACGTCCAGTGCTCGGCATGAACAAACACACATCTTTACATCCAATGTACCCTTCACCGCCGAGATTCGCGCCGAGGTCCAGCGTCCACGACGTCGCGTCCACGCGAGTGAAACTTTCGCTCGACACCACGACCGACTTCTTGGCGAACACCACGCCGAACACCATCGACATCGTCGCGCGCGAACGCGCGAAACGCAAATCTAACGCGCAATGCGCGCGTGTGACGTCCTCGCACGCGCGCGCGTGACGCACGGGATGGCTCGTGCCGGGGTGTGACGTCACGCGCTGCGGCGTCACTTCAGCACACGGCACACGATGCGGTCCTCTCTCGGACTCGCCAACCGCGTCTCTGTCGCGTTCGCGCGCACGAATGCGTCGAAGGCGTTGTCTGTGAAGCATGCGCGCGCGTTCCGCCCCGGATCGATGGTCGTGCGCGCCGGTGCGGGGACGGCTACGGGGTCTTCGGCGGCGACGCCATCTTGGGAGTTTCGATTGCTGTTCGATGGCGCGTGTCCGCTGTGCGTCAAGGAGGTGAACTTCTTGCGAGCGAAAGACAATGGGCGTGGACGTTTATCGTTGGTGGATTTGGCGAGCGATGACTACGACCCAAACGAGAACGCTGGGATCGATTACGAGACTGGGATGAAAACTATCCACGGAATAGACTCCAAGGGAGTCGTTTTCACCGGCGTTGAGGTTTTTGAAAAGGCATACGATGCGGTCGGCATCGGCTACATTTATGCCTTTACGAAGATTCCCGCGCTCTTGAAGGCGGCGAATGCAATCTATGACGTGTGGGCCAAATACAGACTGAATGTCACCGCGCGCGGCTCGCTCGAAGAGCACCTCAAGGCGAGAGCGGCTGTTTTGGATGGGAAAGCATGCGGTATCGACGCTAAGGAGTGTGTAGAAAAGTAAAACGCGTTAAAGAATAATTTTCCGTTTGTATGAATAATTAAGCTACTAGTTTCAATTCAGTTTGCCGCTTCCGCTTCTGCTTTTTTCTTCGCCTTTTCCTCGGCTTGCTTTGCCTTCTTCTCAGCGATTTGCGCCTCCTTTAACAACTTCTTTTGTTGCGATTTGGACATCGGTTCACCATTCTCACCCGTTTGCGCCTGAGTTTGCTGAGACTTTTTCACGCCGTCGTCATCTGCGGCTGGGGCACCAATCGCGATACCAGGCTTGGTGTTGGCCAGCGTAGCTTCATCGAGCGCGCCGGCAATGTCGCCCATGTCACCAAAGAGCGACGCAAACACGCGCGGTTGCGTAGACATGAACGCATCAATTTGCGCATCGTCCACGGAATTACGGATCGCTTGATGATGTTCCACGATAGGCACCAACGTTTCAATCAACTTGGCTTTGATTTCGCCCGAGAGCATACGTCCGCTCGAGTACTCCTCACCAATTTTGGCCAACTCTTCGTCGTCATCGAGGAAAAAGTTGAGCCATTTCCAGCTAATATCCACATCCAAGTTGCCCCCGATTCGTCGATGATCCTCTACTGTGAGCTGACCACCACTAAATGCGTACTTGTTCACCTTGTTCTTAATCTCCTTGGCGGTGTCTGTGACGTAAATTGCGCTCGTGGCGTCTGACGCGCTCATCTTCCCGCTCTCACCTTTGAGCGCCGGGAAGAATCGAGATTCAATCAACGCTGGCTTATACCCACCAATACGAGGCGCGACATCACGCGTCATACGGAAATACGGATCCTGATCGATCGCGCACGGAATCAAGCACCTCAAGCTCTTCTTGTTCTCACCAAACATGTGCGGGAAACAATCCGGGAAACTCGGCGCCGCTTGCGTCGGCGGAAACCCAACTTGTCCAATGTTGGACTCACCCGTGAAACCAAAGATCCCGCGCACCTGGTTCAACGTCACACACTTTGCAATTTTCATCATGTTTTTGTATATGGGCGTGCACATGTAGTTGACGTCGGAGAAAATAAACGTACGCTTGGGATCAAAACCACACGCGATGATATCTTTTGCGTTTTCTCGTCCCAATCTTTCGCATTCCTCAAGCGCCATGTCCTTCCACAAGAACTTCTCATCATCCGTCAGCTGAATCACCAAAGGTACCTTGAACGCCTTTTGCAACCACGCGGTGAAGTGAAACGGAATCAAGTGTCCCAAGTGCAACGACTCGCTCGATGGCCCGCGACCCGTGTACAGATAAAACTTTTCACCCTTTTCGTACGCATCGAGAATCAAATCCATCTCCCGGTGCGCAAAGAACATCCCACGCCTTAAGAATGGATGCGCCTTCATCCCAGTCACGCGCTCGATGCGTTCCACCATCTCAGCGGTGATTTTAGAGCACCCAAACTCCTTGATGAGCTTGTCGTAATCAACACCTTGCCCATCGGCGCCTTCGACGTCCCACGGCGTGACGATTTGTTCACCGCCCGTCGCGGGCGTCGCCGCGGCGTCGGCGCCATCAACCGGTTGCGCGCTCATGCTTCGTGCGACGCGTTCGACGCGTTCGACCGCGGGCGCGCGGCGGGTTATGTCGTGCGCCGTCTTGAGTGCCTGCGATCGCCATTGCCGCGCACGCGCAGACGGTTCACCGAGACATCGCACGCCGACGCCGCACGCAAACCGCGCGGCGCAAAGGTTGCGCGGAATAGTCTCGCATCGCTCACGCCGTCGAACGCGCGCGAACGCGCGAGGAGTGTTTGCGTGAGGGCGTCGTTCAATCGTCGCCATGAAGGAGCTCCTAGGTCGAGTGGTGTCGAATAAAATGATGAAAACCGTGACGGTGATGGTGGAGCGATTGTATAAACATCCGAGATATAAGAAATACATGCGGGCGAGGAAGAAGTACGCGGCGCATGATGAGGAGAATGTGTGTAACCCTGGGGATATGGTGCGGTTGAAGCACTCGAGACCGCTGTCGAAGACAAAGCGTTGGGTGGTGTCTGAGATTGTGAGAAAGGAACGGATTTTTGATAGCGATGCGGTGAATGCCGCGGTGAAAGAACGCGTGCGCGCGGAGAAGCTCATGCGTGCGGAAGCTGAGCGGGGATTTGCGGCGGGTGGGGAGGTGGGCACGCCGTAGGTTGAAAAGAATAACACTCTAGCGCTTCATGTAGTACAAACTCTAATTTCTAGAAAGTAGACGCTTGAAGGAATCCAATGACGTCTTTACGCCGAGACATGCCTACTGGGAGGTAACATACCACTTTAGTTCCCTCAGCTAAAAAATCTTCGCTTTCGACAAAGCCTGTGCGGCGAATTTCGCCAATCAACGCTCCGCGCTCGTAGGGTACGAGGAGCTCGCATCGCGTTAAAGTACTACGCTTGATGATTTCCACAATCTTTTCTTGGAGCACATCCATGCCTTGACCAGTTTGTGCGCTAATAAGTACTGCACCGCGTTCCTCAGCGGCAATTTCGATCTCAAGCATGACTTCTTCGTCGGTGATGTTGTCAATTTTGTTCCATACCAAAAGCTGCGGAATGTGCGCCGCGTCGAGTTCGCTCAGAACCTTGTCCACGGCGTTTATCTGTGCCTCAGCGAGATCACTCGATATATCGACAACGTGCAAAATTAATGATGACTCGAGAACTTCCTCCAATGTCGCACGAAAGGCGGCGACGAGCTGCGTAGGAAGCTTTTGAATGAACCCAACAGTGTCCGTCATGAGCACCGTCATACCATTGGTAAGATCGAGTCTTCGCGTCGTCGGGTCTAGAGTGGCGAAAAGCTTGTCTTCGGCCAACACATCGGCATTCGTCAGGGCGTTCAGTAATGAACTTTTACCCGCGTTGGTGTAGCCCGCCAAAGAAACAATCGGCACGCGTTCTGATTTACGCTTTGCTCGGTATTGCTCACGATGGGTACGAACTTGCTCAATCTTCGCCTGTAACAACGACTTTCGATCGCGCAACAAACGCTTATCGATTTCAATCTGCTTTTCACCCATACCTTTTACAGCCCCGCTGCCACTTTGACGTTCCAAGTGACTCCACATCTTCGTCAAACGCGGCATTTGATATTCCAGCTGCGCCATCTCTACTTGCAACTGACCCTCCGCCGTTTGCGCGCGCTGAGAAAAAATGTCCAAAATCAACGCTGTGCGGTCGCAAATTCGCACTTTCCCACCGAGTTTGCGCTCCAAGTTACGACCTTGCTTGGGCGAGAGCTCGTCATCAAAGATGACCATGTCCACCGTCGGCGCGTAGGCGTCAAATCCGTTTCGACGGTCGCGCTTATTCGAACCATCTTCGGCGTCGTCATCCCAGCAGTCATCCTCATCCTCGTCGTCATAAAATAAATCCTCGTCATCCTCATCCTCATCCTCATCTTCGTCCTCTTCTTGATCTAACGAGCGAGGAAGTCCACACAACTCTCGTAGCTCGCCAATTTTCCCACTCCCCAAGTACGTCGCCGGCACCGGTCCCTGGGGCAACTTTTGCGTCATGCGCCCTACAACCTCGCATCCAGCCGTCGACGCGAGTCTTTCTAACTCATCCAAACTATCCTCAAACGCAAACTCCCCGAACGCTTTATCCCTCCTCGATTTCGCGCCGACGGCTACGACGACGACGCGCTCGCGCTGCGCCTCCCAGCCCCACATGTCATCACGAATCCCACTCGCGCTCGCCCCGTCCGTGCCGCTAGTGCTACCAAAATCAAACGTCTGCACCTTGTGGCGTCGCTCGATGATTTCTTCCCACGACATCGCGTCGAGGTCGTCTACGTCGACGATGGTGACGCTGTCTTTGCCGTCGTCGTCACGCGCTGCAGTAAACGCGTCGGCATCTTGCGCGCGCCGTGCGACCGCCGCGCGCGGGCGGCTGGCGACGACGCACGCGCGCGCGTGAGACGCGAACATGGGGCGTCGTTCGCGCGCGCGCGCAGGCGCGGGCGCGGACGCCGGTGCGACAGACGCGAGCGCCATCGGGAGCGAGGCGCTGCGTCACTTTGTGACGTCGCAATCGGTTGCGTGGTCATCGACGCGTGGGGCGGCGGCGCGGTGCGTGCGTGGACGAGCGACGACAACGCGCGCGCGCACGCGTCGATGGCGTCCATGTTCTCGCGCGGCGATGGCGCGGCGGCGTCAGCGAAGACGTATTGGTGGATTGGTATTGCGCTCGGACAACTGTGTGCATTCGTGAACGCCACGTCTGCTGCGGCATCCACCGCGCTCGAGAGTAAGCACGTGTATCTGCCCGCATGGCAGACGTTTTTTGCGTACTGTGCGATCGGTGGCGCGTACGGACCGATGTATTACGCGCGCGTGCGTCGAGATGAGAGTGGCGGCGGCTACGCGTGGTCCAAGTTGAAAAAGTACGTCGCGTTGGCGGCGATTGACGTCGAGGCGAATTACTTTGTCACCTTGGCGTTCAGGTATACGTCAATGACGAGTGTGACGTTGTTAGATAGCGCGGCGATACCGTTTGCCATGGCACTCAGCGCGGTGGCGCTGAAATCCAAGTATGCCAAGGCGCACGTGGTTGGCGCGTGCGTGGCTTTTGGCGGTTTAAGCGTGCTCGTATTGAGCGACGCCACGGCGAAAGGCTCGAGCACGGCGAGCGTGGCGAACGCACCATTAGGGGATTTTCTGACCATTGTCGCTGCGGCGTTGTATGCGACGTCGAATGTATTAGTAGAGGCGTTTTTGCACGACGCCGACAAGGTTGAAATTTTAGCTCACCTCGGGGTGCTGGGCGCGGCGTTTAGTGGCACACAGAGCGCTATTTTAGAAGGCATGAAGTTTAGCGAGTTGAAAGCGTTAGGTGCACGTGGTTTTGGGTTGTTTACAGCGTTTGCATCGTCGCTGTTCGTGCTGTATACGTTCTCCATGGATGTATTGGAGCGTTGCGGCGCGTCTGCGTTCAACGTATCCATGTTGGCGAGCGACGTGTGGTCTGTCATTCTTCGTTTGATGTTCTTCAATGGCTTCGCCTCGAGCGCTCGTGCGGCGGCATTTGTCATTTCTTTTGCTTTAGTCGCGGCTGGTATTTGCATATTCGCCTCTGCGGGTGATCCAGCGCAGTTGGGCGCCGAGCAACGCGGCGTCGACGTCGAATCCACCGCCGACGAAACGCCCGCGTGGCTCGCTCGCGTACGCAAATTCATACGTTTTGATCAATCAAAAGCGTCGAATATGCCGTACGCCGTCATGGATGAGCAGTACGATTTAGAACCCATCGAGCTTGGATCACTAGGGCGTTAGCACGCCGACTTGTAACGCACATTAGACTATGAGGAGCCGATCCTCGTCGCCTCTGAACACCATGCAGTTGCGGGACAGTCACCAATCCATTAACTCACTTGGCCTCATTCGGTCACGCACACGCGTGCGATCATGACGCGGCGCTCGTCAAACGCGCGAACGCAGCGATCTATGCGTTCGCCCGCGATGACGACGGCGTGCGTGGCGCTCGTCATCGCCACGCTCGCATCGTGCGCGCCGGAGCTCGCGCACGGGGCTGACGCCATCAAGCTGAAGAATTTACGCGACGACTTTACGACGAGCGCGGTGAATCGCTGCGAAGCGTGCGTGGCGATTACGCACGCAGAGATGATGCACATCGAGCACGTCAAGTCGACTCGGCTCGTGGTGGCGGGCACGAAGACGGTGGAGAGCGGTGATATCCAAGTGTCGGAGCTCTGCTCGAGCGCGTTTGGGGGTCATCGAAAGTACGGGTTTAGAATGGTGAATGACGTCAAGCGACTCGTTGGACCTGGTCTGAACATGTTTGATTTCATCGAGGGCGCGGTGAGCGATCGCGTGAGCGTGGAGAGGCAGTTGAAGACGCGATGTGATGCGTTGATGTACACGTTGGATGATTTCGACGTCGTGGAGACGCGCAACGAAGCGTACGAAGAGGCGGTGAAAAATTCCACGGATGACGCGACGGAGGCGCAGAAGTTGAGCGCGATGTTTATGAAGTTGATTAAGAAAAATTGCGTGGAGCACACGAATGAGTGTGAAAGCGTTGATTCGTTTATTTCATCCGTGCAAGATGACGTGAACAAGTTGCATGAGACAGTGGAAGACGCCAAGCGCGAGTTGGTTAATAAAACTGCTGATGATGACGACAAACGGGTGAACGTGACGATTGCGAAAGCTATGTGCAACGAACATACTTTGAGCGATGTCGCATGTTCATTTCTCTCGAGTGAACTTTTGAGCGCTGGTAAAGCGCAAATTCAACGCTGGCACAACTACACGGGAGAGGCGCACAAGTACTCCGTCAGGGTTGCGGCTGCCTATGATACCGCACCGGATGAAAACGATGTCGATTTCGATGGTGACAAAGAAGAACTTCTTGTCGAAGCAATGTTAAACATCACATCTCTCCGCGCAAACTATTCCATGTTGAGCGCCGAACTCAACTTTGAAACTACGTTGGCCATCAAGCCTGGATACCATGTTGCCGTACATAATTTGGCATACACTTACAAGAATGGTGAAAAGTTCACAGAGGCTCGCGACATGCTTAAGCCCGCTCTGGATGAAAGCAAGGCGGAGGGCTTGGATACTGTGACGCTTGCCGAGAGTTGGAAGCTCATGTGTGAAATTGAGCACAAACTTGACAACACGGAGAGTGCGATTGAAGCGTGCAAGAAGGCGATCGCGCTCGACGATCGTAACTTTGACGCTCTGCGGCTGTTAGCCCAATTACACATGGTCAACTTCTTCACGGAACTCCATGATATTCGTAGCATGGACAACACGACGCACGGCATCGCCGACCGTCAACGCGATCTCAGCGTACCTTTGGCACAAGCCAAGATTCTTTTCACTTCGGCTTTGACCTTGGACCCAGTCAAAAACGAGATAGCACAACTCGGGATGGTACTTTATTTTGAGCAAGCTGCAGAAGAAGCGGCGTTGCAACTGTTCACCAGAGAACAAATTGGAGCTCTCATGAAAGCTCGGCACACGTGCGCCAACACAGACCTTGGCGTGGATGGCGTGTGCAGCGACATGCTTGAGCTGGCTGCTAATCACTTACTAAAAATGGGTCTCATCGCTATCGGAAGCGACGCATTGCAAATGTCTCTCGTCCTTGATGGCAGCCGCGTGCACGTCTGGCGTAATCTCGGTTTCTCGTACATGCACAACGGCAACTTCAAAGCCGCTGAGGTTGCCTTTGACAAAGCTAAAAAGCTCGACAAGACGTTCAAAATTGACGAAAGCATTCAAGCACTTTTCGAACGCGGGTTAGAGTTCGAAAAGAAAATCGAAACCGATCAAGTCACCACCAAGTGGTCAGAACCGCGCCGCCCAAACAAGAGCGAGCGAGACGAGCTTCAAGCCCAACTCTTGGCCAAACTCTCCACGCTCTCCCGCTCTCACGCCCCTCACGATGAACTCTAACGTGTACACGTATATATTGTAATATCTATCGATCCCATGCCGCTTACGCCCGAGATCGGCGCGAATGACGTTATTTTAGGTCGGAAATTTCCGATAGAGGTGCCCGTCACGTCCACGCTCGCGCGCCATTAATTGACTCTCCACGCGCGAACATGCCGTCATCGCCGACGCGCGTGGTGTGCGCGCTGGTGCTCATTGAGGACCATGGCACGGTACGCGACGCGTCCGTACCGGAGGAGATCCGCTTGCAGCCGCTCGACGCGTCACCGGCGTCGACGCCGAGTGCGATGGAACCGGTGCCAGGTTTAGGCTCATCAGAAAAAAGTCGCGACGACGTGTTTATTGGGCGACAATTCGGTCACGTAGACGTTGCGATGGATTGTACTAGTATTCCGTTGTTGTTATCGCGTCGACACGCGGCGTTGACGTGCGATGGGACGGCGCATTACGTGAAGGATTTGGCAACTACGAATGGGACCTTTGTGAATGGCAAGCGGATCCCCTCCAAGGAGGAGGTAAAGTTGAGTCCTGGGGATGTTGTGGCGTTTGGAGGACCGAGATACGTTGCGAGAGACGCCGGTCGTTTGCAGAATCCGTTCAGATTTCGATACGTTCGCTTGGAACAGCGCGAGGTGAGCGAGGTGAGTGGTCGTGGTCGCAAACGAATGCGGTTGAGTCAGGATGAGGACGGTATCGAGGGAGCCGGCGGTATGGACATGTCACAAGGACTTCAGCCAAGTCAAAGTTACTTTCCAGTACCGACTAGTCAGTCGAGTGAGACTGATGAAGAGTTAGATGATAAGTTGAAGGCGCGTTTGCGCGAAGTGTTTGAAGGTGGTGGGGAGTTTGCGCAAGCGTGTGCAAAACGATACTTTGGTGTATCGCCTGCGACGTCGCCCAAAAAGGCTTCTCAAGACGAAAAGTCAGTAAAATTATCGAATTCTTTTGATGAGGGCAAGTTGACGATGAGTGGCGCGATGGAAATGCTCCCAGATTTGGTCGTGGAGCGTTTGCGTCAACACGAACGCGGCAGTTTGACTTCGTCCAGCTTGCCATCTTGGCTCGATGCTGAACTCAAATGCTCGGTGTGTATCGATTACATGGTGTCACCCCACGTTCTCACTGGATGCGGGCACGTATTTTGCTTGGACTGCATAGACAACGCATTCTGTCACACGTATCGGTGCCCGGTGTGTCGCGCGCGCCCGCAAGCGCCGCGCGACTTATTATTCACCCCATCCGTGCTCACATCTCGCATGCTGGAAGAATACGTCGTCCACAAACTCTCCACAAAAGAAATGCTCGCCCGCGCGGCTCGTGAACAGCTCGCACAGGAAGCGCGCGAAAAGCGCGTAAAGCTCTCCGCCGAGCTCGCCGAGAAGCGCGCGCTCGCCGTGAAATCCGGCGCCCAAGACGACACCCCGTCTCAGCCCGAGTAGACACCACCACCGACGACGACGTGGATACACATCACACCAACCACCATTCACCGCTGAAAAGCCTTAGCGATGGTGCTTCGTCATCCCATTCGTCGTTCCATTCTTTTAGCCGCGCTAGTTCCCGCTCTACTCAGAAAGAAAACACGCCACCAATGTATCACCACTTGTTGTCGAGACTTTTCTCGCTCGCGAGCCCTGGCGCGTCCGCCTTTCGCAGACGCAAAACACCAACCATGGGGTACGTACGACGACGCGCATCGCGGTCTCGCGCGCGCAACGCGTGCAGCACACGCGCGTCCGTGCTTTCGCGCGCGTTTCAGCGCGAGTCGACGGTCGTCGCGTCGCCGGGACCGCGCGAGGCGCGCGCGCGAGGGATGCGGATCAGGGTCTCGCACGCGCGGTGATGGTCGGGCGTCGAGGGCCGTTCGCGACGACGGGCGCGGGTGGAGACGCGCTCGAGCGTCGGTGGATGCGCGGGGAAGGAGGGTTTTGATCGCACGCGCGCGCGTGAGGGGCGATTTGAGCGTCGCGCGCGCGCGAGGGTGGGCGCGTGTGCGTCGATCGGTCGCGTGTGGTTTTTAGGGTTTGTGTCGGATGCGCGCGTCGCGCGGTGGGCGCGCGGTGCGCGCCGTGCGACCGCGCGTGCGGGCTGGAGTGTGCGTTGAATCGTGACTGATGATGTGTTTGTGTGTTTTTGTGCGTTTACAGTAAGACTCGTGGTTTAGGGGCTGGCCGTAAGTTGCGCATTCACCGCCGTGAACAGCGCTGGGCTGACAAGGATTTCAACAAGGCGAACTTGGGTTCGGAGTGGAAGAAGCCGTTCGCCGGTTGCTCCCACGCCAAGGGTATTGTCTTGGAAAAGATCGGGATTGAGGCTAAGCAGCCGAACTCTGCGATTCGTAAGTGCGTTCGTGTTCAGCTCATCAAGAACGGTAAGAAGATTGCCGCCTTCGTCCCGCGCGATGGTTGCTTGAACTTCACCGATGAAAACGATGAAGTTCTTATCGCTGGTTTCGGCCGTAAGGGCCACGCCGTCGGTGATATTCCGGGTGTTCGCTTCAAGGTCGTGAAGGTTGCTGGTGTGTCGTTGAACGCGCTCTTCCGCGAAAAGAAGGAAAAGCCCCGTTCTTAAACACGCGGCTCTGTCGCTTGTGGGTGCGGCGCGTGCGTCATCGATGTGACGCGTCGTGGTAGCTTGTTTTCTCATGATTAGTGGTATACTTGTTGTGATCGAACATAGAGAATCTCATTAATTCGTGCTACAGTAACGCCTATATACTATAGTCTAATTGTGTTTGTTGTCGATGGTTGCCGCGCGCCCAAAGGCGCGTTCCTTGCTCACCGGAATGACGTAGGCCGGTTTCGGAGGCGCGTCGTAAAGCTTTGGAAGGTACGCCTGATATGCTGGCATGAATCTATCGACGAAATCTTTCACCTGCTCGTCCGTCAAGCCCTTGTTGCCATTCGCCTTGCGTTCGGCTTCGAGGCGCCACGCGTACACCCAACTTGGATCGCTCACTTTGAAGACGACCCACCAATCTACGGACCCTGGGCTCCACCACGCGGGACCGTACTCGCGCAGATACGCGTTGACATCTACCAAGTCGTTATTGATATTTACCAGCGCCTCGTCGTCGTCTATAGGCGAAAATCCAAGCATCCATCCCTCGAGAAGCACGACGTCGAGCGGCGCGGAAACGACATCCCACGCGTCCTCTGGAGCGCGGTCGCCCCATCCTTGTCGCGTGGTCTTATCATACCTCGGCACACGCACAGACGAAGCTTGATTAGCATTGTCGTCGTTGATGCGCGCCAGCGCATCGAGCGTACGCATACCGAGCTCTAAATCATGCGTACCGGCGTTCCCTCGATGCCGCAACATCGCGTTCGCCGGCTTTGCCGCCGCCAACGCGTCTTGGTCCTCGCCTCTAAGATAAAAGTCATCAATCGACAGCGCAGTGGCATTCAAAGTACCATCAACACGATCTTCTCTATCGTCGTCGTCGTCATCACCGCACACCCAAGCCCGCGGCGTGGCGCGAATCATGTCCACCAAAACGCCCGTCGTCGTCGTCTTCCCGCATCCTTGCGGCGCGCTCACACCCATCACAAACGGCCTCCGCCGCCTCATCGCCCCACCCTCACGCCGCGCCTCGCACACTCGCATCATCAACTCCACGTACACATCCGCGTACCCTTCCGCACGTTCCCAAATCCTCACATCACGCGACGAGTCGTCAACCAATCCAACCTCCTCCTCTGTGCTGTGCCACTCGAGACGTAGCGCACCTTTCGCTCCTTCCGTGGCGAGCCACGCCGCGAGCGCCCGCGCACACGCGCGCCGACGACGTTCCCACGCGTCTCGCGCGCCATCCATCGCGCGCGCCCGCGCGTCGCCCACTCGCGCTCGCGCGGTCGACGCGCGGTGGGCTCAAAACAGTGCCAGAAAATTCACCCCCAAACCAACGACCAATCACGAACACGACGAGAACCAAACGACCAATCACGACCGCGCAACGACCCCCTCGCGCGCCACGATTCGAATTTGCCAGCACTGGCAGCGACGGTCGGCACGACTGTGCGACGCGCGACACCTCGCCGTACGGAGCGCACACCGAGCGAACGCACGATGCACGCGCGCGCGAGCGGCGTCGCCGCCCCCGCCGGGGCGATGCGCGCGAGAGCGATGCGCGATGCGCGACGCGCGCGCGCGATGCCGTTTGCGCGGGAAAATCACAAGATTATCATCACATCGGTGGCGCGGACGACGACGCGATTCGGGGACGTGCGCGCGCGGTATTCCCCTGAGGACGGTGATGCGTTGATTGAGGGTGAGTACGTGGATTCTGTGAATGTTGATGGCGATGCGGGTGGGTTTGGTGCGCGGGTGTCGTCGTCGAGAGGCGGAGCGGGCGACGCGACGACGGATCGCGAGGCCAAGTCGGCGGTGTCCATGGCTCGGTTGAGTTCGTTAGGTGCGGAGTTGGATGCGGTGTATACGACAACGACGGAGTATGATGATGACGATGCCGTGGAGATTGATGTTGGTGATGGGATGTCGCTCGTGAGGTCGGATGGGCGAGCAAAGGGTGGCGCGCTCGCGGAGGTCGAAGCCGTGCAGTTGATTCGGTGCAAGTTTCAAATCAAGCGGACGATTAATTTTGGTGAGGAGTTGCGCATCGTTGGTTCGCATAAAAGCATGGGGGCGTGGGATGTGGCGTCGTCGATGACGTTGAATTGGGGCGAGGGAGACGTGTGGACGACGGATGACGTCGAGCTTCCCGTGGATGGCGTTTACATTTACAAATTCGCGATCGTACCGTCTGGGCAACCTGGCACGGTGATCGAATGGCAACAAGGCAACAACCAAGTGTTGACGTTAAGCCCGGATGATCATCCGAGGCTGTGGGTGTACGATAACTGGAGCGGTAACCCCAGCCAGTCGAGTATTTACCGCGAGGATGGCGAGAGCGAAAGCAAGGAACAGCGGTTGATTAAGCGCGTGAAGAACGCCGACATCGCCGTGAAACAAGCTGAAGTGCAAGTCAAGCAGTTGAAGGGTGACTTGCAAAACGTTACGATGCAAGTCGCGGCGCTTCGTGAGGAAGCACGCTTGGGTGCAAACGTGCGCATCGCTCTGAAGGAGCAGCTCCGCGCTGAACAACGCCGGAGCAACGTGTTGTCGTCGCAAATCGACGTGTGGAAGTCCAAGTTCATTGCGCTTACGGATGGTAGCTCCAAAGTGCAAGAAATGACAAATTCCAGTGACTCGAGCAGCGGCAGCGCCAAGAACGATTCGCGCTAAACAAAGCGCACACACTACATAGCATTTATCCGTACCATCACATACCACCTCGAGAAGTGTAATTTCATTTCAAGCACGCTACAGTACACTCCTGTACAAACTATTATTTCTACTGCTACTACGACAACGCCTTCAAAATGGACACGCACTCGCCGTAATACCCACCTCCAAACATGTTGTAGTGATTTAAGATGTGGTAAAGCTTGTACATTTCCGCGCGTTCCTCAAATCCTGGCGCCTTTGGTATCTTCGCGTGGTACGCCTCTCGAAACGCGCCATTGAACCCAGCGCACCACGACATGCCAAAGTCCGCCTCATGATGACCGTAGTACACGGCCGGATCGAACACGGACGGTTTTCCTCCGACAGTACCGATATTTCCAGACCATAAATCGCCGTGGAGCAAGCTCGGCGTGATCGTTCCGCACGCGCTAAACATGTCATCCAAGCGCTTATCAACCACCTTCTCCGCCAACGCCGACAACGTCGGATCGCGCGCCAATTTAACCTGATGCATCAATCGATGATCACGCCAAAACTCAACCCAATTCATCGTCCATGGATTCGGTTGACGCGTCTCGCCGATGGTATTATTCACTTCAAATCCAAACGCTCCGTCGCGCGCCTCGTCGTGGCTCGGCGGCGCCGCGTGCATCGCCGCCAACGCCTCCCCAAACGCCCCTTGATCGCCCCGCCCGCCGAAATCAAGAAACTCCATCGCAATAAAGCACCCTTCACCGCCCTCGGGCACCGGCCCGCTCCCGTACACTTTCGGCACGACGAACGCCCCCGTCGCCCGCAACGCCTCCAACCCGGCGCGCTCGCCTCGAAACATGGAACAATCCCCCGACGTCGACGTCTTGACAAACACCCGTCGTCCGTCGTCGAGGTCATACCGCGCAAATTGCGCCCATTGCGAGCCGCCCATGGCGTCTGTGTGCGACACGCGCGCGTCCAGCGTGCGTTCGAGCCACGGCGTGATGTGATGCGATGCCGCAGCCGCTCGCGGCGCACCGACCGCGCGCCGCCGTCGTCGTCCTCGTCGTTCGTCTCGGCGCGCGCGGTCGACGGTCACCGTGCGCGGTCGGTGCGCGCTCGACGTCGACGCCGCGGCGGTGGCGACGACGCACGACGTCGTCATCGTCGTCGTGCAATGGCGTCAGTGCGCAGCGCTTGACACTGAGAAATGATGCTCGCATCGACGTCGTCGTCGTCGTCGTCGTCGCGCGCGACGTCGCCCGCGACGTCGGTGCGCGCACGGTGCGGTCGCGTTCGACGCACCGCGCGCGCGTCCGCGACGTCGCGACGTCACCGTCGACGTCGCGGCTGCGCGGTCGCCGCGGCACCGTTCGATGCGGTGACGACGACGTTTTCGCCGCCGCCGCCGCCGCCGTCGTCGTCGTCGCTGACGCGCGCGCGCGTGGGTGAGCTCGCATCGACGACGATTGATATGCAGAGCGCGGAGACGCTCGTCGATGCGTTCGAGGCGTTACCGAGGGATGAGAGGATTAAGCTCGTGGAGCGCGCGGTGTTTGGGGCGCGCGGTCGGGACGCGGACGCGGAGGCGCTTGGGATGTTATCTAGACGTCAAGACGATGGTGAAGGTGTGCATACGGAAGATACGAAAGAGCTCTCGTCGCTTTCTGCAGAGTTGGTGCGAGAAGCGCCGGATGTGCGCGTTGAGGCGCGCGAGCCGGCGTCAGAGCCGACGCGCTCGAACGACGTCGGCTTTACGGATGAAGAACTCGATTTGCGCGAGTTTGGCGAGCCTTCGTCGGATGGTTCTTCGGCTTGGAGCGATGCAGCGTTAGTTGAAAAGTGGCGGGAGGTGTTTGGGGAAGATCCACCGGAGAATAGCGCGAGTGGTGTGGAGGATATTTTAGGCGCGGATGTCGGCGACGACGAAAACATCGTCGCTCGCGTAGGCGCGGCGGTGGCTCGTACGTCGTACGCCGTCGAACGGGCGTGGACAAAGCTTGTGTATCGATTTGGACGGCAAGGGGCCATCGTGGCGAGTGGATTTGTGAGCGTGGCTGTCGTCGTCGGTTTCGGAGCGCTGTTTGGCGGTCAGTCACCGACTGTCGCCGTCAATTCAAACGACGACGAGGGCGAGACGAAAGCCAACGTCAGTGAACCGCCAGTAGCGAATGACACATCTACGACTGCATCTGACGTCATAGTCGAACCAAAGGCACAATCATCAGGCGTGCTTTGGGAGCGTAAAAGCGACGCTGAGGGTGACATTGAGCGTCCACCCGTGGCGTCTGGCGCCGGCATTCTTTGGACGAGAAAAGAGGCTGGGGAAAAGGCGCAACGAAAATCTGCTCGGGAACGCATGGGTCCGCCGTCCTCTGGGACGTTTGATGATCGAGATCGCCTCGAACCGCCCAAGCAAGTGCTCTGGACGCGTAAGAACGATCCAGAGCTCGATGACATGGATGACATGGATGACATGGATATCGACGGGAACGAGTACGACGTCGTCGAGGACGTTCCAGTGCCGCGCGTGCGGCGAAATACCGCGCGACGACCGGCGGCGTCGGATTTATTAGATGATAATCTTGAAGATTTGCGTGCGTTTCGTCGTAAATCCGAGAATAGCGATCCGCGATAGGCTAATAATGTAAACAATTTGTAAATTCTTTCTGACAATTCAATACGCGCTAGTGCTACTTCTACAAACCAAGGCGCGGCGCCTTCTCATCCGCCGGCACCTCGTGGTCCTTTGGCTGCGCACGCGCTTCGTACACTGCGGTGACGACCATGTCACGATCGTGTCCCGTGCCTTCACCTCGCAATCCAATATACCAAATTTCAGTCTCGCCGTCTTCGTTGAAATTACGCGGAAAGTACAACGTCACACTCGCCGTACTTTGCCACAACGCTGCATCGGTGTTGTACTCCAACACCCCGTCGTCATCTATGGCTAGTTCCCATGTCTGCGTCGGCGTCTTTCTCGACGCATTTAACGCATCAATGTCACGTCGATTAATAAAAGCGCGCATCTCGCTCGGCGCTCGGCCGTTCGCGCCACCCAAGACCATGATTCCTCTCAGCTTCACATCCGTCGTAAACGGTATGCGAATCACAATCTCACCGTCGTCATCGCTCACTAAAGCATGCCCAGTGCGATCGTGCCTAGTGTCCCACGGTCGTATCACCGCACTCGCGTGGGTTTCATCCACGACGTTGTACGCGGTGACAGCTGGGACATCGACAAAGGCGTGCAAAGATGCGTTCCCGCACGTCGACGCGTCGCAATCGTGATCGTGTGCGCAGCACGCGGTGCCAGGCGGGATGTCAGGCATGCTCGTACGCCGCGCGCGCGCTCGATGCCGATGATTCGGACGACGAATGCGCACCGCGCGCGCGGGCGTGTGAAGACGGTACACTGCGACGCGCGCGCACACATGGCGACACGACGACCACCGAACGCGTTGCGCGCCGTCTTCACCGGCTTCGCGGGGTCTATACTCACCGTCGGTGCCGCCATCGCGAGCATCGGACTCACGACGACGACGGTGTCGCGGGCGTTGGTGATGCGGCACAAGAAGAAGAGAAACATAAAGTGCGACGCGTGCAAGGGTGGGAAGTTTATCACGTGTCGCACGTGTCGGGGCAAGCGTGGGTTGGAATGGCAACCGGTAGGGGACGCGAGCGTGCGTCGGGTGTGTTTGTGTCCGACATGTGAAGGAACGGCGATGCAAAAGTGCATTAACTGTCTGGGCATCGGGTTGCTTTGAGGAGCACGAGAGCGTCGAGGACGCGCAGAGAGAAAAATAGCCTCCTAGTAGTTTGTATTAAATAGCGTAGTTGTCTAGATTGATGCGTTGAGCGCGTTTCTATTGCTTTACGGCAGCGAGTGTGACGGCGTGCTTGGTGCGGTCGAAGAGTCGTCGCAAATCGACTTCGGCTTCATCCGTCCACGCGCCCCAACGACCGATGTTTTGCTGTCGCTTCCACTTTTGTTCCTGAGCGACGCGCAAAGTATGCGCGTCTCCAACGCCTGAGGTGAACAAAAACAACGTGTTTGGTGGCAAACCGTCCCAAATGTCACCAATTAAGGCGTCAAGTTTTCTGAGCGCTTGCGTTCGTGTCTTGTCGGCGACAATTTGCTCTTCTTCGCTCGGTTGTTCCTCTCGCGCGTGCGCGCGTTGCGCTTCGGCAGCGAGAACTTTGCTCAAGTCGTGTAAATGCCCGAACACAGCCAATCCATTGCCATCTGACGGTGCATTGACGGTGCTCAAGATGCAAGTTTTCACCTCGGCGTCGTTGTTTGCTTCAACGAGCTTCGCGCTTCCGGCGGGTAATCGACGACACAATGTCGGACTATCAATCATCACACATGAAACTTTTTGTGACGACAGCACATCAAACAAACCACCTCCTTCAGTCTCCACTTCCCCAAACGCCGGACCGTTGATGAACTTTAACAATGCGAGCTCCATCGTCGCGCGCGCATCCGCGACTGAGTCGTGCGAGCCTTCTTGGATTTTCCTTCCTAAAAATCTTTCCGTCAAATACCGAAGGGCGTTTCTATACGGTGCACCTCGCTTGTGAGGATACAACGCGCACGTATCAATGACATTGGCATGAATCATCTTCAATCGTTGTAGATCGTTCTCCAACGAATGACCGATTAAAATGGTCTCGCAAGGAATCATCTCCAAGAGCTCGCGCTGGACGTCTTGAATCGTCGTCGTCACGCCCTCCATCTGCTCTTTCGTAATTCCACTATGCTCGGTGTTGTAGTTTGTAATTGCCTTTGCCGGTTTTACTAATTTATCGTACACAATCTCACCGTCTTCCTTAACGATGGATACTCGCGTGAGCTCCAATCCATCTTCGGTGTAGCACATTTCGCAATCGAGCGCCAAGTACGGATAATAACCAGTCGCTCGTGCGATACCCTGACCAGCAGGCTGCGTCGCAACGAAACCTTCTTCTAATTCTAACGACCCATCGTCTTTGAGCGTCGGTAATGGGTAGACCATGTCGCTCATATCTTCCGCGGAGAGCGTAAAGTGCGCCGGCTTGAAAGCAAACGTGCGTTTACACAAATCCTTAGCCTTGGTGCTCGCCTTAAACTTCTTTGCCTTTGCCGCCGCCTCCGCAGATTGCTTCCCATGCACGGAATACATCAATGATTTACACAATGTCATCCCCATAGATGTCGGATTGTCGCAAATCGTGCGCAAACCATCGCCGAGAGCTTTCTTCATTTGCACGCACGTCGTCGCGCCGTCGTCGCACCACCGCTGATAATCCAACCCAGGCGCGAGAACAATCACCACGCGCTCAACCAAGGGCTTATTCCTCACAAACGCCCATCTTGGATTCACACATTCCTTCGCATCTTCCCTTATCAGCGTCCAAAGCGCCAATTCGTGCGCGTGCGAGAGCTTAAACGCGTGCGCGCTCTCTCGCTTCAGTTGCACCTCTGCGCGCGCGTCTGCACCGTAAATCGCCGCCCTCTCGGCGTTCCGTCTCGCGACTGCATCAATGAAAACATAATCACCACCACCTATCACCCCCTCCTCCTCTCCACCATCACCCTCGCGCGCAGTCCCCATCGCGTCGTCCCCATCACTCGCCATCCTCGCCACCGCGCGACCATAATCACCGTCGTCATCGCCTCTCGCGCCCTCGCGCGGGCGTTTCCCGAGCACCGACGCGCGCGCGACGCCATCACCATCACCACCGTCGTCGTCACCCATCGCCACACCCGCGCGCGCGCGACACTCGCGCCGCAATCCGCCGTCGATTCGCGCCTCGATGACTCGCGCACACGCAGAAAAAACCACCCGCGCTTTGAGATCGATCGATGCCTCGATCGATAAAACGCACATCCATCGACGCATAAAGTCTTTCGACGACACGCGGCGAAAGCGACGAAAGCACAGGGTCCGACCGCCCCACCGCACGCGCGATCACCGCGCGCGCGGCACACACGACCGCGCCACGACCATGCAAGGCTACGGCGCGCCGCCGCCGCAGATGCATTACGCACAGTACGTTTCGTAGTTGACGTTCGCGCGCTCGATCGCGCGCGCGCGTCGTCGCGAGCGCGCGCACGGACGGCGATGGGCCGACGGACGCCGAGGGATTCGCGCTGGACCGCGCGGGTGAGATCGCGATCTCGCGCGCGTCGGCGTCGCGCGTGCGCGCGGATGGCGTCTCTCGCGCGCGTGATGTGTTGGTAGTATATATCGCGCGCGCGTTGCGCCGGCGTGCGGGGCGTAGACGTGGTCGCGTGCGCGCGTAGGCGTGGGAATGCGCGCGCGCGTCGCGTGGGGCGAATTTTGGGTTGGCAAATCCATGAATTGGGCTCGCGTTCCGTCGAGAGATTGCGTGGTGTTCGCACGCACGGGGGATGGATGACGCGCGAACATGGCGCATGGAGACTGACGTTTTGTGTTTCGCGTGTTTCGCGTGTGTTTCGCGCACAGAGCTCCGGCGCAAGGACAACAAGGGAACTGGAAGGACACCTTGGCGGTGCCGCCGCGCGACGAGCGCTATCGCACCGAGGATGTCACCGCGACCAAGGGGAATGAGTTTGAGGATTATTTTCTCAAGCGTGAACTTTTGATGGGCATCTTTGAAAAGGGTTTCGAAAGACCTTCACCGATTCAAGAAGAATCGATCCCGATTGCCTTGACTGGGCGCGATATTTTGGCGCGCGCTAAGAATGGCACGGGGAAGACGGCGGCGTTTAGCATTCCGATTTTGGAAAAGGTGGACACGAGCAAGAATGTCATTCAATCTGTCATTCTCGTCCCCACGCGTGAATTGGCGTTGCAAACGAGCCAAGTATGCAAAGAACTTGGCAAGCACCTCGGTGTGCAAGTCATGGTTACCACTGGCGGTACGTCTTTGAAGGATGACATCATGCGCTTGCACCAGCCGGTGCACATTGTCGTCGCGACGCCCGGTCGCCTTGTCGATCTGGCGAGCAAGGGCGTTGCCAAGTTAGGTCAAGCCACCATGCTCGCTATGGATGAGGCCGACAAGCTCTTGTCGCCGGAATTCCAACCCGTTATCGCCCAAGTGATCAACTTTATGGCGAAGAACCGACAAATTCTGTTGTACTCTGCCACCTTCCCGGTCACGGTGAAGGATTTCAAGGACAAATACTTGCGCAAGCCATACGTCATCAACTTGATGGAAGAACTCACGCTCAAGGGTATCACCCAGTACTACGCATTCGTCGAAGAAAAGCAAAAGGTGCACTGCTTGAACACCCTCTTCAGCAAGCTTCAAATCAACCAATCCATCATTTTCTGCAACAGCGTCACTCGCGTTGAGTTGCTCGCTAGGAAAATCACTGAACTTGGCTACTCTTGCTTCTACATTCACGCCAAGATGATCCAGGCGCACCGCAACCGCGTCTTCCATGATTTCCGCAACGGCGCTTGCCGTAACTTGGTATCCTCGGATCTTTTCACCCGTGGTATCGATATTCAATCCGTCAACGTTGTCATCAACTTTGACTTCCCGAAGAACTCTGAAACTTACTTGCACAGAGTCGGTCGCTCTGGCCGTTTCGGTCACTTAGGCATCGCCGTCAACTTGATTACGTACGACGATCGCCTCAACCTGTTCCGCATCGAACAAGAATTGGGCACGGAGATTCAACAAATCCCGGCGCAAATCGATCCGAGCAAGTACTGTCGCTAAATTTGCAGCGGCGTCCACTACGCGTGTGCGGCGAAACGCACGCGCGCTTACAAGGTTTTGAGAGAGTCAACTAGATGCGCACGATCAATCACGCGTGTGTCTAGTCGATAGGTAGTAGCTTATTGGTGAGAGGTGTGCTAGAACAGTTGGCGCCAAAGGGCGCGACTGCTCTAGTAATTTTCAAGTCGGCGAGCGCTCGCCGGCATGTATATTAAAAATGGGGGCGGTGGAGAACTGGACGGGTTTGTTCTCGGAAAATTTTCAAGAAACTAAGATGAAACTGAAAGGAGTACATGCGAGCCGAAATATAAAAAAGGTGCCATGTACCACGAAAGAACTACTGAGCTTATCTCTGTGTCTCTTCCAACGAGACGTCGCGGAGTCACTAGTTCTAAGAAAGCGAAGCATTTGCTTCTGCCTCACGATACGCCAAGGAATAATTCACATGGCGACTTTTAGCACAACGACGAATGTCGTTGTACAACTCAAGATGCGAACGATGATGCATTGATTTACATCATCGTCGGTTCCCGTCATCTATCAAGCAACACTCTGGTTGGCAAGCACGCCACCAGACTGACGGTGAAATAAGCGGCGGGCTGTTTTTACACAACGGCTGTGCCTTGAACTCGAGCGCGTTCATAAACGATTGTTTAATACGAATCCAAATGACGTTATCGACTTAATCATGATATTGATACAAAACTATATTATTCGTACTTCGCTATCGATAAAATGCTCACGAGGATTTCTTCCCATTCCAAATGGCTTCCCCGCTGGGCGTCATGAGCCAATTGTCGTCACACAACAATCCTCTCGGAAGAATTTGGTGCCGATAACACGCGGAACATTGGTAACCCACTCGATTGGGAATGTAAGACGCAAATAAACCCCACTTGTCGCCACATCCGTGCTCTTTAGCAACTTCTACAAAGTGTTTTATTTCAGCCTCGCTCCAGTCGCCGGAATTTTGTGTCTCGCCCGACACCAAGTGTCTATAGAAGTACGCGTTCGGATTCTTATACAGCATCCGTTGTGCGTATTCGCGCGCTGACTCACCTTTAGCAGGCTTACGATCGAATTTACCTCCTCCATTTTTAACCCACGCGTCTTCTGCGCTCTCTTCAATCCCGAGTTTCGCGCGAACGCCTTCTTCAATCCACCCGTGAAAACCACTCATTCGTGGACCAGGCTCGAGGCCATTCTCGATGCAATACTCTTCACACGTCAAGTGCCGATGCAAACCCATGGCATCACCACCAATCGGTTTATCGTCGTCACCAATCTCCGAATAAGACGTCGGCGCACCGCGAATTCGCGAACTCTTCCGCGCCGGCTCGCGCGGCGCCGGCGCGTCGACAGTCTTTTTCCGATTTTTCCGAAACCCTTTACCCGCCGTCTTCGACGATGTCGTGCTCGCCACGCGATGTAACTCCTTTGCGGCCAGTTGTACGGCTTCCAGACGCGTTTTATTCCGCGCGATTCGTTCCTACGCGCGTCAACATCAAAATACACGCCGTGTCCTCAGTCAGTCTGCTCGAGCTGTCGCGTGGCGATTTCAAATTCACAGCACATCATCAACCGCTCATACACGCACCTCGCGCTCGCGCTCGTACTGCGTCATGTCACAATCTCGCGCACGTTTTCGCGGCGTCGGCGTACGGCGTCGCACCGGCGTTGTCTTCGCCCCGGGCTCGCGCGCCGCACCCTTTGTCGGCGATGCGAAGTCAGCCGGAACAGCCGGAACAGGCGTCGTTCCGGTCTTTGGCGTCGTCGCCGCGGACACGATCACGGTGCCGATATCGCCGTTGACTTCGAGAAGTACGCATCGCGAGGGTGACATGAATGACGGGATCGACGCGGCGTCGTACGTCGCCGATATTGGTGGTGCTGACATCGAAGCGTGGAGTCGCGCAGTGAGGCGCGAGCGCGCGTGTTCGTGTTACAACAATTTTCTCTACGTACTAGGTGATATGCGACGATAAGGCGCGACGAGGCTACTCATCCTGGCCGGCTTTGACGTCGTCCACGGCGGATTCCACGGCGCTGTCATTGAGCGCGCAACACACCGCGGCTTTGTGATGGCCGCTATAGACTCTAATGGCTTCGCCCGTGGAACAATCCCACAGGCGCGCGGTGGTGTCGGATGACGCGGTGACCAAATATGCCGCGTCGACGCTAAATACACAATCCCAAACCCATCGCTGATGACCTTCGAGCACTCGTTCGAGTTTAAATTCATCTAGATTCCACAGCTTGATTGTTTTATCGCTCGATGTCGTCGCGAGCAGGCGGCAATCGGGCGAGAGCAAACATTTGAGCACGTACCCGTCGTGCGCTTGCAACTTGTGCAAAGGCTCAAAATGCGCCGTCGTTTTCGACCCAGGCTGCAACTTCCACACGTAGCACGTACCTTTACTATTCCCCGCCACGACTAACGACCCATCATTCGCCACCGTGAGCGATTGCACCGCCGTACCGACCTCTGGAACCAACTCGCACGAACACGCGTTGGCGGTTAAGTCCCACACGCGTATGTTCCCATTCTGATCCGCGGACATTAATTCCGAGCCATTGGGATGAAGCACCACACTCGTCACCGCTCCCCGACTCTCATACTCACGCTGACACCCCCCCGCACGCAAATCCCAAATCTTCACCGTCCCGTCTTCGCTCCCCGTGTACATCCACCGCCCGTGCTGCTCAAACCCAACCGCGGTGACGTTCCCCGTGTGCCCATCATACGACGACACCGGCTGCGGATTCGACGTGTTCACCTCAAACAATCGCACGTGAGGGTTCCCAGCCGCGGCTAAATACTGCTTATCGGGCGTAATCTCGAGCTTATTCACTTGCGAATCGCCGTATTGCAGCGTGCGATAGCACACCCCGCGCGTGGCTTCCCAAAACCGAACCGTGTGGTCGTACCCCGCCGTCGCGAGCACCACCGACGGCGTCGGCATCGTCCCCGTGCGCGCGCCTTTGCAACTCCACGACCGCGACCGCGCGACCGCGACCGCGCGCGACCGCGACGCTGTGTGTCGTCGTCGTCGTCGCCGTCGCCCCGCTGCCGGTCGGTGTCATGATAACACGCCACACGGACCACAGGTCTGGACCCCACAGACCTATCCGTGTACACGCATACTCAAACCCAGAGATCTACCATGTGTGAAAACCCTAATTCACCTCGAACGATTTCCGCAAACGGCGAGTCATGACCAGGCCACGACCCCTCTTCGGGACCATTTATCTCGGCCCACTCGACGGTCGACGGGCCGCCGCCGCCGCCAGACGGATGATGATGATGACGATAAAGATGCAGGGTGTCTTCGGCGCGCGCACCGGCAGAGCGACGCACGCAGAAGACGCACACGTAACAAAGGCATGGCGAGCGAAGATCTTGATGCGCTGGAGCGCATGATTGCCGATCGCGAGCGCGCGCTCGTGGAGGAGCACGTCACGAGCGCGTTTACCGCGCTGCGGATCGCGTACGACGCGCGCGAGGTTCCCGCGGGCGGCGCGATCGTGCTCGGATCGCCGGCGCCGATCGTCGTCGATGGTGGACACATGAAGGAGTTTGCGGGACGTGCGTTTCATGAGCGCGCGCGCGTGAAGTGTGGATTGAGCGCGGTGTGCGAGAAGGAGCTCGCGCGTAAGGCGTCCATCGCGGCGTTGGATGAGCAGGCGATGGATGACTCTGGGGTGGATTTTTCTGCGCCGGAATATAAGATGAAGAAGACGAAGAGACGCGGGAATAAGGAGTTTGCGGATCATTATGGTGCGCTTGGTTTGGCGCTCGTGCGATACCGCGCGACGAAGCAACAGATTATGGAACAGCACAAGTATTTGACGATTCAATTGCACCCGGATAAGTGCGGCATCGCGCAAGCGGATGACGCCGGAAAGGAAAAGATTGAACAACGATTCAAGGCGGTGTTGACCGCGATGGAGACGTTGACGGATAAGAATCGCCGTCGTGAGTTTGACTCTGTGGACGCGCCTGACTTTGACTTTCCGTCTGAATGCAAAGAGGGGGAGTTTTTCGAAACTTTCATGCCGCACTTTCACTTGTTGGAACGCTTTAGCGAAACGCAGCCAGTGCCAATTTGCGACGATCCTGATGCTTCCGCTGAAGATGTGCGCAAGCACTACATTTTCTGGGGCGCCAAGTTCAAGTCGTGGCGTGAATTCCCGCACGAGAAGGAGGATGACGTGGAGACGGCGCACGACCGCAACCACCGCCGCCACATCGAACGCGAAAACCAACGCTTGCGCGCTGAAGAAAAGAAGAAAGAGACGGCGAAAATTCGTGCCTTTGTCGAAGCTGCGCAAAAGTATGATCCTCGATGCATTAAGCAACGCGCTGAAGAAAAGGCACAGCGCGAAGCTAGACGTTTGGGACGCACCGCGAGCTCGGTGAAGATTCAAGAGGAGGAAGCCGCCGCCAAGGCTGCCGAAGAAGCCGCCGCCAAGGCTGCCGAAGAAGCCGCCAAGGTTGACAAGGCATCCGCCAAAAAAGAGCTTGAAAAGAACAAAAAGGCTCTCCGTAAGGAGAAGCAACGCTTGCGCGCGCTCGCGGCCTCGGCTGAAGGCTGGGTTGACATGCCGGCGGATCACATCGTCGAAGCGCTTTGCGAAGCGATGTCCGTCGAAAAGCTCGCCGACGTCAAGGCGTTGTGCGACGCCATCAGCGATGGCGAAAATCCCAAGGGACCGTTCGATGTCGTCGCCGGTATCCTCGGCGCGTGCGCTGCGGAATTGGGTGGTGATTGGTCCGCCAAGGCTGAAGAAGCCGCCGCACGCCGCGCTGAACGTGAAGCGTCTGAAACGGTTTCTGGCGCGGCGTGGAAGGATGACGAAGTCGCTGCGCTTGAAAAGGGCGCGAAGCAACTCCACCCTATTGGCACCGACAACAGATGGGATGCCATCGCCGCGCACATGGCTGCTGAAGGCAAGACTCGCAACGCAATGGATTGCATGACCAAGTTCCGCACCATGTCGGCGTAAAACGACTCGCGCTTAAATCAAATTCACCTCCGCTCACCACAGCTAGAATAAGCGCAAAACTCTATTCTTTTCACAATTCTAATAGCTACATTGAACGTAAACACATCACTCACGCTTCTTGGGTACGCGACGACCGACGACTAAATTACCGTCGGCGCAACGCTCGGAGACAAACATTGAATTCGCCGCCGCACCTTCGCCTTCGGGGGTCTCAAACTTCAGTAAATGATGCGCGCCACCGAAATCAGCCCAAACTGCAGTGGGCAAAACCCCACTACCATGACTATCTTTCACCAAGCTCCACTTGCCTTTACCCCATGGAGTGTCGAGCGCGCCTTGGTCTAAGAATTTCATCGGCGTCGCGCCCGCCCACGACCAATCGCCGCCGGCGACGAGCGACTTTGCAAAGGCGTGATTTTCGACATCGCTCGATGACATCGCGCTCGCGTGTGTCTCCGCTGCACACGCACCCGACGTGTCATCACCCGCTTTGGCCAAGCCAGGACCACCAGACCATTTCATGAAGGCCTCAGTGACAGTCGACGAGTCTTCGCCGGCGCCGTAATACGCGTACGCGTCCCGCATGCGTTCGAGTTCGCCTGGATGATAACTGAAATGAATCATCACTGGCGAGTGACGAGGCGTCTTATCCTTGCGCATGAACACGAATACGGTCTTTGAATTGGCAAAGCATAAGTAGTTGAGCGTGCGTCGCGTGACGCCGACGGCGACGGTTTCGCCGTACGATGGATAGAAGACGGCGGCGTTGAAGGCGTCTTGCTCTTGAATCGTGGAAACATCAGCGCCTAAAGCCGTCGTGCGCGTGGCCACGCGTTCGGCGAGCGCTACTGATTCGTACGTTGGTGCGAGTCTGAAAAAGCCAGCATCGACGGACGCGACGCGGCCACCGTGAAGGAATCGACTCCAATCCATAGATGGGTCGTCGACGACATGGTCGTAGCCGTACGCCGTAACGTCGTCCCAGCCATCGCTCGCTGATTCGAGATCAGAATCGCGATAGAAGTACTTGGACGGGTCATCGAGGAGTACAACTGCTGGATCAACGTATACCACGCCGCGGCCGTTGAGTAAGATGGTGTGAATGGTGTACCATTTGAGCGCGACGCTCGAAAGCGTCGGCGTCGTCGACGACGGACAAACGGCGGCGACGCCAGCGGCGGCAGCCAAGCTCGCCACGTCTTCGTCATTCGTCACTACAAGCGTGCGGTTGGTGAGACCGTGTGCGTTTATACCGCGCTCAAGAAGCATGCGCGCGAGGTCTGATTCATTCGCGCTCGCGACAATCACTACGACATCGTCTTTGTCGTCGAGCGTCATTCCGCCGAGCGCGTCGCAAATGCGCTTTGCTGTCGCGTCCAATGTCGCCTTCGCACACGCGAGCTTGGTGTCGTCTACCATGTGGAGTTCACGCTCAAGACCAGTGATAGCACCTTTCCACGCTGTCATCGGCGCGCATGTCTTGGCACCGATAGTCGCAACTTTCCACGTCTTACTTCCCACGACGCCGTCGTTGATGCTATGCAAATGCTCGGCTTCGAGCGCCACCATACTCTTCACGCCCTTTTCACACCCAATGACGCACTCGAGCGACGCAAGAGGGGCATTTTTCGTGTAATACTCATGCACGAGCTTGATTTTATTCGACTTGTCCGTGTGATAATTGGCATGCATCGCCACGGGGCGATGTCGCTCGCGTCGTAGCCGCGGCTCGTGACGCACAATTCTAAACATCACCTTGCTGTTTAAAAAGCAAAACGGATGCAATACGCGCACGGTGGCACCGGATGTCATGTGGTCGTCGCGACTAGCAAACCATAGTTCCAAATTGTACCCACTCTGATCCCACAAGTCTTCAGTAGCCATGCGATGTGCCATGATTTTCATCAAACGCTCGCTCGCGCGCGTGGCGCCGACGTACCACATGCCGCTATTCAACGCCGCCGCTCGAAACGATCCAGCGCGCTTACGCGCTGGCCCCATCGACGCGTCATCAATGATTTGCAGAAAACCGTTCGCCGAGTCGTTGTCAAAGCCGTCACTCATACTCTCGATGTCGCTGTCGCGGTACAAGTACGGGAATGGATTTTGTTGATAGGCGACATCCGTGTCGGTGAGGAGCACTGAGCACCCGACGGCGACGAATTCCTCAATCAACGCAAACTTCTTCGCGCTCACCTTGTGATTACCCTGCACGTCATCAATTTTCAAGTAGTAGGGCACGCCGAGTGAGGTGAGCTTGACCGACAACGGCACGTCGAGAGCGATGACCATGAAGTTTGGAATGTTCAACGCCTTGAGCATGCGTAGAAATTCATCGAGGCCAGGCGCTTGGGAATTCGCCACGGCGGCGAGGACTTCACGATTCACCGCGACGCGACGCAGGACGTCGCATAAGTCTGTCCTATTTTCGCAATTTTGCGGCCACACGGGATCGCTGGGAGAAACGATGTAATCCAACGCGCGCGGGGAGCCCCAAACTTTGGCATCTACTGATTTCGGCTCGCACATGTTTTCTCGCACGTCGTCTGGCGAGAATGCATCCGGACGCGCGCCATCGATCGCGCGCACGGTGAATGGATCGAGCGGCGCAACTCGCCTCGGATTCTCTCGCACTGGATTACGTGCGAGCACGTCGGAAGAATCACTAGCGCCCACCGACGCGACATCCGCCATCGGCGTCGTCGCCGTAATCGTTTCATCCTTTGCCCCGACGATAATCACGTCCCCGTCGTCCTCTTTGTCGTGCACACCCGCGTGCGTGCGCGCGAAAATAACCCGCGCCTCTTCATCTAAACTCGCGCGAATCCCATCGCTCATCTCGCGCTTCATCATTGGATTTGGGTTTCCATTTGGAAATTTCTCCGCGAGCGCCGACCGGCGAAAATCAACGCGCAGCAACGCGGCGACGAGCCCGAGAAGCACCCCATGGGTAAGCGCCCGCATCGCCCGCCCGCGACGTCCGACTCCACTACCGCCCACACTCATGGTCTTCACGCCGTCTTCTATCGCTTCTTTTTGATTTCTCGGCTCAACGTTTCGCCGAGATCAACCGCCGCGTCCACGGCGTAGTCGCTAATCCTCAACACCGACTCCACCGCCCCACGCACGTTATCGTTTGGGATCTTACGCGCGTGAACAGATATAAAACCCGTGCGTTCGCCGACAGATAACGCCAGTGAAGTCACGCAGACGCTATAGATGGCTTGCGACAGGAGGTGCGCCATGCAAAATCAATCTATCCAAACCAATGAAATGTGCGCGCGTGTGTAATGCGCGTCGCCGCCTGCGACGTCAGTCGCCTTGCGCGCCGATCGCGAACGAGCGTCGAGCGTCGCGTTCGCGCGCGCGATGGGCGTCGGTTGCGATGCGTCGCCCTCAAGCCGCGAGGCGCTTTCTAACGTCACAACGTGACGCAGCGCGCTCATGTCTGCGCACACAGTCACCGCCTCGTGCGCGTCGCTGACGGCGACGCACCGCTCTCGCGCGCGCACGATTGCTCGCGCGAATGGGGCTGAGCATTCTCGTCGCGCCGTGTTGGCGATGCCCGCGCTCGTGAGCGCGCTGGCGATTGTCCCAGCGAGCGACGCGATGTTCAACTCTGACCTGGACAAACCCATCGAAGACGGCCCGCGTGCGATCGCCGTCGCGCTCGCCGCGCAGGCGGCGTTGCAGGATATCGTGGCGCAGAACAATTTGTTCGCCACGACGTGCGAGGCGCCGGTGTTTGCGTGCGATTTGAGTCAGCTGAACGTGAAAACGTCAAGTCGGGTATCTGGGCCGCTGCGTCGGTCGTTGCCGACGTTTTCAGAGGTGTATGGCGTCGATCCGTACGCGAGTGGGGATATTTTACAGAACGTGAGCACCTTGGAAGCTATATTTAGTACGTACGAGTGATGCGATGTGATGTTTCGTGCGCCGCGCGGCGCGTTTCTTTTTGTTGGTTTCTTTTTGTTGACACGTCGCGCTAACCGCCGTGTTTTTGTCGCGCTACACGCGTAGAGAGTAACAACGCCCGCGTAAAGGTTGATTTCAAAGGTGGTCCAGAAATGATTGGATTGATTGACCGAGGGTTGACGGATTTATTCAACGAATTACCTCCCGATGCGTTTGCCGCGGGCAAGGCTGTGTTCGATGCGTGTGACTTGACGGTTGACGCCACGGCGGAAGCGGAGCTTGAGTGTCGTATTATTCGCGCCGTTGCTCAAAACAAGCGACCATCGGGTGGCCAATCATAACTTAGTGTGTTTGTGTACGTACTAGCATCGTTTACTTTTTGTATTAAATCTTTTGCGATTCATTTTTAAAACCGCAAAACAAAAACGCGTTACGCCATCGTATAAGACGGTTTGGCGAGATTTATCACCGTCGTCTTCACCTTGCACATGAAGTTGATAGTGTTTGCTACGCCAGCACTGGCAATGCCGGATGACTTCACGCCCTGAAACGGGAAGTGGTCGGGACCGCGCGACGGAGGGCCGTTGATTTGTACTGTGCCCGTTTCCATCGCGTCGCTCAAGCGAATAGCCCGGTCTATGTCTTTCGTGAACACGCACCCTTGAAGACCAAAGCGCGACTTGTTTACGTATTCAAGTGCCTCGGCTTCGGTTTTCACACGCACCACGGGCAGCACCGGCCCGAATGGTTCTTCCCAGCAAATTTTCATGTCTTGCGTGACATTGTCAATCAACAACGGCCAAATCAAATTGTCCTCGCGTCTCCACTCTTGGCAGAGCTTGGCTCCCTTGTCTTTGGCGTCGAGGACGAGCGATTCTATGAAATCCGCCGAACTCTTGGAGATGACTGCGGTGATTTTCGCGTTGTCTTCAGGCTGCCCCACCGTGAGCTCAGTAATTTTTTCATTCACCTTGGCGATTAACTCGTCAGCTATTTCATCAAACACCACGAGAAGCTTCACCGCCGTGCACCGTTGACCTGCGTATGAATACGCCCCAGCAATAATGCTCTTCGCCGCTAAATCGAGGTCCGCGTCAGGAAGCACCAAGCACGCATCTTTTCCTCCTAACTCTGTCTGAAGCGCAACCATTCCAGACTTTTGTGCGACGCGAATACCCGTCTCGCCCCCAGTGAAAGAAATCGCATCCACTCCCGGGTGCTGGGTGAGATAATCACCGATTTCACCGCCTCGTCCAGTCACTGCGTTGATGCACCCAGGCGGGAAGCCCGCCTTGAGGAAGCATTGAATCATATGCAGCGTCGCCGTGCACCCTTGCGTAGGCGGCTTCACTACGACGGTATTCCCCGCAATCAACGCCGGCGCAATCTTGCTCACGCACAAGTTGATCGGGTAATTAAAGGGTGGAATGCACAGCACCACGCCCACTGGAACTTTGCTCGACATGCACAACTTGTTGCGTTCGTGTCCCGGAAAAGAGTCCGACATCAAAAGTTTTCCTTCGCCCAAAATACGCACACCTTCCTCCGCGGTGTACTCAATCAAATCTGCCGACCGTACCACCTCCGTCACCGCATCTTTCTGCCCTTTCGCCACCTCCAGCACGAGCGCGTCCGCCATCGGTTGCGCGTGCTCACGCATCAAACGCGCCGCCTCGTGTAACTTGGCCGCGCGCGCGTGCAACGGCGTCTGCGCCCAGCCACGCTGCGCCGCCCGCGCCGCCGCGAACACCCCATCCACCTCCGTCGTCGTACACGCCTGGAACGTACTCGCGCGAATATTCCCCTTGGATGGATTCAACGCATCGCACGTCGAGCCGCTCGCGCTCTCGCGCCACGCGCCACCGACGGCGAATTTAAACGTCCCGGCATCCGTCTTGAGGTCGGCGTAGAATGTAGACATGGCGCGACGCGATGATGCGAACAACGCCGTGGTGAGTGCACGCCTCGTCGTCGTTGCCGTCGTCGTCGCCGTCGTCGTCGTCGTCGTCGTCGCCGCCCGTCGTCGACTGTCGCTGGCGCGGCGTCGCTAAAGGGGCTTTGTGGTGGGCGGCTATACCCTATGCCCTAGTTTGTGGATATTTTAGGGGTTTGACCCACGCGCAGCCAGCGCGACGCGTCGCGACGCGTCACTCGCCGGTGCGCGCGAACGCAAGCGATGGCGCTGCGCGTGCGCCTGCCCGGACGCCGAACGCGATGCAGTTCATCCCCGCCCTCGTTCCCGCCGCCGTCGATCGCTGGCGCGCGCGGTGCGCGGCGCGTGGCGTACGCGCTCGCGGCGCTCTCGCTCGCAACGATCATCTTGTGCGCGCACGCGAGCGATGTGCGCACGCGCGAAGGTGGAGGATGGATGCCGTCGCGCGCGAATCTATCGCACGCGAAGAGTGGGGTCAAGTGGCAGGCGACGCAGATGGTGCACGCGGTGCGACGCGGCGTCTTGGAGGTGTTCTCGTGGAACATATATAGGAGCGGCGCGGATGAGTACGGGGGACGGACGTTTAAGGCGACGTGCGCCGAGGGCGACGGTAAGGGGACGTTTCCGGTGAATAGAGATAGGTTTGAGTCGTTGGCACAGCTGTGCGACGCGATGGGGGAGCTGGAGGGTGGATTTAGGGTGTATACGATCGGGTTATCGCCATTCGCGCAGTTGCGATACGCGCTCTTATCTTGGGCGCCAACGTTTAACCGGGGCTACGATGTGGAGAGGCAGCTCGTGCGCTGGTTCGCGAATGGGCCGTTCAGCACGAGAAATCCAAAGCATGCGACGGCATTTTTCATGCCCGTCATGCCGTACTTGGATAGAGTTTCAGGATTTCCGGGAGACGGACGGAGAAATATGAGATATAGTTTTAACGCGTTTGTGCATTCACAAGAAGGGACAAGGCTATGGTCGAAGACAGCGTGTAAGCGGTTCACGACGGTCGTGCACGATTACGGCACGAGTATCGCCATAGACCAGCCTGAAGTGTTGAGGACTACGACGTTTATCTCGTCGAACGCGGAGACGTTGGGGCGCAGCGACATCGCCGTTGAGATGGGAGAAGCGCTTGACGGTAATGGCCCTTACAGTCCGAAGAAGGATGTGAGTTCGGTGTGTTCTTCTTCATTTTACTTACCGGCAAAAGCGATTGAGTACGATGTGTTCGGCCGCTATCCTCGCTTCCGTCGCACGACGCTTTTATCCTTCCAAGGCGGTATGTCGAGCGACGTACGACGTCGCGTTGCCGAGCTCGTGTCAAACGAGAGAGACCCGAGCATTGACGTGACGTTCGACGGTCATGTCGAGCCAAGCAGTTACATGCAAAATCTCGCGTCTTCCAAGTTTTGCCTGCACATGAAGGGAACCAGAGTCGTTAGCCCAAGACTCATCGAGAGCATCTGGTTTGGTTGCGTCCCAGTCATCCTCGCCGACGACTACGACTTACCGCTCTCGCATCTCCTCGACTGGACCAAATTCTCCATCATCATTCCAGAATCTGAGGCCCACACGCTATTCAACAGGACGCGATCAGCAAAATGGGCCGTATTGCACGACAACCTGAGACGAGTGTCCCCGATGTTTCTCTATCATCGTCGTCCCGTCTTTGGCGACGCGCTCTACTCAACCGCCCTCGTCGTACGAGATCGCATCGAGGCTCGCTCGAGCGCGTGCGACGAAGATCCCTTTGTGTAAGCGTGCGACGAAGATCCCCTTTGTGTAAGTACGCGTTCGTCATCTTCGCGCACCATCGCACGTCGCGCGCCATCACTTGTAACATGTATCAACGTTTTAACATTGCGCGATGAGCGTTTTTAAAGCGTTTTTTGTCTCCCTCGTCGTGTCGTTCCATGTCGCCCACGCGTTTCATCCCCCCACGTCGCCGCGCGCGACGCATTCGAACGCGCGACGCGCATGGCGCCTCCACCCACCGCCGTCGTATCGCGCAAACCATCGCTGTTTACCTGCGCCCTGCGCGCCGACGACGCGCACGTCGACGCGTCGGTTCATGTCCATGATGGCGCACCACAGTCATTGGAGGCTTGCGCGCGTCGCGTCGCTCGGGATTTGCGCGTCAAGCTCCTCGACGCCGTGGTGCGCGGACGCACAACGCTGAAACCAAGCGCGCCGCCGTCGGCGCAGACGGCGACGTCGAGGGCGACGCGCGAGCGGGATGGGGAGACGGCTCGCGCGCGTCGCTTCGGCTCGACGCTGGCGGAGGTTCGCGGCGACGAGGCTCGCGATTGCGATGATGGGTGTCGTCGTGGAGACGGCGAAGGTGCGATTGCGCGAATGATGGCGGTGTGTGAATTTGTTATGTCTGTGTGCGCGGAGATTTTACAGCCGGCGCATGCGGATATTGGAGTGGCGTCGGCGGAGGCGGAGCGGGCGATGGCGCCGCCGCTCGGGACGCACGTCATTCGTCGCGTATCTTTGGTGGATGGTGATGACGCTACGCGAAGCGTGTACTTTCAAGAACAAAGTTCGTTTAAATTCGAAACCATTCGTACGGCGGATCATTTTATTGATGGCGCTCATCAGTGCGTGTACGCGAGCTGTAAGGTGCAAACGTTGCCGCGGGTTTCGTCCTCCGGGGCTGTGATCACGATACATTTAGATGCGCCGCCACCGATGACCATGCATGAATCGATGAAAGATGACATCCGCGAAGGGTGTTTTGTAGAACTCCTCGGTGCCTCGGGTCATCCTGATTATTTGCGCCGCGTGAAGAATCATGATGGCGATGTTGAGGAAGGCGAAATCTATGAATTTAATCTTCCTTCGCTGCGCGTGAGCGGCTTGGCGCGAGGATACCCTATTGGTGAACTCGAAGGTGAAGTTCGAGTGACGTGCAAGTCAACTGGATTAGTTACAAACATAAAGTTTCGACCGTTTGACGTTGAAACGTCACCGGCGTTTCGTAACATTGTTTCTGGCACGATGGCATTTACGAATGCCGACGTACAGCGCTTGATTCTTGGCACGTGGGACACGCGCGTCTTGTGTGGGCGAATCCCGCATGAAGATGCAAAAATGGACGATATGAATGAAATATTATTCGATGCGCATGATTTTGACGTTGCGCCACTGACGACGGCGACGGGAGTCAAGAGTTTAAAGCACGCTATTTGTTCGCCGGCGTACATGTGCAATAAACGCTTGTGGCAAAGCATCGTCGAAGCGTTACGAGTGGCCGAGTTGAACGAGCCCGAACGTTCAATCGTAGACGAATGGATTGGGCAAGCACCTTCTGCGGTGAAGGAGAAAGTTGACGAGAACATTCGCATGGGCTACGAAATGGCTGCGCTTGTTGCAGACTCTCCGTCAGATGACGCTCCGCCGCCACTCCCACGCTTTTGGTTTCCAGCTTCAAAAACTGAAGAATGAACAGATTCACATACGAATACAAATGTGTATAAAAATGCTGTTTTCCTATGCTTTCTGCAAAGTACCCTACGAGACATCTACACGTATCGCACGAGTCGAATAGCAAATCGACCCTCCTTCTTCGCCGCGTTTATCTCCTTCACTTCTACTCGCCCTTTCCCACGGCAACTGATCACGTCATTCACGGACAATTCCACGTTTCCTTTGCTAACTTCTTTCCAGTTCACCTTGACGTCGCCACTGGTGATGAATGCGCCAAACTTTGACCGGGACATTCTGAACCCCGCGGACGCCACTGCGTCTAGTCTCGTCGACGCTTCAAATGTTTGAATTTCTTCCACCTTTGGCGCCGGCACCTTCAACTCCGACATATCAACCTCACTCGCCGTCACCTTAACCGTGCGCACTGATGTGAGCGCCTCCGATAAAAACTCACACATTTCCGGTGAACAGAGCACATCCGCGCCTCGCTCGCCTCGGAGCAAAATGTCCCCAACTTTACCTCTCACAATGCCCGTGCCTAAGATAGCCCCAAGAAAATCTCCATGCTTGGCCGGGTCAAACATGAAATTTCCCTCCACGCGTAGGACGCGCACGCTGGCCTGAATCGCCTCCATATCGATCGATTCGGCACGCGCGAAGATGGCGCGCTTGCGCTCGCAGCTCTCGTAGCCACCGTATGCGATGATGCGGCACTCGTCCCCAATCGCCGCGCTCACCGCGCGTTCGATGGATGCCATAGTTCCGGGGTCTACGAAATCACTCGCCTCTACGCCCCAACGATCGACGGCGCGCGCGGCGCGTTCAATCGCGCGCTTACACGCGTCGCGATGGTCAGCGTCGATGGTGCGCAAGACTTTATCCACATCCGTGGGCGCGGCACGCGTGCGCACGGCGCGGTTCACGCGTGGTTGACATCGAACGTGAAGATATATTGTTGTTTTCGGCGTCGCGGACGTGGACGCGGGCGACATCGCGTGTGATGACGCGCGTTAAGGTGTGAGCTCTTGTCTTCGCGGCGTGCCGCTTTTATTAAAATAATAAGTTCTTCTATTTTGCGGTGTTCAAGCGCACGACGCAATCGTACACTTCGGCGCCGAGACGCAAGGCGTTAATTTCGCTCTTCACCATGGCGAGTGATAAAACATCGACACCGGGTTTCATATATGAGGAGGCATTCCAGTTTGATTCGAGCGAACGTCCCATGCCGTCGAGGACGACGAGCCATTCGTCGTCAGTGACATCCTTGGCACTCGAGACGTATTCACATAATTGATGCGAGACACGCGTTAAGTCAAGTAACGTCGACGTTTGACCACTAGAAATGCAGGAGATGCGATTGTCCTCGATGAGGTCTCGTAAAACTTTGTCGTTGGACGCGCACGACGACACGAACGAGCGGAGCTCGGCGTGCGTAATGTCATTCAAAGCCGCCGTCTCGTTCGCTACGAGCGCGACTTGCGTGACATCGTTTATCGACGCTAGATACCGCGCTAAAAGTACCATCCCCATCGTATCCGCACCCGCGTTATCGCAGAAAATCAACACGCGTTTCCACGGCTTTGGCCCGCTCAGTCGCTCTGCGATGGCTTCAAAGTCATCAAACTTCCACCCTTGAGCCGGGCGCATAACCTTTTCTTGCGCCTTGGCAAAAGTCGCAAACAATTGCGTGGCGTCTAAATTAAATCTCTTCGACTCGTCCTCCGGGAATTCGCATGCCTTTTGCTCTTCGTCACAGAACGCGACATTTTGTACCGCCGCTGCGGCGCCGGCGTCAAACAAGTTCCCCGCCAACGCTGCCTCAATCACTAACGCCAACTTTGCGCGCGCATCACCTGCGGCATCGATCGCACGGCACATCTCCGGGTACAACGCCAGGCATATCTCATTCTCGTTTGACTTTAATCCTAAAAACATATCTTCGAGCCCGTTCGCGCGCAGCAGCCGCTCCTTCTCCTCAACCATATCCATTAAAGTGTCCCCTTCACCACTCGTACTCGCCGCACCGCGCTCGCTGTCCGTCGCGCGCGCTAAATATTCCTCGTACGCTCGCTCGAACGCTTCGTACTGTGTGATGTATGCGCTCGTGGCGTTGAGGTGCGCGCGCGTGCGCTCGGCGTTGGCCCGATGACTCGGGAGCTGTCCGAGTAGTAGCACCACCCACGCCGCACGAGCCTCACGTGACACCGCGCACGTGTCACACACACCCGGAGACACGTGTGAGTACGTCTTATCGCTCGCGAGTAAGGGCAACGGTGCGGTGGTGGATGGTGAGCTCGGGACGGCGACGCCGCGGCGTCTTATCCGCGAGCCGCGCGTCGACGCGGGCGACCTCGCCTTGGGCGCGCTCTGCGGTGACGCGGACGCCGTAATCGGCGCTAGCATCTTTATATGTATGACGCGCGCGTTTGTGTCGTACGGTTTACACGCGCGAGCGCGGCGAGTTGTACGGTTGCGTTGTCGTTTTATTGCAAGGCGTTGACGACGGCGTTGACGATGACGCGTTTGGCGATAATTGCCGCAATCGCCGCCGCGAGCGCCATAGCCGTGGTATCTAATTGTCGCTTGGTTTTCTTGAGTTCTTCAGCGCGCATGGCGACGCGTTCGGCGCGTTCGGCATCAGATTCTACGTACTGAGCCGCGGGCCTATCGTCTGGCCACGGCATGAGTGGAACGACGCGCGGGTCTCGCTCCATTTCACGCAAAAACTCCTCACGCGTGAGTCCTTCGCGCGACAATCCCCGTCGACGCACATACGGTTCTTCTTCTTCTTCTTTGTTCTCCTCGTCGTCGTGTGGCGGCTCTTCAACCGCGGAATTCGTCGTCGCCGCTCCGTCGCCGGCGGAGTTCGTCTCGTCGCGCTCCACCGCATCCACCGTCGGCGCCACCGCCGCCAACGCCGCGGCAACCCCCGACGTCGTCGCTGACGTCGATGCCACCGCCACCGCACCCTCAGCTTCGCGAGCCATCACTTTCGCCGCCCGTTCCACCATCCGTCGATGCACACTTTCGCTCACCGCCCGTCGTCGCTCGTTCCCGTGCGTAAACGTCACCCCACCCTGTGCCGTGCTCGCCACCGCCAAATCCCGTCGCACGTCATCGCTCCAATCTAACGATCCCACCGCACCTTCCGCGGGCGTCGGAAAGAACGCGCGTATCGCCGTCAACGCCGTGCGAACCGACCACGACGGTTGCCACTGCTTTGGGTGATGCGGCGTAATGCTCAAACAAATCTTCGTCCCAGTCTCAAATCTCCCATTCGCCGTGAGCAGCACGAACGATGGCGGCTTAAACGGATACTCTGGAGGCATGATGATGCGTCCGTGGTAGATGCCGCCCTCGAACGGCGTCCCGGGCGGGCCGAGAAGGGCGAAATGCCACTCGAAAATGTCCTCCTCGCACGCTTGCGCGATGAACGGTTCGTCGTCGTTGCCGTCGGCGAGCTCGCGCATCTCGCGCAGGATGCGCCGCACGGAGGGCGACGATGGGTTGTACCCGGGCGTCGTCGTCGGCGCGTCGTCGTCGGCGCCGCCACCGGGCGTGGACATGGCGTCACTGTGTGACGCGCGGAACAATTTGTGTCGAGCGCGCCTTCACCATGGACGTGCCTCCGCCTCCGCCGGATGACGACAGCCGGCGCGATCGCCGCGCCGCGCCCGCGCCCGTGCCGTTCGCCGAGGGCGACATCGTGCGCGGCGTCGTGCGCACCGTGCAGCCGTTCGGGGTGTTCGTTCGCGTGGACGGTTGGAATAAAGACGCCCTCGTGCACAAGGATGTCGCACACGCGGACGTCACGTTCGCCAAAGACGACGACCCGGACGCGGTGAAGCATAGTTTGGAGTATTTTTTCCCCGTTGGGCACGTGGTGTATGGGAAGGTGACGTCGATCAGGGGCGATGGGAAGGTTTCGTTGGAC